>OCZT010003747.1_pt1 | contig 15509 bp, 9 predicted proteins | sample 1539031 | NCBI WGS metagenome assembly OCZT01 (sample SAMEA3539308, study PRJEB22396) | soil metagenome | biome: tundra; feature: field; material: soil | place: USA | collected 2010-05 | depth 0.15 m | reverse complement strand
AAAACTGAGTTCTTTGATTCTATTGAGCAAAGTCGCGCTTTTGATTCCTTAGGCGAGGATTTGGGGTGGGGCAGACCTCCGGTCTGCTGGTGAGGGCATCCTCTGGATGCCTATTCGTCAGGGCGAGCGAAACCGGAGGTTTCGCAACCGTCAGACCGGAGGTCTGCCCCACCGGCTATGGATTGCGGTCTCGACCGGTGGCCGTGGCGGCGGGGTCAAAACACTCCGCTAAATCCGCTTCTCGTCGGCATCGATGAAGTCCACGAAGTTCTGGATGTCGTTGCGCGCGGCCAACCCCGCCTGCTCCTTGCGCATCTTGAGCCGCGCCTGCATCTCGGCATCACCCTGCTTGGGATAGTTCAACATCCGGTCGCGATGGGCCGTCTTCACCGATTCCGGCTGCTTCACATGCTTGAGCACCCAATCGCAGACTTCGCCATCCGTGAGGCTGTTGCGCACGACCTCGATGAACTGTTTGGCCTCGACCCCGGCGGCCTCCAACCACAAGCCGTCAAAGCCCTTGCAGAAGTTCGGCTGGTAATCGGGATGCAACTTGCCGGCCAGGTGGAGGCGAATCTTGTCGATGAACCGCGGCAGGTGCAGCCAGCCGCACATCATCTCGCGCGGGCTCCGGGGATAAATAATCTCGTTCATGGGTCAATCATCGGCACTCGGCCAACGGCTGTCAACCGCCGTCGATGACGCGCCAGCCCGCGGAGGCGCGGCTCAGGGCGTGTTGGGCCAACGCTGGAAGTCGGTCAGCACCAGTTGTTCGGGCAGCCAGCCTTTTTGCGATTGGCTGAGGGGGAAATAGTTGGGCACCTTCTTTTGCACCATGCTCTCGAGGATGAAGCTGCCCCAGCTTTGTTCGCCGGCGCGGATCCACTGGCTGAGGAATCGCGCGTCCATGGTCTGCGGCGTCAGGTAGAGGGCATTGATCGGCTTCTGATAATCGTTGATGGCGAAGAAATCTTCATGCGTGTTCGGGTCCTTGGCATCGGGGGTGCATTTGAGCGTCAGCCACACACATTGACGCTGTCCATACCAAGCAAAGGCCCACGGGATATCGCTCATGGCCAGTTCTTTTTCTTTGAGCCAGCCCGCGACGGTCTGGATGGCCGGCGGATAGTAGGGCGGGTAGGCGACGGGAGTCGCTTTGGGTGGCAGGAAGATAAAAACCATCGGGAGGCAAGCCGCCACGCTGAAGAGGCCAATTACGATGAAACGCATTTCGGGGAACGGCAGGCGTATTTGTTCGAGCAGGCTGTAAAACAAGCTGACGCCATAAACCAATACCAGCGGCGTAAGCAGGACGAGCAAGTTCTCAGAGTTTATGTCCGGCGATTCCTCGGAAAGCTGGGTGCGGCCCAGCGCCTGCGCCAGGACCAGCACCAGGACGCATCCCAAGAGGAAGTAACGCAATCGCGTGAGGGCCAGTTTGCGAAACCCGATCAGCAGCCCCACCAGGAAGAACCCCGTTATCCAAGTGCCACCCAGCCGGGGTAGCTCGCTCGTGAGGATTTGGCGCAGGTTCGTGTTCAGCTTCAGCCAAAAGGCCATCACATAGATGCGGCTGAAATCCGGCTCGAGCGAGCGCTCCAGGCGGTTCTCGGGATAAAGGATGGTGGTTTCCAAAACCGCGTATGTCGCCGTGCCGAAGGGTTTACCGCTGACGGAGTAGTTGCGAGCCACCCACGGCGCCATCACAGCGATGAACGCCACCAAAGTGATCATCGCCACCACCACCCGTCGTCGGCCACCAAATAGAATCTGGAACACCAGCACCGGGATGATCAGCCACCCAAACGAGTAACGGGTCAGCCCCCCCAGGCCGACCACGGCGCCGCTGATCACGGCCAGAATGAGAATCCCCCACGGCCCCCGCTTGGGCTCGCGCGCCTCCTCTTCCAGCAGCACCACACACCACACCAACCCCAGGAAGACCAGCAGAAGCAACATCGTGGAAAGCCCCGACACGCTGAATCGCCAGAACAGTTCCGTGCCCAGCATCAAACCAGACCCGAGCCATGCTACCTTGGCATCGAACAAACGCCGGGCCAGGAAGAAGACCACCGTGACGGCCACCAGGAATAATAGCTGATTGAACAGCGCAATCACGAAGTCGGGTTTATAGCGCCAGAAGCGGCCCCCGCTGCTCCAGAACGATTTGCTGGACGTGATGGTGTAATCGAGGTGCAGGACTTTCAGCAACCCGGCCAGCACTACCGGATAGACTGGCGGATTGGCGAGGTCGGGATGCGGGCCACGGATTTGGGCCGGGTCGGCGACACCGTCCACGACCGGCACGCGCGACTTCTCCCAGTTGCGTGTTTTCACCAGGTGGATGCTGAATGGGCGGATGAACAGCGTGCTGTAGCCCTTGCCTTGGGCGATATTCCGGGCCAATTGTGCCTCGTCCATGGCCTCCTGCGTTCCCATGTTCCGGTACGCCCGCAAGTTATAGAGGCCGACCCCCACGACAACCACCAGCAGGACGAAGCTGATTCGGAAATAGCGCTTCCCGCCACCTACTTCGACTTTGTGCAATAGCTCCTGTAAAAACGGCATGGCTAGAATCCTTCGAGATGGTGCTCGTGCAGCTTGCGGTGAAACGTGCGCCGGCTCACGCCCATTCGCTTCGCCGCTAGAGTGCGGTTTCCGTCGGTTGCTTTCAAGGCGCTGATGATAAGCTCTCGCTCGGCTTCTTTCACGGTCAAATCGTTGCGCGCGGCCAGGCGCTTCAAGTCTGTGTTGCCCAGCGCCTTGCCGCCGGTCTCGCGCAAGGAGTGCGGCAAATCCCGCGCGGTGATTTTGTCGCCCCGGCACAACACCACCGCATGCTCGATGGCGGTGCGGAGCTCGCGCACATTGCCCGGCCACTGATACTGCATCAGCAATTCAAACGCATCGGGGGTGAAGCCTTTCACCGGCTTCTCGTTTTCCTGGCTGAACTCGGCCAAGAACGCCCGCGCGAGCAACGGCAGATCCTCCACCCGTTCACGCAATGCCGGCAGCCGCAGTTCCACGACTCGCAACCGGAAGAACAGGTCCTCGCGGAACGCCCCCGCTTTGACCTGCGCATCGAGGTCCTTGTTGGTCGCTGCGACCAACCGCAAATCGGCGCTCAGCGTCTTGTTCGAGCCGACGCGCTCGAACGTCCGCTCCCCCAGGAACCTTAGCAGCTTGACCTGGATCGAAGCGTCGATCTCGCCGATCTCGTCCAGGAACAGCGTGCCCCCTTGCGCCTGCTCGAAGCGGCCAATGCGCCGCTCGTAAGCGCCGGTGAACGCGCCTTTCTCATGGCCAAACAGCTCGCTCTCCAGCAGCGTCGGGGCCAGCGCCGCGCAATGCACGGTCACCATCGGCTGTTGCGCCCGCGGGCTGAGCTGGTGAATCACCTTCGCCACCATCTCCTTGCCCGTGCCGCTCTCGCCCAGCAACAGCATCGTCGCCCTCGTCGGCGCCACCTGCTGCACGACCTCGAAGACCTCCTTCATGGCCGGCGATTCGCCGACGAGATTCTGCAGGCCGAACTTGGCGTCAAGCTGCTGATGCAGCGAAACGTTTTCCACCTCCAGGTTCTGCCGCCGCAACGCGTTGGCGATGCGCAGCTCCAGCTCGTCAATCTGCAAGCGGCCTTTGGCAATGTAATCGTCCGCCCCGTGTTTCATCGCCTCGACCGCCAACTCCTCCGAGCCATAAGCCGTCATGAGGATGCAGATGGGCGGCTTGGAGAGCGACTTGGCCCGCGTGATGAGCTTCATTCCGTCCTCGTTCGGCAGCCGGAAATCCGTCAGCAGCACGTCGAAATGGTCCTTCTCCAGCAATTCCGTCGCCGTCTTGGCATCCTCGGCCAGGTACACGTCATAGCGGTCTTCGAGCGCCGCGCGCAGCCCTTCGCGCGTCGGCTTCTCATCATCAACTATGAGCAAGGTCGGAGTCATGTACCAGTGGCAAATCTCGCCGCGCAGGATAAGGCAGGCCACCGGGATTAAACAACCGGCAAATTGCACCGCTCAGCTTGGCCTTCCCCTCGTCCATCTGCCCGGCTTCGGCGTTGCCAGCCGGATGCTACGGGGAGGCTAGCGTGTTGCCTTCGTATTCTCATGGTGTTTTCATGGTGTTCTCATCCCTTTTCACCGCCGGTTCGGGCACTGCGTTAGCTACCTGCCTCAGCTCATGCATTCAATTGGAGTCGGCAGAAGCCTGAGAAAGCGCAAGTCGCCGCAGCCGAGTGGAGTGGTAGCTTCCGCCGGAAGGAGGCCTATGAGCCGGTGACGCGAACCCGGTAAAAGCGTGTGGGGTCGGTCGCGGCATCGTTGGTGAACGAGAGGACCTCGCCGGTGCCGAGCTGGTTGGTGAGCGTTGTCCAGATGGGATTGCCGAGGCTGGTCGCGGATTCCAGCCAATTGGTGAGGCCGCCAACCGAAAGAAAGCGATGGACAATACGGTTGGCGGTCTTCTCAGTGGCGATGATGGTTGGGGGTTCGTAGTTAATGATCGTCCCGCCAAATTGGAGCAGCCCGCCGTTCGTCATATACATGCATCCCCAGTTGGTCACAATGGAGCTGAGACCCGAACCCGCAGTGAAGGTCAGGAGGTCCCCGTTAGTGCCTGCCAGGATGGTGCCGTAGTTAGCCACCGGACCGCAGATCGTGCCATTGCCCCGCAAAGTAGCGTTGCTGCAGATCGTCAACAGGCCAGTGAACAAATTGGTGCCGTTGCATAGCTCGAGCGTGGCCCCCTCCGAGATGGTCACCGGGCCATGGTTCGTGACCGAGATAAAATCTACTTTAAGGGTGCCGCTCTTGAAGACAAAACTGGTGTCGCGGTCGCCTGCGATCTTTAGGTAGTCGGCCTGAACGAAGCCGCCGTCCAGGATGAACGTGCCGGTGTCGGCCTTCGCGATCTTGCCGCGCCGCGTAACGACCATGTGCGTGTTGGTGTCGCCGATGATGATGCCGCCGTTGTGGGCAGCATTGGTCACGATGAGGGTGCCGCCCCGGACGGTCATCACACCGCCCGAAAAGCCCTGGACGCCGACGCGCAGGCCGGAAGCGGTCATGGTCGCGCCTTTGCTAAGTTCAAGCCCCCCGCCAATGCTGCTTGTCTGGCCAACGTGCAATGTCGCATTGGCAACCTCCAGCGTGGCATTGGAGTAGAGATTGAGGTATTCGCGGAAGAACAGGTGCAGCGGGGGTTTTGGATGCGGTGAGCGTTTCGGGTCACTGCCAAGGAGGGCCACCATGAGATTGGTGACGCCGGCCCCGCCCATGTTCAGATAGCGGTTCTTGAACAGGTGCGGCTTGTTGGAGTAGCTGGCATCATTAATGATGACCTGGAGGTTGTAGGCATTGGTGATGTCAACCGTTCGCAGAACGTCGGTTTGGTCTCCAAACCAGTTGCCATTTTCCCAGTTCGTTCTCGTCACGGGGGAGGGAAGCGGCGGCGGCGGGCCAGGCGAAGGACGTACGTGGGGTTGGCGACAGCTCACCAGCATCAGCGCAACGCCAGCCAATGCGCAACACGCCAGGAGCGCGGACAGAAGCCCCTTTCGGCTTAGCCCAGCGCGAAACAGATTGAACCAATGTTGTTGACTCTCTTGAATGTCGCCACTCTAACATCTCGGCTGGCGACACGCAAGGTTGAAGTTCCAAGCGGCGGACCTGAATAGCCGTTTACGACTCACGAGGGAGTGGTTATGTTTGAAGCGGGTAACCAATTTCACTACGCCGGAGTGCGGTGTTCCGAGAGGCAAGCATCTATGCAGTGTTGCCATTGTGCGGCTGAGAACGGCGCCGAGGCGCGCTTTTGCGCGCGTTGCGGCGCGCCGCTGGCCATGCCTTGCCCCGGATGCGGGGCGAGTCTGCCGGACGGCGCGCGGTTCTGCCCGCGTTGCGGCCAGGAGGTCAAAGCCGCCTCCTCGACTTCGGCTTTGCCGCCGGGCCGTGAAGCCGGCGGCAGTGGCACGACAACGGTCAGCACACGCAAACAGGTAACGGTCCTCTTCGCCGACGTTTCAGGTTATACGGCGTTGTCCGAGAAGCTCGATGCCGAAGAGGTGCGAGACCTCATGGATGACCTGTGGGCGCGGCTGGACCCGCTCATCACGGACCATGGCGGCAGGATCAACAGCCACATGGGCGACAGCATCATGGCGTTGTTCGGAGCCGGAACGACCCGCGAAAGCGAGCCGCGGCAGGCCGTGCGCGCAGCCCTGGCAATGCAGGCGGCCCTGGCGGAATTTCGCGGGGGCGGCACGGTGATGCAGATGCGCATCGGGATTCATACCGGACCCGTCTTGCTCGGCCCGGTGGCCACCACTCAGGAGTTCACGGCGACGGGAGATACGGTCAATCTCGCAAGCCGCCTGGAAGGGCACGCGCCGGTGGGTGGCATCTTGATTTCGCATGACACGTACCGGCAGGTGTATGGCCTCTTCGACGTGCGGGCGCTGCCACCGCTCGAAGTCAAAGGCAAAGCCGAGCCAGTTCAAGTTTATCTGGTGTTGCAGGCCAAACCACGGCCGCTGGCCCTGCGGTTGCAAGGGGTAGAGGGCGTGGAGACCGAGATGATTGGCCGTAGGAGGGAGTTGAAGCGCTTGCAGGAAGCATTTGAGACGGCGGAGCAAAAGAGGGAGCTACGGGTCTTGACCGTCGTGGGGGAAGCGGGCATCGGCAAATCACGGCTGCTGCATGAGTTTCAACAGTGGGTGGATTTGCGGCCGGAAGGCGTCTTCCTGTTCAGTGGCCGCGCCACGGAGGAAATGGCGAGCCTGCCCTTTTCTTTGCTGCGGGACATGTTGTCGGTCCGGTTCGGAATTCAGGAAACCGACGCGCCACCGGTCGCACGCGAGAAACTCGAGCAAGGCCTGGTCTCGCTCCTGGGGGCGGATGCCGCGGCGGAGGCGGAAGAGCTGGCTCTGCAAGCCCATTTCATCGGCCAATTGCTGGGCCTGGATTTCTCGGCCAGCCCTCACCTGCGAGGCATCCTGCATGACGCCGAACAAATCCGCCAGCGTGCTTTCTCTTACCTGACCCGGCTGTTCCGGTCAGCCGGCCGGGGGGTGCGCTCGGCAGGCGAGGCCGAGCCGAGCCAGGCGGCGCTGGTGGTGCTCGAGGACATCCATTGGGCCGACGACGGCTCGCTGGCCCTGATCGCGCATCTGGCGCGGACTTGCGAGGGGGTGCCGCTGATGATTCTGTGTTTGGCCCGACCCACCTTGTTCGAGCGGCGGCCAGCCTGGGGCGAAGGCTTGTCTTGCCATGAACGGCTGGACCTGCAAGCGCTGTCGCGGCGACAGAGCCGCTCGCTCGTTGGGAACATTCTGCGCAAGGCGCAGAATATACCCCAGGCGCTCCAGGAGCTCCTGGTGGGCGGAGCGGACGGCAACCCCTTTTTCATTGAAGAAACCATTAAGATGCTGGTCGATGAGAAAGTGATTGTCCCCGGGCCGGAGGAATGGCGCATTGAACCGGCGCGCCTGGCCGCCGCGACTATCCCTTCCACGCTGACGGGAGTATTGCAGGCGCGCGTTGACAGCTTGTCGGCTCCGGAACGGGCGGTGCTCCAAAGGGCGTCGGTCGTGGGGCGCACCTTCTGGGACAGCGCGTTGCAACATTTGAACGCGCCCGCCGAAGGTCGGGGCAGTCTCACCCCAGGAGAGATTCAGGATGCCTTGCAGGGACTGCGACGCAAGGAACTGATCTTTCGCCGGCAGACCTCGGCGTTCGGCGGCGCGGCCGAATACCTCTTCAAGCACGAGCTGATGCGCAAGGTCGTCTATGAGAACGTTCTGCGAAAGCAGCGCCGGGCGTATCATGGGCAAGCCGCGAATTGGCTAATCGAGCAAAGCAGCGAGCGCGTGATGGAGTTTGCGGGACTGGTGGCGGCACACTTTGAGCACGCGGAGCGCGGCTTGGAAGCCGCCGAGTGGTACGGCAAAGCCGGACAACAGGCGCGCATGGGTTACGCCCCGACCAATGCGATCGAGAGCTTCCAAAAAGCCCTCGCGCTGCTGCCAACCGGCGCCGCCGCGCCAGCGTCCTCCACCGCCGAACGGCTGGAATGGTACGAAGGTCTGGGTGAGGCGCTGGGCGCCCAGGCCCGCTTCGGCGAAGCCAATGCCGCTTATGCGGCGATGAGGCAATTGGCTGAAGACACCGCGGACCTGCTGGCCCAGGCGCGCGCCTGGAATGGCTTGGCATTCCTGCACGAGCGCCAAGGCGATAATCGCGCCTCGGTCGCCGGGGCGGAACGCGCTGAGCAATTGGCCCGACAAGCGGGGGAGAGCGTCGCCTCCCGAGGTGCACGGATTCGGGCGCTCCATTTGAAGGGTTGGGCGTTTTATCGTTTGGGAAATGCGGCAATGGTGCTAGCGCTGGCCGCCGAGACCTTGCAGCTTTGCACGGAATTCGGCGACCGGCGCGGTGAAGCCACGAGCTTGAAACTCTACGGGGTGGGCCACCTGCTGCTGGGCCATTACGTGGAAGCGGATGGGTTTTTCAGGCAGGGCCTGGCGTTATGCCGGGAACTGGGCGACTGGCGCAACGCGGCGGCCATGCTGAACAACCTGGGAGAGACCGCCCGCTTACGGGGCGACAGCCAGGCTGCCGCCCCGCTGTACCAGGAAGCCTTGGCGCTGGCCCGCGAGATCGACAGCCGCGAAAGCGAATTGATTTACCTGACTAACTTGAGCGGCGCGCTGGTCGGCTTGCGCCAGTTTGACCGGGCGGAGGCGGGCTTGCGACAAGTCATCGCGCTCACTGCCACGCCGAATTCGTGTGCCATCTCCGAGACCTACTGCCTGCTGGCGGAAGCCTGCCTGGGTCAGGAGAAACGGCAGGAAGCGTTGACGTCGGCGAAACGCGCGCTGGCGCTCGCGAAAGAATCCGGCAGCCATCTCGATATGGGTGGCGCCTGGCGGACGCTGGGCCGCGCGGCAACCGACCTTGGCCGCAACAGCGGCGCGCCGGCTTCCGAGCCAGCCGGCCTCAATCCACGCGTTTGCTTCGAAGAAAGCCTTCGGGTATTCCAGCAAATCGACGCGCAGGGCGAACAAGCCCGCACCCTCCGGGCCTGGGCCGAATACGAGATGCGACAAGGCCGGGCGGAGGCGGGGCAGAAGATGTGGGCAGAAGCGCGCAACATCTTCCTCCGACTGGGCCTGCACGCCGAAGTGCAGAAGATGATGGACCAGCCCTGAGCCGCCGGGACTAGCTCGAAGCGCTCGGGATGAGGCTGGCTTTACCGGGCTCCAAAGCAGATAGTAGGCGCAGGTTATGGCCAACGAGAAATTGGATACCAGTCAGAAGGCACGGCAGATCAACCTCGACGCGAACCGCTACGGCACGTTCGGGGAGATCGGGGCGGGTCAGGAGGTGGTGCGTTGGTTCTTCCGGGCGGGCGGTGCGGCCAGCACGGTGGCGAAAACTATCTCGGCCTACGATATGGCGATCAGTGACGCCATTTACGGCCCGACGGATTACTACGTCAGCCGGCGCCGCCTGCAGTCCATGCTCGACTATGAGTATGATTTGCTGCTGGAGCGGCTGGATAAGACGCGCGGGGGCAAAGCGGCCTTCTTTGTGTTCGCCGACACGGTGGCCACGCGCCGCGAGAGCGGCCACGGCTGGCTGGGCGTGCGCTTCCAGGCCGAGTCGGGTTCCGAGCCCTCGGAAATCATTATCCACGTGCGGATGCTCGACAAAGAAAGCATCCATCAGCAAGAGGCCCTCGGCATCATCGGCGTGAATCTGCTCTATGGGGCGTTCTACCTGCACCGCGAACCCGAGGCGCTCATCCGGTCGCTGCTGGACAGCCTGACGTGGGAGCGGGTGGAGGTGGACATGATTCGGTTTGCCGGCCCGGCCTTCGCGCGGGTCGATAACCGGCTGATGGCCTTGCAACTGGTCCGGCAGGACCTCACCGAAGCGGCGATGTTCACGGCCAAGGGCGACGCCGTCCAATGGGCGGAAGTGCTCTACCAAAAGCCGGCGCTGGTCCTGCGCGGCAGCTTTCTCCCGGTCACCAACGCGACGATGGATGTGCTGGATCGCGCCCTCGAGCAGTTTGTTCGGGAGCCGGACCTCAAAGGCGAGCCGCCGGTGGTGCTGATGGAGATGACCTTGCGCCAGCTCACGACGGGCGAGCAGATCGATGAAACCGACTTCCTGAATCGCTCCGACATGCTCAGCGCGCTGGGCAAGACGGTGCTGATTTCAAATTTCCGCCGCTTCCACCGTCTGGCGGCCTACCTGTCACGCTACACGAAGCGTCCCATCGGGCTCGCGGTCGGAGCATCGAAGCTGGGGGAGATATTCGATGAGAGCTTCTACAATGAGAGCGAAGGGGGGATGCTCGGCGGCTTGGGCCAGCTTTTCAAGAACCCGGCCCGGCTCTATGTGTACCCGCATCTCGACCTGGCTTCTGGCCATAGACTAACGGTGGAGAATTTTCCCATCCCCGCACATTTGCGGCACCTCTACGCCCATCTGCGCGAGAACGGGTTCATCCAGGGCATTGAGAACTCCAACGCCGAGCTCCTGGCCATCCGCTCGCAGGACGTGCTGGCGAAAATCCGGTCCGGCGACAGCGCGTGGGAACAGCTCGTGCCGGCGCCCATCGCGGAGATCATCAAGCGCGACGGGCTGTTCGGGTATCGGGGGACGCCGGTATCCGCCGCGCTCAGTCCGTAATGCATTGGGCAAGGAGCGTGCGCGCGCGCGCCCTGGTTCGCCGACCTTACGCCGCGGCTCTCTGCGCCAGCAGGGTTTCGACCGCTTCGGGCAGGCTCGTGCAAAGGGCGTCGAACAGGGCGCGGCATTGGCGCTCGGAAAGGCACAACATCCGGGAGGCGGAATAGATGAAACCCCGCGTCGTCTGGTGGGCGTAACCCAGCAAGCCCTGCCGCACTGGCAGCGAATACACGGCCATTGTCAGGCCATAGACCAGCGTATGCCAGCCATCCGCCTGGTCGCTCTCGACGGCGTGCAGATAGCGTTGCACCACCCGCTGATCGCGCAAGGGGCGAAGCTTCTGCAATTGGCTCCGCCCGACGCGGCGGCTGGCGGGCGCGAAGTTGAGCAGGATGGGTTCCTCCGCCAGGCGGCGGTCGAGCGCGATGAGTTCACGCACCTCGTGGTGCGTCGCGTGGCCGTGGGCGCTCTGGATGGCCGGCAGCTCGAAGGGCAGGAGGATTTGGGATTGGTAATCGCGCAGGAACTGGCGCAGTGAGGGCAGGTCATGGACGGGCGCCAGGCGCAGCGAGGCGGAAACCGACCCGAGCGTCACCAGCCCATCCGCCGAGCCGAGCTGGTCGGCCAGGGGATGCCAATCGCCCAGCCATTCGGCTGCGTCGTTCAGCGACAATTGTGTCTGCGTGACCATTTATCTGGTTGGCAAGCCCGGTCCGCGAGGTCTGGATGCTCGCCATATCAATTTTACGGTGGTCTGGCCGCATAACGAATGCCAGTAGTAAAAGTCGCAAACGCGAGATTAAAACCTTGCAATCGGCGTGGTGCCTGCTCAGGCTCCGCGTGTCCCCGTGTCGCCGCCGCGATCCAACGCTGTTAACGCTTTCACGATCCGCTTCCAATGGGTGCCGTGCCAGAAGAGCTTGTCGCAGCGCCCGCACACGAAGAACTCATCCAGCCAGCGGTAGGTGCGGGGCGGAATGCGCTCGCGCAGGTCTTCCTTGGACCCGCGGCGCAGCTCGCCGCCGCAGCTCATGCAGCGCGGCCCGCGGAGCGTGAGGCCAAACTCGCGGAACACCAGCGCCATCTGCTCCGGAATCCTCAGTGTCGGCGGCAGCCAGAACGCGGGAATGACCCGGTCGCGCAGGAGGCGCCGCTCCATCAACATGCCGTCCGTGGTGAGGACTGTAGCGTGAACCTGCCGCGCCTGGCGGAGCAGTTCGTCGTCCGCAATGCCCGGTTGCCAGGCCGCCTCGTAGCCGGCTGCCCGCAACCATCGGGCCAGTCCGCCGAGACCGGCATCGCACAGAAACAGGACGGGCGGTGACTGGGAAGCCGACTGTTGGAACGGCTTGCTGGTGGCCAGCCGCTCATAGACTTGCGCCAGGGCGTCGGCCAGGGCAATGCCATCGCTCGCGCTCAAGCGTTGCGCCTTCACGACCAGCCACTGCACGCCTTGCTCCAGCCGTCGCGCCCGCGCCCGCCGCAGCAGCGCGCGAAACCGATCCTCGTAACCTCGCTGAATCCGGCTCACCTTAGCAGTCTAGCCGAAATATCCAGAAATACCGCCGTGTAATCTGGGCCTTTCGTGGTAGAGATTGGTCATGAAGCTCAGCGTGATTGCGGCAGGCGCCCTGCTGGTGGCGGCGACCTCGACCGCCGCGGATTGGCCCCAGTGGCGCGGACCGAATCGTGATGGCATCTCATCGGAGAAGGTCAGTGCCGCGTGGCCCGCTGAAGGACCGAAGGTCCTTTGGCGCGCCTCCGTCGGCACGGGCTTCTCCTCGATCTCCATCAGCCACGGGCGGGCGTACACGATGGGCAACACCAACAACGAGGACATCATCTGGTGCTTCGAGGCCGGCACCGGCAAGAGGATTTGGCTACACACTTACGCCGCGCCGCTCAGCCCGCAATGGTATGAGGGCGGCCCGGGCTCGACTCCGACCGTCAGTGGGGACCGCGTCTTCACGATCAGCAAATGGGGCGATGTCTTTTGTCTCGACGCGGCAAAGGGCACCGTCCTCTGGCAGCGTGACCTGCGCCGAGACGGCGTAAAGCCCCCCCGTTGGGGTTTCGCGGGGTCGCCGCTCGTATGTGGCGACCTGGTGATCCTCAACGCCGGCTCAGCGGGCATGGCGCTGGACCGCAGCTCGGGCCGCATCGTGTGGTCCAACGGCACCAACGCCGCCGGCTACGCCAGCCCGACACGCTTTATCTCCGGCGGCAAAGAGTCCGTGTTGATCTTCGCCGCCAAGCACCTGATCGCCCTGGAACCGCAGACCGGGCGCGAACTCTGGCGCCTGCCCTGGGAGACAGACTGGGACACCAATAACACTGATCCATTGGTCCGCGGCGATAGCATCTTCGTTTCCAGCTTCAGCCGCGGCTGCGGGTTGTTCTCCCTGACCAGCGGCCAACCAGTCCTCACCTACACCAACAAGGTGATGCGCAGTCATCTCAGCCCGGGTATTCTGCTGGGCGAATACCTGTATGCCTTCAACGGTGAGGCCAAGCAGAACACTGACCTCCGCTGCATCCACGTGCCCACCGGCGAATTGAAGTGGACGACCAAAGACCCCGCGTTCGGCTCACTGATCCTTGCCGGGGACAAGCTGATCGTCCTCTCCGAGAAGGGCGAATTGCTGCTGGGGCGAGCGTCGCCCGAGGCATTTGAACCGCTGGCGCGCGCCAAGGTGTTGAGCGGCCTCGGCTGGACTCCGCCCGCGCTGGCCGATGGGCGGCTTTACGTTCGCAATGCCAAGGGCGAGTTGCGCTGTCTCGAAATTAAGCCAGCGGCCTCCAGCGGTGGCCGAGGCTTGAACTGAGGAACGGAAACGCCGTGAGGCTAACGCCGCCAGCGGTGGTTTTTGGATGTAAGCCCAAGCAGGACAATGGATTAGGCCAGGCACCGTAACGGTGTGGATACGGCGGGTACCCGGTGATACCCCGGCGTTGCTCCCATGTGGGTCGCGTAACATTCTGCGGTTGCATCACTTATGCAGGAAATTCTGTACTTTCCACATTACTTTGCGACCCGCCAGCTCTACAGATTCTCGATCGAACAACACGCTGCCTGCACGCCCAAAGCAGCGGGACGCAGCCGGGCACGCCCTCAGCCTCCTCGCACAGCTCCCGAGGCTTCGTTGGGCACCCAGGGCAGGATGAGCTTGGAGGGATAAGCCTTGCCGTGATGGATGGTCTGGCGGGCGACGGCCAGCCCGGCATCGGCATTCTGGTCCGCCGCCGTGTTGTGGTTGCGGTCGTAGTTGGGGAAGTCCGAGCTGGTGACATCCAGACGTATGCGGTGGCCAGGCAGGAAGGCGTTGGAGGTGGGGCTCAGGTGGATTGTGTACTTCAGCACCTTCCCAGGCGTGATCAGATGGGGCCTGCCGACGCCATCTCGGTATCGCGCCCGCGTCACGCCCATGCAGACGTCCCTCGCCAGCCCGTCCGGCGACACGTCGATCAGCCGCGCCACCCAGTCCGTGTCGGGTGCGGAGGATGCGGCGTAGAGTTCAACCTCGGGAAGACCGGTCGCCTCGATGCGCTGGCCCAAAGGCTCCGTTTGATAAACGAGAATGTCTGCCCGGTTCGCCAGCGGTCGCTGGTCGGTGGCGCAGGTGAAGTTGCCCGGTGCAAAGAGCGTCGGCACCGGGTCGCGCGGATCGTAGGCGTAGTCATCAATGCCCTCGGCAGTGGGGCGATCCCAGGTTAGCTTGCCGTCCCCGGCTGGCGTATTCGCATTGCCACTGCCCGCGAGAAAGAGCGCCTTGGACCGCGTCCGCTTCAGTGGCCAACTGCCTTCGTCGCGCCAGCGGTTGTCACCCATGACGAAGATCTTCACCGGGGCGCCGCGATCCACGCCATTCGTCATGCCCTTCAGCCAGTAGTCAAACCAGCGAACGTCCTGCCCTACAAGGTCCAGGTCGGCTGCCGGGCCAAAGTCGATGTTGCCGAACTTCCGGCCACCGGGAGGGAAATGGCTCCACGGCCCGACCACCAGCCGCGACCCTTTCCGCGCCTCCCGCGTCTTGCCCTCCTTAACCAATGTCTGGTAAAGCATCATATCGCCCTTGGCGTGATCGTACCAGCCGACGACCTCCAGGTTGGGAACCGTGATCTCCCGGCAGCCCGCGTCAAGCTTCCACGAGTCGGTCTGCGGATGCTCCAGCCAATCGCGCATGTAGGGTGTGTCGTCCTCGAAGACCTCTTGCGGCAAGTCCAGCCAGGGCAGGAACTGGAGCCACTTTTGCCCCTGGCCGCCATCCCACAGCGCTGCCGCCTCAGCCTCGGTGTGCGTGCCTGGCCGATTGGCGCGACGCCGCACCTCGGGCATCATGGTCACAATGGACCAACGCAACCGCCGCCCCGGCCTGATCGTGCCCGGTCCTTCCAGGTCCGTATAGCGGGCGGCGATGCTATGTGCCGACATCGCGCCCAACGCCGGCGGCCGTAACGGCGCCAGCCGCCATTGCAGGAAGCTGGTGTAGGAGAGGCCAATCGTCCCCACCTTTCCGCTGGCGCCCGGCAACCGGGCCGCCCATTGCACGGTGTCATAACCGTCCTCGGCATCGTGGCTGTGGGGACGGAGCCACGACTCCCATATCCCATCCGAGGCATACCGGCCCCGCACGTCCTGGCAGACGACGATGTAACCTCCTTTGACATACTGATCGAAGTGCTGCTTGTGCTTGCCGTAAGGGGTGCGCCACACCAGAACGGGACACGTCCCCCCGCTGTCGGACCGGTGCACATCAGCCCGCAAGACGACGCCATCGCGCATAGCCGCCGGCACGTCACGCTCGATGACGA
>OCZT010003746.1_pt1 | contig 15512 bp, 13 predicted proteins | sample 1539031 | NCBI WGS metagenome assembly OCZT01 (sample SAMEA3539308, study PRJEB22396) | soil metagenome | biome: tundra; feature: field; material: soil | place: USA | collected 2010-05 | depth 0.15 m | reverse complement strand
TATAATGCAGGAATCATTCCTGTCGGCCTTTGAAAAAATTGATACTTATTCAGGTACCGTAAGTTTCGGTGCATGGCTTAAAAAGATTGTCGTTAACCGTTCACTCGATGCCCTGAATAAAAGAAAAGCGATCTTTGAAGATATTGAGGCGCATGTTGGAATAAGAGATGACAGTGGTGAAGATACAGCCAGGTATGAGGAAATAGATGTCAGGGTTGAAGAGGTTAAAGAGGCTATAGAAAGACTTCCCGATGGTTACCGAGTCATTCTCTCACTCTACCTTCTCGAAGGGTACGACCACGATGAAATTGCGGAAATACTTTCGATTAACAGCAGTACATCACGATCTCAACTTTCAAGAGCAAAACAAAAATTAATCGGTGAATTAAAAGGAAAATGAAAAACTCAAGGATATGAAAAGCATTGATGACATAATCATGAACAATAAGGACTTTTTCGAAGATGCCGAACCATCTGCCGGTCACCTGGAAAGATTCAACAGGAAGCTGGAAAACAGATTTCAGGTAAAGACTGTTACACTGAGCATCGTCCCTTATCTTTTAAAAGCTGCAGTTGTTACCCTGCTGATCACTCTCTCATCACTGTGGACATGGGACCATTTTATCAGGCCAGGTAGAAACAGGATGACTCTCGGACAGGTTTCTCCTCAATATAAAGAAGTTGAAAACTATTATGTTCACCAGGTAAACCTTATGGAAGGTGAAATCGTAAATGTGGATCTCAAAAGTAATCCCGCACAGAAAACGATGCTGATGAAAGAGATGAAAAGTATGGATTCAACCTATGTCTCCCTGCAGAAAGAACTAAAGGCAAACCCAAACGATGAACGCATAATAAATGCTATGATTGAACATTATCAGACTAAACTGGAGGTCATGACATATATTGTAAGTCAGCTCAAAACAATCAGGAATGATAACCATAACAAGAAGGAAAATGAAAAAAACAATTTATAAAACAGAAATGTTCTTCTTAATATCGCTCTTTTTAATTTCTTCGGCATTATCTGCAGAGGAATTAACAAAGGAGTTCCATAAGGAGTACACTGCGGGAACAAAAACCCTCGATATTAACAACAAGTACGGCGACGTGATAATTCAAAGCTGGGATAAGGACCAGATTGTCATCGATGTAAAAGTAACTGTTAACATGTCCAATAGTGAAAAAGCTCAGAAATACCTTGACCAGATTGATGTTCAATTTTCTGAAGGAACAAATGTGATTTCTGCGAAAACGGTCATCGAGAACAACTTCAATTTTAACGGATGGGGCGAGTCAAAAAAATTCAGCATTGATTATAATATAAAGATGCCGGCAGGTACCGATCTGACACTCGCAAACAAATACGGGAATACCGACATAGATGAACTTCACGGTTTGATGGATCTTGATATTAAATATGGAAACATTACAGCCGGAAAACTTACAAGGGGCAATATCAAGCCACTGAGCAGGCTTACCCTGGCATACGGAAAAGGGACAATTAACGAAACAGGATGGCTTAACCTGACTGAAAGATATGTCGGATCAATGGAGATTGAAAAATGTCAGGCCCTTCTTCTGGACAGCAAATATTCAAAATTGATACTTGGAGAAACCAGTTCGATTGTCGGAGAAAGCAAATACGACAACATAAAAATTGAAAATATAAAGAACCTGGTTCTTGAAAATGGATACACACAGGTCACAATAGGAGAACTTACAAAAAAGCTAAACTATACAGGCAGCTATGGCTCTTTTTCAATAGACCGCATTCCTGCAGGTTTTGAATCGATTGATATTGAAACTCACTATATGGGTGTCAATCTTGGAATTGAAGAATCAGCTAGCTATAAGCTCGAGGCAAAAGTGTCGTACGGGGGATTGAAATATAATGAAGATGGTTTTAAAAATCAAAGACGCATTGTAGAAAATAATTCTACGGAATTGTCAGGGACTGTAGGAAAGGAAGAGAATCCATCGGCAAAAGTTAATGTAGTTGCATCTTATGGTACAGTAAGGCTCAATTAATCAATATCTTACTAATTATAATACAGGCGGGAATATTGAAACATTTCCGCTTTTTGTATGCTATTTTATTGCTTCATCCTTAAAGACAAAGATACCTCCCTTTCCATCTGCTGTGGCAAATCCCCTGAACATACCTGCCGAGTTGAATGGCATGGAAATATTTCCGTTCTTATCCACACAAATAACGCCTCCGCTCCCACCAGCCTTTACAAGCTTATCATTTACAACCAGTTCTGAAGCCTCCTTTACAGAGAGCCCTTTATATTCCATTAAAGCTGAAATATCGTGTGCAACTGTCCACCTTATAAAATACTCACCATGACCAGTTCCGGAAACTGCACAAGTTTTATTATTTGCATAAGTGCCTGCACCAATTATCGGGGAGTCCCCAATCCTGTTGTATCTCTTGTTTGCCATGCCGCCTGTTGATGTACCGGCAGCAAGGTTTCCTCTTTTATCAAGAGCGCAGCATCCTACGGTGCCGTTCTTTTCTTTTTTTAATATTTCCCGGAGCTCGTTAAATCGCTTTTCACTATAAAAATATGATGGAGGTACAATTTCAAGGCCCTGTTCTTTAGCGAATTGTGAAGCCCCCGCTCCTGCAAGCATTACATGCGGTGAATTTGTCATAACCCTTCTTGCAGCCGTTATAGGATTCTTTATGTCAGTAACTCCTGCGACAGCTCCTGCCGCAAGATTTGATCCATCCATAATTGCCGCATCAAGCTCATTCCTTCCCTCGTGAGTAAAAACCGCACCCTTACCAGCATTAAAAAGCGGATTGTCTTCCATAGTCCTGATAGTCTGTTCAACAGCATCGAGAGCCGAGCCGCCTTCTACAAGAATCTTCTTCCCGGTATTAACTGCTTTTAAAAGCGATTCCCTGTATTCTTTTTCCAGCTCAGGTGTAAGATTCTCTCTTGTCATTCCACCTGCACCGCCATGGATGACAATTGCCCACTCCTGTTTTGGTCCGGGAATGTCCGTGACCGGTAAGGAAGCTGGTTTCTTATCAGTTCTACATGAAAAAAGAGTTAATAAGAAGAATAACAATGCGAAAAAAAGAATAATTTTTGTTTTCATATAATCGGGCATTTTGATTTTTGTTTGTAATACTCTGTACTTCTATGTGCTCTCTGAGTAAGTTCTTAGTTTTTGTTTACACAAATGTCAACTGAGTTTCCACAGAGAACCCCAGAGGGTTTTTTACTTTTTTCTTGTGCCTTTTATCTTTTGTCTTACATCTAGAAATCCATCTCCACAATCGTAATCCCTGCACCTCCGAACTCAACATGTTCATCCCTGAATGATTTTACAACATTAACAGTGGCAAGATACTGCCTTACGAGCTGCCGGAGAATGCCATTCCCTTTTCCGTGCAGTATCCTTAAATTACGATGTTGAACAATCAGCGCATTATCAATAAGTTCCTGAACCTTATTTATGGCCTCTTCTCCCCTGACTCCGCGAATATCGATTTCAGGCTTGAAATTTATGTTTCGCTGAACAATGCCCGAATCGTTTTCTCTGTAAACCTGGTTTGCCCGGAGGCTCTTTTTCAGGTCGGATTTTGATATCCTCTCAATTTTATCAAGCGGTACAAAAAATCTGAGGCTCCCGGTTTCAATCTTTGCCATTTTCTCTTTAATCTCAATTACCTCACCTGCAGCCTGTGTATCAATCATCCTGACAGCATCTCCGGGCTTAATAGGTTTTACCTCATAGTCGCGAATTGCTTTCTTTTCCTTCAGGGGTTCAGGCTCGAGTTTAATCCTTTTTGCCTTTATATTTAACTTTGCAATTTTCTCTTCCGATTCAGTCTCAATCGGTTTTGTTTCCTCAGTGACTACGTTTTTAAACTCCTCAAGCTGTTGCCTGATATCTTTTGTTTTTTCTTTTTCTGCCTGCGTCTCTTTGATCTGGCGGATGGTATTCTCAATCATCCTGTTTGATTGATTAAGCAGTTGCTGAGCTTCATCCCTGGCTTTCGTTATTATCTCTTTTCTGAGTGTTTTGGCACCCGAAACCTCCTTCTCATATTCAGCCATTAACTCCTCCAGTCTTTTCTCCTGTTGTCTGATACTCTGCCGTTTGGCTTCCCAGTATCGTTTATCTCTTGCAATATCTTTCAGATGCCTGTCATAATTAATATTCTTTACTCCCGCTTTTTCTGAAGCCGCTTCCAGTATATCTTCCGGAAGGCCAATTTTACGTGCTATTTCAAAAGCAAAAGAGCTTCCAGGCTTCCCTATAGTAAGCTGAAAAAGGGGTTGCATCAAATGGTTATCAAATGCCATGGCTCCGTTGACAATACCTTCCGTCAGCGATGCAAAATGCTTCAGATTTGTGTAGTGAGTTGTGATAACTCCAAATACCTTCTTCCTGTTCAGCTCGCCAAGAATAGCTTCGGCGATAGATCCTCCCAGCATCGGTTCAGTTCCTGTACCGAACTCATCGATGAGAATCAATGTCTTATCGTTGCCGTGTTTTACGAAGTACTTCATATTGATAAGATGAGAACTGTATGTACTTAAATCATTATCTATACTTTGTTCATCACCAATATCAATTAAAATATTTTTGAAGATCCCTGTCTCTGACCCTTCTGCAACTGGAATAGTAAGGCCGCATTGCAGCATATACTGGAGAAGCCCCACTGTTTTCAGACAAACTGATTTACCCCCGGCATTAGGACCTGAAATCAGTAATATCCTGTCTTTTTCATCGAGTACAATTTCAAGAGGCACCACTTTTCTGCCTGACGATTTTTCAAAAGCGATTGAGAGCAGAGGATGTATCGCTCTCTTCCACATAAGGTATGGCTTATCTATCAGGATTGGTTTGATCGAATTAAGGTGGTTTCCCATGAGTGCCTTTGACCGTATAAAATCGATTTCACCAAGAAAGAGATTTGAATCAAGCAAATCATCTATATATGGCCTTATATTATCGGCAAAGAGTGTCAATATCTTAACTATTTCCCGTCTTTCTTCGTATTCAAGTTCAATTATATCATTGTTGATTTCCACGATCTCCTCCGGCTCAATAAAAACTGTCTTTCCTGAGGCAGACTGATCGTGAATAAGTCCTTTGATCTTTCTCTTATCATAAGAGCTTACAGGTATCACTCCTCTTCCGTTTCTGACTGATACCGGAGTATCGGAATCAACTATTCCGTCAGCCTGTGCCTGTTTTAAAATTGCATTCAGCCTTTTGGTCACATGAATTTTCTTTCCAATCAGTTCTGATCGTATCTCTTTCAACCTTGTGGAGGCACTATCTTTAACTACACCCTGCTTGTCGATAATCCTGTCAATAGACTCAAGCACATAAGGATAAGTTTTAACTGAGCTGCACATTGATCTTAATACAGGATACTTCGCAGCATCTTTATTCCTGAAAAAATTCAGAATTGTCTTAACAGTCTCAAGTGAACGTTTCAGATCAAATACCTCATGTACTTCCGGAAAAGTTCCTTCAATCCTTATCTTATTGAGGCAATCGGAAATTTGATAATAATTTTCAGATGGAAAATAATCCTCGAATATCAGTATCTGCTGAAATTCATAAGTTGCAGATAATTTATGAGTTAAAGCCTCAAAGTCGTCAATGAATTTTATATTATTCACCTTCTCCAGTCCCATCGGACTAAGGCATTTTTCGCTCAGCAGATTACGTATCCTGTCAAAACCTATCTTATTTTCAAAATTTTCCGGATAAATCATTGTAAAAGATAAAAGACAAAAAAATTAAAAACAAAAGTAAACTAAAAATCCCCTCAATGGAATAAATAAAAAATGCCACCAAGGTGCAAAGGCACAAAGATTCACCAAGGATTAAAACTAATAATCAATAAATGTAATTCTTAGCGGCTTCGTGTCTTTGTGGCAAAAAAAGGGATTCGTGCAAAGTTAATTATTGTTAAATCATATTATCATACCCAGATAATGGGTTTCATTTTTATATACATTTGAAACATATGATTACAAACCTTAATAATAAATCAATGAAAATTAAGAGAATCTCAATCGCTTTATTATTTCTGATGCTGCTTCCGACCTGGTTAATGTCGCAGAGCGAAAATGTGGACCTCAGTATGATTTATAAGATCAAACAGGAAGGTCTGAAGAATTCAAGTGTAGAGGACCTTGCTTTCTGGCTGACTGATTTCATTGGTCCCAGGCTTACTGCCTCCACCGGTTACAACCACGCTAATGAGTGGGCTAAAAAGAAGATGGAAGAGTTTGGTTTACAGAATGTAAGGATAGAAGCTGCGAAGGACTTCAGCCGTGGCGGATGGGATAATGTCAAGACATATGCTGCAATGACCGCTCCTTATTATTCCAACTTTGCCTGCAATCCTGTTGCATGGTCAGGTAGTACAAACGGGTTAATAAAAAGTGAAGTTGTTTATCTTGATGTTAAAGCTGAAAGTGATCTCGACAATTATAAGGGGAAATTAACAGGAAAAATCGTATTGATGCCTTCAACTGCCACCTATGAGGTCAGTTATGATCCGTTGGCAACCCGGTTGACTGATGCACAATTAAAAGACCTGTCAATGGCAACATCATCCACTCCTCCAAGAAGGCCTCCTTTTGACCGTGCTGCAATGATGGCACAAAGGGCTCTTCGTACAAAAATATCCGATTTTCTGAAGAGCGAGGGTGCCGCTGTGATACTCAATAATTCCGGAACTTTCAATGTTCCAAGGTCAAACGGTGCTAACTACAAAACAGGCGATAAGGAACCGATCGCTGAGCTGAATCTTCCAATTGAGGACCATGGAAGAATGGTAAGACTTCTACAGCACAATATTCATGTTGAGATGGAGATTGAGATACAGAATAAATTCTTTGACAGCCCGACAGTATATAACGTAATCGGCGAAATACCCGGGACTGATAAAGTTCTCAAAAATGAAGTTGTACTTCTTGGCGCTCACATCGATTCATGGAATGGAGGAACCGGGGCGGCTGATAACGGATCGGGTTGCATTGTAATGCTTGAAGCTCTACGTATCCTGAAAAACCTTGATGTTGCACCCAAAAGAACCATCAGGATAGCTCTCTGGGGCGGTGAGGAACAGGGATTATTCGGATCATCGGGTTATGTCGATAAATATCTGGTCGATCCCACCACAAAAGAACACAAGCCTGATTATGATAAGTTTGCAGCTTATTTTAACATGGATAACGGTTCGGGAAAATACCGTGGAATTTATCTGCAGGAAAATGAACTGGTAAGACCGATATTTGAAGAGTGGCTAAAGCCTTTTGAAGATATGGGTTGTTCGACGATCACTATCAGGAATACTTCCGGTACGGATCATCTGTCATTCGACAGGGTTGGTCTTCCCGGATTCCAGTTTATTCAGGATGATATCGAATATGAACGTGGTTATCATACCGTAATGGATACATACGAGAGGTTGGTCATGGCCGATCTGAAACAAAATGCAGTTATAACTGCATCATTTGTTTATAATGCTGCAATGCGGAATGCAAAATTGCCTGGCAAGCCTGCCATGAAACCCAGGCCAATTACCAGTCAGGCGCCAAGGATGTAAAAATATGAATTGAAAGAAAAGAATAGGGACGCGCAAATTGCGCGTCTTTTTCATTTATTGATAGGATTTCCGATACCCTGACGATTTTATTTATATTTCAATAAGGTGATTAAATTGAATTTTTAATATTTAGGTTAATAGCAATACGTTTAGTAAATTTATGACCTGAGATTATAAAAATAAATCCTTCATATGCCTGACTTTAAATGTATTACCAGAATAAAAACAGTATCCAAATGATTCCTGTTCAAGATAAAAAAAAAGAGGCAAAACTGCTTACAAAAATAACAGATAAGTTTAAACATGGTTTAGTCCTGGATTCGATAAGAAACCAATTAGCCAGAATCGGGATTAATATTATTCCATACTATTGGGTTCAGGAAGGTATGAATCCCACGGAAGTACCTGAGATAAAAGGGATTTTGTCAGATTATACGGTGGATTTTATTGAACCTGAAGAAATAAAAAAAATATCCGAAGATATGGGCACATATTCGGTGGAGGGACTTCTGACTTATTATAATGCAGGAAAAAAATGTCTGGGCTTAAAGTATAAAGATGAACTGGCTTCATTCATGTTTATAAACCTGACGGAATGTGACTTCACGCCACAAATTATCCCTTTAAAAAACGAAGAAGCCTATCTGGCATATATGTATACGATGAAAGTATTCAGAGGGAAAAATCTTGCACCTTATTTACGTTATAAAAGTTACGATATCCTCAAAAAAATGGGTAGGAGTAAAATATATAGTGTAAGTGCATTTTTTAATTCTTCGGCCGTCAGATATAAAGAAAAGTTAAATGCTAAAAACCTTAAACTTGCATTATATATCGAGATATTCAAAAAAATCAAATGGAGATTTAATCTTAAAACATGGTAATTTTCTTTTCCTCATTTCATCCACTGGAAGATTGCTGTCTGAAAATAATTTCTTTTTGCCTTTATAAATCTACATTTCTTCAGGTTCCGGTTTAATTGTTATAAAGACATTTATTAATAAACGACCAATATGGAAGATAATTTAATAATCGACTTCACTCCCACCGGAATGATTCCAACCAAGAATTTAACTCCGCACGTGCCTGTAACTACTTCGGAAATCATTGAAGATATTCATCTGGCATGGGAAGTTGGAATTACAAAAGTTCATCTCCATGCAAGATCTCCTGAAAACGAGAATCCTACCTACCAAAAAAAAATATATGCAATAATTATTGAAGGAATAAGGAAATTTGCACCTGCCCTGGTTGTCTGTGTTTCACTAAGTGGAAGGACATTTATTAGTTTTGAAGAGCGCTCTAATGCGTTGGATTTGGAAGGGACCCTTAAACCTGATATGGGGAGTTTAACTCTTAGTTCGCTTAATTTTAACAAAATCGCCAGTATTAATACACCAGATATGATCCAGTCTCTGGCTGAGAAAATGCAAAAACTTGGGATTGTTCCTGAATTGGAAGCTTTTGATGCAGGAATGATTAATTATGCTAAGTTTTTAATAAAAAGAGGTCTCCTTAAACCTCCCTTTTACTTTAATCTTTTACTTGGAAATATTGCATGCGCCCAGGCTGATATATTGCATGCAGGGATTATGATCAGGGATTTGCCTGACGATTCGTTATGGAGTCTGGCAGGAATCGGTAACGATCAGCTGAAAATGAACTCTGTTTCAATAGCCATCGGCGGTGGTGTAAGAGTAGGTCTGGAAGACAATATCTGGTATGATAAGGAAAGGACAAAATTAGCACGTAATGTCGATCTGATTAAGAGGATCCATATTCTTGCCGAAGCAAATTGCAGGAATATTATGCGATCGGAAGAATTCCGGCAGAAGATGAATATGGAACCGGGACATGGTAAATACGGCAGGTTACCTGATTGATGATCCTGGTAGAAATATCCCTTTCTATTTCGTGATACCCGCCAGATTCAGAATAAATGAATATTCCAGAGCAGTGATCCGGTAACGTTCAAACCTTCCCGAGGCTCCTCCATGTCCGGCAGTCATATTTTGTTGTCTGCTCATCAGGCTTTTCTGCGTTCTTTTGTTCATCACTCAAACGCATCCAGAAATAATTATCAATCCTTTTATTAAATAACTCATGAGGTATTTTCTCTGCAACAGGCGGTTTTATTGCAGGTTGGTTATTGCAGGAAAAAAGAACAACCATCAGGAAAATGGTCAAAAAAACATTGATTTTTTTCATATTCTGCGGAAATTAAAAAGTATCTAATCCTGTTATATAAAGGTATTAAAGATTTCCGTCAGAGTCAGCAAAATTTTAAAATTAGATAACGAGATTCCTCGCATATAGCCTAAACATTTAATTATTTTAATATCGTCTTAATGACACTCATGATTTAGTCAGATTCTCCAGTCCATTAAACCTTTTATGAAAACTTTCATCAAATGGATAATTAACAATTAAATTAAAGAAGAATGAAAAAGATAATTTTTTCTGCCCTTTTGATGTTAGCTGCATCAACAGGTTTGATTAATGCGCAGGTTAAGACTCCGAATATAGCAGCCAGGCAGGCCAAACAGCACACAAGAATTGTTCGGGGATTAAAAACCAGGCAATTGACCAGGACCCAGGCCGCCATACTTGTGAGGGAACAAAAGAGGATTCAGATGGAAAAGAGGATGGCAAAATCTGACGGTATTATCAGTCCACCCGAAAGAAAATTTCTTAACCTTGAACTGGACCGTGCCGGCAGAGATATTTACAGGGAGGAACATGGCGAAGAGGCTCGTGGCCTATAGATATCCTTGATAATTTGAGATAGGTGTAGAGACGCCCAATCTGGGCGTCTCTGCTATTAATAAATAACTAATTATTTTTTATCTCCACGTCCTTCATTGATAGCTGAATACGCCTACGGTCAATATCAATACCTATAACTTTTACTGTAACATGCTGGTGGAGCTTAACTACTTTTGATGGATCGGTGATATAAGTTTTGCTCAGATTAGAAATATGCACCAATCCATCCTGTTTGATTCCGATATCAACAAAAGCACCAAATTTTGTAATATTTGTTACAATTCCAGGAACAACCATTCCTTCACTCAGATCTTCCATGGAATGAACATCCGCGAAACTGAACTCTTTTATTTTTGATCTCGGGTCACGCCCCGGTTTTGAAAGTTCATCGAGTATATCTTTCAGTGTCGGAAGTCCGGTAACAGGGCTGACATAACGCTCAAGCTTAATCTCTTTGCGCTTATTATCATTGGTAATAAGTTCCTTAAGGTCGCACCCCAGATCTTTTGACATTTTTTCCACAACATGATAGCTTTCGGGGTGAACTGCACTTGAATCAAGCGGATTCTCAGCATTTCTGATACGCAGAAAACCGGCTGATTGTTCAAAGGCCTTCTCTCCCATTCTTTTCACTTTGAGAAGTTCCTTTCGTGCTTTAAATGGCCCATTTTCTGTTCTGTAATCTACAATGTTCTGGGCCAGCTGCGGACCAAGGCCCGAAACATAAGTCAGAAGGTGTTTACTTGCAGTATTAACTTCCACCCCGACTGCGTTCACACAGCTCATTACAACATCGTCGAGCGAGCTCTGAAGTTTTTGCTGATCAACATCGTGCTGGTACTGGCCTACTCCGATTGATTTTGGATCGATCTTTACCAGTTCAGCAAGCGGATCCATAAGCCTCCTTCCGATTGATATAGCGCCCCTGACAGTTACATCATAATCAGGAAATTCATCCCTTGCAACCTTGGAAGCGGAATATATTGAGGCGCCTGCTTCGCTTACAACAAAAACCTGTATATCGTTTTCGAATTTCACCCATTTTATAAAATCTTCAGTCTCGCGGCTGGCTGTTCCATTTCCGATTGCTATAGCTTCAATCTTGTATGCATTCACCAGAGATAAAATCTTTTTTACCGACATAGCGGTTTCATTCTGCGGTGGATGCGGATAGATTGTTTCGTTATGAATGAAATTGCCCTGCCTGTCGAGACAAACGACTTTACAGCCGGACCTGAAACCAGGGTCTATTGCGAGAACATTCTTCTCTCCCAGTGGTGATCCCAGCAGCAACTGACGAAGATTATCGGCAAAAACAGTTATTGCTTCGATATCTGCATTTTCCTTTGAAATGTTTCTGAATTCTGTTTCCATTGAAGAAGAAAGCAATCTTTTCCAGCTGTCCTTAATCGCATTTATGACAATTTCAGAAGATGCATTCCTTCCTTTTATAAAAATAGAGATTAACATACTGAGAGCATGTTCCTCATCAGGTTCTATGGACAAACGAAGGAAACCCTCATCCTCTCCTCTTCTCATAGCCAGAAGCCTGTGAGACGGGCACTTTTTGAGAGGTTCAGACCAGTCGTAATAATCACTGAATTTTATGCCCTCTGCCTCTTTGCTTTTAACAACCTTAGAATAGATTACAGATTCCTTCCCGAAAAGATATCTGAGCTGTTTCCGAGCTTTTTCATCTTCATTTATCCATTCTGCTATTATATCGGAGGCGCCTGAAATTGCGTCTTCAACAGATGCAACATCGTCATTCAGAAAACCTTCTGCTTTCAGGAAAGGATCATTTTCCTTCTGATCCATAATCAGGGAGGCAAGAGGTTCAAGCCCTTTTTCTTTTGCAATTGTTGCACGGGTACGGCGCTTAGGCCTGTATGGCAGATAGATATCTTCAAGTTCGGCCATTGTAACTGAAGCATCAATTTTTTGTCTGAGCTCAGGCGTCATTTTTTCCTGTTCCTCAATTGACTTTATCACGGCTTCCTTCCTGGCATCGAGTTCCTTCAGCCTGTCATACTCTTCTTTTATATGCATCAGCTGCACCTCATCAAGACTGCCGGTCATCTCTTTCCTGTAACGGCTGATAAACGGAATTGTAGCACCACCATCCATCAGTCTTATGGTGTTTTCAACCTGCCAGTCGTGAAGTCCAAGCTTTATTGCTACAATTTCGATATTCCTGTTCACACCCATTTTTAAAATGTTCTATTGTTATATCTGTTCTCTGCTCTCTTCTCTCACCTTGTGGCCATTGTGCCTTTAAACCCGTAAGCTTTCATTTATTCAACATAAATAACCAAACCCTTCAGATATTCGCTTTCGGGGTGATAAATATTAACAGGATGATCAGGAGGCTGACTCATCTGATGTAATATTCTTACGTTACGACCTGTATTTGCAGCGGCTGCGAAGACCGATTTTCTGAAGTTTTCCCTTGTAACAACCTGGGAACATGAAAAGGTGAATATGATTCCACCGGGTTTAATCTGTTCAATTGCCTTTATATTCAGTCTTTTATACCCTTGCAAAGCATTGGCCAGAACATTGTTATGCTTTGCAAATGCCGGAGGATCGAGAATAATCAAATCGTATTGATCCTTTATGTGATTGAGATAATCAAAAGCATCAACCTGGAAAGATTCATGTCTTTTATCCTCTCCATAATTTAGTCTGATGTTTTCATTCGCGAGCTCTATTGCAGGATATGAGCTATCGACCGTATGAACCAGCGCTGCATTTTTCATCGCATAAACAGAGAATCCCCCGGTATAACCAAACATATTTAATATTTTTCTGCCATCGCTATATTGCTCAAGCAGTTTCCGGTTCTCTCTCTGATCGATGAAGAAACCGGTTTTCTGTCCGGTTGTCCAGTCAATTTTAAACTTATATCCATTTTCAATAACGATAACAGGATCAGATTTCCCAATCAGGAACCCGTTAGTCGCTGCAATGCCCGACATGTGAGGAATAGTGCCTTCACTCTTATCGTAAACAGCTGTAATGGTGTCTTTAAGCAAGTCTGCAAGGATTGATGCGATTTCTGTCCTGAGCCTGTAGAAGCCGATAGAATGCATCTGCATTATGGCAACACCGTTATAATAATCCACAATGAGTCCCGGCAACCCGTCGCCTTCTCCATGAATAAGCCTGAAAACATTTATTTCCGGATTATCGATTAATCCGATAACTTTCCTGTAAATAATTGCCTTTTTGATTTTTTCCCTGAAAAAACTGATATCGGGAGTCACCTGTTCAAATGAAAGAACACGTACTGCAATAGAACTAGGGGCCCAATGGCCCACCGCAAGATATGTATCTTTATTATCGTAAACATCGACGAGGTCACCTTCTGATGGATTCCCGTACATTTTCTTGATCGCACCGGAAAAAACCCAGGGATGGAAACGACGAAGAGATTGTTCCTTTCCTGATTTGAGTACTATTTTTATACGTTCCTGCATTAATTGTTTCTATTGTTTTTACCAACCATCCACCCAGGAGGACCAACGACGAATTGCTTTCCTTTTATCTTTTGTCTTTTTTCAATCTGAATGTCCGTTAATAAGCTTCTTATATATCTGATGACACACCCAGGCGTCGGTGGCGGCATAGATCTGCTGGGCTTCAGTAAGTTGTTCAGCCTCCCAGTCAGTCACCTGCTGCCGTTTGGATATTCTAAATCCTAGAACTATAGCAGCAAGCTTTTTCAGGCCGGAGCTCTGTATTCCAAAATTCTTTACAAAAGTTTGCAGGTCAAGGAAGCCATCAGGGTTAAATTTTCTGATGCATTTTAAAAATTTTATATCGTCGTGGACCGCTACGCCGGCTTTAATGATTGTCGGGTCAGATAACAGATGGGCCAGTTCATCGGGGATGCCGATTTTATTGATACGGATAAGACAGGCCAGGTCGCCCGTTGAAAGTTGTATGAGAGAAACTGAATTTTTCCTTCCTTTTTTAAATGTGGGTCTTGTTTCAGTGTCAAAACCAAGAAGGTTTGATCCGAGAAGTCTTGGAAAATTTTTATAAAATATTTTAAGATTGTCAACTAAGACTATTTCTCCTTTAAACCACGAAAGTTCATGTTCCGCAAGTTCCTCGACTGTAATGTTTTCCTTGTACATCTTATTCGATATCTCCTCTGAAATCTTTCTGCCTTCGGGTAATGAACCAGTCGGCTGTATTTCTGTTTTCATCATCTGTTTCATTCTTTTTTTCGACTTTTCCAATCTCTTCACCAGAATAAATAAACTTATGAATTGCCCTCATCGAGTTTACCAGTTTCTGTCCCCAGAAGTTTTCAAAGTTCATCCTGCATTCCCATACAGCATCGTTCATCACCTCACCGGTGCCGGTCTGGTAAAGAAGCAGGAAATCTTTCATATCCTGGTAGATATCTGCCATATCTTCAGAAATACTGGCTGCAAGGGATCCTTCAGTGTTGTTTATTCGTTCATCAAATACTTCGAGGTAGTCGTTGGCTGTTCCGAATTTTTCCTTAAGAATTTCATTTATATTGTTCCAGTCAGATTCTGTTACGAATTTTTCGTTTCCATCTTCAAAGAACGGATCGAGTTTTGGTAAAAGCGAGGTTTTAAGATACATCAGAGGCAATATTCGTTGAAGTATCTTAAGCAGTTCATCGCCTTTCAGTTCCGAGGCATGTTCGGTATATTTACAGAATTCATTTGCCACGGCAACAAATTCGATAACATTTCTTGAATAGACAGGATCGGTATTCGTATCCATTTTGATTATCAAATTTAAAATTACCCGATGCCAAAAGTAATAAAAATTGGCAGGTAAAAGAAAATGTCAGGAGATAGGATTGTGGTTTCGCTGATCAGGGACATAAGCATATAACGAGGATATGACAGGCAGGTGAATTTAGTTAGTTTTTAAAGATCCAATTCAATAATATTTCTTAACTTTAGGATGATTTGCTGATCGTGAAAGCAAGATAAAACAAAGTATTATTGTCTGTTACAGTACATTTGGATAGATATGTTCATGTGACTGACGGGGCTGTGCTTTAGATAGCCCAAAGGTTTCATAGCCAATTTTATTCGCTGCATATTATGAAAAATATTATTGTTGAAAGGGTTATTCGCGATGGTGGAAATCGGAT
>OCZT010003745.1_pt1 | contig 15512 bp, 11 predicted proteins | sample 1539031 | NCBI WGS metagenome assembly OCZT01 (sample SAMEA3539308, study PRJEB22396) | soil metagenome | biome: tundra; feature: field; material: soil | place: USA | collected 2010-05 | depth 0.15 m | reverse complement strand
GGGCCGCTGCCAGTTCGCGATTTTTTTCTTCGCGCTCCGCGGTCTCACGTTCGGCCTTGGCGACGGCCTGCACCTTGAAATCCTGAATGGCGTGGGCCATCTGGCCGACTTCGTCGCGGCGGTCCAGGCCCGGCAGTTGAACTTCGAAATTCCCGACCGCGAGTTCGTGCATCGCCCGGGACATCGCGACCACCGGGCGGGAAATGTTCCGGCCAATCAGGAACGACACCACGATGCCGACGAACGCCACCACCAAAAGCATGACTGCCAGCGTCAATTGCTGCTGCTGCAGCTTGATCCCGGCACGCGCAATCTCACGGTCCTTGCTGTCGCTGCTCCGCGTAATCAAGTCGTCGGTCAATTTCTCGATCTCGGCGAAATTGCGTTCCGCGCCCTTGATGAACATCAGCGCCGATCCGGCGTCGCCGTCGGCCATCTCGACCGCGTTCTTCGATTGCTTGAGATAGCCTGCAACGGCAGCTTTCAGCTTTTCAAAGGCCTCCGGCTTGAGTTCGCCCTGAGTGCCTTCGACCGCCTTCAGGGCGTCCGAAATCCTCGCGGCGGCGACGGAGGCTTCCTTGGCAAAAGCTGCAACCTTCTTGTCATCCTGTTCATTGGCCGCGGTGGCCGCGAGACGATACAGCTTGGCCTGCGCGATCCACGCCGTGGTGGTGAGATCGTTCGCAAGCTCGGATTGCCGGATCGGCCCCGAGACAAGCGCGTCGACCGCTGCCTGATTCGACTGCAATGTCTGCAAGGCATAGGCGCCGAGGCCGACCAGAACCAGGATCAGGAAGGCCGGCGCAAGCTGAACCTTCCAGGACAGACCGATGTTCTTGATCCAGCCGAGCATATCAACCCTTTGCGACGAGCGCCGTACACCAACGATTGTTGTGTGTCAGGACTTGTAAATGCCTGCGCACACGGCGGTGTTATCAAGCTTTTCGCAGTACATCTGCTTCGGCTCGACTTTCTTGCTCACCGGATTGACGAACTTGTAGTCCTGCCAGAACGACGGTTGCTTGGCCGCCAGTTCGACGCGTTCCTTGACGTAGAGCTTGCCGTCGACGTCCTGCGCATCGCTCATGTCCTTGCCGACGAACTTTGCGTTCGAGCCGTGGGCCAGCACCTTGCCGTCGAGCTGATAGACGACGACGTACAAATCGCGATCGATGAATTTGGCGTCCTTGCCGGTAAATTCAGGATAAGCCTTTTCAGGACCCTGCTCCTTGATGAAGGCTACGGCCTTCTTGACCATCGCGACGGCATCATCTTTGTTGGCCCCGTCCGCCGCCGCGGCGGCCCCGACGAAAACAAGCGTGGCTGCAAGCGCAGAAAGAATGAGCGGCTTCCTTGACCAAATGTTCACGTTTTATCTCCAATCGATTGGCTGGGCAGGCGGTCGCACGACCGCACCCGTCAGAATTGCATAAAAGAGCGAACCATCCGTTAAAATGCCTATCCGTAGGGCACGGGGCCTAGCTAGACGTGACGGTTTGGCCGTCAGAAGCGCCGATTTCAGATGCAAATCCGCGTCTCGCGGCGCGATGCGCCCGAGCCGTACGTGAACCCTTCGCCTTGGAGCTTGAATGACACCCTCAACAGCGAACCGGCGTTTCCGAGGGCACCCCCCTAACCGGACATGCTGCGGACATGCCAAAAACCCATCTGCGACATTGGGCCTGATGAGCATCCGACGCCGAGACTAGGCCAAGCCCGCACGGCGAAACCCTTCCAAATAGTGATCGAGATCGGCGTCCAGTTTGATCGGCATTTGGCGCGCGATCCAGGCGAGAGAAATATTGGGTTGCGCGCGGCGAAGCTCCTGCAAAGCGGCCTTGGCGACATCGTCCCGTCCGGCCATGCCAGCGGCGGCCGTCATGACCCGGTGGGCGCCGACAAAATCGCCGCGCTGCCGGATGGCTTGGCGTGAAAGGCGCATCGCCTCGTCATAGTCGCGCCCGATAAAATGGGCGTAGGCAGCAATACCGCAATACACCGCCGAGAACGGATCGCGCGGGCTCAGCCGCAGCGCGCGGCGTGCGGCCACGATCGCTTCTTCCCAGCGCCCGCAATAGGACAGTACCAGGCCGTAATAACCCTGTGCCATCGAAAAGTTCGGATTGAGCCGCAGCGCCAATTCGAACTCGGCCAGCGAGTCGTCGAAGCGCCGCGTAAACAAATAAGCGCAGCCCAGCGCATTGTGCGCCCAGGGATCCTCGCTGTCGACCAGGATCGCGGCCAGCGCCGCGCGCTCGGCGATCGGCGCGGACGCGGCCATGTCCGCCCAACCCATATGGGCGCTGAAGGTATGGCTGGTGGCGAGTACGCCGAGCGCCTGTCCATAGTTTGGGTCGATGGCGATCGCCTTCTCAAGCAGGGCCTGCGCGACCAAATTATCCTGCCGCGTCACCCGCCAGTAATGTGACAGCGCCCGCATCACCAGATCCCAGGCGTCCAGGCTGTCAGGCGGTTTGCGCTGGGCATGGAAGTTCTCCGCGGCGTAGAGTTGCGGTTCGATCGCGGCGACGATGGCTTCGGTGATCTCGTCCTGGACCGCGAACACATCAGCGAGGCCGCGGTCGTACCGCTCCGCCCAGATGTGGCTGCCGGTGGCGACGTCGTTGAGCTGCACGGTAATGCGCACGCGGTCGCCGCCCTTGCGCACACTGCCTTCGACCACATAGCCGACGCCGAGCTCCTCGGCGACCTGCTTCATATGAACAGCCTTGCCCTTGTATATGAACGAAGAGTTTCGCGCGATCACGAAGAACCAGCGCAGCTTGGAGAGCGCGGTGATGATGTCCTCGCTGATACCGTCGGAAAAATACTCCTGCTCCGGGTCGCCGCTGATGTTGGTGAAGGGAAGCACGGCAATAGCGGGCCGATCGGGCAGCGACAAAGCCGTGCGCGACAGCTCGTGGATTTCATCCTGCGGCAGATCGGTGGCAGGCGCGGCACCATTTTGGTGCGTGCGCACGGTGCCGACGAAGCGGAGGCCCTTGCGCGGGATAGTTCTGATCAGTTTCTGGAGCTCACCGCTGTCGCGGACGGCCTTTCGGGCGGCGTTGATGCGGCTGGTCAGCGTCGAATCCGACACGATCCGGCCGCCCCAGACTGAAGCGATGAGATCATCCTTGCTGACGACGCGGTCGCGGTTCCGCACCAGGTAAACCAGCAGATCAAATACCTGAGGCTCGACAGCTATGGGTTCGGAGCCGCGGCGCAGCTCGCGGCGGTCGGTATCAAGTGTATGATCATCAAAGAGAAATTGCACGCCGCCTCCAAATCCAGACTACGACGCCGCTCTAAAGGAATAATCAAGGCCCTCTCAAGGACAAATCAAGCGCCGGGCAAAGTCTTTCGATCGCGCACTCGGCATCCTCCGCGCGTCGCAAGGACGATCTTCGTGATCGCACCCGACCGGAGGAAACCATGACCCAGACCCATGCAATCAGCCAGGACACCAAAGGCAGTCCGATAGCCAGAATCACGGCTTTTTTCTACGGACTCGTCGCCTATCTCGTGTTCTTCGGCACATTTCTCTACGCCATCGGCTTTGTATCAGGCTTGGTGGCGCCCAAGACGATCGACACCGGCACGGTCGTGCCGATGACGGAAGCGCTCATCGTCAACATCATCCTGATGTCGCTGTTTGCTGTGCAACACAGCGTGATGGCGCGCAGGCAATTCAAGCAATGGTGGACGCAATACGTGCCGAAATCGGTCGAGCGTAGCACCTACGTGCTGCTCGCCAGCCTCGTGCTCATCCTGCTGGTCTGGCAGTGGCGTCCGATGCCGACCGTGTTGTGGCAAATCGACAATCCGCAAATCGCCATGGCGGTATCGGGCCTTTCGTTGGTTGGCTGGTTGATCGTGCTGACCAGCACGTTCCTCATCAATCATTTCGAGCTGTTCGGACTGCATCAGATCGCCAACAATCTCGCTGGCCGCCCGATGCCGGCGCCGCGTTTCCGCACTCCGCTTTATTACAAGTTCGTGCGGCACCCGATCTATCTCGGCTTCATCATCGCGTTCTGGGCGGCACCAACGATGACGATCGGGCACCTGCTGTTCGCAGCGGTGACCACGGCTTACATCGTCGTGGGTACCCTGCTGGAAGAGCGCGATTTGGTCGATCTGTTTGGCGACGACTACCGCCGCTACAAGGACCGTGTGTCGATGCTGGTGCCCTGGCGCAAGTCAGCCTGATCTATCAATTCAAGCCGAATTATATGTCGGCACCGGAGTCCACCGGTGCCGATGTTGTCGTCACCGCACAAGAACGGGATTTTCGCCGTGATGGAGCAAGAGCGTGGCTGCGTCGATTACGATGAGTCCGGGGCCGGGCCAACGATTGTGCTCGTGCCCGGATCGTGCAGCACCGGAGCCGCGTGGCGACCTATCATCGCTGCGTGGGACAACCAATTTCGCTGCGTCACCACGAGCCTGCTCGGCTATGGCGGAACTACTGAGCGCCGGACAAGAGGCGATGCTTCCATTTCTCACGAAACCGATGCGCTGGAGTCGGTCATTCGAAGGGCCGGCGGCCGCGTCCATCTGGTCGGTCATTCTTTTGGTGGCCTGGTCGCGCTCGCCGCGACACTTCTCAATCGAGTACCTCTAGCAAGTCTCGCGATCCTGGAGGCGCCAGCGGTGGAGGTGTTGCGAGAGGAAGGAGACGATCAGCACTATCTCGCATTCCGTCAAATGACGGAGTCGTATTTCGCCGCCTTCGAGGGCGGAAGCGTGGAAGCGATCGCATCGATGATCGATTTTTTCGGTGGTGCCGGTACCTTTGCTGCCTGGCCGCCGCGGGTTCGTGCCTACGCCGTAGCGACGACGCCGGCAAATGTCCTTGATTGGGCGAGCGCGTATGGTTTCCCGCTATCGGCGGCCTCACTTGCTCAAGTCCGCGTCCCAACGCTCGTCATTCGGGGCGGAGCAAGTCACCCTGCAATGCAACACGTTAATGCGCTCGTTAGCGGGTGCATCAGCGAAGCGACTCTCGCGACGATCGACGGAGCCGCCCATTTTATGGTCGCAACGCACGCCAACGAGGTGGCCCGTTTGATCGCACCGCACGTGCTTCGTGCAGAAGCAGGATCTAGAATTGGAATACCAGTTGGGGGAGCACGGTCGAAGATCGATGGTGGGCGCCGTTGTTGGAAATCTTAGAGGGCGTGACTGGTCATGTTCGAACTTATCCAATTTCAATCCGAAGGCGCGGTGATGCGCGGCCGCCTCTATCGCGCGCGCGGTCGCGCGTCTTCGCCATGTATCGTGATGACACACGGGACCTCGGCTACAATCCGAATGGTCGCGGAGGACTATGCCAACGTCTTCAATCGCTCAGGTATGAGCGTCCTGCTCTATGATCATCGCAATTTTGGAGAGAGCGGCGGTGAGCCGCGCCAGGAGATCAATCCATGGATTCAGGCACGGGGGTATAGGGACGCCGTCGCTTTCCTCCAAACACAACCGGAAATCGATGGTCGGACGCAACGATGAAATGCTGCATTGTAATCGAACCGTGCAACAGGCCGTGTTCGACAAGATTGTCGCGCCAAAAATGTTTCTCGAAATTGAAGGTGGCCACTTTGGTTTGTTGTGGAATCCTAGCCCACTTTTTGATGAGGCAGCTGCACATCAAGCAAAATTCCTGCAAGAGATATTGGGCGGCTGAACAATAGTTCGCAGCGCTGTTAGCATCTTCCGCAAGGCTACAAGAAGCGCATAGTTTGTTCCGCTATTGGCAGATTTCGAGATCTTCGCGATGTCCGACTTGAATCCGGAATGCGCCAACCCTAGACGTGACGGCCCGCCGCATATCCCGATGACCACGCCCATTGAAAATTGAAGCCGCCGAGGTGGCCGGTGACGTCGACGACTTCGCCGATGAAATAAAGCCCCGGGACGGACCTGGCTTCGAACGTCTTCGAGGAGAGTTCCGATGTATCGACGCCACCGAGCGTCACTTCCGCGGTGCGGTAGCCTTCGGTGCCATCAGGCCTGACGCGCCACTGCTTCACCGCGGCAGCGACGTTTGCGAGATGCCTGTCGGAGAAGTCGGCAATCCGTTCCGGGCCTCCAATCCTGTCCGCAATGGTGCGCGCGAGCCGCTTCGGAAGAAAGTCAGCCAGCGCGGTCGCCATTTCCTGCCGGGGATGATCGGTGCGCGATCTTTTCAGGCCGGCCAGAACATCGATCCCCGGCGCCATGTCGATGACGATGTCGTGGCCTTCACGCCAATAGGAAGATATCTGCAGGATTGCCGGACCGCTCAGTCCGCGATGGGTGAAAAGCAACGCCTCATCGAAACTCGTCTTGCCGCAGCTCACGATCGCCTCGACCGAAACGCCGGACAGTTCCTTGAATTGCGCCAGCTGTGCGGCGTCGAACGTCAAGGGCACCAGCGCCGGCCGCGGCGGCACGATCTTGAGACCGAATTGCTGTGCAATTTTGTATCCAAACCCGCTTGATCCCATTTTGGGAATCGAGGGACCGCCGGTTGCAACCACCAGCGAGCGGCAGCGAAACTCGCCCTGATCGGTGACAACGACAAAGCCTTTTTCGCTTCTGGAGACCGCGGAGATACGCACACCCAAACGCAGCTGCGCCTGGGCCTTGCGGCACTCCTCCAGCAGCATGTCGATGATTTGCCGCGACGAGCCATCACAAAACAGTTGCCCTCGCGTCTTCTCGTGCCAGGCAATGCCGTAACTCTCGACCAGCGCAATGAAGTCGCGCGGCGTGTAACCGCTCAGCGCTGAACGGCAAAAACGCGGATTTTCCGAGAGAAAGTTCGCAGGGCTGGTGTGCAGATTGGTGAAATTGCATCGCCCGCCACCGGAAATACGAATCTTCTCGGCCGGGTGTCGCGCCTGCTCAAGCAGCAGCACCCGATGTCCGCGCTTGCCGGCGACAGCCGCGCACATCAGGCCCGCAGCCCCGGCCCCGAGTATGATGACGTCATGGAAGTTCAAGTGCGGATTGCGATCCCTAGTCATTCCACCAGCAGCACATCCACCGCCACCGCAAGCTTTTGCCTGCGCGATCCCACGATAATGCCATCGACCGGCGAGACATCGGAAAAATCCCGCCCCACCGCCAGGACGATATGATCGTTCTCGACGAGGATGTCGTTGGTCGGGTCGAAGCCGACCCAGCCGATCTCTTCGCCGCACCACAGCGAGACCCATGCGTGGGTCGCGTCGGCGCCCTGCAGGCGCGGTTTGCCCGGCGGCGGGATGGTGCGCAGATAGCCGCTGACATAGGCCGCCGGCAGCCCCAGGCCGCGCAGGCCCGCGATCATCACATGGGCGAAGTCCTGGCAGACGCCGTGGCGTTTTTCGAAGACTTCGTTGAGCGGCGTCGAGATGACGGTCGCTTTCGGGTCGTATTTAAAATCGGTGCGGATCCGGTGCATCAGGTCGACCGCGCCGGCCAAGATGCCGCTATCAGGCGGAAAACTCGCCGACGCATATAAGGTGACCGGCTGCTGGACCGGCACCAGGGGACTGGCAAAGACGTAACCGATCGGCGACGAGGGGCCGAGACTGGTGGCCTCGAATGCCACGTCCCGGACGCTTTCCCACGCCGGACTTGGCGTGGCGCGGGCGGGAGCGCTGCGGGAAACCGAAACCCGCGACCGGGAATCGATGCGAAGGGTGCGATGCGGGGTTTCGATCAGGACGCTCTCGGTATGCGTTCCGAAAAAGTCGTGCCGTATTGTGCGGTCCGCAGGTCGCGGCCTGATATCGACGGTATGCGAGACCAATTGTTGTCCGTCGCCGCTCCTCGGCTCCAGCCGCAGCGAGCACCGCGCGAAACTGACCGGATTTTCGTAGCTGTAGGTGGTGACGTGACGGATGTCGTAGATCACGCGAGGCCCGTCAGCTTTTCAGGCCGGCTCGCATTGGGCCCGTGCGGAAAATAATGCGATCCGATGGCATCGGCGAGGTTGAGCAGATCCTGCTCCAGCGCGAACAGCGTTTTGGTATCGAGCGCTGCCGCCTCCGCCGTCGTCAGCGTCGCCTGCAGGGCGACGGCGAGACGCTGCGGCCGCTCGATCAATCCTCCCTCTTTCAGGGTGGGCAGGCTGGCGATGTGATCGTTCAGCGCAACGACCTGAAACGCGACCGACCGTGGATTGTAAGGGTCCAGAACCACAAGATCGCGCACCGGCGCCAGCAGCGGCCCGACGAGGTAGCGCGAGCGATAGGTGATCTGGCAATCCACCAGCGTCAGCAGGATGTCGAGGTCCTCGCCGCCGGCTTCGTCATAGGCGAACTGGCGCGCGAAACGCACGGTGTTGATCGCGCGCTCGGCGCGGCGGCCCATTTCGAGAAAACGCCAGCCGGCGGCGCGGTTCATGTTTTCCTGCGCCAGCCCTGCGAAGCTCGCAAGTTCCTGCAGCGTCAGTTCGGCGGCGCTGACGACGCCGTCGTCATCGTCAACCTCTTCCGCAAGGCGTTCCGCCATCTCGGTAATGACCTGCCAGGCATCCGGCGAAAGCCGTTCGCGCAGCGACGTCGCGGTTCGCTGTGCCGCCCGCACCAGCGACAAGGCCGATCCGAATTTGTCCTCGCTTTGTAGCGCCTCGGCGGCGATCTTGGCGGGCTGCGCCCGCGTCGCCTGCGACGTCGCGCCCCAGGTCACGAGAAGCCGTTGGATTCGCTCAACCGAATGCAGCACGGCCGACGACCCCTTGCCGGGATCGCGCAGCGGCGCGGCGAGCGCCCGTACCAGCCGCAGCGTCGCCTCGGCGCGCTCGAGGTAGCGGCCGAGCCAGAACAGGTTGTCGGCGGCGCGGCTCGGGACCCAGCCCGCGATGCGTCTGATCCGCACCGTATCGACGGTCGGCAGCAGGGTAGCCGGCGAAACCGCCTTGTCGGAGACCACCCAGACATCCGCCGCCCGCGCGCCGTCTCCCATCGACACGGCGCGGGCATCGAGTTGCTCGGCGATCCGGCAAAAGCCACCGGGCATGATGGTCCAGCCGTCGGGCGTTGCGGCCACGAAGACCCGCAGCACAAATGGGCGCGGCGTGATCCGCCCCTGGTCCCACACCGGTGTCGTCGACAGCCGAACCAGTTCCTGGCCGACATAGTCGATGCCGCGATCCCTGATCGCCGTCTTGAGCCGTTCGCGCTCGCTCTTCGACAGCTCGCTGGCAAGCACAGGTCCATGACCCGGGAATCCGGGAACGCCTCTGCCGTAAGCGCCCTCGATGGCAACCTCGTCGAGCCGCGACAACACTTCCTCGCGGGCGGCCTTCTGGCCGCACCACCAGGTCGCGATATGCGGCATCTTCAGATCTTCGCCGAAGAAGCGCCGGCTCAGGCTGGGCAGGAAGCCCAAGAGCGCCCGCGCCTCCATCACGCCCGAACCCGGCATGTTGGCGACGACGACGCCGTTCTTGCGGAGCACATCGATCAGGCCGGGCACGCCGAGCTGCGAAGAGGCGTCGAGCTCCAGCGGATCGAGAAAATTGGAATCCACCCGGCGCAGCAACACGTCGAGCCGCTTCAGGCCGGCGACGGTGCGGATATGAATGCGGTCGCCGCTGACGGCGAGATCGTCACCCTCGACCAGCAGAAATCCGAGATAGCGCGCCAGCGTGGCGTGTTCGAAATAGGTTTCACTGAATGCGCCTGGAGTCAGCAGCCCGATGCGCGGCTCGTCGCGGTCGGCGCTGGCGCGCAGGCTGTCGCGGAACGCCTCGAAGAATGGCGCGACCCGCTCCACATTCATCGATTTATAGAGCGTGGTAAAAGCGCGCGACAGCACCAGCCGGTTTTCCAGCGCGTAGCCTGCTCCTGACGGAGCCTGGGTCCGGTCGCCCAGCACCCACCAGCGGCCATCGGGCCCGCGGCCGACATCCGCAGCATACAGATTAAGATATCGCCCGCCCGGCGGTTTGATGCCGCAGACCGAGCGCAGATATTCGGTGCTGCCGGCAATGGCTGCCGCGGGTATCGCACCCTCGGCAACCAATCGGCCCTCGCCGTAGAGGTCGCTCAGAACCAGTTCCAGCAATTGTGCGCGTTGCACCATGCCGGCGGTCAGCTGCTGCCAATCGGCATCGTCGATCAGGAGCGGCAGATGGCTCAACGGCCAAGGCCGGTCGGAGGTTTCGCCGGGCGCGCGATAGGTCACTCCGGCTTCCCGCAGATGCCGGTCGGCGGCGCCGAAACGCCGCTCGATTTCACCCGGCGTCAGCGCCGCGAAGGCATCGAAGAACCGGGTCCAGACCGCGCGCGGCGTACCGTCCGGCGCGAGGTACTCGTCGGGAATTCCCGGCAGGCGAACATAGTCGCGCGACCACTGCGCCACGCGCCGATTACCCGGACGGGCCTTGCTTGCCTGACTGCTTGCCCGACTGCTTTCCTGGCCGTCGTGTCCCGCCATCCCGACTCTCCTGCCCAAAGCTTAATCTCAATGCCGGAGGGCCGTCCTCAAGTCGAGGGTCAAAGGGAATTCAATTGTGCGTTCCTCGCGCGGCGGATCGATCTTGCCGGGCGTATGGCCGTGATCCTGAAACCGGGCGAGCCGCCGCGCCTCGGCTTCGTAGGAATTGACCGGTTTGGTCTCGTAGCTGCGTCCGCCGGGGTGCGCGACGTGGTAGACGCAGCCACCCAGCGACCGGCCGTTCCAGGTATCGATCAGGTCGAACGTCAGCGGCGCGTGAACCGGGATGGTCGGATGCAGCCCCGACGCCGGCTGCCAAGCCTTGAAGCGGACACCGGCGACCGCCTCGCCCGAGCGGCCGGTTTCCGTCATCGGCATCTGCCTGCCATTGCAGGTGACGATGTGGCGGCCTTCGACAAAGCCGCTGGCCTTGACCTGCAACCGCTCCACCGACGAATCGACATAGCGCACGGTACCCCCGGCGGAACCCTCTTCACCGAGAACATGCCAGGGTTCGAGCGCCTGCCGCACCTCCAGCGCAACGCCTCCATGGTGGACCCGGCCGAACACGGGAAAGCGGAATTCGAGCTGTGCCGCATACCAATCCGCCGAAAAATCATAACCGGACAACTTCAGTTCGGAGAGCACGTCGAGGAAATCCTCCCAGAGGAAATGCGGCAGCATGAAGCGGTCGTGCAGCGTCGTGCCCCAGCGCACGAACTTGCCCTGTTGCGGCTCGCGCCAGAGTTTTGCGATCAGCGCCCGGATCAGCAACTGCTGCGCCAGCGACATGCGCGGGTCGGGCGGCATTTCGAGCGCGCGGAATTCGACCAGCCCGAGCCGGCCGGTGGCGCTATCGGGGGAATAGAGTTTGTCGATGCAGATTTCAGCGCGGTGGGTATTGCCGGTGATATCAACCAGAATGTGCCGGAACAGGCGATCCACCAGCCACAGCGGCGCTTTGATTCCCGGCGGCGGCACATGGGCCAGCGCGATTTCCAGCTCATAAAGGGCGTCATGCCGGGCCTCGTCGATGCGCGGCGCCTGGCTGGTGGGACCGATGAACATGCCCGAGAACAAATAAGACAGCGACGGATGCCGCTGCCAGTACAGCACGAGGCTCTTCAGCAAATCGGGGCGGCGCAGAAACGGCGAGTCCGCCGGCGTGCCGCCGCCAACCACCACGTGATTGCCGCCGCCGGTGCCGGTGTGCCGGCCGTCGATCAGGAACCTGTTGGCGCCGAGCCGGACCTGCGCGGCGTCTTCGTAAAGACCGAAGGTGATATCGACGGCTTCGCGCCAGCTTGACGCCGGCTGGATGTTGATCTCGATCACGCCGGGATCGGGCGTCACCTTGATCACCTCGACGCGCGGGTCGAATGGCGGCGGATAGCCCTCGACATGAACCTGCATCTGCATTTCTTCGGCGGTCGCCTCCACCGCCGTGATCAGTTCCAGATAATCCTCCAGCTTTTCCACCGGCGGCATGAATGCGCACAGAATGCCGTCGCGTATCTCGATCGACATCGCGGTGCGCACGCCGCCGGATCTGAGCTGCTGCTCCTGCACCTCCTGATGCGGCGCGCTCTCGGCCGGCGCCGCCCCGTCATAGACCGGCAATGCCTCGCGCGGCTCCAGCGGATCCTGCTCGACGATGTAGGGAAATTCCTCCGCGGGAATATATGGCAATGAGGCGATCGGCAGCCGCAGCCCCAGCGGGGAATCGCCGGGTGTCAGGAACAAATTGCCGCGCCGCAGCTTCCAGCGCTCGCTGCGCCAGCGTCCGGCATCGGCGTTCCAGCGCTGGATCGGCAAGACGAATCCCTTGGGAACGTTGAGCCCCTGATCGAATACCCGCGCCATCCGCGAACGTTCTTCCGGATCGGACAGTTTTGAATCGCTGGGATCGACATTCGCCGGCAATGCTGCCTCCTTCTGCAGCCAGTGCGAAGGGTCTTCGAATGCCGGCAATATGTATTCGGAATCGACGCCGAGTTTCTTTGCCGTGCCCTCCGCGAAGCGCTCGGCTTCTTGAATTCCGGCCTTGTGCGGCCCTTCGATCTTCGCGATCAAACCGGAATTCTTCCAGATCGGCACACCGTCCTTGCGCCAATAGAGGCCGAACGCCCAGCGCGGCAGGCTTTCGCCCGGATACCATTTACCCTGTCCGAAATGTAACAGGCCGCCCGGCGCGAACCGCGTCCGCAACCGTCTGATGAGATCGTCGGCCAGTCCTCGCTTGGTCGGGCCGACCGCGGCAATATTCCATTCCGGCGATTCCAGATCGTCGACGGAAACGAAGGTCGGCTCGCCGCCCATCGTCAAGCGCACGTCGCCGGTCTTCAGATCGGCATCGACCTGCTCGCCTAGCTTGTCGAGGCGCGCCCAGGAATCGTCGGAGAACGGCCGGGTGATCCGCGGCGCTTCGCGGATCCGCTTGACGTTCATCTCGAAGCTGAATTCGACATTGGCGAATCCGACGGCGCCGCTGATCGGCGCCGCCGAACGATAATGCGGCGTCGCGGCGACGGGAATGTGCCCTTCGCCGGTCAGCATGCCCGAGGTGACGTCGAATCCGATCCAGCCGGCGCCGGGAAGATAAACTTCGGCCCAGGCATGCAGGTCGGTGAAATCGTTCTCGACCTCGCGCGGTCCTTCGACCGGATCGATGTCGGGTCGCAACTGAATGAGGTAACCCGAGACGAAACGGGCGGCGAGCCCGAGGTGCCGCAGGATCTGGATCAGCAGCCATGCCGAGTCGCGGCACGATCCCGCGCCCGCTTCCAGCGTCTGCTCCGGCGTCTGGATCCCCGGCTCCATGCGAATGATGTAGCGAATCTTCTTTTGCAATTGCGCGTTGAGATCGACCAGAAAATTGACCGTGCTCGGCGCCTCGCGCGGAATGCCCTGGAGGTAGGCTGACAACAGCGGTCCGGGCTCGATGGTCGCAAGATAAGGCGCGAGTTCGGTCTTGAGATCGTCGGTGTAAGCGAACGGAAAGCTGTCGGCGTAAGGCTCGACGAAGAAATCGAACGGGTTGATCACGGTCATCTGCGCCGTGAAATCGACCTCGATCTTCAGCTCGGTGGCTTTTTCGGGGAAGACAAACCGCGCCAGCCAGTTGCCCTGCGGGTCCTGCTGCCAGTTCACGAAATGATTTGATGGCGCAACCTTGAGCGAATAGCTCAGGATCGGCGTGCGCGTATGCGGCGCCGGCCGCAGGCGAATGGTCTGAGGGCCGAGGTCGATCGGACGGTCATATTTATAGTGGGTGACGTGATGTAGTGCGACGAAGATCGACACAGGCTGATAACTCCAGCAGCTTTTTTAAGCAGAACACTGGTTCCGGCTGACATCAAGCACTAACAACGGGCAGCGATTGCCTATGCGGAGTGCGGATTCCCCGCGAGTCGTCCCCGCGTTCGCGGGGACACGTAAGGGAAAGGCCGACATCGACCTACATCGTCGCCCCGAGCACCCAGGGCGCGAACTCGGCGCCGCCGAAGTCAAAACTCTCGCTCTTGGTCGGCTGCCCCGAGGCGGTCTTCAGCATCAGGTCGAAAATGCGCTGGCCGCATTGCTGCACCGTTTCCTCGCCGTCGAGGATGGTGCCGCAATTGACGTCCATGTCGTCTTCCATGCGCTTGAACATCGCGGAGTTGGTCGCAAGCTTGATCGAGGGCGCCGGCTTGCAGCCGAACACGCTGCCGCGGCCGGTGGTGAAGCAGACGAGGTTGGCGCCGCCGGCCACCTGCCCGGTCGCCGCCACCGGGTCGTAGCCCGGCGTGTCCATAAAGACAAAACCCTTTTTTGTCACTGCTTCGGCGTAGTTCAAAACGTCCACCAGATTAGTGCTGCCGGCCTTCGCCATCGCGCCGAGCGATTTTTCCAGGATAGTAGTGAGGCCGCCGGCCTTGTTGCCGGGGCTGGGATTGGCGTTCATCTCGGCGCCTTCGCGCTCGGTGTATTCCTCCCACCAGCGCATCAGCGCCACCAGTTTTTCGCCGACTTCGCGGCTGACCGCGCGGCGCGTCAGCAGATGCTCGGCGCCATAGGTCTCCGGCGTTTCCGACAGAATCACGGTGCCGCCGTGGCGCACCAGGAGATCGCTCGCCGCGCCCAGCGCCGGATTGGCGGAGACGCCGGAATAGCCGTCGGAGCCGCCGCATTGCAGCGCCACGGTCAATTCGCTGGCCGACACCGGTTCGCGCCTGACATTGTTGGCATCGGTGAGCGCCTCGCGCACGAAGGCGACGCCGGCTTCCACGGTCTTGCGGGTGCCGCCGAGTTCCTGAATTTCCAGCTCGCGCAGCCGCCCCGCGAGCTTCTGCTCTTTCATCAGCCCGCCGATCTGGTTGACCTCGCAGCCGAGCCCGAGCACGACCACGGCGGAAAAATTCGCATGCCGCGCGTAGCCGCCAAGCGTGCGGCGCAGGATCGTCAGCGGTTCGTTCTGCGTCATGCCGCAGCCGGTCTTGTGGGTGAGCGCGACCACGCCATCGACGTTGGGGAAATCCGCCAGCGGGTTGTCGCCGGTGAACGGATTCTTCTTGAAGATATCCGCGACCATGCCGGCGACATGCGCGCTGCAATTCACCGACGTCAAAATGCCGATGTAGTTGCGGGTCGCGACCCGGCCATCGGGACGGCGGATGCCGTCGAACGTCGCGGGCAGATCGAAATTCGGCGTCGGCGTGACGTCGACACCGAAGGCATAGTCCTTGGCGAAATCGCCCATGCCGCAATTCTGGGTATGGACGTGCTGGCCCGGCGCGATCGGCGATGTCGCAAAGCCGATGATCTGGCCGTAGCGGCGGATCGGCTCGCCGAGCGCGATCGGCCTGATCGCAACCTTGTGGCCCGCCGGAATGCGTTCGACCGTGGTCACACCATCAGCCACGACCATGCCGGGCGGCAGGCTCGAGCGCGCGATCAGCACGCCGTCATCGGGATGCAGTCGGATGACGGGTGCCGGCGCCATGTGTGTCTCCTCGAATTTTTCTCCCTCTCCCCGCAAGAGCGACGCGAGGGAGAAACAAGTTAAGCCTTGCCGCCGGAATCCTTGCGGGTCTGCGCCACCTGCATCCTGGCGTAGGTCG
>OCZT010003744.1_pt1 | contig 15513 bp, 13 predicted proteins | sample 1539031 | NCBI WGS metagenome assembly OCZT01 (sample SAMEA3539308, study PRJEB22396) | soil metagenome | biome: tundra; feature: field; material: soil | place: USA | collected 2010-05 | depth 0.15 m | reverse complement strand
ACCGAGATCTACACTCTTTCCCTACACGACGCTCTTCCGATCTCATGACGACGGTGATGTCCATTGGCCAGTTCTACATTGAAAGGCACTTCGCACGCGGAGCGCTTCGCTCGCCGCCGATGACGCCCATCCAGCGGTTGCGTAAAGACTTGCGCACCCTGGGTGGACGGGCTCGTAACACGCGGGCGACCTCATGAGTACCATGGTCGAGGCGCGTGGGGTCACCAAGGCGTACGGTCACGTCCCGGTGCTGCGAGGAGTGGATCTCGTCGTATCCCAGGGTGAGGTGACGTGCCTGATTGGACCTTCGGGATCGGGAAAGTCAACTTTCCTGCGCTGCATCAATCACCTGGAGAAACACGACGCGGGTGAACTGCGCGTCGACGGAGAACTGGTCGGTTATCGACTTCAAAACGGAAAGCTCTACGAACAGTCGGACAAGCAAATCTGTGGGGAACGCGCCAACATCGGGATGGTGTTCCAGCGATTCAATCTCTTTCAGCACTTGACGGTGCTCGACAATCTGACTATTGGTCAAATGAAGGTCAAGGGTGTTAAAGAGGACGTGGCGGTGAAGAGCGCCCGGGAGTTGCTGGCTCGCGTCGGCCTCGACGCCAAGGAGCGCAATTACCCCGCGCAACTGAGCGGAGGGCAACAGCAACGGGTGGCGATTGCTCGCGCCCTGGCCATGGAGCCGCGCCTTATGCTCTTTGATGAACCGACCTCGGCGTTGGATCCTGAACTGGTGGGCGAGGTCCTCGACGTCATGCGCGACTTGGCGAAGAGTGGTATGACAATGATTGTGGTGACCCACGAGATGGGCTTTGCCCGTGAGGTGGCCAACACGGTCTACTTCCTTGACGAGGGCGTCATCGAGGAATCGGGAACGCCGGCCGAAGTCCTCGGAAACCCGCGAACGGAACGGCTGCGGAATTTTCTCTCGAAGGTTCTCTAGGCGAATTCAAGCCGGATTTAATCCTTGACGTTCAACGACACTGATTGTCTAGGCTGGCGCTGAAGCGAGGGGTTCTCATGATTCATCCCGACTACAAGAAATATCTAACGACGTTGCCCGAATCGGTGGCGCATCCGTCGTCGCTGCCCATTGGCGAGCGTCGCCAGGCGTACCGTGAGCGAACGCTGGGTCAACGCGGTCCTCTGGAAGAGATGGCGGAAGTTCGCGACGGAGTCGTGGCACTCGAAGGTCGAGACTTGAAGTTTCGCTTGATGGTTCCGCCGAGTGAACGCGGCGATGCGCTAGTGGTCTTCTTCCACGGCGGTTCCTTTGTTTTTGGCGACCTGGACACTCACGAGGCGCTGTGTCGGCGCCTCAGTATCGACACTTCGATGCGTTTCCTCGCCATTGATTATCGACTCGCACCGGAACATCCGTTCCCCGCCGCAGTGAATGACGCGATTGATTCGTTGAGGTACGTGGTCGCCCACATCGAGGAGTTCGCAGCCGCGGGTACCAAAGTCATCGCGATGGGTGATTCCGCGGGAGCGTCCCTGGTGGCTGTTGCGTCAGCCGCCACGCGCGGGGAATTGTCACTCGCTGGTCAAGTGTTGATTTACCCCACTCTCGGCCCCGAGGTCGTCACCGACTCCTCACACCGCTACGCCACGGGCTACATCTTGGAGATCGACCACCTCCGCTACGACTACCAGCAATACTTGGGGACGTGGACGGACCACACCGACCCGCGGGTGACACCTCTCTTCGTGGACGACCTCACGGGAGCGCCGCCGGCGATAGTCGTGGTCGCGGAGTGCGATCCACTGCGTGATGAGGCCATTGCCTACGCCGGACTGCTGGAGCACTTCGGTGTGCGCGTCGAAGTGCTCGAAGCGGAGGGCATGCTGCACGGATTTTTGCGCATGGGCCACGTCATTCCCGACGCGATGGACATTGTCGACGACGTGGCCACTCACTTGAGCCAGTACGTCGCCAACGCCTAAAGCAGTGAGACGTCGGGCGTGTCCAGTCCGCTGATCAAACCATTGATGAAGTCGCAGAAAACCGCGTTGCGGTCAGAGGCGAAATTGATTCCGAGAATCTCCAGCGCGACGTAGCCGTGCACCGCGGCCCAGAGTTGTTGGGCGACGTCGGGATAGAGTTTGCCGGGAAAAATGCCCCATTCTTGACATTTCTGCACCTGCCTCGCAAGGATCTCGAAGCCCTTGGCCGCCACGTACATGGTGTCGGGGCTCGGGGCGTAGCCCACAAAGTGATGCAGGAACATGGCCGTGTAATGCGCCCGGTGTTCCAGGGCAAAGTCACGGTATGCGACCGAGCCGGCGACGAGATTTTCGCGCGGGTCGGTCAGTGACGTCTCGGTCAGCGACGCGAGAATTGTGAAGCCGTCGACGATGATGGCGTCCAGGACACCGTTCTTACCGTCGAAGTGGTTGTAGATCGACATCGGCGCGACACCAGCGCGACGAGCGAGTGCGCGAACGGTCAGACCCTCGGGACCTTCTTCAGTGATGAGTTCGAGTGCTGCACTCACTACGCCGGGGACGATGTCCTCAGAGGGCGTTCGTTGTGGACGGGGTGGCATCACAAGGAGTGTAGAACAGCGTTCTATAGTTGTGGGGATGTTGGCCGTGGACGAAGGAATCGAAGGAGTCTGAATGGTCCGAAGTAGGCGGCACAGCCCCTGGTCAATTCTGGCCGTCCTGTGCATCGCGGTGCTTATTGTGGTAATCGACAACACCATCGTGAACGTCGCTCTTCCCACCTTGTCGGCCAAGCTGAACGCGTCAGATTCGGGCCTGCAGTGGATCGTCGACAGTTACTCGTTGCCCTTCGCCGGACTTCTCCTCGCCGGAGGCGAATTGTCGGATCGTTGGGGTCGACGTCGCGTCATGCAGATTTCGCTCCTCTTTTTTGCCGCGTTCTCGCTGGTCGCGGCGGAGAGCCACTCCATGACGCAGTTGCTAATTGCCCGGGCCTTGATGGGTGCCTCGGCCGCGTTCATTTTCCCGGCCACGTTGTCCCTCGTGACCACGGCCTTTGATGATTTAGCCAACCGAGCGAAGGCCTACGGCATCTGGGGCGCTACCGCCGGTATCGCTATCGCGATTGGCCCCATCGCCGGTGGATATCTCATCGACCATTTCTGGTTCGGGTCGGTCTTTATTGTCAACGTGCCCGTGGCGTGCGTGACCATTGCGCTCGCGGCGTACTTGGTGCCCGAGTCGCGCGCTCCCGTGCTGCGCCGCGTTGATTTGGGCGGTCTGTTCCTCGGCAGCGTCGCCATCTCCACTCTGGTGCTGGGCATCATTGAGGGTCCGTCGTGGGGCTGGCTGAGCGCCAAGGTCTTCAGCCTCTTTGTCATTGCCGTGTTGTCACTCCTCTTGTTCGGAATCTACGAGCGCCGCCTCAGCGATCCGATGCTTGACATCAAATTGTTTCGCCGCGGCGCCTTCTCGGCGGCGGCCGCGGCGATTGCCGCAAGCTTCTTCTGTTTGTTCGGTTTCGTGTTTTTGGTCACGCAGTACTTTCAACTCGTGCACGGCTTCTCGCCGTTGTCGGCGGGCGTCCACACGCTGCCCTTCGCCATTGTGACGATGATTGCCACGCCTCTGGGTGCGGTCGTGGCGCTGCGCATCGGTATCCGTTGGGTGGTGTCGGGGGGTCTGATGATCATGGGTGCTTCCATGACCTGGATGACGCAGTTTGGCACGCACGCCGCCTACTGGGGACCGGTGGTCATCTCGATGATGACCCTGGCGGTGGGCTTCTCGCTCATTTCCTCACCATCGACGTCGGCCCTCATGGGATCGCTCAGTAGCGCTCAGATCGGTGCCGGTGCCGCGGTGAACGAGACCACCCGGGAGCTCGGCGGAACGCTGGGGGTGGCGGTGGTCGGGTCCGTCTTCTCGTCGCTCTTCGGGCACCGCATCGCCGAGGTGCTCGCGCCGCTGGATTTGAGTCATCACGACCTGGTAGCGGCGCAAAGTTCGATGCAGGCGGCTCTGCGCGTCGTTTCCCAGGCCCGACCCTCTAACGAGACCGCCGCGAGCTACCACGGAATTTCTCTAGCTTTCATGGACGGTTTTCATCGGGGGTGCACCGTCGCGGCCGCCACCGCCATTGTGGTGGGCGTCGTGTCATTTTTCTACCTGCCGCGACAGGCCGCGACACCGGGTCACACCCAGCGCGTAACAACCTCGCATACGCACTCCGCCTAGTCAGGTCTAAGGTTTTGTCGTGGTGTGGGAACTCAGCGACTCCAACGTGGGTTCCGGCCTGCCGCTCGAAGGTGTGCGCATCCTCGACTTTTCGCGGGTGCTCGCGGGGCCTCTGGCGGCGATGATTGCGGGCGACCTCGGTGCCGACGTTATCAAGGTCGAAGGTCCCGACGGCGACCCCGTACGCTCGCTCGCGCCGCCGTACTTCGGTGACGACGCCACGTACTACCTAGCGGTCAATCGACACCGTCGCAACGTGGTGGCGGACCTGCGTGATCCCGCGGACTTCGATCGCATTGAAGCGTTGGTGCGCGTGGCCGACGCGGTCGTGGAGAACTACCTGCCCTCGCAATACGCCGCACTCGACATCGAACGATTGCGCCGCGCCAACCCGAACTGCGTGTGGGTGAGCGTAACGCCGGCGTCGTCGGGTACTGATTTGGCGGCGTTGCCCTCCTTTGACGTGTTGGCCCAAGCCCGGTCGGGATTGATGGGGGTGACCGGCGAAGCGCACGGCGATCCGACGAAGGTCGGTGCGCCCGTAGCTGACGTCGTGACGGGACTCTACGGCGCCATTGCCCTGGTCACCGGACTCTACGCTCGCGTGGCCGGGCGCCCCGGGCGCCACTTCGAAGCGCCTCTCTTGGAGTCCACCATGAGCGCGTTGATCAATCAGGCCCAGGGGTACTTAGCAACGGGCGTGAACCCCGGGCGCCTCGGCAACGATCATCCCTCCATCGCCCCCTACGGACCCGTGCGCACGAGGGACGGCCTCGTCATGTTGGCCGTCGGGACTGACGCGCAGTACGCGCGGCTTCTCGTCGCGCTGGGTGACGACGAATTGTCCGCGACCCAGGACTGGGTTCGCAACGATCAACGCGTAGCGGGTCGCGACGCGTTACGGGCGAGCCTCGAACGAGTCTTCACGACGCGCAGTACCGGGGAGTGGCTCGGGGTCTTAGCGGTCTCGGGCGTGCCGCACGCGCCGATTCTCGACGTCGCGGGCGCGTTCGATCAGGCGACAATCCGCCAGGGTGATTTCGTGGGTCAGATGGATACGCCCCATGGACCTGTTCAGTCAATGCGCTCACCACTTCGAATCGACGGGGTGCGCCCGGAACTGCGCAGCGGACCGCGTCGACGGGGTGAGGACACCGTTGAGTTGTTCGCCGACTAGGGCGAACTACTCCTGGACGATCTCGAAGGCGCGCAGGTTACGGATGCGCTCATGGCGACGGGCGCGGCGCTTCTTCTCGGACAACGCGGCGAGCTCGACGTACGAGGCGAGAATCGCCTGGTGTAGGTGCTCAACGGTGACGAAGGGATTGGCGTCTTCGGGGACGACTTCGTCAATGAGTCCGAGATCGAGTTGGTCGGCGGCGGTCGAACGCATCGTCGAGACGGTGATCTTCACTTGCTCGTGCGACGGGGTGGCCGTCTTGTACAAGATGGACGCGGCCGATCGTGGTTCCGCCACGAAGGCCATCGCCTTTTCGAGCATGATCACGTGGTCGGCCATTGGCGTGGTGGCGAGTCCGCCACCCGAGCCGAGCGCTCCGGCGACCACCGTAATGACGGGCTCGGAGTAGTCAATGCCCTTCAAGATCGAGCGGGCAATGGCGCGCGACTGTCCTCGTCGCTCGCTCTCGAGCGTGGGCTTGGCGCCCAGGGTGTCGGTCACGAACAACGCCGGCAATTCGAGGCGCTCACCGATGTCGAGCATGCGCTCCATGAAGGCGAAGTCTTCGGGCGCGGGGTTCGACGGTCGCTTGACGACGGTGTCTCCAATGCGCTGATACGAGGGCTGGGTGCCCACGATCACGAAGGGCTGGGCACCGATCTTGGCGAAGGCGCCGACGATGGCCGGGTATCGTCGGTAGTCAGATTCCTGGACGAAGTTGTAGACCGCGGTGGCGTCGGTGAAGGCGTAGCGCGCGATGAATTCGAGGTCCACGCGGTTCGCGTCGGTCATGAGGTCCTGGTAGCGCTCGACGAGGGCGTCAGCGGGGTCCGCAGACGCCGTACGCGACGGCGAAGGGCGCACGAGCCTCGCGTCCTTGGCGATCTCGAAGGATGGCCCCTGGATGCCGACGGGTCCGAAGTCGAAGGTGCGACGTGCGTCGGGGGCGCTGACGTTGCGAATCGCGGGTACCGTCTCCGCGGTCAACTGGTGCTGGCGGTCGGGCCGCGTGGTCGAGGAGAGCACGCTGCCCACGTAGGTGACCAGCTCCTTGACGTCGGGCAAGACCACGTCGATGTTGCGGTCCAGCAGGTTCGCTTCGGCGCTCTGGGAACCCGAGGGTACGGCGTTGCCCTCGAACGCCTCGATGACGTTGGGACCGGCAAAGCCGTAGTCGGTGCCCGAGGTCGCGAGAATGAGGTCCGCGTTGGGCACCGCACTGGCCGAGACGCCACCCCACACGTTGCCCAGCAGGACTGCGATCTGGGGGAGTTCAACCTTGTCCTTGTAGTGGCGGATGGCTTCGACCATGCGGGTCATCTGGGTCAGCCCAGCGAAGTTTTCTTGCTGGCGTACGCCACTGGAGACGTAGACCGACACGAAGGGCAGCTTTTTGGAGATGGCGAGGTCGGCGGCGGCTTGGAACGTTTCGCCCGACACCACTCCGAGAGACCCCGCGAAGAAGTCCCAGTTCATGGCGTAGAGGACGACGGGGTGTCCGTCAAAGGTCGCGAGGCCGTAGGTGGAGGACTCGGACTTGCCGCGTCCGGTCTCGCGGCGCAACTTGTCGAGGTAGGACTCGTCACGTTCTCCGGCGGTTCCGCGACGGATCAACCCGATGAGGTCCTTGCCAATACTCCAACGTCCGTGGCTGGCTTTGAAGTGGACGAGCTCTTGAAGTTTGAGCAGTTCCCCGGGACTGTTGATCTTGCGACGATTGCGTAGGTGTGCCTCGACCTCGGGCTCAAAGGTGGGTAGTCCGACCGGGTGTCCCTCGCCAAAAAAACTGTGGTCGAGGTCTTCGTCGTGGGGCGACCCACTATTTCCAGTGGATTCAATCATGAGAACCAATTATGCCACAGGCTATAAATTTTCGAATGGCCCGCGACGAGTAACCGAACGGTAAGGCGACGTTCATCGGGTAACCGACGAGTAAGTATTTTCCCGGGCGGCTCACGAGCCTTTCGTATTGTTGTCGCACGATGAGGGACGGACTCGTCCTATTCGTCGAGGGTATTGACGCGCCACCGAGGGTCACGACAATTCGAGACCGCGAGGTCCTTTGCCCGTGACGGCGTCGGTCCTCAGTGAAGGCACATCGAAATGGCCAGAGATGTCAGTGCGGTGGTGTTCGCCCGGGCGACCTCTCGGATTCGGCGTCGAACTCTACGGAACAATTACGCCACCATATGACCACTGTGTGTCGTGCCGTTCGCATGTCACCGCCCCTTCGTCGGCTCCAGGTCCAATCGCTTCGGGTGGCCTAGAGCACGTCAACATCTATCTCATCGGTGCTCCGGCATTCGCACTCTTCGCGATCGTGCCCGTCGCCCTGGTTCTTGCGCGACGTCGGACCAACCGCAAGGTTGATCCCCATCTCGAAAAAATACACTGACGAAATCAATGCCGCGGAAGACCAGCGCTACGACGCCATGACCGACGAAGAGAGAAATGCCTACTATCTCAAACCGAACTGGCGTACGCGCCTTCGCACGTCCGTGCGAGGACGCTGACGGCTAGGTCAACTTCGCGGTTCTGCGTCCTCACTGCGCACCACGACGGCACTGGTCGTAGCGAGTGCTACCGGCCCACTAGCAATTGCTCGGCGCGCGGGTGCTAATGGCTCCAATGAGACAGGCTGCGCCAAGTCCACGAGAGCACGGGGGCCAGTGTTGAGGTCGCTCACGCTCCCGGGGACGTTTCGTGAGGCGGCCGTGATATGGCTTAGGCGTCGCGTCGAGTGAACAGGAAAGTCCCCACGCCCACGATGACAATCGTATAAATCGTGAGAACGATCGTTGACGTGCCCCACGAAAACGATCGCTGCGCCAATTGTGGCGACAGCATCGACTCGCCCATTTTTGAGGGCAGGTACTTCGTGAAGTGATCCTGCCAACTCGACGGGAGGATACTGACAATGATGGGCACGATGAGCAACAACGTCACGTACACGCTGATCGTGATCGACGTGGTGCGCAATATCAATCCGATTCCGAATCCGATAAGTGTCAACAATGTCAAGTAGACCCCGGCGAAAATTACTGCCCGTAAGTCCGTGGAGTTTGACAAGGACGCCGAGGGCAGGGCTCCAGACTTATAGATTGCTTGGCCGATTGAAAAGGCTGCGAACACCACGATTTCGCTCAAGATGAAGAAGGTCACGAGCAGGACGATCACTTTGGACATCACCAGGTGTACCCGGCGAGGTACCGCGGTCAGGGTGGTGTGAATGGCGCCCGACGAGTACTCCGAAGTAATGAAGCGCGCGCCCATCACGCCAACCGCGAATTGCGCGAAGAAGCTTCCGAAGAGACTCGTGGTCACCGGGTCAAAGGCCAGTCGATCCAGCGCACCGCGCTGGCTCCATTGGCTCTTGATGCCCAAACTAACGAGCAAGGCAATACCAATTGTCAAGAGCGCGAAAGTCAGGACGCCAATGAGCGAGGCCCGCACGGTGCGAAATTTGAGCCACTCCGAACGGGTGGTGTCGACGAACGTGGGTGACGCGCTCATGAAGTCGGCTCCACATTCTTGTGGCCGTATTCGACGGAGTCAGCGGTCAAGTCCATAAAGACGTCTTCGAGCGACGCGCGCTGCGGCGTGAGTTCGTGCAGCACGATGCCGGCCGCGAATGCGGCCTCACCAATTTGGTCCGACGTGAGACCGGCCACGTTGAGTCCATTGTCATTGAGGGCCTCGACGTCACCGTGGTCGCCGCGCAACACCTCGGCGAGGCGAGATGGGTCAGCCGCGCGTACGAACACTGTGCCCGTGGCGTTGGCCGTTAATTCGTCTACGCTGCCCGAGGTAATGAGCTGACCGCGGCCGATGACGATGATCTGGTCGGCGCTCACGGCCATCTCACTCATCAGGTGCGACGAGACGAAGACGGTGCGGCCCTCTTTGGCGAGCGACCGAAAGAAATCGCGGATCCAACGAATCCCCTCGGGGTCGAGGCCGTTGACCGGCTCGTCAAAGAGCAAGATACCGGGGTCGCCCAACAGCGCCCCCGCGATGCCGAGGCGCTGGCTCATGCCCAGGGAGAATCCGCCCACCTTCTTGTTGGCGACCGAAGCAACGCCGACGAATTCGAGGACCTCGTCGACTCGCTTCAGCGGAATTCGATTGGACAGCGCCAGTGCGCGTAGGTGATTGCGCGCGGAGCGTTTCGGATCGAGGGCCTTGGCGTCCAGGAGGGCACCCACTTCGCGCAGCGGCGCCTTCAACTGGTCGTAGGTCTTGCCGTCGATGGTCACGCGTCCACGGGTGGGACGGTCGAGGCCAATCATCACGCGCATCGTCGTGGACTTACCCGATCCGTTGGGCCCGAGAAATCCGGTAACGAGTCCGGGCTGAACTTCGAAGTCCAGGTCATTGACCGCGAGCGTTTCGCCGTAGCGTTTCGTCAGGTGGTCAATTTTTAACATAGGTTCTCTCTAAACTCTACCGAGCTCGCGCCGCGCCGGGCGCGCGGGGTCTAAAGCTCGAATAAGAAGGTTTCAGCCCCGGCAGTGCTCGCAGATGCCCGACAGGGCCACGTGATGGCGATCGAGCTCGAAACCGTTCGACGACATTAGCTCACGCGCGAGGCGATCAAAGACGTCCGAGGAGACTTCGAAAGTCACGTGGCAGACCACGCAGGTGACGTGACCGTGGGACTGGCCCGCGAGGTGGTACACCGCGGCGGCGTGGCCGGCGTGCAAATGAACCACCAACGCCAGGTCCTCGAGTTCTTCGAGGATCCGGTAGACCGTTGAAGGGCTCACGTCGGGTCGTAGCAATTGGACCCGTTGGGTAACCTCGTCCGCGGTCAAGTGGTCGTCGGCGCCGACCAACACTTCCACGACGGCGCGTTTGGGCTCAGTGATGCGCTTGGCGTGCTGGCGAAGGGTGTCGAGCACCTGGTCGCTGCGCGTGGCATCAATTGTCATGAGTCCAGATTAGGTCGCGCTCGTCGGACCGTGGAACCGATGAAGTCCCTGTGGTCGAGGTGCGAGAAGCCACTGGGTGTCTAGCGTGTGGCGCGACGCAAGATGGTGACGCCCGCGAGGGCGCCGACCACCGATGCGAGGAGAAGACCCACCGTGAAGGCACCGTAGGTGGCGCTGGCACTGCTATACAAAGCTCCGGCGAACAGCAGGGGTACCGTGAAGCCAATCGAGCACAGTAACGTGGCACCCGCCAGGACGGGGACCGTCAAACTTGCTTGCCGGTGAGCACCGAATCGGCCAGCCAGAAAAACGCCGGCGCCGATGCCCAGCATCTTGCCGACGATGCGCACCACGACGGTGCCAGCGATAATTTTTCCGGTCGATCCCGAGAAGTTGACCGACGACCACGTCACGCCACACGCCACCAGCGCGAAGAGCGGCAGGGCAATCGCGACCGAAGAACGCGTGACCGAAGCCTCGAGTCGTCTGCCCGGAACTGACGTGACTGGAATCAACACTCCCGCCGCGACGCCCGAGAGGGCTGGCTCCACGCCCGCCCACCGGAAAGCGAGCCACATGGGTATCACGACAACGAAGAAGGCGAGAGCCGGGTGGAGTCGACGAGCCAGGAACACGCCGGCGAGAATGACGATGGCCACCGCGAAGAGGCCCAATCCCCTGACGTGTGAGGCGCCCGTCGCCGAGAGCACGATGACGCTCAACACGTCGTCGGCAATCGCCAGAGTTAAGAGGAAGAGGCGAAGGGGAGCGGGTATTCGACGGCCCGCGAGGGCGAGTACTCCCAGAGTGAAGGCAATGTCAGTGGCCATGGGAACGCCCCAGCCGCGACGCAGGGCCGAGGAATGCAGAATCACCCCGAGCGCAATCGAGAGCAGGGCGGTTCCCAGCATCCCGCCGACCGCTCCGGCGAAGGGCGCGAGCGCCGCTCGCAAATGGCGACGGACGTTCGAGCGCACTTCGCGTGACAGTTCAAGGCCCACCGCCGCAAAAAAGAGGGTCATTGCGCCATTCACGATCACCGTGTGTAAGCCGACCTGGTGGCCGGCGAACCACGACGTCGTGACCACCCGCCGATAATCGGTGGATGAGACGGCGGACCAGATGAGCGCGATGAGCGCTCCCACCCCTACGGTCACGGCGGCGGCGTACTCGTGATCTAGGGCCCGACGCAGGCGCCCGACGCCGTGGGACATCCCTTTAGCCTACCCAGCGACCGAAAACCTAAGAGCCCAATAAGATCAACGGGCGATCCCCCCTCTCGATGGGCTCGGGCCAGACGAAAGGAAATGCATGCCGACTCGGGCACCCGGAACACTGCCCAAGCGCGAGTTGTACTTCGTCTTGAGCGCCCTGATGCTCGGCATGCTGCTGGCCGCGCTGGATGCCACCATTGTCTCGACGGCGCTTCCCATCATCGTCGGGGACCTGCACGGGGCCAATCACTTGAGCTGGGTGGTGGTTGCGTACCTCTTGGCGTCGACCGTGAGCACGCCGCTGTGGGGCAAACTCGGCGACCTCTACGGTCGAAAGATCTTCTTCATCTGGGCCATCATTATCTTTCTCGTGGGTTCGATGTTGTGCGGATTCGCCCAGAACATGCTCGAGTTGATTCTTTTCCGTGCAATTCAAGGGCTCGGCGGTGGCGGACTGATGGTGGGCGCGCAGGCCGTTATTGCTGACGTGGTCCCGCCACGTGAACGAGGCAAGTATTCGGGTTTCTTCGGCGCCGTATTCGGCGCGGCGACGGTGCTCGGGCCGCTGCTCGGCGGATTCATCGTGGAGTACTGGTCCTGGCGCTGGATCTTCTTTGTGAATGTTCCCTTCGGGATCATCGCCCTGCTCGTGACGGCGGCGGCGTTGCCCAACGCTGGTGAGCGCCGCTCGCACGTCATTGATTACGCGGGAATCATCACCCTGACTCTGGCGGCGTCGGCCCTGATCCTCTTCACGTCGCTCGGTGGATCGAGTTTCGCCTGGATGTCGTGGAAGTCGATTGGACTGCTCGTGGGCGGGCTGATTCTGACGGTGGTGTTCATCATGATCGAACGGCGATCGCGCGAGCCCGTCCTGCCGCCGAGCCTCTTCGCCAACCGGGTGTTCTCCTCGGCCTCGGCGATTGGCTTCGTGGTCGGCTTCGCGATGTTCGGCGCCATGACGTTCTTGCCCCTCTACTTCCAAGACGTCCACGGGGCGTCGCCGACGAATTCGGGCTTGCGACTACTGCCGATGATGGTGGGGTTGTTCTCGGCGTCGATTATCACTGGTCAACTGGTGGTGCGGGGTTGGCGATACCGTCCCTTTCCCATCGCGGGCACCGCGGTGATGACCATCGGCATTGGATTGCTGGGCACCATCGGGGTGACTACCTCAACGTTCGTGACTGGCGCTTACATGTTGATTCTGGGTGTAGGGATCGGTCTCGTAATGCAGATCCTCATTACGGCCGTCCAGAACGCGGTCAATCCGGCCGACGTGGGGGCCGCCACGGCGGGATCGAACTTCTTTAGGTCCATCGGGGGATCCTTTGGAACGGCCGTCTTTGGCGCCATCTTCTCCAATGAGCTGCCCCACCAATTGGCCGCCGGTATCAAAGCCACCCACTACACGGGGACCCTTCCGTCGGCGTCGCAGTGGACGCCCACCAAGCTGCACACCCTCCCGGCCAATGCGTTGTACGTGATCATTCACGCGATTTCTACCAGTATCAGCCACATCTACCTGCTGGCCATCCCCGTGGGAGTTGTGGCGGTCCTGCTGAGCCTGACCTTGCCCGAAGTGAAATTGCGCACAAGCCTTCACCCGGTGGCGGACGAGGTACCGCTGTCCAACGCGGACCCCATGCTGTAAGTGTTCGCCCCTTTATTACATAGTTTTCGTACAGAAGCCCTTGCGCGAATCCCGCATCAGTTGGGAAAGTTACGAGGTACGATGAATGCGGAAACGGAAGGAGTCGCGATGCCGCTGTCAGAGCACGAACAAAAAATTCTCGCGGAACTCGAAGAGTCCCTTTCCAAGCAGGACCCCCGTTTCGCGAAGAACGTCCGTGACACCAACGTGTACTCCCACGGCACTCGCCGGGTGCGTTGGGGCATCGCGGGTTTCGTGGTGGGTCTGGCAGTTCTCCTCGCGTTCTTCTCTCAGAACGTCTACGTCGGTTTGCTGGGCGTCGCATTGATGTTCGCCTCGGCGATCGTGATTGAGCGCAATGCCCGTCTTTTAGGACGTGCCGGGTGGCGTGACATCACGCACCCACACCCCGGAGATGACGCCTCGGGTTCTCTCGGACCCCGGGCTCGTTCTCTTCGCGACTGGTTGTCGCGCCAACGCCGCTCTTCCGAATGATGCCGACCGGAGTGGCGTCTGCCACTCCGTGCCTCGCTCTCGACATTGGTGCAACGAAAGTTGAAGCGGCCGTCGTTAGTCGTGACGGCGTCGTGGTTCGACGCGAACGTCTCGACGTGAAAGCCGCCGGGGCACAGTTATTCGAGGAAATCTCCGAGATGCTCGAGCGCGTACGCGCCGATCACCAGTTGTCCTCACTCGGTGTCGCGTGCGCGGGCCCGATGCTCGCGGGTGGCGTATCGGTCTCGCCCCTCAACATTCCCGTGTGGCGCGACTTTGCGCTTCGCGAGCAACTCGGATTGGCGACGGGGCTCTCGGTATACATCGACGGCGACGTGCGCGCCCTGGCCCTTGCCGAAGGAGCCTTCGGGGCGGCACGCAACGTGACCAGTTACGCGTCGATGGTCGTATCGACCGGGGTGGGCGGCGCCATCGTCATGGACGGACGCATGGTGAATGGCGACTCGGGCAACGCGGGTCACCTCGGTCACCTCAACGTCGTGCCCGGGGGACGCCGCTGTTCGTGCGGGGCGTCGGGCTGCCTCGAAGCCGAAGCGTCGGGCTGGGCGATTGAGGAAATGACGGGACAGTCGCCCGAGCACGCCGACGAGGTGACGCGACGTCGTACGGCCACTCTGGTGGGGCGAGCCGTGGGAACGCTGGCGTCGGTACTTGATTTCAACCACTGCTACGTGGCGGGCTCGGTGGCCCTGGGTTTCGGCGACGAGTTCTTTACTACCGCGACCGCCGCCGCGAGGCAAATGGAGGCCTTGGACTACTCGCGGACCCTCGAAGTGCGCCGCTCGGGTCTTGGGTCCGATGGGTCGATTCTCGGAGCAGCGTGCGTAGCGTGGCGGAGCGACTTGTGAGGCGTTGGTGGGTGCCGGGGCTCGGTCGCTACCTCCTACGCCATCCCCGCGAAATCCCCGGCGTCGTGCGCGCGGCGTGGCGGCTTCGCCGCGAAGGTTGGTGGCGCCATCGACCGTGGCTGCCGCTGCCGTCCGAGGCGTATTGGGAGTTTCGCATGACGACGGTGAACGGTGACGACGGTCGCCTTGATCCCGAAGCCATCGCGGCGGTCGCCAAGTGGTCCAATCGCCAACACGTGGGAAAGTAGTTTTTACTAGTGGGCCGCGTCCTTCTCCTTAACGCCACCTTTGAACCATTACAGCTCGTGAGTGAGCGGCGCGCCGTGGTTTTGCTCCTCGCCGGCAGAGCCGAACCCATCGCCACCGCCGAGGTCCCGCCAGTATGTCGCTCGACTTCGGTGACCGTGACCATTCCCTCGATCGTGCGCCTTCATGACATGGTGCGTCTGCCATCGAAGGTGCGCACGCCGCCCCTGACGCGGCGTTCACTCCTTCTTCGCGACGGATACCGTTGCGCGTACTGCCTCGAACACGCTGACACTATTGACCACGTGGTGCCGCGCAGTCGCGGTGGGCGTCACGAGTGGACCAATGTGGTGGCTGCTTGTCGCCGGCACAACATGCAAAAGGGGGACCGCTTGCTCGAGGAGATCGGCTGGCGGATGCACTTCGAACCTCGAATCCCCGACGGACCCTGGTGGCGGTGGCGACATGTTCCCGACCCCGATCCGCTGTGGGCGCCGTTCCTGCCCCGCTCCTCGTGAAGGGCGCGGTTGAGGAGCTCTACGACTACGGCGTCCTTCGAGCCCTGACCTCGCCCACGATGTTGATCGTCCGCACGTCGAAGCCGACCTTCGTTCTCGGGGGCAGCCAGTCTCTCGACGTACTTGATGAAGAGCGGCGCAGCCACGTCGCAGTGCGTCGCCGCCGCGGCGGGGGCGGAGTGGTTCTCTTGCAACCCGATGAAGATCGG
>OCZT010003743.1_pt1 | contig 15514 bp, 15 predicted proteins | sample 1539031 | NCBI WGS metagenome assembly OCZT01 (sample SAMEA3539308, study PRJEB22396) | soil metagenome | biome: tundra; feature: field; material: soil | place: USA | collected 2010-05 | depth 0.15 m | reverse complement strand
GGCCAGGCTGGCCGGCGCCGCGCCGGGGCCCGCGATCATGATCGTCGCCGTGCCCGCCTGCCGGTCGACCTCGACCTGGAGGTGGTCGTAGTAGGTCACGTCGCCATCGGCGGCACGGCGCAGCGGCGGCAGCGTGATGCCGCGGGCGTCCGCCGGCCGGGTGGAGCGCGCGGCCGCGGCCTGCGTCAGGCGGTCGACCGCGGCGGGGAACTGGCGGACGGTGGCGGTCTCGTCCACCAGCCGCCACTCGACCGCCTTGGCGCCCTTGATGCCCTCGGCGGTCGTGGCGAAGACGTCCGCCCGGTCCCTGCGGACGCCGCGCTTGTCCACCAGCCTGGTCAGGCCGCCGGTACCGGGCAGTACCCCGAGCAGCGGGACCTCCGGCAGCGCCACCGCGGAGGAGCCGTCATCGATGAGCAGGATCTGGTCGCAGGCGAGCGCCAGCTCGTACCCGCCGCCGGCCGCCGTGCCGTTCAGCGCGGCGATGTAAGCCTGGCCAGAGCAGGCGGTGGCGTCCTCGATGCCGTTGCGGGTCTCGTTGGTGAACTTGCAGAAGTTCACCTTCCAGCCATGCGAGGACTGCGCCAGCATCCGGATATTCGCCCCGGCGCAGAACATCCGGTCCTTGCCGCTGGTCAGCACGACGGCCCGCACCTCAGGATGCTCGAAGCGCAGCCGCTGCACGGCGTCGTACAGCTCGATGTCGACGCCCAGGTCGTAGCTGTTCATCTTGAGCTCGTAGCCGGGCACCAGGCCGCCGTCCTCGGCGACGTCGAGCGACAGGGTGGCGGTGGTGCCCTCGATGGCCAGCTTCCAGTGCCGGTAGCGGCCAGGGTCGGTGTCGAACGAGACCTCAGGCTCGGCCGTCTGCCCGTCCGCCGTCTGCCCGTCCGCCGCCTGCCCGTCCGCGGTCTGCCCGGTTGCCGTCTGCATGGTTCTCCCATCCTGACGTGCTACAGCATTTCCGGCAAGATTTACGGATATGTAGAGAGTCAGCCGTCCCCGTCCGCCCGCTCGGCCCAGCGCTGCTGGGCTCCGGGCCGCCACTCGGCGTGCCTGCCGTGAAACAGCCGGGCTGCCGTGATCCCGCTCCACCGGGGCGGCAGCAGCTCGCGCGGCAGGCCCGGGTCGAGAAACGGGAACCGCCGCCACTCGTGCACCAGGAGGGCCTGCGCGACCAGCGTCTCGTCCCCGGCGGCGGGGCGCAGGCCGTCGAATTTCGCGACGAAGTCGTCGTATCGCGCGGCGACCGCGTCCAGCTCCCAGGCCTGCTGGGCGACGGACTCCAGGGCGCCGATCGATCCGTAGGTGGCGGCGAAGGACATCGATCGTTCCAGCAGTCCCAGGTCCGCCAGGATCTGCCGCGCCTCGGCCTCCCGGCCCGTGTCCGGGGTGACCCAGACGCCCGCGGCCGGCGAGCCGAAGCCCGCCCAGGCCAGCCGGGTCCGCAGCCGGTGCCGCAGTTCTCGCTTGGCCTCGGGCACGGTCACGAGCAGGACCAGCCAGCGGTGGTCCCAGCGGTGTGCCTCGCTGCCGAACGAGTAGATGCGGCTGGCGCCCTCCGACAGCATCCGCCGGCCAGGGGCGGTCAGGTTCCACTGCACGCGGCGGCCCTCGCGCTGCGCGGCCAGCCAGCCCTCGGCCGCGGTGCGGGCGAGCGCTTGGCGCGCCGACTTCTCCTCGATCCCGAGCAGCGCCAGCACGTCCACCAGCGTGGATGTCCAGACGGCGGCGCCGCGCGGCAGGGCGTACTCGCCGAGCACGGTCATCAGCAGGGAGCGGGCGCTGGTCTCGCCCAGCTCACGGCGGCGGCTGACGGCAGGCCGCGGCGTAGCGGTGGCTGCTCTGCTTGCCGCGGCGATGCCGGCCTCCTGGGTAACGGGCGTGACCTGGCCTACAACCTACAACTTCCGGCACCTGCGTCCATGGCATGTAGCAGGTAAGCGGGGATGCCTGGCCGCCGGGCCAGGGCTGCCAGCCGCGACGGAAGGTTCTTTCGTCGCGGCTGGCATGCTGCCCGCTCGGCGGTCGGTAGCCGGGGAAGGTGCCGTGCCCGGGATGCCGGGCACGGCGCTGCCGTGGGGGCGAGCCGGAATGGGGGACCGCGGCTCCGTTGGTAAAGCCATGGCCAAGATAGCCCGGATGGTTACGCACTTTCACGTCATTGAGCGGGGCACCGTGATTAATTTCCCGATCAAATGGGGTAAACGGATTCGTTTCGCCGGATGTGATCGGGGCTGGCCGGCAATGGCAAAAGCGGCGCCTGATGCCTGGCGGCGTCAGGTCTCCGCTGTTGCCGTCGCGGAGATAGCGTGATATCGTGGTATCACTATGGCAGACAGTGAGTCCGGACGGACGAAGAACATGGTTCTCAGGCTCGACCCCGGCCTGGCCGAGCAGCTCCAGGCGGTTGCCGAGGCCGAGGGCAGGGCCGTTTCAGAGGTGGTGCGCGAGGCCATCACGGCACTGGTCGAGCAGCGCCGGGGTGACAAGCAGTTCCTCCGGCTGCTGGAGGAGAACCTGGCCCGCCACGAGCGCGTGCTCAGGCTGCTGCGAGACGGCGAGTCATGACGGGGTTTGAGGTCTGCGACCTAGTGGTGGCCGCCAGCCGGACCCTGGATCTCGGCACCGGCGCGACGCTGGACCTGCTTGACCTCGCAGCGGCCGAGGCGGCCCTTGCCGAGGCCAGCGCACTGGCCACCGGCGACGATCCGGCGGCCGCCGCCGCGGCCTTGCTGCACGCGCTCGTGCGCCGCCGCCCGTTCCGGCGCGGGAACGACCGGGTCGCGCTGGTGGCCGCACTGCAATTGCTGGCCATGCACGGCTGGCGGGCCAATCTGGATCCGCCGGCCGCGACCATGTGGATCATCGCCGGCATCACCGCCGGCCAGGCCGGCCCGCCGGAAGTCCGGAACTGGCTGCTGCCCCGGCTGTACCGCGAATCCGACTCAGGGAAATGGGAGGCACAGATGCGGAACTTGCTGCCAGCCCGGCGACGACGCCGTCGTGCGGATAAGTCCGGCGGGGGAATGTTCGTGCGATTCACCGACCAGGCGAGGCGGGCCGTGGTCCTGGCGCACGAAGAGGCCAGGACGCTGGATCACCACTACATCGGCACCGAGCACATCCTGCTCGGCCTCCTGCATGAGGGCGACGGCGTTGCCGCCAAGTCACTTCAGGCGCTCGGGATCAGCCTGCCGGCGGTCCGCCAGCAGGTCGAGGAGATCATCGGCCACGGCAAGCAGGCTGTGTCCGGGCACATCCCGTTCACCCCGCGCGCCAAGAAGGTCATGCAGCTCTCCCGGCAGGAGGCAGCTAATCTGGGCAGCGATCACATCGCTACCGAGCACATCCTGCTCGGCCTGATCCGCGAGGGCAGCGGCGTTGCAGCCCAGGTACTGACCAGCCTCGGCGCCGACCTTGGCCGGCTCCGCGAGCAGGTTGTCCGCCTTGCGGCGGCTGCCGGGGAAGACGGCATCCAGCCGGGCGGGGACCAGCAGAGCGCTTGATGAGCCGGCCGCCGGCGGACGCCCTAGAATGCGTTCTTCCCCGGAAACCGTTTCTACGAGCAGAGGCTTCAAGTCATGCGCTGGTCACAGCTGCACATACCGACATTGCGTGAGGACCCGGCCGATGCGGACGCGGCAAGTCACCGGCTGCTCGTCCGGGCCGGTTTCATCCGCCAGCTGATGGCGGGTCACTACAGCCTGCTGCCGCTCGCTATCCGCGTCCGGACCAAGGTCATGAACGTGATCAGGGAAGAGATGAACGGGATCGGGGCGCAGGAGTTCCTGCTGCCGTCGATGCAGCCCGCGCAGATCTGGGAGAAGAGCGGCCGGCTCGGCGTGATGGGCGAGGAGATGTTCCGGCTGAAGGACCGTAAGGGCGCGGATGTCGTCCTTGGCATGACGCATGAGGAGATCTTCACCAGCCTGGCGGTCGAGCTGGCCTCCTACCGCGAGCTGCCGCAGTTCTGGTACCAGTTCCAGCTCAAGTTCCGGGACGAGCCGCGGCCGAAGAGCGGCCTGATCCGGGTGCGGGAGTTCACCATGAAGGACTCCTACAGCTTCGACCTGGATGAGGCCGGGCTGGACGCCTCGTTCGAGGCGCACCGCGGCGCGTACGAGCGGATCTTCGCCAGGCTCGGCATCCCGGCGATCGCGGTCGAGGCGTCCAGCGGGAACATGGGGGGCAGCGACTCGATCGAGTTCATGTGCCCGTCCGACGCGGGGGAGGACCGGGTCGCCCGCTGCCCGGAGTGCGGTTACGCCGCCAACCTGGAGAAGGCGACATCGGCACTGGCGGCCAGCGCGGACGGGCCGGGCACGGGCGCTCCGCAGCAGTTGCCGACGCCCGGTGCCGCCACCATCGACGACCTGGTTCATCAGCACGGCATCGCCGCTGACCGGCAGATCAAGACCCTGGTGCAGGTCATCGGCGGCCAGCTCACCCTGGTGCTGCTGCGCGGGGATCACCCGCTCGCCGACCAGAAGCTGATCGACGTGACCGGGGCCGTCGACATCCGGCCGGCCCGGCCCGATGAGATCACCGCCGCGCTCGGCGCGTCACCGGGCAGCCTGGGCGCGGTCGGCGTGAGCGACCTGCCGGTCATCGCGGACCTGGCGCTGCAGGGCCGCACCGACATGACCACCGGCGCGAACATCGACGGCGTGCACCTCACCGGCGTCGACATCGCCCGCGACATTACCGTCGGGCAGTGGGCGGATCTGCGCGAGATCCGGGCCGGCGAGCCGTGCCCGCGCTGCGGTACCCCGCTGGAGATCCTCCAGGCGATCGAGGTCGGGCACATCTTCAAGCTCGGCCGCAAGTACACCACCGTGCTGGGGGTCAGCGTGCTCGGCCCCGACGGCACCGCCATCCTCCCGATCATGGGCAGTTACGGCATCGGCGTGGAGCGGGCGATGGCGGCGATCGCCGAGGTGCACCACGATGACGTCGGCCTGACCTGGCCGGCGGCGGTCGCGCCCGCCGAGGTGACGGTCGTGCTGCTGTCGGTGAAGGATGAGGCGGCCAGGGCCGCGGCTGACGACATCTACCGGGGACTGCTGGCCGGCGGCGCCGACGCGCTGATCGACGACAGGGACGAGCGGCCCGGCGTGAAATTCAGGGACGCCGAGCTGACCGGCATTCCGTACCGGGTCAGCGTCGGGAGCCGTGACCTCGCCGACGGCGTGGTGGAAGTCACCCGCCGGGTGACCGGCGAGAAGACCCGGGTGCCGGTCGCTGACGTGGTTGCCCGGGTACTGGAGATCCTCGCGGCCAAGGACGCCTGACCGCCGCCGCCAGCCGCGGCGCGCCGGATTTATCGCGGCTAGCGCCGGAATTCGAAGACGTCAGCCGTCTGGTCCACGCTGGGCATGGACCGCTTGAACGTGCTGCCGACGGCAAAGGAGGTCTTCGTCTGCCCCACGGCGGCGATGCCCAGCAGGCCGAGCCGCCTGGCGCCCACCGGCATCTGCGCATTCCGCAGGTGACCGCCGGCGTAATGCACCATGTGCACCGGGCCGCCGGATGCGGTGAAGGCCGGAATCCAGAGCCCGTGCCTGGCGTCCGGCACGACTCCGACTGGCGCGCCGAAGCTGGAGTGCCGCGCTAGCAGGCGCCAGTGCTGCCCGTTGTAGTGCAGCAGGAACCCGGGGCCGATCTCGTCCTCGCAATTGCCCGCGCCGACCGCGTAGACACTATGGGACGAGCGCGCGTAGATCCCGGTCACCGTCGGATGGCAGAACTCCGTGTTCGGGGGGATGATCGAGGCCACCGACTTCCTGGACCACCGGTGCCCGTTCCAGTGCGCCACCTTCTTGCCGCCCACGGCCCAGATGCTGTGCGCCGACAGGGCGCTGCCGCTGTTCAGCCCGTGCCCGGACGAAACGCGCTTCCACCGGGTGCCGTTGAAGTGCCGTGCGCCGAGGCCGCTGCGCGCTGAATTAGGGGCGCCGAATGCCCAGGCGTTACGGCTGCTGAGCACGACCGTGGCACCGACATCCCGGGTGAAGGACCCGTCAGTCGCCCAGGCCGTGCCGTTCCACCGGAAGGCCTGCGAGTGGGTGCCTTCCTGGGTGAATGCCCACACGTTGCGCGCCGATGATCCGCCGGCCGCGTCGACCGTCTCGCCAGTCTGGCCGGGGAAGGCCACCTCGTTCCAGCCTGCGCTGGTCAGCTGCCAGGCGGCGGGGGCCGATGATGCATCGCCAGGGCTCTCGAAGGCCCATGCGTGATGCGTGCCCGTGGCGGCGATGGCAGTGAATGCCGCATCCGTGTCGCCCGGCAGGACGGTCTGCCAGGACCTCGACGTGGCAGTTGCGCCGGGCGCGGCGGCCGCGCTGGCAGGCAGCGCGGTGGCCACCCGGCAACTGCCAGCAAGGCCGCGCTCGCGGCCGCTACGGCGCGATGGCGGTGCCGTCCTTGCCGGGGGGCGGACGGCGGGGCCTCGGTGGGCTCTTCAGTCATCGGGTCGCACCTCTGTCGCCGGGCTCGCGGGGTCCACGAGTCGCTCGTTCTGGCTGTCTAGCGCTGTCCACTGGCCACTGGTATCCGGCACTGCATCCTCCCAGCCTAACGGCGCCAGGGGTTGCAGCCCCGGCGGGTCTCACTGTGTAAGAGACGCTGGGAGCGTGTTCGCGGGCAGAAAATCAGGTAACGAACAGGCAACGTTTGGCCGCCTGGCCGGGGTCGCTGGCGCGGACGGGGCTCGCCCGGCCGCGCCAGCGGGGGATCAGAGCCTGGCCCACGCCTCGGTCAGCACGGTGCGCAGGATCTGCTCCATCTCGTCGAAATGCTCCTGAGTGCAGGTCAGCGGCGGGGCGAGCTGGATCACCGGGTCGCCGCGGTCATCGGCGCGGCACACCAGCCCGGCGCTGAACAGGGCATGCGAGAGAAAGCCCCGCAGCAGTTCCTCCGACTCCTCATCGGAGAACGTCTCGCGAGTGGCCTTGTCCTTGACCATCTCGATCCCGTAGAAGTAGCCGTCGCCGCGCACATCGCCGACGATCGGCAGGTCGTTCAGCTTCTCCAGGGTGGCGCGGAAAGCGGCCTCGTTCGCCCGGACGTTGCCGAGCAGGTCCTCCTTCTCGAAGACGTCCAGGTTGGCGAGGGCCACCGCGCACGACACCGGATGCCCGGCGAAGGTAATGCCGTGCGCGAAGCTGGATTCGCCCTTGTGGAACGGCTCCATCAGCGCTTCCCTGACCAGCATCCCGCCGAGCGGCGCGTAACCGGAGGTCACGCCCTTGGCGAAGGTGATGATGTCCGGCTGGTAGCCATACCGCTGGGAGCCGAAGTAGTAACCCAGGCGGCCGAAGGCGCAGATCACCTCGTCGGAGACCAGGAGCACCCCGTAGCGGTCGCAGATCTCCCGCACCCGCTGGAAATAGCCGGGCGGCGGCGGGAAGCAGCCGCCGGAATTCTGCAGTGGCTCAAGGAACACCGCTGCCACCGTTTCCGGTCCTTCGCGCAGGATTGCTCGTTCTATCTCATTGGCAGCCCACTGCCCGAAGACCGTCACGTCGTGCGCGACAAAGTCAGGCGCGCGGTAGAAGTTGGTGTTCGGCACCCGCACGCCGCCGGCCGGCAGCGGCTCGAATGGCTCCTTGAGCCCCGGCAGCCCGGTAATCGCCAGTGCGCCCATAGTGGTGCCGTGGTACGCGATGTCACGGCTCAGCACCTTGTAGCGGCCGGGCTCCCCGGTCATCTTGAAGTACTGCTTAGCCAGTTTCCAGGCCGACTCGACGGCCTCGGAGCCGCTGGTGGTGAAGAACACCCGGTTGAGGTCGCCGGGAGCCAGTGCCGCCAGCCGCTCGGCGAGCTCGATCGCCCGCGGGTGCCCGTACGACCAGAGCGGGAAGTAGGCGAGCTCGCTGCCCTGCCGCGCCGCCGCCTCGGCGACTTCCTTGCGGCCGTGCCCGATCTGGCTGACGAACAGGCCGGACAGCCCGTCCAGGTAGCGCTTGCCGTGGTCGTCGAAGACGTAGGGACCCGAGCCGCGCACGATAAGAGGCATGTCACCGTCGATGAACGTCGACATGCGCGTGAAGTGCAGCCACATGTGCCGCTTGGCCGACGCCTGCTGTGCGGCAATGTGGGCTGTCGCGTCGCCGCTGCTGTGCGAGGTGGTCATCTGGTCCCCCAGCCGTAGGTCTGCTTGCGCAGTTTCAGGTACACAAAGGTCTCCGTACTTGTCACGCTCGGAATGGTCCGCACGCGGCTGATGATCTCCAGGAGCTGGTCGTCGTCCTCGCAGACGACCTCGATGAGGAGATCGAACGACCCCGCTGTGATGACCACATAGTCGATTTCATCCATGCCCGCGAGGAGGTCGGCCACCGGCTCGATGTCGCCGATGCACCTGACGCCGATCATCGTCTGGCGGCGGAAGCCGAGCATCAGCGGGTCAGTCACCGCGACGACCTGCATCACTCCGGCGTCGACCAGCCGCTGCACCCGCTGGCGTACCGCTGCCTCGGACAGGCCGACCGCCTTGCCGATCGCCGCGTAGGAGCGCCGGCCGTCCTGCTGAAGCTGCCCGATGATCTGCTTCGAGACGTCGTCGAGGATGGTGCGAGGCAGGTCACGGGCGGTCCCGTCGCCGCGCAGCCGGCCGCCCGAGGCGGGCGCCGCGCCCGGCATGTGTGCCATGCAGCTGCCTCCTTCGCAAGCCAATCGTGTCACGATCGGGATATCTGTCAACTGATTCCGCAGAATCGGGTCCTGTGAACAACGGATTCACTTGTACCAGGAGGGTTATCCTGTCAAGATCGTATCCAGCTTGCGGCACCGGGCGAACCGGGTAAACCGCGTGCTGGCGCCGAAACTCCGCCAGTCTTACCAGGGAGGCCGTCGTTGACACCGAGCGCCCCGGCACCAGGCCGGCTGCAGGAGCTGCGTAATTTCGTGAATGGCGCCTTCACCGGCACCCAGGAGGGCGCGGTCAGCGACATCGTGGACCCGAGCACGGGCGAAGCCTATGCTCAGGTGCCCGTGTCGGGCGGCGCGGATGTCGACGCCGCCCTGCGGGCGGCCGCGACGGCGTTCGTTACCTGGCGTGATGCCACTCCTGCCGAGCGGAGCCTGGCCCTGCTCCGGATGGCGGACGCGATCGAGGCGAGGGCCGGACAGATCACCGCGGCCGAGTGCCGCAATACCGGCAAGCCGGCCGCCATGACGCTCGCGGAGGAGATCCCGCCGCTCGTCGATGAGCTGCGGTTCTTCGCCGGCGCCGCGCGGGTGCTGGAGGGCAAGGCGGCCGGGGAGTACATGCGCGGCTGCACCTTGATGATCAGGCGCGAGCCGGTCGGGGTGTGCGCCCAGGTCACGCCGTGGAACTACCTAGCTGTCCGCCTTAGCCGCCGCGCGGCACCTCGGTGACCGGGCCGGACAGGCCCAGGCCCACCGCTACCTGGGCAAGGCCCTGGGATGCCGCCGCGCTTACGCCGATGCCAGCACGCACCTGTCCGCGGCTCTCGAGCTAGGCCGGCAGCTCGCCAACCTGGGCCTGCCGGCCCGGGTGCACCTAGATGCTGTCCCACCTCGGCGACGCACAGCAGGCCACCGGGGACCTCGAGTCGGCCCGCCGCGCCTGGCAGCAGGCCCTGGCCATCCTCGGCGACCTGGACCACCCCGACGCCCAGCAGGTTCGCGACAAACTCGGGAAGCTGGAGATGAGCGGCGCCGGCCCCGCCTCGTCGCAGCACCCGGCTGCGGACGCTTAGAAGATTCGCCGGCGGGCCGGCGGTTCGCGACGGCCAGCCTTTGGTGCCTGTTCACCTGGCCGTCTGACATCAGACGGCATTGCGCCAGCCAGCCGGAGTACGACTGGTGTGGTCGACGGTTTCCGCAACCCAGGGAAAAAGGCCTCATGTTTACGACCGCCAGGCGTGTCGCGAAGATCCTTGCGGCGACGGCAGTGGTACCGGGGAGCTTGCTGATCGCCGGGAGCGCGGCCGCTGCCGCATCGCCGGTCAGGGCCGGAGCGAGTGCCAGCTACCACGGGGTTCGGCAATTTCCGGCGCAGCATTACCGGGTGCGGCAGATCCTGAACGGCGCGAAGCTGCGGCACGCCTTCGTCCCTGCGGGCACCGCTCAGCACCGGTCAGAGCCGCTATCGAGCCCCGACGACATCACGGTCCTGGGCCATCACATTTATGCAGCTTTCCAGAACGGCGTCGGCCCGCAGGGCCAGGCCAGCCCGGACGGCAACACCGACAGCACTGTCGTGGAATTCACGGCCGCCGGCCGCGTCATCCGGCAGTGGGACATTAAGGGCAAATCTGATGGGGTCACCGCGGATGCCGCCAGGCACCTGCTGATCGCCACGGTCAACGAGGACGCTAACTCCAGCATCTACACGATCAGGCCCCGCGCCCTGGCCAGTGCGCAGGTCCAGCACTATCGCTACGACAAGCCACCGCCGCACAAGGGCGGCACCGACGCCGTCTCCGTCTACCACGGCCTGGTGCTCATCAGCGCCTCTGCGCCCGGCACGACCGGCGAGGGCGCCCCGCAGCCGAGCTACCCGGCCGTGTACTCGGTGACCTTTAAGCGCGCCACGCACGTTGCCAGGGTCTCGGCGCTGTTCTTCGACGAGGCCCCGGCGGCCGTCGCCAACCTGGGTGCCGGCCACGGCAAGGTCGTGCGGCTGGCTTTGACCGACCCTGACTCCAACGAGATAGTGCCCGACTCGGGCCCGCGGTTCGCCGGTGACTTCATGCTGACCAGCCAGGGCGACAAGGAGCAGGTTTTCGTCCGGCGCAGCGGGCGGCTCGGACGCCGGCTGTCGGTGCTGCGGCTATCTCAGTCAGTGGATGACACCGCGTGGGCGCGGAGCCCGGACGGGCGCATTTATGGCACGGACACGAGCGGCGACACCATCGACATGGTGACCGGCCGGTTCCCGGCTCGTTCCGTCTTCGTCGCGGTCACGCCCTGCGACGCCGGCAACGCGCCGGCCACCTGCCCGGCACCCGGTTTCCCGTCCAACTACCTGGGCTCGCTGAACCCGTGGACCGGCCACATCACCCGCGTGCCGCTCCGCGGTCCCGCTTTCGAGCCGCAGGGCATGGTGTTCATCAGCCCCGGCTGGGTCGTGGTCCCCGGCTGACATGTTCGCCGCCCGCCGGCCGCGCGAGGCAGGTCGCCGCGCCGGTGGCACTTGCCGCCGTGTCGTCTCGTACTGCTCGACCGGCGGGCCGGTCAGGCACGGATTCCGGATAAAGGCCAGGTCTAGGAGGGCTTGACGAAGCGCTTGGCGAAACCCGGCGCAACGGCTATCCGGCAACGGCAACCGCCGTGCCCTCATCCGCCAGCACCAGCTCCTGCTCTCTGCCTACGCAAGCCTGCTCGCCGGCCGTGCGCCGCAACCCGGGCTCCAGCGGGAGTCCCAGTCGCTGCGGGACGCCTGCCGCAGCGCCGACGACCCGCCCGGTTGCGGCAATCTCGCAGCCACCCTGGCAGTCCTTGCCGCCGCCGGAGGAGACCTGGCCAGCGCCGGCAGCCTGCTCGAAATGGCCCGCGACGACTACACTGCGGGACGCCCCGACGCCAGGCCAATCGCCTCCGGGGAGGCATTGCTACGTGCTATCCAACGGCTGCTCGGCCGACTGCACCGATAGCAGCGGTACCCGTCACGGCCGCATCGGTAATGGCTGGCAGGTCCCCGGTCGCTGACCTGGGCTCGGCCGACCTGCCAGCCATTCACCAATGTTGTCGCTTCCCGGGGGACCTGAGCGTCACCGGGCAGCGGGCCGGAGCACGCCCGGTGGTGGTCGCGCTCCGCTCGCGGGCTACTTCCGCACTGGGTGCACGATCAGGTAGCGCGGTCCTTTCAGCGAGCAGGCGCTGAACGGGAACGGGATGACCTTGGGCCGGGTCTGGTTCGGCGGGTAGACGCGCAGGCCCGCTGCGGTGACCGGGTTGCACGCCGGCGACGGGAAGTTTCCGGCATCCACGATCTGCAGTATCGCCTTCGCGGTCTTGCCGCGTCCGATCGTCACGTTGTGCGGGGTGCGGTTATCGAAGGCGGCCCTGCTGCCGAGCCGGTGGCGCTGCAGGTCGACGGCCCTGACGAACGGGAAGCCGTTCAGCGAGCAGCGGTGCCCGGACAAGTTGGTGAACTCCAGGTGGTAGAAGATGCTGCCGGCTGTTCCGCTGCCGTTCGTGTCAATCCAGATGACCAGCCCCGGCGTCTCGCACGGGCGCGTGATGGCCGCGGAAGCCGGGCCGGAAGGCGATCCCGGCGCGGCGAGGGCTGCGGCGGGCATGAGAAGCACTGCGCAGGCGGCGGCAGCCGCGGCGGTAATCCGGCGCAGGGCGCGGGTGGTCGGTTTCATGAACTCCCCCTCAGATAAGGCTGACCGGGTTTCCCGGTAAGTGGCAGTAAGTATGAGCAATGCCCTGCCCGGCGCGAAAGGCGACTGGCCGCGCGGCGGGCTAGACACCGGGTGGCTGATGGGCAATTCCGGCGGCGTGCGCCTTCCCGTCAGCCCTCGCAGCACTGCCGCGGCGTGACCTGGTAGGCGGTGTGCCGGGCCAGCGCGGTGACGTACAGGTTGCCGTTGCTGCCGTTCCCTGTTCCGTCCGGGATCGCGACGACGAGGTGCCGGTAGGCGCCGGGCGGGGTGATCTCCAGGTAGGCGGCATGCAGCGGGTACTTGCTCGTGTAGCCGAAGCTGACGCTGGCGCTGAGGGTCAGGATGAACCCGCCCTGGTCGCTGGCGTTCTCGTGGCCGTAGAGCCCGGCTACCAGCTTGCCCTTGTGGCAGCGCGGTACCGCGGTGGCCGAGGCAAGCCTCGCGTTCGCCGCGGTGCTAAGCAAAACGCGTCCTCGGGCCAGGCCAGGCAGCCGGGAATGCCCGCGCGGCCCGCCTCCGGGTCCGGCTGCGCGCCTGCCGTCCTGTGTGTGCTGAGAAATCATGGTGGCCTCCCAGAGCCGTCCGCGGCCGGTGCCGCATGCTGGCACGAAGGGTGCGCGACCGGCATGCGCCCGGGCAAGGGGAGGGCTCCCCATCCCGCGGGGCGCGTCGGCGCTCCGCGGCTGCGCGGGCCGCGGGCGCTGGAGGAGCTTGCGCTGCTCCTCATCTCCACTGGCGAGCTGACCGCCGACGACCTGCGGCTGCTGCGGCCCAGGGCCTCCTCGCACTGACCGCCGCGGCCGTTCGCGGCATGGCCAGCAGAGTTCGCTGCGCCCTGGCCCCCGCTAAGGTTTCCCGGGCGGATCTGTATCCCTGGTCGTGAGCATGGATGGCGGGGCGTCCCCGACGGGAACATGGGTGGTGGTGCCCGGGTCGTTGCGCGTGCCGGCTGAGGTGAGGACGGTTTTGGCTTGCTGGTCAACCAGCCGGGTGAACAGGTACTGGCCGTATCCGAAGACGACGGCAACGGCGAAGACCCGGGCACCAGGCTCGGGCTTCAGGGAGCTCACGATCCCTGACTGCGTCAGGAGCACGCCAAGCAGGCCCGTGGCTGCGCCCGCGGTGCCCTTAAGAAACGCCTGGACTAGCGGCAGGCCGTACGTGGCCTGGAAGCCGCTGTAGCTTCGCAGCGACAGCACGGCACCGGTGAGACCGGAAAGGGAGGCCATCAGCTCGAGTTCGAGCACGAACCAGTGACCCGGAATGCCCTGGGCTGAGAACGCGGCACGGAAGCTCACGTCAAGAGAGGCGATGATGGCCACCGCTACGAGCACGGCGGCCAGCAGCGAGCCAACCAGAATCAGCGTGTTGCGGAACGCGCGCGCGTCCGTATGCCCGCCATCGGCCGAGGTATCACAAGCCTGGCGGATGGCCCGCAGCTGGGCACGGTCGGCCGCGGTAATCTTCACGCGCGCTGGCGCCAGCAGCTCCAGCGTCTTGAGGTAGTCCTTGACCCGGACATCGCCGGCGTCGAACGCCGTCACTACCTGGGCGGCCATGTCTCCCAGCTGCGACCTGACGACTTTCTTGTCCTCGATGCCCAGCAGGGCCTGGCTGGCCGTGTGCAGCGCCGCCCACGCCTGGTCGACTTCATAGCCTGTCCACCAGGCCGCGAGCCGGCGCCAGGTTCGGCGAATAAGCCGGAAACGACTGGCACCGGTCTTGAGGCTAGGCCGTCCTGCCAGCCTCCTGGCCTGCTCGATCGCCTGGCCGGCGATCTCGTAGTCCGCTGTCACCGATGCCCAGGGTGACGTCCGGAGGAGTTCGCCCTCGAGGCGATCTGCCGTGCTTCTGACAATCGCCACCCATTCGGCTTCGAAGGATGGAATGGTCTCGGCGATGACTACCTCCCCCGCTCGGTCGCAAAGGGCCGGCTATAGCGCCCGCGAAACCGGCCGGGCATACAACGGCAGCCATTGAGTCCCCGCCCGCCGAGCCGTTCTCCTTTGGCCATCGGGTCAGAATGTAACAGTTGGCCCAGCCACATTCCACTTCGTGGCCAATATGGGTGCCTGGCTTATCCCGTGGTTCTGGCGGCCGGGGTGCTGGACCGCTGGCCCTGGCATCGCTATCGTGCTGCGGTGGGCTTTCGAGGCTGGGCAGCGGACGCGATCGACTTCTACGACGGGCTGGAAGAGGACAACTCGAAGGCCTACTGGCAAGCACGCAAAGCCACGTACGACCAGTCCGTCCGGCGCCCCATGGAGGAACTGCTGGCAGAGCTGGCCGGCCAGTTCGGCCCCGGCCGGATCTTCAGGCCGCATCGCGACGTGCGCTTCAGTGCGGATAAGTCTCCCTACAAGACCGCTATTGGCGCCACCATGGACAACGGCGGGTACATCCAGCTGTCGGCGGCCGGCCTGGCCGCGGGGCGGGGGATGTACATGATGGCCACCGACCAGCTTCAGCGCTACCGCCAGGCGGTGGACGCCGAGCCGGCCGGATCTGACGTGGCGCAGATGGTGGCAGCCGCCCGGGACGCCGGGATCGAAGTCACGTCCCACGACCGGCTGAAGACCGCCCCCCGGGGTTACCCGAAGGACCATCCGCGAATCGGCCTGCTGTGCCTGAAAGGGCTCGTTGCCTGGCGGCAGTGGCCGGCTGCGGCCTGGCTGGCCACCCCCGAGGCCAAGTCGCGCCTCGTCGAGTTCCTCGTCCAGACCGAGCCGATCCAGGACTGGCTGAATGCGCACGTAGGTCCCAGCCAGATAGCCGGGACCAGAGGCTAAGTCCGCCGCGGCGGACGCTGTATCAGATCGCCTCCGAGCATCTCTACCTACCGTGTGGTAGCCGCGCTATCGGGTGACCCGCGGGTCAGGAGCGTCGGCAAAGTGGCGTAATGCGGCGGCCCGCCGCGCGGCCCGGATTCCGCGCGTGGCGCTCACGGTGGCGATCGCGGCGGCCAGCAGGACCATCGGAAGGTATATCCCGAGCGGCCAGCCCTCGTGGTAGCCGGCGTACTGGGGTGCCCAGCTGTAGAGGCCGGCTGCGGCGACGATGCTGGCGGCACCCGCGAGGCTCATGGCCGCCGCCGTGACGCCTGCCGCGCTGGCGGCCAGGCTGCCGGCCGGACCGCGGGGGCGGAGCCT
>OCZT010003742.1_pt1 | contig 15518 bp, 14 predicted proteins | sample 1539031 | NCBI WGS metagenome assembly OCZT01 (sample SAMEA3539308, study PRJEB22396) | soil metagenome | biome: tundra; feature: field; material: soil | place: USA | collected 2010-05 | depth 0.15 m | reverse complement strand
TCATCGGCGGGCCGCAGGTATCGTGGCTGGACTCCTTGTACATGACCTTCATCACCGTCGCCACCATCGGCTATAGCGAGATCGTCGATCTCAGCCATTCCCCGGGCGGCCGCGTGTTCACCATCTGCATCGCGTTGATCGGCATAGGCGTGACCGGCTACATGATATCCACACTCACCGCCTTCATCCTCGAAGGCGACATGAACCAGGCACTACGGAGGCGAAGAATGCAAAAAAGCATCGCGGCACTGCGGCGGCATTACATCATCTGCGGCATCGGCCGCGTCGGCACCAACGTCGCGCACGAACTCGAGGTCACCGGCCGCCCCTACGTCGTCATCGAGGCCGACAAGGACGCGATCGAGCTCTATCTGGACAAATATCCCGCTGCCCTATGCACCCACGCCGACAGCAGCGAGGACCGCGCGCTGATCGAGGCCGGCATCGAACACGCCGCGGGCGTGTTCGCGGTCACCGGGGACGACAGCAAGAACCTGGTGGTCTCGCTGTCGGCGAAGCTGCTCAACCCGCAGGCGCGCGTGGTGGCGCGCTGCCACGAGATCAACTACATCGACAAGATGCGCAAGGTCGGCGCCGACGCGATCGTGTCTCCCGATTTCACCGGCGGCATGCGCATCGTCTCGTCGATGATCCGGCCGGTGGTGGTGAGCTTTCTCGACGAGATGCTGCGCGCGGACAAAGCGCTGCGGGTGGAGGAAGTGCAGATCCCCGAGGGCTTTGACACCGGCACGATAGGGGGGCTTAAGTTGAACCGGCGCGACTTCGTTCTGCTGGCGGTACGCGCTCAGGACGCGTGGGAGTTCAACCCGGCGGAGGACTTCGGCATTCATCCCGGCAACACCCTGGTGGTGATGACAACACCCGCAGGGCGCAAATCGCTGGAGCGAACTCTGGGGGTAGCGGCATGAGCAGGGAGCAGGGAGCGGCATGAGCCTGCAGGTCTGGCTGGCGGGCGGCTTCCTCACCCTATTCAGGCGCGCCTGACGACCATACACCGGCTCAGTCCGGATTCAGCACCCCGTCCTGCAGCCGCAATACGCGCTGGGTGCGAGCGGCGATGCCCGGGTCGTGGGTGACGATGATGAAGCTGGTACCGCGGCTTCGATTCAGTTCCAGCATCATCTCGAACACCTGGGCCGCGGTATGGCGATCGAGGTTGCCGGTAGGCTCGTCGGCGAGCACGCACGCAGGCTGGGTCACCAGCGCCCGCGCCAGCGCCGCGCGCTGGCGCTCGCCGCCGGAGAGCTCGGCCGGAGTGTGTTCCAGGCGGCTGCCGAGCCCCACTTCCTCGAGGATGGCCGCAGCGCGGCTGCGCGCCCCTGCTGCCGGCATGCGCCGTATCAGGAGCGGCATGGCCACGTTCTCCAGGGCGGTGAATTCCATCAGCAAGTGATGAAACTGGTAGACGAAACCGAGCGATTCGTTGCGCAGCCGGCCGCGCGCCGCCTCGGTCAGGCTTTGCATCGGCCGGCCGAGGATCGTCACCTCACCCGAAGTCGCGCTGTCCAGGCCGCCCAGCAGGTGGAGCAAGGTGCTCTTGCCCGAGCCCGAAGCGCCGACGATGGCCACCAGTTCTCCGGCGCGCACTTGCAGGTCCACGCCGAGCAAAACCGGCACCTCGACTGCGCCCTGATGGTAGATCTTGGCGAGCCTGGCGCAGCCGAGAACGATGTCACTCATAGCGCAAGGCCTCGGCGGGATTCACCCGCGATGCGCGCCAACTCGGATAAAGCGTGGCGAGCAGGCTCAGCACGAACGACACCGCGGCGATCGCGGCGACGTCGCCGCCTTGCAGGTCGGAAGGCAGCTCGCTGATGTAATACACATCCTTCGCCAGAAAGTGAACGTTGAACAGGCTTTCTATGAAGGGCACCACCACGTCGATATTGAGCGCGAGCAGCACCCCGCCGACGACGCCGATCAGCGTGCCGATGACACCGATCAGCGCGCCCTGCACGATGAACACGGCCATGATGCCCGAGGGCGCAGCGCCCAGAGTGCGCAGGATGGCGATATCGGGCTGCTTGTCGGTAACCGCCATCACCAGGGTGGAAACGATGTTGAACGCGGCCACCGCGACGATCAGCAGCAGGATGATGAACATCACGTTCTTCTCCATTTGCACCGCGCGGAAAAAATTGGCGTGGCTGCGCGTCCAGTCGCTGATGTACACATCGGCGCCCAGCCTGGGCAGCAGCTCCAACGCCACCTGGCGCGACTGGAACAGGTCGTGCAGCTTCAAGCGCACGCCCGAAACCTTGTCCTCCATGCGGTACAGCTTCTGCGCATCCTCGAGATGGATCAGCGCGAGGCCGGAATCGTATTCGAACATGCCGATCTCGAAAATTCCGACCACGCGGAATTGCTTCAGGCGCGGCACGATGCCGGCCGGCGTTACCTGCCCCTGCGGCGCGATCAGCGTCAGCTTGTCGCCGACGATCACGGCGAGCGCGCGCGCGAGCTCGCTGCCGAGCACGATGCCGAACTCGCCGGGCCGGAGCGCGGCCAGCGTGCCGGCCTTCATGTGGCTGCCGATCTCCGCCACCTGTTCCTCGCGCTCGGGCAGAATGCCGCGGATGACCGAGCCGCGCACTGCGCCATCGAAAGTGAGCATGCCCTGCACGTTGACGAAGGGCGCGACGGCAACCACGCGCGGATCGGAGGCGGCAAGTTCGGCCACCGCCTGCCAGTCGGCAAGCACATCGCCCGGCCCGCTGATCTGCACATGCGAAGCCACTCCCAGGATGCGCGTGCGCAGTTCGTTCTGGAAGCCGTTCATCACCGACAGCACCGTGATCAGCGCCGCCACCCCGAGCGCAATGCCCAGCATCGAGGTGAGCGAGATAAAGGAGATGAAATGGTTGCGGCGCTTGGCGCGGGTGTAGCGCAGGCCGATAAACAATTCGTAGGGGAGTTGGGTCATTGTCGTTATTGCGCGACCTGTCGTTATTGTGCGCCCGGTCGTTATCGTGGACGGTGTATTTTGACATACTCTCGCCCGGCTTATCCGTGTGCGGGGGTGATAAACTTTGGCATGCATTGCCATCTGCTGGTTTCCGACCTGTTCTGGCCCGACCGGGATTTCCGCGACATCTATCGCGAACTCGACACGCCGGCGCTGGAGCAACTCCTTGGCAAAGGGCGGCGGCGGCACGCCGAAGCAGGGTCGGTCGAAGCCTGGCTGTGCGCGCAGTTCAACCTGGACAAGCAAGGGGACTGGCCGGTCGCGCCCTATAGCCTGCTCGCCGACGGCGGCGAACCGGGCGCTCACCATTGGCTGCGCGCCGACCCGGTGCACCTCAAGCTCGACGGCAACCGGCTGGTGCTCGCCGACAGCGGCATTTTTCCCGTATCGCAGCAGGAAGCCGAGAGCCTCACCGACAGCCTCAATGCGCATTTTTCGGGAGATGGCCTGAGTTTTTATCCGCTGCGGCCGGACCGCTGGTATCTGCGCGCCGAGGCCGCGCCGGCACTGGAAACGACGGCGCTGCCCGAAGCCGCGGGCAGGAGCATCGATGCCTTGCTGCCGCGCGGAGCCGACGCCGCGTCCTGGCGCACGCGCCTGAACGACATCCAGATGCTGCTGCACGGCCACGCGGTCAACGAAGAGCGCGAGAGCGCAGGCAAACTGCCCATTAACAGCATCTGGCCCTGGGGCGGCGGCAGGCTGCAGGACCCCGTGTCCGCGCCGTGCGACGCGGTCTGGTCCAGGGACCCGTTCGCGGCGGGACTGGCGCAGGCGGCGCACATCGCGGCGCGCAATCTGCCCGATGGCGCCGCCGACTTGCTGCGCGCAAGCGCAAGCGAAGGCGTAAACCTGATCCTGCTGGACCGGCTGCGCGGCGCGGCGCAGTATGGCGATGCCCATGGTTGGCGCGAAGGCCTGCAGCAACTCGAGCACGACTGGTTTGCACCCCTGCTGCAAGCGCTCAGGCAGGAGCGCGTCGGCATGATTAGCCTGCATGCGCTCGGGCCCGCGGGCGTGCTTTCGGCCGAGACCACCCGCGGCGACCTGCGCCGCTTCTGGCGGCGGGTCAAGCCGCTGCCGGATTTCGCATAACCATGACAACCATCCTCACCCGTCCGATCCCCGCGCGCAGCCGCGACATGCTGGTGCAGCAGGGCCTGCATCCGGTGCTGGCGCAGCTGTATGCCGCGCGCGGCGTGCTGGACAAAAGCGAGGTGGGGAGCGAATTCTCGGGGTTGATTTCGCCGGAGCGGCTGCTGCATGCCGGCCGCGCTGCGACGCTGCTCGCCGATGCCATCGAAATGAAGCAGCGCCTGCTGATCGTCGCCGACTACGACTGCGATGGCGCCACGGCCTGCGCCGTCGGGGTACGCGCGCTGCGCGCATTCGGTGCCGACGTGGCTTACCTCGTGCCCAACCGCTTCGAATATGGCTATGGACTCACGCCGGAAATCGTCGAGCTCGCCGCGCGCCAGGCGCGGCGCCCCGACCTCCTGATCACCGTGGACAACGGCATCGCCAGCAACGAGGGCGTGGCGCGGGCGAACGCGCTTGGCATCGCCACGCTGATCACCGACCACCATCTGCCCGGTGACACCCTGCCGCAGGCGAATTGCATCGTCAATCCCAATCAGCCCGGCTGCGATTTCCCGAGCAAGGCCATCGCCGGCGTCGGCGTGATGTTCTACGTCATGCTGGCGCTCAGGGCCGAGCTGCGCCGGCGCGGCCACTTCAGGGACCGCCCTGAGTTCAATCTGGCAACGCTGCTCGATCTGGTGGCCCTGGGCACGGTCGCCGACGTGGTGCGGCTGGACCGCAACAACCGCATCCTGGTGGCGCAGGGGCTGAAGCGCATACGCGAAGGCAAGATGCAGGCCGGCATCGCCGCGCTGCTGCGCGTTGCCGGGCGCGAGGCGCGCCGCGCGTCCTGCTTCGACCTCGGCTTCGCCGCCGGGCCTCGGCTCAATGCCGCCGGGCGCCTGGCCGACATGGCGCTGGGAATCGAGTGCCTGATCACCGACGATGCGGCGCGCGCACTCAACATCGCGCAGGAGCTCGACCGGCTGAACCGCGAGCGGCGCGAAATAGAAGGCACCATGCAGGATCAGGCGCTGGCGATGCTGGAGGGCCTGGGCCCGGGTTTGGGTACGGACGCGGTTCCAGACGCAGAAGCGGCCTATACCCTGGCACTGTTCGATCCGTCCTGGCACCAGGGCGTGGTGGGCATACTCGCGGCGCGCATCAAGGACCGGCTGCACCGGCCGGTGATCGCCTTCGCCGCGGGCAACGCGGGCGAACTGAAAGGATCCGGGCGATCGATCCCGGGCCTGCATTTGCGCGACGCGCTCGATCTCGTCGCCAAGCGCGCGCCCGGCCTGATTCTGCGCTTCGGCGGTCATGCCGCCGCCGCGGGCCTCACCATACGCAGCGAAGGCCTGGCGCAGTTTGGCGAACTGTTCGAGAGCACGGTGCGCGGGCTGCTCGCCGCGTCCGATCTCGCGCGCAGCATCCAGACCGACGGCCCGCTGGAATCGGCCTACATGAACCTGGACACGATACGCATGCTGGAGCGCGAGGTCTGGGGCCAGGGTTTCCCGCAGCCCTTGTTCTGCGACCGCTTCGCTGTCGCCAGCCAGCGCGTGGTCGCCGACAAGCATCTGAAACTGCGCCTGCAGAAGGACGGCAAGTCGTACGAGGCAATACGCTTCAATTCGCTGGCTCCGGCAGGCGCGGCCATTCGCGCCGCCTACCGGCTGGCGGTGAATGAGTACAATGGCGTGCAGAGCGTGCAGCTCATCGTCGAGGAGTGGGAAAACGCCGCATGAACATGGGCTTTCTCGAAGCCACGGGCCTGGCGCCGCTGCCGGCCTTCCTCACCAGCCTGGCTCTGGGGCTGCTGATAGGACTGGAGCGCGAACGCAATCCCGCCAGCAAGGCCGGCCTGCGCACCTTCGCCCTGGTCGCGCTCCTGGGCACGCTTGCCAGCCTGGTAGCCGAGAAGACCGGCTCGCCCTGGATCCTTGCGGCAGGACTTGCCCTGGTCGGCCTGATGATGATCGCCGCCTACGCGCGCGACAGCGACGAGGCCGCCGCCCCCGGGACCACTTCGGTGGCTGCGGTGTGCGTCTGCTATGGTCTGGGTGCGCTGATTTGGCTGGGCTATCCCACGCTGGCGGTGATGCTCGGCGTGATCACCACCATGCTGCTCTATCTCAAGCCGGAACTGCGCGGCCTGTCGCAGAGCCTGACGCGCCAGGACCTGTTCTCGATCCTGCAGTTGGCCGCGCTGAGCTTCGTCATCCTGCCGGTGTTGCCCGACCAGGACTTTGGGCCCTACAACGCGCTCAACCCCCACCAGATCTGGCTCATGGTGGTGCTGATCTCCGGCATCAGTCTCGCCGGCTACATCGCGCTGCGGATTACCGGCGGACATCATGGCGTGCTGCTGCTCGGCCTGTTCGGCGGGCTGGTGTCGAGCACCGCCACCAGCATGGTCTACGCGCGCCACGCGCGCGACCCAGGAATGCTGCAACTCGCGGCGGTGGTAATCCTCGCCGCCAATCTGGTGGTGCCGGTGCGCCTGGCGGTGCTGGGCGGCGTGGTCTCGCCCGGCATCCTGCCGCAGCTCTTGCCGGCGCTCGGATGCGCGCTCGCCTGCAGCGCCGCCGGCGCCCTCTACTGGTGGCGCAAGCTGCGCGAGCAGCCCGAGCTGGTAGTGCCTGAAATTCGCAATCCGACCGAGATCCGCACTGCACTGGGATTCGGGTTGCTGTTCGGCATCGTGCTGTTCTTTTCCGCATGGTTATCGGACGTTGCCGGCAGCCGCGGCCTGTACGCGGTGGCGCTGGTGTCCGGCCTCACCGATGTGGACGCGATCACGCTTTCCACCCTGCGCCTGTACGATCTGGGCAAGCTGCAGCCCCTGCAGGCGGTGAGCGCCATCGTGCTGGCGCTGGTTTCGAACATCGCGTTCAAGCTCGGGCTGGTGTTCGCGGTCGGCGGCGCCGCGCTCGCCCGCCGCTGCGCGCCACCGATGCTCGCGGCCGCCGCCACTGCCGGCCTGGCCCTCGCTTTTCTTCCCGCCTAAAGTGCGCCCATGACCGAGACCATACGCATAACTTGGCCGGGCGGCTTCGTTTCCGCCGCGCTCCGGAATACGCCGACCGCGGCAAAGCTGCTCGCGGCCCTGCCCTGCACGGCGCACGCTCAGACCTGGGGCGAGGAAGTCTATTTCACCTTGCCGGTCGAGGCGGCCTTGGAACAGGACGCGCGGCAGGTAGTCGAACCCGGCACGGTCTGCTTCTGGGTCGAGGGCGCGTCGTTGGCGCTGCCCTACGGTGCGACGCCGATCGCGCAGAAAGGCGAGTCGCGTCTCGTGACCAAATGCAACGTGCTCGGCAAGATCGACGGCGACCCCAAGGCACTGGCGGGAATACGCGACGGCGATGCGATCAAAGTGTCGCGGGAGTGAGACATGGAGCGCAAGCGCGTCAATTCCAGCAAGATTCGCGCGGTCGGCTACGATTCGAAGTCGCGCGTGCTGGAAGTCGAATTGCGGGATGGCGCCGTAATCGCCTATAGCGGCGTGTCGCAGGAAGTGCATCGCCAGTTCATGAACGCACCTTCGCCGACCAGCTACTACGAGGACAAGATCGCCGACGAATTTTCAGCCCGGCGGCTATAAGGCCCGATCTGCCATTTAGCCAGGCTCTAGAGGCTTCGCATGTATTGCACCATGCGCCGGCGCATGGCCGCATCGGGCAGGCGCCCCAAAGCCGCGCCCATGTTGTCCACCAGGTAATCGGGGTTGCGCGTGGCGGGAATGGCGCAGGTCACCGCCGGGTGAGCAAGGATGAACTTGAGGAAAAACTGCGCCCAGCTGTTGCAGTCGAATTCCTGCGCCCACTTGGGCAACTCCCTGCCCTTCACCCGGCGAAACAGTTCGCCCTCCTCGAACGGGCGGTTGACGATCACCGCCGTCCGGTATTCCGCGCAAACCGGCAGCAGGCGCTCCTCGGCTGCCGTGGTCACCACGTTGTAGTTGAACTGCGCGAAGTCGAGCTGCTCCGACTTGATCAAGCGCTCAAGTTCGGAGTAAGCGCCCTCGTGGTAGTGGGTGATGCCGAGATAGCGGATCCTGCCCTGCGCCTTCCACTCGCGCAGGGTCTTGAGCTGGGTCTTCACGTCCGTGAGGTTGTGCACTTGCATCAGGTCCATGGCCCGCGGGTTGAGCGTCAGGGTGCGCATGCGGCGCATGGATTCCTCCATCTGGCGGATGCCGGCCTCGCGCCCGCTGCTCCAGACCTTGGTGGCGAGAAACAGTGATTTCTCCACCCCGAGATCGGCGACGAGGTCGCCGACCACCGACTCCGAACTCCCGTACATGGGCGAGCTGTCTACCATCTGCCCGCCCGCTTTGACGAAGCGCCCGAGCACTTCGCGCGCGGCAGCGCGTCCGCCTGCGTCGCCGCCGACGTCGAAGGTCTGCCAGGTGCCGAGCCCGACCGCGTGCAGCAATTCGCCCGTTTTCGGAATAGCACGCTTGAGCGGCGCCGCGGTCGCGCGCGCAGGTGGAATCACAGCCATGGCAGGTACTCCGGCAAGCAGTTTCAGAATCTTGCGGCGCGAGGACATAAGGGCATCTCTAATAATGCAGATTTTGTCATGACAATTCTCAGAATGACAATTCAGGGTCCCCATAAGTCTATTCCACTTGTGCATGCGCGGGAGATCCCTGGCGGAACATCAGGGGAAGCACGCATGCCCCCGGCGGAACCCAGGGGGAACCACGTAGGCGAGAGTATAATTGCGCAATTCTGACAAAAAAGCCAATCATGGAAGCCGAAAAAATCAATGCCCTCGCCAACAGCCTCGCCGACCTCGGCGCCCGCGCCAAGGAAATGCGGAGGTACCTTTGACTTCGAGACCAAGCAGGAACGCCTGATCGAAGTCGGGAGGCAGCTCGAACAGCCGAACGTCTGGAGCGACGCCAAGCGCGCCCAGGAACTCGGTCGCGAAAAGAAAACCCTGGAGGGCATCGTCGGGGGTCTCGTGACGCTGGACAGCCAACTGCGCGACGCAAGCGAGCTGTTCGAGATGGCGCGCGCCGAAGCCGACGATGCCACGCTCATGAGCCTGGCCGGGGACATCGCTGCGGCGGAAAAGCGGGTGGCGGGCATGGAGTTTCGCCGCATGTTCTCCAATGCGCTCGATCCGAACAACTGCTTCCTCGACATTCAGTCCGGTTCGGGCGGCACCGAAGCGCAGGACTGGGCGGCGATGCTGGAGCGCATGTACCTGAAATACTGCGAGCGCAGCGGCTTCAATGTCGAAGTGCTGGAAGAATCCGAAGGCGAGGTGGCGGGGATCAAGAGCGCGACCATCAAGGTTTCGGGCGAGTATGCCTACGGCCGGCTGCGCACCGAAACCGGCATTCACCGCCTGGTGCGCAAATCGCCCTTCGATTCCGGCAACCGGCGCCATACCTCGTTCGCCAGCGTATTCGCCTACCCCGAGGTGGACGACACCATCGAGGTCGAAATCAACCCCGCGGACCTGCGCATCGACACCTACCGCGCCTCGGGCGCCGGCGGCCAGCATATCAACAAGACCGACTCCGCGGTGCGCATCACCCACCTGCCCACCAATATCGTGGTGCAGTGCCAGAACGACCGCTCGCAGCACCGCAACCGCGCCGAAGCCATGGCCATGCTGAAATCGCGCCTGTACGAACGGGAGATCCGCAAACGACAGGACGAGCAGCAGAAGCTCGAGGACTCGAAGACCGACATCGGCTGGGGTCACCAGATCCGCTCCTACGTGCTCGATCAGTCGCGCATCAAGGACTTGCGCACCGGCGTCGAGATCGGCAACACCCAGGCGGTCCTGGACGGCGACCTGGATGTGTTCATCGAAGCAAGCTTGAAGCAGGGTGTGTAACTAGGCGATGCACGAAAGCGATGTCCACGAAAGCCATGTCATTTCGAGTCCCCCTCCGGGGATAAACTTCGCGAGAAATCTGCTTGTTGGCCCATGAATGAAAAAACCTTTTACGTATACCTGTTGGCTAGTAAATCCAGGCGTCTTTACGTCGGCGTGACGAATAATTTGGAGCGCCGCTTGTTTGAGCACAAATCCAAACTGGTAGACGGGTTCACAAAGCAGTACAACATTGACCGCCTGGTTTATTTTGAACAGACAACGGATGTTCTGAGCGCTATCACCAGGGAAAAACAAATCAAGGGTTGGAATCGAAGCAAGAAAATTTGTTTGGTCGAGATCAGCAATCCCACCTGGGAGGATTTGAGTGCTGAATGGTATAAAGAGCATCTCGAGTAATCCCAATTTCGTCATTCCGAGCGGAGCGAGGAATCTGCTGTTACGGCCTGTAGAAAAGCAGATTCTTCGGCCTACGGCCTCAGAATGACAATTTTTTGGAGATCCCTTAAGACAGGTTCCTCACGAAGTTCTTCCTGGAGCAGTCGAAGGGCGGAATGACAGAATAGCGATAGCGCAGAAAGGAAGTCGTATATGGCTGAGCAACAACCCAATCAGGTCCCGTTGGACGAAAACCAGATCATCGCCGAACGCCGCGCGAAACTGGCGGAGTTGCGCAAGCGCGGCAATGCCTTTCCCAACGACTTCGACCGCAAGGACCTGGCTGCCGACCTGCACGCGGCGCACGGCGCGAAATCCAATGAAGAGCTCGAGGCCGAAGCAGTGCACGTGGCGGTCGCCGGGCGCATGCTGCTCAAGCGCGTCATGGGCAAGGCGAGCTTTGCCAGCATCCAGGACCTCAGCGGAAAGAACATGGACGGCCGCATCCAGCTCTACATCACCAACGACCACGCGGGCGTTGCCGTGCACGAGGCGTTCAAACACTGGGACCTGGGCGACATCCTCGGCGCGGAAGGGACCGTGTTCAAGACCAAGACGGGCGAGCTGTCGGTGCGCGTAGCCAAGCTGCGCCTGCTCACCAAGTCGCTGCGGCCGCTGCCGGAGAAGTTCCACGGCCTCACCGACCAGGAGCAGCGCTACCGCCAGCGCTATGTCGACCTGATCACCAACGCCGAGGCGCGCAAGGTGTTCAGCGTGCGCAGCCAGGTGATCCAGGCGATCCGCGCCTTCATGGTGGCGCGCGGCTACCTCGAGGTCGAAACGCCGATGATGCACCCGATCCCGGGCGGCGCCGCGGCCAAGCCCTTCGCCACGCACCACAACGCGCTCGACATGCAGTTGTTCCTGCGCATCGCGCCCGAGCTGTATCTGAAGCGCCTGGTGGTGGGCGGCTACGAGAAAGTGTTCGAAATCAACCGCAATTTCAGGAACGAGGGCATTTCCACCCGGCACAACCCCGAATTCACCATGATCGAGTTCTACGAGGCCTATCGCGATTACCGCTACCTCATGGATTACACCGAAGAACTGCTGCGGACAGTGGCGCAACAGGTGCTGGGCACCACCGCCCTGCCCTACGCCGAGCACACGGTCGACCTGGGCAGGCCGTTCGAGCGGCTCACCGTGGTCCAGGCGATTTGCAAATATCATCCGCAGATCAGCGCGGCCGAGCTGGCCGACCGCGACTACCTCACGCGCGCGCTGAAGAAACTCGGCGCCGACGTCTCGCGCGCGCACGGCCTGGGTTCGCTGCAGTTGATGCTGTTCGAGGAGACCACCGAGACCTTGCTGATCCAGCCGACCTTCATCATCGATTATCCGGCCGAGGTGTCGCCGCTGGCGCGCCGCAACGACCAGAACCCGGACATCACCGACCGCTTCGAGTTGTACATCACCGGGCGCGAGATGGCGAACGGCTTTTCCGAGCTCAATGATCCGGAGGACCAGGCGGCGCGCTTTGCCGAGCAGGCGAAGCAGAAGGAAGCGGGCGACGAAGAGGCCATGTATTACGATGCGGATTACATCCGCGCGCTGGAGTACGGCCTCCCGCCCACTGCGGGCGAAGGCATAGGCATAGACCGGCTGGTCATGCTGTTCACCAACAGCGCGAGCATCCGCGACGTGATTCTGTTCCCGCATATGCGGCCGGAGTAGCCGGTATGCGGCGCGATGCCGGTTACAAATAGTCACAATTGCTCACAAATTCACCGGTGCTTTGCTGTCACCATTGGCACCGTAGATGCGTTTTCTGCAATGCGCATCCGACAAAACGGAGACAACAATGGAAACCACCACGACCAGACGCATGCATCCGCTGACCGCGATCGCGGCAGTGTCAGTCACCCTGTTCAGCCTGGCCGGCATAGGCGCCATCACTGGCCTGATCCCGACCAGCCACAGCCAGCCCGCACAAATTCAGTCGACAACCCCCGCGGAACCCTTGAAATCCGCAGCTGCGGCACCGCCTTCGGAGACCACCACCGTTACCACACCCACGGTGAGCGTGCCCAAACCTGCCGCGCACAAGGCTGCCGCAAGGCGCGCCAAGCCGGTGGAGCATGCGGCGCGACCTGCCGAAGAGCCTGTGAAAACGGTCAAGGACGAAGCACCGGTCAGGGTCGCGCAAAACGACCCGTCACCAAGGTATGAGCCCGCGCCCAGAGCCGAGCCGGCAAAACGGGCCTGCTACGACTGCGGCGTGATCGAGTCGGTGCGCGAAATCGAGAAAAAAGGCGAAGGCACTGGTTTGGGCGCGGTCGCGGGCGGGGTCGCCGGCGGCGTGCTTGGGCATCAGACCGGTGGCGGCCGCGGCCGGGACGTCATGACCGTGCTCGGCGCGATCGGCGGCGCCTTTGCCGGCCACGCGGTCGAGAAAAACGTGAAGAAGGTGAAAAGCTACGAGATCGCCATCCGCTTCGACGACGGCTCCAGCCAGCTCATCACCCAGGACAATTCGCCCGCCTGGCGCTCGGGCGACAAGGTCAAGCTCGTGAACGGCGTCATCACTGCCAGCAATTAGTTCGAACTCCGGCGTAGCGCCAGCGCGAGCAGCGGTACGCCGGCAGCGAGCACCCCTACCCCCACCAGCGCACCCAGACGCGTATAGGCCAGGCTGGAATAAAGCAGCCAGGCGCTGCTGGCGCAGAAGGCGAGCGGCACGAACGGATACAGCGGCACCCTGAACGGCCGCGCATGCTCCGGTTCGCGCCAGCGCAACACGAACAGCGACAGCCCGGTAAGCAGAAAAAACAGCCAGAACACCGGCGCGGTATAGTCCACCATGGTCTCGAAGCCCTGACGCATGAATGCGCCGAACGCGACCAGCGCCAGTGCAACGGTTCCCTGTACCAGCAGCGCCTGCGTCGGCGAGCCGGTGCGTGCGTTCCAGCGGCCGAGGAAGCCGAGCACCGGCCAGTCGCAGCCCAAGGCGTAGTTGCTGCGCGCGCCGACGATGACGGTGGCATTGATCGAGGTCAGCGCCGATACCGCGATGATGACGCTGATCAACTGCGCACCCGCGCTGCCCCAGGCCTGCTGCAGCAGATCCGCCGCGACCACCTGCGAGCGTGCCATGCCGGCGAGGCCCAATCCGCGCAGATAGGCGAGATTCACCAGCAGATAAAGGGCGGTGAGGATGAGCATGCTCCACATGAGCGCACGCAACATGTTGCGCCGCACGTCCTTCAATTCGGCCGAGATGTAGGCGGCTTCGTTCCAGCCGCCGTAGGTCAGCAGCACGAACACCATGCACAAGCCGAAGGCCGGCTGGCCCGGATCGGTGCCGCCGGGCACGGTGGCCGCCGCTGCGGCCGGCGCGACCACCAACCCGGCAGCGGTGACAGCGAGCAATCCCAGCACCTCCAGCACGGTCAGCCAGTTCTGCGTCGCCGCCCCGAATTTCACGCCGGCGATGTTGACCGCAGTGAGCACAATCACGATCAGAGCGGCGTAAAGCGCGGACGAATGCTCGCCCAGCGCATAGAGCCGCGTACAGTAGTCGCCGAACACGAATGCGAGCAAGGCGATCGAGCCGGTGGTGATCACCGCCAAACGCGCCCAGGCGAAAAGAAACGACAATTTCCTGCCATAGGCGCGGGTCAGAAAATGATAATCGCCGCCGGCATGCGGATAGGCCGTGGCGAGTTCGGCATAACACAGCGCCCCGATCAGCGAGACGATCCCGCCCAATAGCCAGGCGGCGAGCATGGTCCATGCGCCGCCCGCATTGGCCGCCACCACCGAAGGTGCTTTGAATATGCCGGCGCCGACGACGATGCCGACGATCAGGGCGATTGCGTCCCGAAGCTCGAGCACCGGCTCAGGCTGCGCCGCCGTTTGCGTAGTATGCTCGCGTCTCTCGCTCATGCCGGGGATTATCCGTTGATCGCGCCCCGCGGCCAAGTGCTCTGATAGACTTCGTAGAAGAATAGATGATGCAGGACCCGAACCAGGACGTGAGAATTGCGCTGCAACGCATGCGGCTGCTGCGCCCGGGCGAAGCGTTCCGCGCGGAAACCCTGCCTGGCGGCGTGTCCTCCGACATCCTGCGCATCGATCTGCCCGGGCGTTCCCCGGGTCTTTCCTTTTGTTTCAAGCGGGCGCTGGCCAAGCTCAAGGTCGCGGCCGACTGGCGCGCGCCGGTGGAGCGCAACCATGCCGAAGTCGAATGGCTGCGTGTGGCCGACGCACTGGTGCCGCAGGCCGTGCCGCGCATACTCGGCGAGGATACGCAATCGGGCGCGTTCGCGATGGAATACCTGGCACCCGCGCTGCACCCGGTGTGGAAAAACGAACTGCGCGACGGCAACATCCACGCCGAAACCGCAGCCGCGGTAGCCCGCTCGATCGCCGCGATCCATGCCGGGACGGCGCACCGGACGGACCTCGCGCAGCGTTTTGCCAACGATCACATATTTCACCCGATCCGGCTGGAGCCTTATCTGCTCGCCACAGCCGCGCACCATCCGGACTGCGCCGCCCGGCTGCGCGAGCTCGCCGAAACGACCGCCCGCAACAAGGTCGCGCTGGTTCACGGCGACCTCAGCCCGAAGAACATCCTGGTGGCGGCTCGCGGTCCCATCCTGCTCGACGCCGAATGCGCCTGGTATGGCGACCCGGCCTTCGATCTCGCCTTCTGCCTCAACCATATGCTGTTGAAATGCCTGTGGCAGCCGCGGTGGCGCGAACGGTATCTCGCCTGCTTCGACGCGCTCGCCTCGACATATCTCGCAGGTGTCACCTGGGAGCCGCGCGCGGCGATCGAGGCGCGCGTGGCGCACCTCTTGCCGGGCCTGTTCCTGGGACGCGTAGACGGCAAATCGCCGGCCGAGTACGTCACCGATGAGCGCGACAAGCAACGCGTGCGCCGCGTGGCGCGCCGATTCCTGCTCGAGCCCACCGATTGCCTCGCAAATCTGCGCGATGCATGGAACATCGAATTAAATCGAAGGAATTTGAATGCCTGATACAACGATTATCAAGACGATCGGCCGCAGGGTATGGGACTCGCGCGGCCGGGCCACGGTCGAAGCGGAAATCCATCTTGCCTGCGGCGCAAGCGGCCGGGCGATCGCGCCCGCCGGCGCTTCGCGCGGCGCGCGCGAGGCGATCGACTTGCGCGACGCCGATGGCC
>OCZT010003741.1_pt1 | contig 15520 bp, 39 predicted proteins | sample 1539031 | NCBI WGS metagenome assembly OCZT01 (sample SAMEA3539308, study PRJEB22396) | soil metagenome | biome: tundra; feature: field; material: soil | place: USA | collected 2010-05 | depth 0.15 m | reverse complement strand
AGTAGAAAATAAATGCTACCATGGCGTAATTTAGAAGCCGCGGCGGTCTTAAGAACCGTTGGAGAAATCCGTGGGGGTGCAAGTCCCTCTGGTAGCACCAATTTTGGTAATATACAGAGTAGTTCTGTAGCGTGGTGCAACCCCACGGGAAGCTGTAGATTTGGTGGTTGGTGCAACTCCAACGAAATGCCTCAGTAGGCTCTCCGGTGCAACTCCGGATATATTATCAATTTTATTTTGGTTAGCTAACTATCCTTAAACTAAAATGTTAGCGGTGATAGTGGGTCATCCTTAAACCTATAACCGAAGCAGGTATCTTCTGAAAAGCTGATATTAAAAAATTAACCTGCTTAGGTTATTTTTTTGGTAGTAGTAAGCGTATTAACGCTCGAAGATACGCCTCAGCACTATAGACGGCCATACGGAGCATCATAAGTCTGGCGCCGTTGTTGCTACCAAATTGCCACCGTGGCGAAATCGGTAAACGCGACAGTTTGAGAGATTGTTGGAGAAATCCTTGAAGCTTCAAGACTTCCGGTGGCACCAATTTTAATGGCAGCGTGGCCGAAAGCGAAACAGGAAGAAGCGTATCACTCAAAATGATATGGCCTTGGAAGTTCAAATCTTCTCGCTGCTACCAATTTTTATAAAAAAAGTTATATTTAATGTTCCTACCAATAAATTGTACTCATTGACTTCTTCCAAAAAGTGTGGTATAATACATTATGACAAAACCGCAAAAGGAAATGATAAGCCTACAGAGGGAAAATAAGAAACTTAAAAGGGATAATTTTATATTAAAACAGAAGGTTGAAGAATTGGAGAAACAAGATGCTGCTTGGCAACGAGATAAAACTTGGCTGGTTGAAAAGATGGATAAAATGGAAAGTGATTTAGAAGATAAATTAGATAGAGCAGATCCAGGTTGGAAACGAAGGCTGTAATATGATAAAGAAGCCATATATAGTGGCAAAGGCAGTAGGAGCCGGAGACACCCAATGGTTATATAGATTTAATTCTCGCCGTATTGCTATCTTGGTAATAAAATGGTTAAGATTCTGGCAGCCTGAATATGATAAAGGATATTATCTGTTGGGTAGAGAAACTAATTCAAGCATTAATTATACAACTATATGAATAACTGGTATAATGAACATTATCCACGGGACCCTGACAGAGCCGTTTGCGTGGTTAGATCTAAAAAAGAGATAATAGGAAAAGTGCTTATGGGCAATGAAGATTCTTATAGATTTCTTTCGGAGTTAATATTGAAAGCAGGAGATTGTGAAGTAGATTATGAGCCAAAATTATGAAAAAGAAAAATAAAATTCCAAAGCCTGTAGAATTTTGTCCTGTGTGTGGAGAGCCTATGTGGAGTTGGCACGCTGCATCTGTCCATTGCCGCACGCACCCTAAAAAACCTGCTTATAAAGAAAAATGATATGAATGAAGTAGGAGGACCAGTAGAAGAATATTTTATAATTGATAGATATACAATAAGTGATTTATCTTATGAAGTAAACAAAATGATAAAAGATGGTTGGCAGCCGCAGGGAGGTATTACTACCATAACAGAATATAATTCTTATAAGTTTTATCAGCCAATGGTAAAACAAAAAAATAAACAATGAGCAAGCCAAAAATAATATTCATAGGAAACTATAAGATTTGGATAATTGGTAAGGGTAAGATAAAGATAGAAGATTTACATCCCGAAATTGAAAAATCTGATGAAGAAACAGAAACGCTTCTATATAAAATTGGAAAATATATAAAGAATGAAGGATTGGAGGCAGAAATTGGTTTCATAAAGGATGCAGGAGATGGATGGAAAGACTAAAAATAATATGAATGAATTAATACAAATATGAAAAATAAATTATCAAAAATCAAAAATTATTATATTATTCAAGATGGATCTGTTAGAGATTTATCAGGTAGGGTAGATAGTTTTATTAAACTTGGATGGGAGCCCTGTGGAAATATGACACATGTATTTATGCGTGGATTTTTTCAACCAATGGTTTATTTTTCTTCACCAGAAAAAGAAAAAAATAAATAATATGAATGAATTAACAAATTTGAGAATGAAGGATAATACTACTGGTAAAGTATATCGCCTTATTGGATTTTCTGTTGGTGGCGATGATCGTGCTGGATTTCCAGTTAATCAGATTGTATTATACAATGACGATGACAGAATACGAATCACAATTACAAACCCATTAGATATGAAACGGCTTACTTTTATAAAGGATTAAAGTATATGTCATATGATTGGCAAAGATATAAACATTCTAGCGGAGCAAGAAGTTGGTGTGATTGTTATATTAAATTGGGTCCTACCTGTTGGTATCCTGAATCTATATCTGGAAGGATAATTAAAATATTAATTTTTCTTCCGTGGTTGGTCGTTTGGATAATTGGTTTAATTCCATCTGGAATAGTATTGAGCCTTATTGGTGGTTCTTATAATTACATAAAATATGATGATTTTGTTCTATAGTATGAAAAATAAATTAAAACTTATAAGTTTATTGTTTGGTCTATCACTTTTCGCTGGTTGTGCTACTTATGTTGGTCCGCCTGAACCAGTTGTATATTACGGTTATTATGGTGATTATTATGGTTCTTACTATTATGGTCCTTCTGGTATAGTATTAGGATCACCCTATGGATGGCATGGGCATTACTACTATGGTGGTCCGCGTGGATACTATCATGGTGGCTATCGTGGTCATCATAGATAATTTATGAGTAAAAGAATTAAGTGTATGTTATGCTTAAAAACCCTTAAAAAAGGTGATAAGTATTGGAAAATTGGAACCTATATTTTATGTAATACGTGTAAAGTTTATTGCCACGGTTGACATTTTTGGGTTTCGTGTTATACTTATAGGGTAGTAGATTTTTAATGCTGGGGTAGCTCAGTTGGATAGAGTCGCAGTTTTCTAAACTGTTGGTCGTGGGTTCGAGTCCCACCCTCAGCACCACTTTTAATAGGCCTCATAGTGAAATTGGATATAATAAAACTTTCCTAAAGTTTAGTTTTGGGTTCGAGTCCCAATGAGGCTACCATTTCCACAATTTTCCCTATATTTATTATCAGATGAAATTAGCTGATATTAAACCAATCATATTAGAATTGATTACCGAATCTCTTTTTGGTAAAAAATTAAAAGTAGATTTTGGCCCTTTTTTTGATGGCGGATTAATGAACGCCATTATTACAAAAAATACCAAACCAGAAAAACACTATGATTATTTAGATATGATGTCTTTGCGTAGTGATCCAAAAGAAGAAAAATATTATCCTTATAAAATGTCATGGTTTGAGAAAGATTCAGACAATCCTAAAATCCCTATAGCAAGAGGACATGTAGCATTAACCTATGAAGAATTACTTTATATTATTGCTAAAAAGAAATTTTCCGATTCCGTAATAGAAAGAATGAAAAAATTGGGTAGATCAGTTCCTAGAATAAAAGGTCCTATTACTGAAACTTTAACAAATCAATTTGTTTTAATAATTGGAATGATTAGTATGGATGGCGAAGATATAGAGGCTATTAATGGTACCAGTAATACTTCTCACAAATCTCTCATCATGAAGCGAGGGTATCCTTGGAGATATAATGAATTGTCAGATAATCTTTATTGGCGTCAAGAAATGCCACCCAACAAGTATAGAGAAAAAGTTAGATCGTGGTTGGAAGATAAAGGATATAGTATTAAGCATGAAATAGATTTAGACAATCTTCCACCTGGAGAATATTATATTGAAATGTGGGATGACGCTCATGGTATATATACGGAGTAATGGACTCCTACTATACCATAAAAACTTTAATATATCCTGTGGTCTATTGTCCATTTATTATCATAATCTATATCTTCATTTAAGTGTTTTTTCATTATATCACCGCTCTTAAAAATTTCTATTGTCCTCAAATTTATTTTTGATTGAGCATTTATATATTCTTGTAGAATTTTTACATATTTATCATATTTTCTTCTTAAAAAAAGATTTCCTCTATCATCATACATTTTTTCTAAAAAATTGATACAATCTGTGTTATTAGGAATGCGTAAATCTACTACTTTATCGGTAGTAGATTTTTTTGTTATACATGATTTTATTTTATAATTTCTTAAAATTTCCATTAAAGTTTTGGCAAATGATTTGCTACACACCATTCCCGCTGAAAATAATGGCACTAAATTTTCTCTATGTTTAACACTAATACATCCATCTCCATCAAAATATCCTCGAATGAAATGAAAAACAAACTTTTCTGGAACTTGCGAAAATGTAGGAAATGGTAATGTTTCCGATTTATTAGGATAAAGCCCCAATTTTAATAAATCATTATATATTTTTATCCTTTTAATTTGTAAAATCACTAAATCTTGACGGAGACAATTATCGTAATTATTATTCCTTTTTCGGAATTTTATAGGAGCATTATTGGATATTAAACGCATCAATTTTTCTAAAATATCTTTATCTTTTTCTTGTATAGAAATTCTAAACAATTTTGATTTTTCGTCTAAGCATCCATCAGAATATATCCATCCTAAAAAATATGCTTTTTCTGGTTTATCAATTTTCTCAAAATATGTTAAATCTATATCATATTTTCTGTGGTTATTAAATCTTTCTATTCCATTTATTTTTATACCATTTTTTTCTAATATGTTATATACGCTTTTCCTACATATTTTTAGTTGTTTAGATATAATTGATGGACTTGTTAATGTATTGTTTAATCTTAATACTTCCTGAATAACTTCATTGCTTAATTTTTTCATATTTATCCCCTGTGTATAAATATAAACTAATAATTTAAACATCTACTATTTTTCCATCTGAATACCCTTTCATATTTAATACTTTATCTAAATATCTTAATTTTATTCCTGTTTCTTTTATCATCATTTCAGATAAAGTGGTATCCCATCTTCCGGAAGATTTCCACTGCTTATGAATAACAATTTCTTTTACTCCTGCTTGTATAATTGATTTCATACAATTTTCGCATGGGCATCCTTGACTATATAAAATGCTTCCCAAAGTAGAAATGCCCATTCTGGCGCATGTCAATACAGAATTGGCTTCTCCGTGGACTACCATACGATATTTTAATTCTCTATTGTTATATCTCTCTGGTAAATCTAATACCTTTCGAGCAAATCCGTTATAACCGCTTCCTATTACATTTCCATCTTTTACTAAAACCGCTCCAATTTTTGTGCTTGGGTCTTTAGACCTTTCAGCGGTTAAATACACTTGTTTCATAAACCAAATATCTGGTTCAGGCGGCTGATAGTCAATAAAATTTTCCATATCATAATATTCATCAGATTTGCTGATTTGTCCATTTCTTATATGGCGTGTTGACAAATAAAAAAAGTGTGGTAAACTCTCAACATGAGAATACGAATTGAAAAAATTGCTGAGGCCGAAGGTGGGTTGCCGGCGAATCCTAAGCAAAATCATGTAGATGGGCAGGAACAAGATGAAAACCATTCTTTGCCTGTGGAATACACTATTGAGGGAGATTTGATGGGCACAATTTCTGTAGGTCATTCAGTAGTTGTAAATAGAGACACCAGAAATGGTGTAAAAATGTTTGGCTTTTTTACTACAAGCATAGTTCAGACAATCTCTCCAAAGGTGAACGGCGGAACTTTCAAGACTCGTAATTCGGTTTATAATTTTGAGTTTTTGGAAACGTGAAGATAAACCACAAAGCAGAATTGGTTGCTCTATTGGGAGAAATACAGAACAACTGTGGAGATTGCCGGGGACGAGATGGCGAGTATTTAAGCGATGCGGTAGGTAAGGCTTATAATATGGCTGATTCTTTGGATTTGGTATTAGAAGAACATGAACTGCCTGGCGACTGATGAAACCAAAGAAAAAACTCAAGCGATTTCCGAGAGCCGTGGTTATTGCTTATGCTCGCAAAATGAATACTCTGGCTGCTGCCAGACGATTGATGGCAGTGGATGAAGGTCCGTATATTGTATCAAAGCCCTAATATGGATGAGAAAGAACATAAAGAGATATTAGATGAGTTTAATGCGATGATTTCCCATGCTGATGGGAAAACCGAAAGCATTTCTATTCGTAAAGATCCTGCTCTTTCAAGAAATTTGGAATGGTTAAGAGATTCATATTTGGAATTATACAAAGAAAACTATAATTTAACTCATAAAGTTTTATGACCTTTACAGAAAAAGATTTTGAGAAACTCCGAAACTTCCAAAAGAGGGTAAATAGGGAGTTTGGTGAGAACGCTTATGTTGGCGCCGACAGCGCTACTATTGTCGTAAATTACTCTGCTGAATTGAAAGCAATGCTTCGTCCATTTCCTCTGCAAAAACACTTTGAATTTTATTTAAGGATTCTTGATTGCCGAGATTGTAAGAAAACTGAGGTATTCTTATGTCTGGATGAGCAAGATGCTTATGTGTGCGATGATTGCTTAGTTAAGAGAAAGAAATCAGGCGAACAGAAGAAAGTGGAATGAATAAGGTACAAAATCTAGATTATCGTATGGGTGATAATTTGGACTTTTATCTACAAAATAGGAAACAAGCCATTTGGAGTATTGTTATGGATAATATTAGAGATGACTTTGGTAAGAGAATGAATAATGAAGAATGTGAAGCGGAGTTGAGGCGGCTGTGTGAGCCGTGTGTTAGACACTATGCTGATTGTAATTGTGCAATTTGTAGATAATTTATGAAAAAACCCTTCAAATGTAAAGCGAAGATGATAATTGAATTTGAATTTAAAACTCAAGCCGATGGAGTAGGCGAAGCCCAGTTGGATGCGGAAAGATATTTAGCGAAGCATATCTTAGATGATGAAGGCACAAATTCTATTCATTATAAAAAATTTGATGTTGGTAAAGACAGTTGGTAGAAACATTTATGAAAAATAAAATATCACGTTATAGCGATGGCTTCGATCTCCAATGGCTTAAAGACCATCCGAAAATTTTAGCTTCTATTATTGAAACGATTAGGTCTGAAACATATGAACCACTTACGCATGATGAATGTATGAGAGAAGTGGAACGATTGTGCAATAAAAATGTGAAACATTGGTGGGATTGTAAATGTGCTATTTGTAGATGAAAAAACTAAAATATTATCCCCGAATTATAAGGGCGCAGGTGTCTCAAGAAATCCATTGGTTTTTATGGATAAGAGAAATGCTTCCTTATCCTAATGCATTTGAGAAACCAAAATGAAAAACTTGTTGGTTTTAATATGAGAGTAATGGACATCAATTTGTTAATTCAGGGTGATTGGATTAACCGAAAGCCTTCAGCCGTTGAAGTGGAAGCAAATAGAGAAAATAAAAGATGTATTAAGGCTTGGGAAAAATACTATAAAGAATGTCTTAAGAGAGGTATTCCCTCTAATCCATGTAAGAGATTTTAATATGAATACACTAAAAGCAATTGAGCCCGGTCCTACACGGGCCCTCAAAAAGTTTGAGATGTGCTTCGATCACGAGCCAACAATAGGCGACATCGATTGCCTAAAAAATGAGGCTAATGCATGGCGGAGGCTTAGAGTTATCAGAGCTCATATTCAAGCTCCTGTTAAAACAAAAATGTATAAGTTTTGGACACTTTCCTTTGACGTTGATGAAAGCGACTGGCAATTTTGGTGTGGTTTTCTATCTGGTAGGAAATGGAGAAAAAATGTTATGACCAGAGAAGCACAATTAAAAGATAGGGAAAAGAATATTGTTGATTATCAAGTTCAGATTTAACTAATATGGAATACACAGAACATACTGTTTGCTGTGCTTTGAGATGCGGACATAAACTCTGGATGTCTCAACGGGTAAATACTCCTAACTTTTCAGAGAAGTGGCAATTCCCTGGCGGCAAGATGGATAAAAAGGGTGAAACTAATCCTATTGACGCTGCTTTACGAGAAATTAAAGAAGAAACTAATTTGGATATTGACATTAACCGTTTAAGATACTTGATGCCGATATACGGAGATAAGACAACAGCTTGCTGTTTAGTCTATTACGTTGACTTAAATGAATCTGAATATCCAGTTCGCACAGAAAATGTTATGACGGATTGGTTGCTTTTGACCTATGATGAAGCAATGGCGAAGGACTTGATGCCTGGATTAGCACAATCAATCAGGATGTTGAAAGATGAAAAATATTGGTATAACAACATGAAAAAGATTTAACTCCTAATACAAGATAAGGAGATAAAAATGAAAAACTCAACAAAACGAAAAAAGGCTGCCAAACAGATTGTTGTAGCAAAAGAATCAATAAATCTAAACTCACGGCTTTTGCTGGCCGCTCCGAAACTTGGACTGGAGAAAACGGGATGTATGAATGAAAATCTATTGCTTCTTTCAGATTCATACAAAGAATCTCATTGGATGATGCTGCCAGAAGGGACACAAAAAGTATATTCTTATTTTGAAAGTAGAAAGGGTGCTGAGTTTCCTTATACTGTATTTTTTGGATTACAGATGACTCTCAAAAAATATTTAGCGGGAATTGTCATTACTCAAAGTGATATTGATTCTGCTGATAAGTTTTGTAAAGAGCATTTTGGGATGGATATTTTTAATCGCAAGATGTGGGAAAAAATTGTAAATGTTTATGGTGGTAAATTGCCTCTTAAAATTAAGGCTGTTCCTGAGGGTTTTCCTGTAAGCATTGGTAATGTAATGATGACAGTTGAAAATACCGATGACGACTGCGCCCCTCTTACAAACTTTGTGGAAACATTGTTGACCCACGTTTGGTATAGCAGTAATGTCGCAACTATCAGTCGAGATCTAAAAATGTATCTGAAAAGAGCATTTGAGATTAGTTCTGACAATCCGACCGCATTGAATTTTATGCTTCACGATTTTGGTTTTCGTGGAGTTTCATCAGTAGAATCTGCCGGTATAGGTGGTGCTGGGCATCTGGTTAATTTTATGGGGACTGATACAATCATAGCTATTACTTATGCTCAAAGATACTATGGTGCTGGTATGGCAGGATTCAGTGTTCCGGCAAGCGAACATAGTGTAATGACATCTCTTGGTGAGGTAGGCGAATTGGAAATGATCCGAAGCCTTCTAAAGAAATTTCCAAAGGGTATTATCTCAATTGTATCGGATAGTTACAACATCAAACGAGTAGTATCAGAATATCTGCCAGCTCTCAAGGCAGAGATTATGGCTCGTGATGGAAAGGTTGTTATTCGGCCAGATTCTCCCCGTGAGAAGGGCGATACCGCAGCTGCTCAGGTTCTCTGGTTGGCCAATAGCTTATATGAGTTTTTTGGTGGAAATGTCAACACAAAGGGTTTTAAGGTCCTTAATCCACATTTAGGATTGATATATGGTGACGGCTTATCACCTGCTGAAATCAAAGATTGTATCAAAGCTTTAGTCCTCGCTGGGTTCTCAGCCGAAACTTCGGTTTACGGAATGGGCGGAGGATTACTACAGAAGCACAACAGGGACACGCAGTGTTCAGCGTTCAAATGTTCGGCTCAGTTGAGAAATGATAAGTGGGTTGACATTTGTAAAAAACCTCTCGACATCACAAAGGCTTCCAAGGCAGGTCGCTTGAAACTGGTGTGGGGCCAGGGTTCTCATGGGGCACTTTTGACTACTGTGCCCGAAAGCGATCCAAGGCCAGATGTTCTGGTTACTGTATTTGAGAATGGCGAGATTGTTAAGAATTGGACTTGGGAAGAAGTTAGGGCAAATGCTGAAATAAAAACTTTGGAAGAATCTTACAATTGAGTGGGGAACCAAACTGGTAGCGAGGTCCAATCCCTCGCTACTGGTTGACATATAAAAATTATCTGATATAATTGGTTTATGAAGAAAGATATTCTTACTCCATCAGAAGCAATGAAACAATGTGAGGATTGGCACAAGAAAAATAGTAGTGCTGGATGTATTGATGAAGTTAAAATACTCCTTAAAAGGGAAATTAAAGTATCTCCTTATGATATTGGCAATGGAAAAACAACAGTTATAAAAGAAGTTTCTCCTATTCCCATTTTACACAACAAAGGAAAAATATTTCTTCAATTCTGCGGCTGGTCTATCAATTTATTAGATGATGGCACTTGGTATTGGGAAGATACTACAGGCGGATAGGGGGTATTGACAGGCCCAGAAATTCTGATATACTGATAAAGTCATATGGCACTCAAATTGGCAAGACAGAAACCGAAGTGGTTGCAGAAGATTGCTGCGGATAACATCCGTTTAGCAAATAGAATGCGTCAAGCCAGATTTGATCTTGTGATACAAAAGCTTGAAATTGATCAAGCCATTGTGGGTATTAATGACAAATTTGGCACAGATTTTGTGTTAGGCGATTTATTTTCGGTAACTCAGGAAGAAGAGCAGCAAACGATTGATTTAATCGAAGGCGAAGATGACGAATAAAATCAACCCGGCATCAGTTCATACGCCTCAAGGTTTTCGGCGTCTGAAAAAGACCGAACGGCTCCGTGAGGGAGATATGTATTTACAGATTATTAGCTTAAAATGGCAAAAAGTTGATGATCTTGGATTTGGTTTTATCTCTAGGACAAACAATTTCACAAATTGCATCCGTCCAATTCGCCTAATCCCCCGGTATTGTTCATATAATGATTTACTCTGTTGTGGTATATCAATACTATAACTTTTATGGGCTTATCATATAGTCTGGAATCGTGTAAGGGTCGGTGCCACATGGCAGTAACCATTAATTTTTCTACTGACTATAAGTGTTATCATTGTGGTTATGATTACTATGAAGAAATACATGGTCATAAGCGGCCTCCTGTTGGAATGTCTTTAGAAGTGTGTAAGAACCTTGAGAAATTGTTTGGCACAGCAGAATGATATGAAAAAGATTATTGAATTAGGACCACAAAATCGGGAAGACAGAATTAAATTGGTCAAACTACTAAATGAAATAAGTGAAACATTGTTGACCAGAACCGATGCTGTAAGATTTACAATTAAGAGGAGCAAGGAGTTTCCTAAATTAAATGGTAAATCTCTAATTACGGAAGTTCAATTTGAAACCTGGGATACTGTGGCATAATATGAAAGTAAATGACATTTTAACTCACGTTGACAATGCAGAAGATTTGCCCTTCCTAAAGAGCAAGTTATTTGATGTTAATATGAGATTATTTTCTACTTCTTTTTCTTACAGAAGGATGATTAAAACCTGTTGCGAATTGATTAAAGAAGCGGCTTTAATTCCATTTGAAGATTATAAGAAACCGCATGGAATGAGCGGAGCCAATGTTGGAATACCATTTAACATTATTGGAATAGTTAGAAATAGAGGGAAGAATAGTGAATACTGCCAAATAATGATAAATCCCAAAATACTTAGAAAGTATGGGGATTTGGCGGAATGTGAAAGTAATTGTGGATCTATAAGGCTTAAGAAACCAATTAAGGTTAAAAGGTCTGATTTGATAGATTTAATGTGGTTTCGTGAATCAGGACAAAAAGAAATTGAAAGTGCTATAGGTCCAAGCGAACAATCTTTTACCATTCAGCACGAAGTTGATCATAATTTAGGTATTTTAATAACTGATTTATGAAAAATTATCGAATTGGATTAAATATATCTGATAATATATATTTTGTATTAGACATACCAGCAAAAAACTTTTTTGAAGCAGTTGAAGAATGGGCAAGAATTACAGGTCATAATGATGAATTGTTTGACCACAAAAAATGCACATATTTTGGATGGCAGATATGTATTACGGATTTACCAGCATTAGAAAAAATTCATAGTATTAAAAATCCATTTCAGGGTTAAATTTAAGGTTTGACAAAAGTAATGCAAACATTTCTTCCATTACCACCTGAGCAAACCTCTCAAAGTGGATATTGGTCGTTTCGTAACTCTGCTCATGTATTAGACGGCAAACGGTTAAATAAGCAGGCCCTTGAAGCTTCACAGATTTTAGATGTCCTATGTGGTAATGGCAAGAGTTATAGTCACCACCCAGCTGTTTTACAGTGGAAAGGACATGAATGGGTGCTTTTAGATTACATTGCTGATATATGTGCTGAATGTATTGAAGATAGAAAGTTTAAAAATACCATATTTGATAAAATCCCTGATTATCAGACAAGAATGCCAGGTGGTGCTTCAACTGATATGCCACCTTGGATGGGAAATAAAGAGTTTCATGCCAGTCATCGATCTCGCTTACTATTCAAGGGTAGGCAAGATTCAGATATAGCCGCTCTCAAAAAATATCACAGGTTCAAAAATTTTGCACAGGTTAAGTTTTGGCTTGTCTCTGACTTTTGCAATTTAGTCATTAGTGATAATTTTGTTAAAACGGATGTATTATCTCATAGAGATTTGGAACAGATTGAGGAATGGTTTGAATCCAGAGCGATTGATCCGGCACCTAATTACTATAATCAATTTAGGTGGGAAGAAAAGGATGACATTCCTTATGTTTGGCCAGTAACCATAGCAAAACTGAGAGAACAGGAAGTAAAAGTATGAAAACTGATAAATCAAAAATAATAAAGTATAAGAAAATTTATCTCATAAAGTGGATTACTTTATGTGATGAAGGTTTCGACTATGAAGGTTGGGCGGCTTTCATTGGAGATGAGTTTCTTTGTGTTCCATTTCTGCCACGTTGTATCTTCACCAGTGTAGCTCTCTGTAAGATAGCAATAGATTTACAGGTTCAATGTTATAGGCACATAAATATGCTGTCTGTTGATCCCAAAAATTACAATGAAGTCTGGGGCAAGTATATCTCCCCGGTTGATTTGAAAAAACTTGTCCGTAGGTCTTGACAGATAAAAAATCTCTGATATAATCGTATTGTAATATGGCACATAAGAAAAACCAAAAGACAGGCGCCTTTAAATCCCGTATATTTAAGGCGAACATTCGAGTGGCGGAAGGAAACGTCACTATTGAATTTCCAAAATCAATTCTGGAATACATTCATGCAAGCGGAAAAACCATTTTCTGGTCCCCCGTCAATGGAGTGGTTCAGATAAGCGGAGAAAAGCCGCATATGGTAATACCAATGCTTTCACTTGACGAAGATAGCTTTATGCTTCACGAAATCGATCCGGTGGTTGAGATAGAGGAATAATTTATGAAAGTAAAAATGAATTGGGATATGGATCGCCCTATTAAAAAAGGGGAAAGATTTAATTTTAACTGGCATACAATTAAGGGATATGCTATAGCAGTTACTACTTTCACAAAAGTTTGTTTATCCAAAAAAGAAGCAAAAGAATTAGATACTCATGTTGGTATTCACTATTACGGTGAAGCAATATCTCATTACTAATAATAATAATTAACATAGAATAGTCTCCTATGGCTGAATTAGAATTTACAATGGGCGCAGACCCCGAGTTTCTGTGCATCGACGGGCGCTCAGTGGTTGAAAGTGCCGCCTACACTAACACGAATAATGAGTTAGGTAGTGATAATAATGGCGTTCTCTTTGAAGTGCGACCCGGCCCTTCCACCGATCCTATTGAAATTGTCGGCAATATGCATGACATTTTCGCTCGTTGGATGACGGCCAATAAAGATTTTGCCAAATTTAAGTGGTTGGCTGGTTCACATTACGCTGATCAAAACATCGGCGGCCATATACACTTCGGAATCAAACCATCAAAGATACCCACTGCTGATCTTGCCCGAGTTCTGGACAATTACATTGGATCAATCACAATGCTTCTCGAATCTCGTAATCAAGGTTTGAGGCGCCGCCAGGGTCAATATGGTAGGATGGGTGATACTCGGCCGCAGACTTGGGGATTTGAATATCGCACTTGTGCCAGTTGGATTACTTCCCCATATGTGGCGGCTGCTGTACTCAGTTTGGCTAAGGCAGTTATTTGGGAGTTTGCTAATAATCCAAACTTTGAATATAGGCAAGTAATCACTCAAGAGGATTTTCATACGATGAACACGGATAAAATCTATGCCGTGTTTCCCGACTTATGGAGGGACATCACTTCGATGAAGTTGTATCAGCAATATAAGGTTTATATTGATTTGATTTATTTTCTGGTGAAGAACCGTTATACTTGGTTCCCCAGCACCAACATGAAAGAGGCTTGGGGTCTGGTTGACATGACTGAAGCGTATGTTGACAAAATGAAAATGGGTATCATTTGGGAACGTTTCAACCAAGAAGTATCACAGAATGGATATGCTGTTACTGTGCCGGTTGAACGGCCTCGTCGTCATAGGTAATCATGTGAGAAAAATAGATATAATTTTTGAGACAGACGATCCTGACGAAAATACTATCAATATGGCGATGATCGGTTTATCTAAACTATTGAAAATTGATACGCAGTTTCTTACGGGTATTTCAACTGCTCACGAAAGATTAACTATTCCTTTGTCTAATGGAAAAAATCTTATATTACAAGATGGAGATTGTGGCTCTTGGATAGGTGTTGAACATTAACCAAATAAATATTATGATTGAATTTAGCGAAAAAGATTTTCAATTAGCCAAGATTCGTCGGGAATCAAAGTTATTTAATCTTCAAACAGCTCATGCATTTCGAGTATATGGACTGCGGACCAAAGGCAATCCTTTAGTTCATATATCATACAATTACGATACTGTAAATGATTCGTTTGATGACAACATGGCGAAGTTAGTTGACTTTTGTAAGAACAACGGCATTGAAATGAAATGGGAATCCGGCGATGGGACGCCCAAGGTTTGTATTGGCCTCCGCCGAGACCTTCGGGACCATATCATGCTTTGCTCGGCCATCGTTCAAACTATCATTTATTGCCTTGAAGGGCAGCTTGATATTAATGACACCTATAAGGTGAAAGGAATACCTGTTTTCCCTAATGCTCGGGGAGTTGTTAAGCAGCCAAAAAACGCTTTACCGGTTGTGGATCGTGAAGATGAAGATTATGATCGTTAATTTATGATATTCCGTTTAACTTGTCAATGTGGGCAATCAATAGAAGTAAATGCTGACGCAGGCGGCCAGACATTTAAATGCCCGAATTGTGGCGAAAGTGTCATGGTCCCAGAAGTAGTTCTGGAAAATCCTTTTGTTTCACATATACCACAAACAATTCCAATTCCTCAACGTCAGCAGGTTATGACGATAGAGAAAACAAGCAAAGCCTATAAAGGCACAATGCTTATTGGTTCTCTAATGATGATTTTTGGAGTATGTGCATGTGCTGTTTCTGGTTCTTTTAGTTTTGGATTTTTGTTTCTCATTTTAGGAGCATTTATATATCTTTTTGGAAGATTTAATGCTTGGTGGAATAATGGATGAGGTATTGACAAAGAAAAAATCTCTGATACACTCTAAAAGTTGACTATGAATAATGAAAATATGAAAGGGATACTATAATGTGCCGCCTGGCTGCTTTCCCGCCTTTTTTTCCCCGTAACGATGCCATTGATATTCTCAAGAATTTCGAGAATAATAATACAGATGGCACAGG
>OCZT010003740.1_pt1 | contig 15523 bp, 13 predicted proteins | sample 1539031 | NCBI WGS metagenome assembly OCZT01 (sample SAMEA3539308, study PRJEB22396) | soil metagenome | biome: tundra; feature: field; material: soil | place: USA | collected 2010-05 | depth 0.15 m | reverse complement strand
CCTCCTTGGACACCAGATGTCTTATCACCTGTCCAAGAAAACCCGGTGCGATCTAGCTGGCCGCTAATGTTGCGCGCTTGTGGGAGCGCGAGTCCGACCAATTAGCTAAGACCGAGGTTGCGTCCGCCGTCGCTGAAGCATTCCGCGCCATGCCACTTGACGTGCTCGTTAGCGAAGTCGCATCCGTGATCGACTCGGTGGACGAAAAGCTCATAGAGAAATTCTGGAGGCAAGCCGGAGGAGCGTAATGGCCGATTCATCTAAGCGGGGGTTCTCCGTTCGCATATTCCTGCCGGAAGGCGATCCCGATGGAATCAAGCTCGTCGAGAAATCAAATTGGACCGGAGTCGGTCTGGTATTTCCCCGGACACTCTTCTCGGAAGCGCGAAAGCGGCCCGAACTTGACCGAACCGGGGTCTACATTCTCGAAGGGCCGCCTCAAAAAGCGGCGCTTCCCCGCATCTACGTCGGAGAGGGAGATCCCGGAAGGCCCCGGCTGGAACAGCACATCAAGAGCAAGGAGTTTTGGACGCGGGCAGTCGTCTTTACCAGCACGGACAAGAGACTGAACAAGGCCCATGTCCAGTATCTGGAGGCGCGTCTGGTTAAGCTAGCGGCTGAGGCTAAGCGGTGCGAACTGGAGAACGGGAACGTTCCGCAGCTTCCGACCTTATCCGAGCCTGACACCGCAGAGGTAGATGGATTTCTTTCGGACATCCTGCTCTGCCTTCCGATTCTCGGGATTAACGTCTTCGAAAAGGCTCCAGTCTCCGTCCCGAAGGCAATTGAGCTTCACCTCAAGGGAAAGGGCGTGGAAGCCACCGGATTCGAATCACCGCAAGGGTTCATCATCCGTAAGGGTTCGGGGGCGGTCAAGGAAGAGGTGGCTTCGATTGACGCTTACCTGACTCGCCTCCGTCAGGAACTGGTGGAGAAGGGCGTCCTGAAGAACGGGCAGAACGGCTACGTGTTCTCACTAGACTACGTCTTCACTTCTCCATCGACCGCAGGCGGAGTCGTCCTTGGCCGCAGCACCAACGGCAGAACCGAATGGAAGGACCCGTCCGGACGAACGCTGAAGGTGATTCAGGAAGCGGAGATCGACGGCAAGTAATCCAGCGCTTACCCGCCGAACGGAACCCCGCCCGCTTACATTATTCGTCCGCCTAATCCTCTAGACTCGCTGCTACCGTATGCCGAAAAAGCGTGACGTTCTCTCTTCACTTAACCGCGATGAACTTTCGGAAGCCATAGACCGGTTCGAAGTAACCGTCAGCGACCGCCGGGTCAAGGATCAGCTTGTCGAGGCGCTTGCCGCCTCGCACAAGGCCACCCTTCCCACGGTTCTGGAAGCGTTCTCGCGGGACCGGCTGAAAGAACTGTGCCGGACCCTCGATCTGGACGACGGCGGGCTGGAGAAGGCCGTCCTGATCGAAAGACTGGCCAGTTCAGCGGCTCCACCGGCCCCCGTGACGACCGTGATTGCGCGTGCTGCTCCTCCGAGCCGAAGCCGAGCCACAAACGGCACCGATCAGCCTGAACTGCCTCTTTCCGGCCAGCTAACGAGGGTCCAGCTTGAGCGCTACGTCTGGTCCGCCGCGGACATCCTGCGCGGCTCCATCGATTCGTCGGACTACAAGAGCTTCATCTTCGGTCTGCTTTTCCTGAAGCGTCTGTCGGACAGGTTCGAGGAGGAGTGTGAGGATCTCCGGGCGAAAAAACTCAATCCCGAAGATCCGGACGAACACCAGTTCTTCGTCCCGAAGCGTGCCCGGTGGTCTGAGCTTCAGAAGGTCGCCACGAACGTCGGCGAGGCGCTGAATAAAGCCTGCGCGGCGCTCGAAGATTCGAATTCCCGGACTCTGGAAGGTGTTCTCGCCGGGATCGATTACAACGACGAGCGAAAACTCGGTGACGCGAAGAACCGGGATTCCGTTCTCCTCCGTCTCGTGCAGCATTTTTCCCGAATCAACCTCCGGAACGCGAACCTCTCCGAGCCGGACATGCTCGGGGGAGCCTACGAATTCCTGATCGAACAATTTGCGGACGATGCCGGAAAAAAAGGCGGCGAGTTTTACACCCCGAAGAAGGTCGTTGAACTTATCGTCTCGCTCCTCGCCCCCACGGAAGGGATGCGAATCCATGATCCCACCTGCGGCTCGGGCGGCATGCTCATCGAGTGCGCGAAGTACGTCGAACGAAAAGGCGGGAATCCGAAAAACCTGACTCTGTCCGGACAGGAGAAGAACCTCGGTACGTGGGCCATCTGCAAAATGAACATGCTCCTCCACGGGTTACCGGATGCCCGGATTGAAAAGGGCGACACGATCCGGGACCCGAAGCTCGTTCAGGACGGCGCACTGATGGTTTTCGACCGGGTTATAGCGAATCCACCATTCTCCCTAGACGAATGGGGCCGAGAGGTTGCCGAGAACGACGCTTACGGTCGATTCCGGTTTGGCATCCCACCAAAGACGAAGGGGGATCTCGCCTTCGTCCAGCACATGGTGGCGGTCCTGAACAGGACGGGTCAACTCGGGGTAGTAATGCCGCACGGCGTCCTTTTTCGGGGGAGCAGCGAGGGAGAAATCCGGAAAGGGCTCCTGAAGGAGGATCTTGTTGAAGCCGTGATCGGGCTCGCGTCAAACCTCTTTTACGGTACTGGAATTCCAGCGGCCATCCTCGTCCTGAACCGAAACAAGAAGACCGAGCGCAAGGGAAAAGTTCTCCTCGTCAATGCTGCTGACGACTTCCTTGAAGGGAGTGCGCAGAATTACCTCCGGGATCAGGATGTCGAGAAAATCTCGAAGACTTTCCATGCCTACCGAGACGTGGACCGCTACACCCGAGTCGTGGACGTGGCCGAGATCGAGAAGAACGACTTCAACCTGAATATCACCCGGTACATTGACGCCGCCGAAGCGGAAGAGAAGGTCGATGTGGCCGCCGCTGTGGCGAAGCTCCGGGAACTTGAAAAGGCACGGGCCGAGGCAGAGAACCGGATGAACGGGCTTCTTCGGGAACTTGGCTTTGAATAGAGGCGAGATACCAGCCGGGTGGAAGCGGGCGACCATCGGTGAGATAGCCGAATTCAGGAGAGGCTTTAGCTGGAAGAAAGAAGCCGAACGACACGAGGCGGGAGATGGCAGAGTCCCTGTTCTTCGTATCCCGAATATTCAAGATCGATTGCGGCTGGATGACCTTCTCTACGTTCAAGTCGAAGGTAGCCGTGATCTCCGAAGGTTCGGGGCAGGCAAAGGCTGGTCGCTTCTGGTCGGATCAAACGGAAATCCGAAAAGGGTCGGAAACTGTGTCTACATCGACCGCGATTCCGACTTTCTGTTTGCGAGTTTCTTGCTGGCTGCCGGTCCCATTGACGGTAACGAGGTGGTCGGTGAGTACTTGTTCCGCCTCCTCGCGTCTGATCCCGTGCAACGGTCGATCACGGAGAACGTGCAGGGATCGACGGGGCTGAAGAACATCAGGCTCGAGTCGCTGAAGCAGGTCGAAGTGTTGGTGCCGCCGCTAAAGGAACAGCGGAAGATCGCCGCCATTCTTTCCTCAATCGATGATTCCATCGCGGCGACCAACGGCGTTCTCAACCAACTTATTTTTTTCAAGGACCAGATAATCGGGGAATTCACGGCGCGGGGACTACCGGGGCACCACGCACAGTTCAAGCCGACGGAGATCGGGGAGATTCCGAAAGCGTGGAGGCTCATACCTCTCTCCGAGATCGCAGAAGTCAAGGGAGGGAAGAGGATGCCGAAGGGTCACCGATTCGCGTCCTTCAAGACAGAATTTCCTTACATACGGGTCAGCGATTTTGAGGATGGGACGGTGCGTCAGGACCGGCTTGAATACGTTCTGCCGGGGGATCGTGAGTCGATAAAGTCGTACACAATTTCAAAGGACGATCTCTACATCTCGATAGCCGGGACCCTCGGACTAATCGGGGAGATCCCCAAAATCCTCGATGGTGCTCAATTGACGGAGAACGCTGCAAAGATTTGTAAAATTAAAGGTACGGTAGACCGTCTTTTCTTAATGTTCGCGTTGCAGGGGCAGCGGTCACAGGGTCAAGTCATGAAGCTGAAAGGGGTGGGCGGGGGTGTACCGAAGCTCGCATTGTTCCGAATAGAGTCCATTCGGATCGCACTTCCGCCAATCGATGAGCAGAGAGAGATCACGGACGTGCTGCTGGCTGCGGTCTCAAGAATCCGTTCAGAACGGAGCTACTTGGAGCGCTTAAAGATCCTTAAGGCCGCCTTGCTTTCTGTTCTGCTTAGCGGTGAGGTTCAAACGAAATTCGGCAGTGTTCCGGCATGACGACCCCCGGTCGTGACTGGAACGAGGAGAACCTCGTCGAGATTCCGGCTGTCGAATTACTCCAGAAACTCGGCTGGACTTATCACCCTCCTGAACTTCTCGACTTCGAGCGGTCCACTTACCGTGAAGTCATCCTCGAAAACCGGCTTGCGGCGGCGCTCAAGAAATTGAATCCGTGGCTTTCCGAGGAGAACGTGCAAAGGGCCGTCAGAGCCGTAATGCAAGTTCCGGCGACGAGCCTCATCGAGGCAAACGAAAAGCTCCACACGGTCCTGACGTATGGAATTTCGTTGGAACAGGACCGAGGCGAGGACACCCGAAGCTACACGGTGAGGTTCATCGATTTCGACAAGCCACGCGAGAACGATCTCCTCGCCACTCGGCAGTTCAAGGTCAAGGGATCGAAAAAGCACGTCATCGCCGACATCGTTCTTTTCGTAAACGGCATCCCCGTCGTCGTCATCGAGGCGAAGAGTCCGACGCTCGGGGAGAAGTGGTTTCCAGAGGCAGTGGACCAGCTTAGCCGGTATCAGGAAGCCGACGCCAAGTTCAGGGGAATGGGAGCCCCTCGTCTCTTCGAAACAGCACAGGTTCTGGCCGGTACGTGTCTTCAGGAGGCGCGTTACGCCACGATCTTGACGCCTCAGCGCTATTACCTCGACTGGAAAGTCCCGTACCCGCTGTCCGTGGACGACGTGAAGGGAAAGCTCGGGAGGCCGCCCAACCCGCAGGAGATTCTCCTGTACGGCGTTTTCACTCCCGAAAACCTTCTCGACATCGTCCGGAATTTCGTCGCGTTCGAACTTGATCCGACGACCGGCAGAAAAATAAAGAAGATCGCCCGATATCAGCAGTTCCGGGCCGTCAACAAAGCCATCGAGCGTGCAAGAACGGCGAAGAAACCCGCTGAGCGGGGTGGCATCGTCTGGCACACACAGGGGTCCGGGAAGAGTTTGACGATGCTCTGGCTGGCGCTAAAGCTCCGCCGCGACCCTTTCCACGACAACCCGACAATCGTCATCGTCACGGACCGGATTGATCTCGACGACCAGATTTCCAGAACCTTCCGGAACTGCGGCTTTCCAAACCCCGAACGAGCCGCAAGCGTCAGGGATCTGAGGGAGCTTCTGTCCGGCCCGACCGGGAAAACGGTCATGACGACTGTCCAGAAATTTCAGGAGGTTACCGAGGGACCGACCGACCCGAAGAGGCGTACCGAGCGTGGCGAACATCCAGAGCTTTCCTTGGCCGCAAATATCTTCGTTCTCGCGGATGAAGCTCACCGAACGCAGTACGGCGGGCTCGCCGCGAATATGCGGAAGGCCCTACCGAATGCCTGTTTTCTCGGCTTCACAGGCACTCCCATCGACAAGCAGGACCGGAGCACGCTTCAGACATTCGGACCGTATATCGACACGTACACGATTGAACAGGCTGTCGCGGATAAAACAGTGGTTCCGATCTTCTACGAGAGCCGTCTGCCGGAACTTCGAATCATCGGGAACACCCTCGACAAGGTCTTCGACCACGTTTTCAAGGACCGGACAGAGGAGGAGCGCGAGGCAATAAAGGCTCGTTACGCGACTCTTGAAGCCATCGCAGAAGCCCCGAAAAGAATCGAAGCCACCTGTCTCGACCTGATCGAGCACTACACCCGGTACATTCAGCCGAACGGTTTCAAAGCACAGATCGTCACGGTCAGCCGCGAAGCCGCCGCCACGTACAAGGACACCCTCGAAAGGCTGAACGCTCCGCAATCGGCGATTCTTTTTTCCAGTTCGAACGACGACCCCGAGCGGCTTGCCCGCCACCACACCAGTACCGACGAGAGAAAGGACCTGATCCGGCGTTTTCTGAAGCCGGAAGACCCGCTTTCAATTCTCGTCGTCTGCGACATGCTGATCACCGGATTCGATGCACCGATAGAGCAGGTCATGTACCTCGACAGCCCTCTAAAGGAACACACCCTTCTTCAGGCCATCGCTCGCGTAAATCGTCCGTGCGGCGACAAGAAAACCTACGGACTGATCGTCGATTATTGGGGCGTGTCCGAAGCCCTTCAGGAAGCTCTAAAGATCTTTTCGCCGACGGATATTCAGGGGGCTTTGCACCCGAAGACAGACGAGCTTCCCCGCCTGCAAGCGCGGCACGCCAAGGCAATGAGCTTCTTCGCCGGGGTGAAGGATCGAAACGATCTCGACCAGTGTGTGGCCGTTCTGGAACCCGAGGATTTGCGGGCCGACTTCGACGCCGCCTTTCGAGCGTTCGGGCAGAGCCTCGAAATGATGCTCCCCGATCCTCAGGCACTCCCTTACATCGGGGACGTGAAATGGCTCGGGAAAATCCGGCAGGCCGCTGCCGCACGATATCGGGACGACAAGATCGACATCTCGGACTGCGGCGAGAAGGTTCGAAAGTTGATCGAAGACGCGATCTTCGTGGACGGAATTCAGCTTCTCGTCAGGCAGATTCCCCTTCTCTCGAAAGAATTCGACGAGAAGGTGGACGCTCTGAAAACCCCTGAAGCGAAGGCGAGCGAAATGGAGCACGCCATCCGTCACGAGATCCACGTTCGACTGGAGGAAAACCCCGCCTTCTACCAGTCACTGAAGGAGCGGCTGGAGGAAATCATCCGTGACCTTCGGGAGAGAAGGATCGATCAGGCGAAACAACTGGAACTGCTGAAGGGCCTGAAGGAAACACTGACGGGCGTGGCGAGCATCGCCGACAAGGTCGGGCTAAGTGAGACAGGATTCGCAATCTATGGACTTCTCGGTGGCGGGAAGCTGGCCGGGGAAGTTGACGAAAAACGGAAGAAGCTCGCTGGCGAAATAGAGGAAGCCGTCGATAAGCATCTCGCCATCGTGGACTGGCAGCACAAGGAAGACATCCAGCGTGAGATGCGTCGGGACATCAAGCGTCGGCTCCATGCCGCTGATTTCCCGGCGAGAGAACTTGACCAGACCGTCGCCGGGATCGTGGACCTGTTGAAAGCCCGAAAATCCTCGTGAGCCAGACCCCCGTGGAAACCCCCGAGAAGTCCGAGATCCAGTTCGGACGAACGACAATCGGCTACGCGATCCGCAGGAGTGCCCGTCGAAGGACCGTCTCGATTACCGTCGATTCCCGCGAAGAGGTGGTCCTCCTCGCGCCGGTCGGAATCCCGGTTGACCGACTGGACCGGGTGGTTCACCGGAAGGCACGTTGGATCGTCGGAAAGCTCCGACGGGGAGCCAGCCTCCCCACCGCCCTTCCACGCCGGGAGTTTGTCTCCGGGGAGACCTTCCGCTACCTCGGGCGGCAGTACCGCCTTCGGGTGGCTTCAGAAGCCTCCGGAAGGCCGTCCGTGAGCCTCCGAGGTGCGTGGCTGCGTATCGGAGTGCCCCGAGGGGTAAAAGGCTCTGAAAGGGCGGCGGCGGTCCAGCAGGCTCTCGTGAGGTGGTATCGCCTACACGCTGCCGAGCGGCTCCCGGAACGGGTGGCTGTCCGGTCTCAGAAGATCGGCATCAAAACCCCGACGATCCTGATCCGCGAGCAGACGAAACGGTGGGCTAGCTGTGACCCGAAGGGGGTCCTTCGGTTCAACTGGCGGATTATTCAGGCGTCGATGCGCCTCGTGGATTACGTCGTCGTTCATGAACTAGTTCACCTGTCCCACCGAGAGCACACGCGGGATTTCTGGTCCGTGCTCGGGAAGGTGATGCCGGATTATGAGCACCGGCGGGCCGCACTCCGTCTGCTCGGAAATGCGTTGAAATGGTGACGCCGTTGTCTCTGAGCCCGAAGAATCCCGGTCGAATTCGAAATACTCTCCGTGCTCTTTATTGGGCGTGGCCGCTCCTCGCGCTGCTGCTGCCAGTCATCTTCATCGTCCAGTACTCATTCGTTCGCTTTCAGGTATCTCGGGATGCGGACGATGAACTGAAGCAGTGGGCTTCACAGGTGCGGACGGAACTAAGCTTCACCGATCATTGGGAAATCGAAGCATTTCGTCGTTCCCTAATAGACGTTCCGAACTGGACGATCATCAGCCGCGACGGCACGCTGATCGACATCGATGGCTTTCTTCCGTTTCTCGTTGGCCCCATCCAGAACCTGCCTACGACAATCTACGAGAGACCCGGCCTAGTCAGGAGCGATCTCGGGGAATCGTGGCGACTCTTCGCTCGCAGGCTCAAGGGCGGTTCAGTGATTCTCGGAATTCTTGAGGCCGACGATCTCGGGAATGCCGATTCCAAACTGACAGCAGCAGCAGCGAAATTCGGCTCAACCCTTGATGAAGCTCTACACGTACCGTCGAAGGAAATCGACTACGTCATACAGACGGCGATTATCGACGAGACGGGAAGGCTTCTGAACGCATGGGGCGGCGTGCCGGTAAAGACCCTTCCGATTCCCGATGGCGACATGGCCCCACGCTTTGAAACCACCGACTGGAAAGGGCGGAGGATTCGGCTATTCCGCTTCCCGATAATTTCGGCTGGAGGGCAGCCAGTCGGACTCGTGATCCTCCACAAGGACACGACAGGACAGGCTGCTGCTCTCCGCCAGCACGCGCTCGTTAGCGGCGCGCTTGCCGTTCTAGGAATTGGCGGGGGACTCTTCATCATCCTCCGGCATCAAAGACGCACGCGTCTCGTTCGGCTGTCCGTTCCAGAAGCCATCGCAAGCGGTGAAAACGAAAACGTAGAGTTTAAGGCGAGTTTCCAGTACGACATCATTAAGAGAATTCAGGCGACACACTTGAGGAAGGAAACCATCGATACGGTGGCGGCCTTCCTGAATTCCAGAAGTGGGGGCGGTCAGGTTTTCATCGGAATCATGGACGATCACACCGTTCGTGGCATCGAAGACGATCTGCGCCTTGAAGGCGGCTCACGCGACAAGTTCGAACTACTGCTGAGAAGCACGCTCACGGAGAAAATCGGGCGCTCCTTCGCCGCGCTCTGGCAGATTTCGTTCGAGGGGGACGGCGACAAACTGGTCGCCGTGATTGATGTGGAGCCGTCTCATGAACCTGCATACGTGAAAAGCGACAAGGGGTCGGGGCTCGATTTCTTTATTCGCTCGGGGAACAGGAGCCAGCTACTCGATAGCAGGGACGCCCACATCTATTTGGAGAAGAACCGACGGTGGTTCGGATGAAACGAGACGCAGTGGCTCCACTTGCGGGAGCATTGGGCCAGTAGAATTCGACTAGCCGAGCGAGGAGGCGACGTGTGAAGTGGAGCGCAGTTATCGCGGTGCTCGCATTTTCCCTTCCGTCGTCTGCGGCACCTACGGATCTCAAGCAGGTCGCACGCGAGATCGACGAATTTCTTTCGGTGGACTGCCCGGAAGTGACCGGCGACGCCAAAGCGAAGCTCGCCATCGATCTAGCCCGGCAGAAGAACCGCGAGGATGAGCCGTCAACATTCCAGAAGATTCCCTTCGCGGACCTTCTCAAGGAGGGCGACGACACGGACCGCTGGAGCGATGTTGCGGGGGCGGTTCTGGAAGGGTACGTCATCGATGTAAAGCCCGGCGGAGTCGAGACGTGTAACTGCCGCACGACCGACATGCTGTTCAAAGACACACACATCGAACTGATTGCGGCGAAGGATGATCCCGGTGCGAAAAAAGACGGCACGTTCCGGCGTGTGATCGTCGAAGTCACCCCGCGTTTCCGGCTGATAAAGGCTCAGGACGGAGTGGACTGGACGACCGACACCCTGCGCCAGACGATCAAAGGACACTACGTCCGGGTGAAAGGATGGATGTTCCACGACAAAGAGCATGAGTGCGCAGCACAGAACACCCGGAAGGAAGTGAAGCCTGCCTGCCACGGACGGGACAGGACCGTCTGGCGAGCCACCACGTGGGAAATTCATCCGCTGACGAGCATCGAGGTACTGCCGGGAAAACCACCGAATTGACCAAGTTCCGAGAATTCTCTCGTCGCCCGCTACGTGGGAGAGAAAGAGCCACGTGAAAGTTCTTTTCGAGAAGGACGCCTACTCAGTACTTGCTGAGCGGCTCGCTCAACTGCGAACCGAAGTCGAGTCGGAAAATCGTGACCGGTTTCTGAACCTCAACGAGACCCAGTATGTCGAGTACCTAGTAGCCCGGTACAGATTTGACCCGATTGTTTTCAATTGGGACGGCCTAACGGCGGAGCCAATCGAGAAAGAAATCCCGAGGGCGAACTTCCCGCCGAACTTCTTCTTTGAGGATCGGTCCGGAACGGCGAAGAAGCAGGCGTTTCGGATTCGAATTCCCTATACGGGCGACGAGATGCTCCTTCGGTGTCGGCCCTCAACTCACCGCGTATGGTCCTTTGACGTTCAAGACGAACGAACACCCCGTGGAGGAGTTATCTTCCTTGACCTAATCAACTGGAGCGACGAGCCGGAGCAGATCAAACGCAGCGTGGATGAGGTTCGGACCAACCTTCAGCATAACGAGGGAAGGCTTCGAGCGGAGATCGAGGGATTCAACGCCTCGCTGGAGAGCGCTTCTCGGCAGATTTTCGATGCAAGGAAAACTAGGCTCCTCCGAGACGCCGAAGTGGCAGCCGCAATTGGAATTCCTCTCCACCGCTCCGGTGAAGTGCCAGCTACGTTTCAGGTGCCTGTAATTCCAAAGCGGCTCATCGTGAAGCCTACCTCTACGTCAGAGCGATATCGGCCTGAACCCGCAATCTCGGATTCGGACTACGAGCAGATCCTCTCCATCCTCAGCGAGACAGGTGTGGGAATGGAGAGAATGCCGAGCACGTTTTCGGACAAAGACGAAGAGGCTCTTCGGGACTTCTTCCTAATGGTCCTTTCAACTCATTACCCGAACGCGACCGGAGAAACGTTCAACAAAGAGGGAAAGACAGACATTCTGGTTCGGCACGAGAAGAGGAACGTCTTCGTGGCCGAGTGCAAGTTCTGGAATGGACGGAAGAGCCTCTTAGGGGCAATCGACCAGCTACTCGGCTACCTCACATGGAGGGACTCCAAGGCCGCCGTCATCTGCTTCATCAGGAGCCGCGATCTTCAGGCGACCTTCGAAAAGGTTCCGTCCGCTGCGCTTGAGCATCCTTCGGTAATTCGACGGCTTTCTGATCGAGGACCCGGATCGTTCCGCTTCGAGGCTCACATGAAAGGCGACCCGAGCCGCCCCGTTCACCTCGCTATCCTCTGCTTTCACTTCCCGACGGGAGGCAATGAAGGCGATGGCGGCTAACAGAATTTACCTCGTGATGAGCCGGAAAGCCGGGCTGGCGTACATCGGGAAGGGCTCGGACGGGCGGATTGACGGTGAACACATCAAGCAGTTCCAGCGCTTAGCGCGGCAACCGGATGCGACGCACCGGGAGTCCGCGCCTTTTTCTTCCGCGAAGGACGCGCTGATCGCCGAGGCAGCCGCGATTCGAATCGTGGAATGCGTCGGAAGCAACGGTGGAGCCGTGCAGTACGGCGTCAAGGTTTCTTGAAGGCAGATCCCTGCTGGATGAACTGGAAAATCACGGAGCCACCCGTCCGAAGCTCGGGAGTCGCGGCAGACTTCCGACCATGAGATGGAAAACCCCTCCCCCGCCCGCTGCGCCCGAAAGCGTTACCGAAATCCTCCATCAGATTGGCCGAGCCTTGAGTGAAGCCGGAAGCGCCTTGGAACGGCTGGCTGACGCTGCGCCGACGTTCGTGCCCCCCCCACAGCCGCCGATGCCTGAGCGCCCGCCAGAACCGGCTCCTAAGCCACGGGCCGGGTACATCAACACGAAGGATGCCGCCGAGTACATGGGTTTCAGGCCGAACACGCTGCGGGTCTGGCGGATGAAGGGGAAAGGTCCGAAGGGCTGGCTCCGGGTGTGCGGGCGCGTGTATTACCCGGTCCAAGCTCTCGACCAGTTCTTCCGGGACGCTGCTTCAAATTCGAAGGTTCCGCACGGGAACTGACCCGTACCGTTGCGGCCTACTATCTCTGACGAGGGGCCTGCTTCGGCGGACAGGAGGAGAATCCCGGTCGGGAATCGAGAAGCGAAAATGCGTCGCGGCAGGATGTGGCCTTTCGAGTAGCCGCGATGAGGGACAGCCTTCGCTGAAGTTCGAAAAACAGTTCGTTTCATCCTCAGAGGACCACAGCAGGATCTCGGTGAGGCCAGTTCCTGCCTGAGTAGGCCCGAAAGACTTGAGCCGGTCGATTTTTCACCTTGACAGAGTGTAATGTTTTATGTAAGATTACAGCCGTGAGGCGCAAAAGGCTGCAACCGGCGCTCCGCCTTAAGAATTCGCCTCTAGCGTTTGTTCTCGGGCAGGTTCGGATCGCTCCCATTCTTAGCATGGAGTCATTCGTTCCTGCGATTCAAGAAGAGCTAAGACGAAAGAACTATCCGCTTCATCGGGCGGCGGAATTGACTCAGATCACGTTCGGCCCGGAGCTTAAGAGCGCAGTCGTCAAGCGGTGGCTTTTCATCTCGAAGAATGCACGCACCGCTGTTTCGATTTCCAACAACTCAGTCGTTCTCGAAACTACCGACTACGACACGTTCGACAGCTTTGCTGATCGGCTGGCTGAGGTTCTAGAAGTCGTGGGTAGGATCGCCGCTGTAAATATCGTTGACCGGCTTGGGCTGAGGTTCGTGGACCGAATCCAGCCTCTTTCCGGTGAGAATCTCAGCGATTATCTTGAGCAACCACTGCGCGGATTCACGCCAGCCTCTCTCTCGGTGTCCGACATCTTTCAGCGACACGAATATTTTTGCAAGACCCCGCAAGGCATGCTAATGATCCGCGTATTTCAACCCGAAGATGGCGTCTTCCTGCCCCCCGGATTGGACCCCTCTGATCTTGAGCCCCGATTCCCGGCTGCAAGCGGGAGGGTGACAATCCTCGATATCGACCACTTCTCGGAGGCTCAGATGGACTTTGCCTCCGATCCAATCGTTGATGCTATGTGGGCTCTTCACGAGCACTGCGATATAGCTTTTAGGGCGGCTACAACGGAAACCGCCCGCGTATCGAAGTGGGGAGCGGAAGCAGTTGTCGGTGACTAGTTCGAGGGCAAGCGTTCAGCAGGTGGAATTACAGTACGGAGGTGTCGTGGAAAACGGCGTTCTAGCATCAGCCGTAACTTCAGGATCGACCGGGTCGCCTTCGGTGGCGTGGATTAAGCAGCCACAGAAACTCGTAGGCTATGTCGAATTAAACACTGGCACGGGCGGACAACCATATTTCAGCCCGCTCGTCGGGAGCGGGAATTACCTCGTCGTCTACTACGCGGGTCCATTCTGGAAAGCGGACACGCCGGTATTAGCTCCAACTCCAGCGGAGATGGTCACTGAGATACAGAGCCGCCTTTCGTTGACAGTGACAGACCTTTCTCTCGTTATGCGTGTAAGACGACCGACCATCTATTCGTGGGTTCGTGGCGAGACGAGTCCAAGAAAACAAGCGCTCAAGCGGCTTTCTGTCGTTCACCGCATCGCAAAGGACTGGAAAAAGCTGGAGTCAACTGCGCTAGGGAGACGGCTTAGGCAGGTGTTTGAAGACGGTGAGTCGGTTCTCAGCATTCTGCGCCGAAAGGACGCTTCGCCCGAGGAAATGAGTCCAAGACTTCGATTGCTTGCAGGCACCGCCTCTCAATGGCTTGGTGTCCGCGAACGGCTTAGCAGAAGAGGGATCACGACGCCCTCGGGTCGGGTTGGCGAAGAACACATTAGTTTTATTACTGGACGGCGGATAGAAGAGGAGTAGATCGGATCGAGGATGACGGCGGGTTCCTATGGGCGTCACTTGCGTGCCCTTGGATGGCGGCAGTTTTCTGCAATTTCCGGGGAACTGCGAGCCTCGATTCTCGACGGCTTAGGCTTAGCTGCCGTAGACCCATTGGACGTCCTGATGGTTTCGTCTCATGACTGCGACGTGACTCACCAGAGTCTCGAAGGGGAGCCTAGTTTAGAACTGCTGCTTGCCCGCAAGAAGCCGGACGGCGAAGAGGAAAACGGCTCGCTCACCTATGGCAAGAACCCTCGTCGGCTACAGTTTCGTTGCCCGCAGGATTCTGGACCGGTCTTCGAGGTGGTAGCGCACGAACGCTTCTTCGTCGAGAGGGTGCGTCTTTCAGCCTTTACGCCAGATGTCACGTGGGGGCCGTCGGACCGCATCAAGCGAATCATCGCTAGCTGGCTATCGAGGCGCTACATGCGCCCGGCGTTTCCGGACACGTTTAACGAGCGGATCGGGAAGAAAAGCGCTGAAAAAATGAGAGCGGCGATGAAGACCAAGGGAAAATTCGTACACACGGTGTTCGCTCACGTTGATCCCGAAATAGAACTAACGAGCGACAAACCCTACGATGTCACGCTCGTGATGACGATGGCTGTGGACGATTATAAGAATGAAGCGGCGCGAATGCTTGCCGACGAAGCACTCGACAGAGTCAAGGAGATCCTGAAGAAGTGTGCGGGTATTGAGGTTGGGGACACCTCCATAGCATCCGAAGCCGAGTTTTCACTGGATGACGCAAGGCTGATGAAGCGCCTTGATTTCGACGATCTGAGCTTACGCGACTGAGCCGGGCTTCGTCGGCGGACTTCCGAGGTCCCCGAAGTCCCGACATTCACCCACCCTGTCCGTGAACCTGTCCGCGAACTGCGTTCAGACGAGCCCCGTCAGACCCGATAGGCGGTTGTCCTCAAGCTCGATGTTTAGGGGCTAGCATGAAGGAAGCGGAATGCACGTTCGAGACTCCTGCGGCTCATAACCCAAAGGTCGCAAGTTCAAATCTTGCCCCCGCAACCAGTAAACACAAGGGGTTAGCTCGGACTGGGCTAACCCCTTTTTCTCTCCGCCGTCGGCCGCACGCGCTCAGCCGAGGTGGCCCATGCGCCCGTTGCGATAGTCCTCGATCGCCTGCCGGATCTCGCGTTCGGTATTCATGACGAACGGCCCGTACCCGGCCACGGGCTCGTCGATCGGCGTTCCCGAAAGTAGCAGGACGGTGGAGTCGGATCCGGCCTCGATCGAGAGCGTCTCGCCGTCGCGATCCAGGACCGCCAATTCCCCTTCGTCGACCGACTTCGAACCGTTGACGCGTCCGCCGCCGCGAAGGAAGAGCAGCGCGGTGGACTGCCCGGCCGGCACGTTGAGGTTCGCGACTTTCCCGGCCTTTAGCCTCATGTCCCACAGCTCGATCGGCGTGAACGTCCGGGCCGGCCCCTTCGCTT
>OCZT010003739.1_pt1 | contig 15524 bp, 19 predicted proteins | sample 1539031 | NCBI WGS metagenome assembly OCZT01 (sample SAMEA3539308, study PRJEB22396) | soil metagenome | biome: tundra; feature: field; material: soil | place: USA | collected 2010-05 | depth 0.15 m | reverse complement strand
ATCACCCTCACACTCCCACACGAGCACAACTGACCCAGCAAGTCACCTACGATCATCCACGGAGAGCCACAAATCCGCGGGGTCGTCCACGGTGGGCAGACCCGCGAGCAGGCCCGCGAGCAGATGCGGATCGCCAACACTGAGCCCTCACCCGACACCGCAGCCGAGCCCGTCACCGACTCCAAGAAGATCACGTGGTCGGCAGGCCTAATAGATTGCCCAGAGGAGATCATCGCCGAGCTGGATCGTGCCGAGCCGGGGCGGCGGGAGCAGTGCTGGCGGGCGGCGAGCACGAAGTACGGGGGGTGGCCGAGCGCCTCCCAGGTGCGTCAGGTTGTCAACCGGGATGAGCGCGGCCGCGAGCCCCTCACCTCACGCACCATCGCGCAGGACAAGCAGACGGCGAGGCGAGTCGCCAAGCGCCGGCTCCAAGCCTGGCTAACCACTGAGCCGAAGCCCAAGCTTCCCACCGACATCCGCGCGTACATCCGCACCGTGATCGAATGATCGCCTCAGCCCAAGCCCTCCGCGACGTCGCCCGGATCCTGGTGGAGACGTCGAGCTGATGCTGCCGACCCTCGTTGCGGCCGAGTCTGCTCGCCTGCACCCGGACGACCTCGCCAGGATCGTCGAGAGCGTGTGCGTTGCCGTCGCTCGGTCGCCATGGCTGACCGCGGTGGAGGCCGCCGACTATCTCCGCGCCCCAGTGTCACGCGTCCGCAAGTTGACGATGACGGGCGAGCTGCCAGCCGAGCGAGACGGCCGCCGAGTCCTGTATCACCGCGACCGCCTCGACGAATTCGTGCTGAGCGGCGGCGCGATCTCACCCTGAGAAGGGGAGTAGAATTGTCTCGACGAATAGAAAGCGGCCCCGCGCGAGTTTCGATCGCCGGGGCCTGGCACCCGACTATCAAGGAGTCGAGCACATGATGCAGACTACGGGTCCGGCGACCCCCGGGCATCGTCGACGCGTTCCCGTCGCAGGGCACCCGGGCATCTACCGCAAGGGGCACCGCTATCAGGTTCGCTGGCTGCATAACGGGCACCAGCGGACGAAGTCGTTTCGGCTGCTTTCAGAGGCCGTCAGGTTCAAGGGCAGGGTGGTCTCGGGCGACACGCAGGCGACGTCACGGGAGCCGTTTAGCCGCTACGCGTCGCGATGGCTCGACGAGTACGCCGGTCGCACGGCTCGCGGGGTGGAGGATGGCACTCGCGAGTCCTATAGCGATGCCCTCGAGCGCTTCGCGATCCCGTTCTTCAAGACGACGCCGCTCGAGCGGGTCGACCCGCCGATGCTCCGCCGCTTCATCTCACATCTTGCGATCAAGCACAAGCTCGCACCCGCGAGCGTTCGCCGCTACTACGCTCCCGTACGAGCGCTGCTGGCAACTGCGTTCGACGATGGCTTGCTTCGCACGAATCCCGCAGTCGGAGTGCGAGTCGTGGTCAGGGACCGCCGCCCTCGGACGCCGAGGTGGCTCACGTCCGAGCAGACCCACAATCTGCTCACGGCGATGCCCGTCGATCACGCCGATCTTGCTTACGTCCTCGCCGCGACCGGCTGCCGCATCTCCGAGGCGCTCGCAGCGCTCTGGCGAGACGTCGGGCCCGACGAGGACGGGCGCATCGTGCTCACCATCCCGAAGGCCAAGACGCCTGCTGGCGTTCGTGAGATCCCTCTGTCGCCAGAGACGACGCGCAGGCTTACGAAGCACCGCGCCGAGGCACGCTTCGCAGGCGACGGTGACCCGGTCTTCCCTTCCTCGGTCGGAACGGTGATCGACCCGTGCAACTGGCGCCGTCAGGTCTTCAACCCCGCAGCCAAGAGCGCTGGTGTGCCGTGGGCGACGCCACACAAGCTGCGGCACGGGCTCGCGTCGCTGATGGCGAGGAACGGCTACGGGCCCGCTCAGATCGCGGCGCACCTCGGGCACGCGCGACCACTTAGCTGCGGCGGTCGTGGCGAGCTCGCGTACCTACCTGACGTGCCAGATCGACCCCCACGCGAAAGAAGAAGAGCGGCGAGTGCACCCGGACGGCGATCCTCCCACCCGGAGGCCGATGGCCGGGGCGGGAGGACAGCACGCGGAAGACGGGGGTCCTACGCTGACTCGGCGTCTGGCTCGTCGTCTAGGGCGAGCTCGTCGAGATCGGACGCGGCACGGTGGCCGTCGAGGTCGACGGTGGTCCCTGCGCTCTCGTTGACGACGAACGCATCGCGGTTGAGCGCGATCAGCGCGCGCGAGAGCATCGGCCGCATGAACTCCCACACGGCGGCGCGCAGCGCGCCGTCTCCACCCGGCAGCCCGTCGCGCAGCTTGCGCTCCACCCGGCTCTAAGCCGAGCGCCTTGGTGCGGGTGACGCCCGCGGGGTCGAGCACGAACGCGGCCGCCCACCGTGCGGCGAGCTGGGCGATGCCGCGCAGCGCGTCGGGGTCTCGCGAGCGAAGCAGAAGTCGTCAGAGTCCACGGCCTGACTGGAGAGGCTGCTCAGCTTTGGGAGTGCCGCGCGTCGTGTGACTTCTGTCTGAGAGCGGGGGTATGCGCCGCTCGGACCGTTGCTGGCGTGAAACGAATGCAACGTGTTACTTCCCTGTCACCGATCGTCCGGTAGAACCAGCTCAAGCTGTTCGAAAGGAGACGACGTGAGACCAGCCGCCAGACACACCGCCAGACCGGAGCGAGCTGGAGTGCGTGCTCGGCGCACGGTTCCCTCGATCGCCGGGCTGATCGCGATCGGCCTGCTCGTCTCGGGCTGCGGAGGTAGCTCGCCGAGTCGCTCGGCCGGCCGGCCAAGCGCGGCGAGCTTCGGCAAGCAGTTCGTGGCGTTCGCGGTCTGCATGCGCTCGCACGGGTTGCCCGACTATCCCGACCCGCAGATCTCCAGCTCAGGTGGCCAGGTGCACGTCAAGATCTCGCCCGGCAGCCTCAATCCCAACTCCCTGGCGTTCAAGACCGCGACAAAAGCCTGCCACGAGCTCGTGCCCAACGGCGGAGCGCCCGGCGCTGCCGCTGCCAACAGCGCCCAGGACCAAGCGCAGGGCCTGAAGTTCGCGGTCTGCATGCGCTCGCACGGAGTGCCGAAGTTTCCCGACCCCGACCACGACGGGGCGTTCGACCTCCCTTCCGGGATCAACCCGCAGGCCCCCCAGTTCCAGCGCGCCATGCAAGCCTGCAACAAGGTGCTGCCAAGCTCACTCACGATCAATCAGCGTCCAGCTGGCTCATGACGCGATCGCCGCAGACGCATCTCTGACTCGATCTGTCTCAACGACATCGACAGACCCCGGCAGTCGGCGTAATCCTCACGCGTCAGTGCTAGCCGACAATCGCACGTTCGGCTGGCGGAGCCGCAATGAAAGCGGCAGTGGGGCTGGGACTCCACGGCGTCTGGAGGCTTCTCGTCTCGCTGGTTGCAGGAGCGGGACGTCCACATCGCTACGGCGTGTGGCTCCTCGCGGATCGTGTCACGCAACACGGACGCGATCGAAGCCCGCCATGCTTGCGGCAGATCGCCGTGCGCGCGTGCTGCTTGCGGTGGATGCTCAGACGTGGATCAGGCGTCTTGCGGCCGGTAGCCGGCACGGCCATTCGTGTGCTCGCCGGCGGGATCCGGTGCCGCTGGAGCGAACTGCTCGGCTTGCTCGGCCTCGGTCGGGAAACGGTCGGCTGCGTCTTGGGCAAGCGACGCCATTCCGTCGGCAAGCTCGCGCAGGCCCGCGACGAGCCGCTCGCGTTCGCGCCAGACGGCATCCGTCTCGCTGTCAAGTAGGCGCAGCTGTTGCTTGGCCGCGTCCGTGATCGCGCTGGCGTCAGACTGTGCCTCGGCAAGGCACCGCTCGGCCTCTGTTTGCGCCCGACGGGTAACAGCTTCGGCCTGCTCGTTCGCGACACGAAGGATCGATGCAGTCTGATCGCCGATCCGCTGGATCTCTTCAACAACCGAGCTCCCAGATGCCGACCGCACCTGGAGCGTCGCAAGCTTGCGCTCAAGGTCAGACACGTACCGCTCAAGGTCAGCGACGTACTCATCCACGGTGGCGCGGTCATAACCGCGCCACGCAAGCCGAAACCGCGACGCAAGCGGCTCCCAGGATGGCGCCGGCTCGAGATCGACAACGTCGCCCAGCTCCCCACCCGACACCGATGTCGGCACGTCCGCCTTCGTTGGCTCAAAGGTCCCGAACGCGCGCGCAAGACGATCGCCGAGATCGCCAAACGCGCCTGCCGATCGCTGCTTCACTGGCTTCTGAAGCTCCGTGCCGGGCCCATCGAAATCGCTCATGCGTAACTCCGTCGCACGTCTCCGCAAACACCAGACTCTTCGCCATTGTCGGCGGGATCCCTCTCGCACGACTGCTAAACGGTTGGACCGCAACGATCCGTACGCGCACTCTGGTCGGGTTGTCCGCCCAACGAAAGCCGCCGCCTGTCCCGCCAACAGTATGGGTGGCCGCACAAGCGGCCGAGCTGAGCGCGAGGATGCCTTCGCTCCCGTCTCACGCGACGTTGACAGAAAAGGGAGGCGCACACAGCACCTGGACGTGCTTGTTTCCGATCACCTCGTCCATGTGCTCCTCGTTCCAGTACTGGGAGTCCGCCAGCGCGGTCTCGGGCCAGCCGGCCACCCCGGCCCGCTCGAGCTCTGCGATCGTTGCGCTGACCATCGGATCAAGCTGGGACCAATCGACGGTGCTGTTGGTGATCTCGGCAGCGAGCACGATCTGCCCCTCGTCGACGACCGCCTGGGCGTTGTAGCCCTGCACGTACCCGACGCGGACCTTGAGGTGCTTGCTGTCGGGGTCGGTCAGGTTCACCTTGCCCTCGGGGATCGCCGGCGGCGTGTAGGGCTTCGGTCGGCCCGCCCAGGCGACGCCCGTCGGTCCTGCGTCGCTGCGCCCGAAACTCCTCATACGCCTCGTTGCCAAGGCGCTCGGCGTCAAGCTCGTCCTCAAGCCGCTGCGCCGCCAGCAACAACCGATCCGAGCGCGAGCGCGGGACCGGGTCGGGCTCCTGCCAGCGGCGCCGCTCGAGCTGGCGCTTGGCGTGGCGCAACCATTCCTCCCGCCCCTGGACACGGGCGACGATCCGCTCTGCGTCGAACTCAAACTCGGCCTCCTGACGCGATCCCTCGCCCGCCGGCTCTTGCTTATCAGCCCCGTCGCGCTGCAGCTTCTGCTTGCCCTGGCGAAAGAACTCCCGCCGCCCCTCGGCTGTCCGCAGCTGCTCGGGCAGCTCATCGCTGCGCGCCTCGCCATACAGCTGATCCTCGGCTTCGTCCGTCGCCTTGGCGCGGCCGGTCTGCAGCTCTCCTCCGGCGCGGCTACGCCCGGTAGCCGGGTAGCTCGATGCGGAACGTCGCGCCTTGGCCGGGTCCGGATTCGGCGTGGATGCTCCCGCCGTGTGCTTCGGTGATCGCACGGGCGATCGCGAGGCCGAGGCCGCTGCCGCCGCGGTCGCGCGAGCGGCTGTGATCGAGGCGGCGGAAGCGTTCGAAGATCTGTTCAAGCTGGTCCGGTGGAATGCCGGGTCCGGTGTCGCTGACGGAGATCTCGAGTCGCCCGTCCCGCGATCGTGCCGTGACGGTCACTCGATCGCCGGGGTTGGTGTGCGAGACGGCGTTGCGGACCAGGTTGCGGAGCACTTGGGTGAGGCGGTCGGGGTCGGCCTCGAGCGTGCCGCCGACTGCCTGCAGCTGGAAGTCGCGTTCGCCGAACAGCGGCAGGTCACGGCGGAGGTCCTCGAAGAACTCGCCCAGGTCGATCGGGCGTGGCTCTACGAGCTGGCCTGCTTCGGCGCTGGCGAGGGTGAGCATGTCCCCGACGAGCCGGTCGAGCTCGTCGAGTCGGCGCAGCAGCGTCGCGGTCGCTTGGTGCCGGCTGCGCTCGTCGGTCTCGCGGTCGAGCAGTTCGACCTGGGCGCGCAGGACGGTGAGCGGTGTGCGCAACTCGTGCGAGGCGTCTGAGACGAAGTCCCGCTGGCGTTTGAACGCGCGCTCGAGCCGCTCGAGCATGCGGTCGAACGCGTCGGAGAGCACTCTGACCTCTCCGCGGGCGGCGACTGGGCCTGCCCGCATCGAGAGGTCTCCGGCGTCGACCGCTGTGGCGACCCGCGCGATCCGCCGAAGCGGGGCAGCGATCACGGTCGCCAGCCCGATCCCGGCGGCGAGCGCGAGCGCGAGCGCGACCACTCCGACGACGAGGAACGTGCGTCGGAGGCTTGCCTGCGCTTGCTGCAAGGGTGTCAGTGGGTTGGCGACGCGGAGCATCCCGACGCGCCGGTTGCCGTAGTCGATCGGTTGCGCGAGCACCCGCATCGTTCCGGCCTCGGCGACCGGGACGGTCGCCAGGCCGGTTGGGGAGTCGAGCAGTCCGGTCGTCTCGTTAGGGCTCTGTTCGCGCGCTCCTTCGCGTGCGAGGAGCTCGGAGTTGTTGCTGACGGTTCGGCCGCCGTTGACCTGGACGACGATGATCAGCGATTCTGCGTGGTAGCGCTGCGCGGCGATGAACTGTGTCGCGGTGCGCTCGAGCGCAGCGGGCGTGCTGAAGTCCGCGTGCACGGTGAACTGGTGCCACTCGGCTGCCTGCGTTCTTAGTTGCGACTCGATCTGTGATCGCAGACGTGAGCTGGTGCCGCTGTAGAGCGCCAGGAAGCTGGCGCCGACGGCGAGCGCGGTGACCGGTGCGATTGCGAGTGCTAATTGGGCGCGCAGGCCGCCGGGGAGCAGGCGTCTAGCCACGTGGCACGCGCAGCCGGTAGCCGACGTTGCGGACGGTCTCGATCGGGTCCGACTCTTCTGCATCCCCGAGCTTGCGACGCAGGTAACCGATGTAGACCTCGAGCACTTTTGTGCCGGGGTCGAAGTCAAACCCCCATACAGCGTTGAGGATCTGCTCGCGGGACAGAACCTGGTCGGGATGGCGCATCAGGTAGGCGAGCACTTCGAACTCGCGGGCGGTGAGTTGCACCTCGTGCCCGTCGCGCTCGACTCGGCGGGTGCGTAGATCCATGTGAATGCCGGCTGCCTCCAGCACGGAGGATTCGCGCTGGCTGGGTGAGCGCAGCTGCGCGCGTACCCGTGCGAGCAGTTCCTCGAACGAGAACGGCTTGGTGACGTAGTCGTTCGCGCCACGATCAAGCCCCTCGACCCGTTGCTCCACCGCGGCGCGCGCGGTGAGCACGATTACCGGCAGCTCGGGCATCCGCACGCGGATCGCACGGAGCACGTCGAGACCGTCCTTGCCGGGGAGCGTCAGGTCGAGCAGGACGAGGGCGTAATCGCCGGTGAGCGCCGCCGCCTCACCGCTCTCGCCGTCGTGGCAGAGCGTGACGGCGTGCCCTTCGGCGCGCAGGCTCTGCTCGATGAAGCCCGCCAGCGTGCGCTCGTCTTCGATTACCAGGATCCGCATCTCAGGCACCACCTTATGCGCTCTAGCAGGCGAAATCGGGTTGGTAAGGCGCTTCTGAACGCTCCCTTACCGCGCTCTTGACCAGCGCTTTCACCCTGGTCAGCGTCAATCCACTGCGCTGAGTTCTCAAGCGCATCAACTCCATCACAGGAGGACCACGATGAGATCACGGACACTCGCTATCACCGGCTCGATCGCAGCGCTGTCTTTCGCTGCGGTCCCGATCGCCCAGGCGGCGTCGACGACGACTCACCCCTCGACGGTTCGCATCGACGCCTCGCGCGACGCGACCGGCGTCCGCCACGTCGACAAGACGCCGGACAAGCGCAGCGCCGACACCTCACGGGACGTGCGCGATCGCTGATGACCCGAACCTCCGACGCGCGGCGGGCAGGCACGCGAGCTTGCCCGCCGCAGCGCGGACAGACCGCCCCCTCAACACCCAAGGACTTATGAGCTTCTCAATCACGACCGACCGCACGACCGCCCCACGGGCGCGGACCCTCCTGGACATCTTCAACGCCACGGCGGTTCGCTGTGGCGATCGCGTAGCGATCGACGCCGCCGACGCGACCCTGACCTACCGCGAGCTGGCCGGCGCGGCCTGCGCGCTCGGACGCCGCCTGAACGCGGCAGGCGTTGGACGCGGTGACCGGGTCGGCGTTCAGCTTTCGAGCGGCACAAGCGAGCTGTACGTGGCGATCCTCGGCGTGCTGCACTCCGGCGCGGCCTACGTCCCGGTGGACGCCGACGATCCGCCCGCGCGAGCGGCCGACGTGTTCGAGCGCTCGAGCGCTTGCGCTGTCGTCCGCGACGGGCTGGCAATCGACCAGCTCGCGACCCCGCGCGGCGAGGACCGCCCGTTGAGCGTCGAGGACGACGCGTGGGTGATCTTCACCTCCGGATCGACCGGCGCGCCCAAGGGCGTCGCGGTCAGCCACCGCTCCGCGGCCGCATTCGTCGACGCAGAGGCCCGGCTATGGAACGTCGACCGTCAGGACCGTGTGCTAGCCGGCCTGTCGGTTGGGTTCGACGCGAGCTGCGAGGAGATCTGGCTGGCCTGGCGGAACGGAGCTGCGCTCGTCCCCGCCCCGCGGTCGATCGTGCGGGCCGGATCAGAGCTCGGTCCATGGCTCGCCCAGCGTCGGGTGAGCGTCGTCTCGACCGTCCCGACGCTGGCCGCGATGTGGGACGACGGATCGCTAGCCGGTGTGCGGCTGTTGATCCTCGGCGGCGAGGCGTGCCCAGAGCCACTCGCGTGGCGACTCGCCGCCGGCCGGGAGGTCTGGAACACCTACGGGCCGACCGAGGCCACCGTCGTCAGCACGGCAGCGCGAATCGAGTCGGGCAAGCAGGTCACGATCGGCTGGCCGCTCGACGGCTGGGAGACCGCGGTCGTGGACCAGGACGGCGAACCGGTCCAGACCGGTGAGCCGGGCGAGCTCGTGATCGCGGGAGCAGGCGTCGCCGGATATCTGGATCCTGTGCTCGACACCGAGCGCTTCCCGCCGCTCCCGTCGCTGGGGTGGGAGCGCGCTTACTGCACGGGCGACATCGTCCGCGAGACAGCCCACGGCCTCGTGTTCGTCGGGCGCCGCGACCACCAGGTCAAGATCGGCGGCCGGCGGATCGAGCTCGGCGAGATCGACGGCCAGCTGAACGACATCCCGGGAGTGAAGGCGGCCGCGACCGTCGTCCGCGAGAGCAGCGCCGGCAACAAGCTGCTCGTCGCGTACATCGTCGGCGAGGTCAACCCGACCGAGGTTCGCGCCTCGATGGCCCAGCGCCTCCCTCAGGCTCTCGTTCCACTGATCGTCAGGCTCGACGAGCTACCGAAGGCAGCGTCGGGCAAAGTGGACCGCAATGCGCTCCCGTGGCCCGCACCGGGCGACGGGCCCGCCACGAGCACCGCCGGCTTGAGCGGGACGGCGGGAGGGCTGGCTGAACGCTGGACCGATCAGCTGGGTCCGCTCGAGGTCACGCCCGAAAGCGACTTCTTCGAGCTCGGTGGCAGCTCGCTCGCGGCCGCGAAGCTCACCTCCGCCCTGCGCGATCGCTTTCCAGCGGTCGCGGTCGCCGATGTCTACAACCACCGGCGCCTTGAACAGCTCAGCAACAGGCTCGATCAGCTCGGCTCAACCGATCAGCAAGCGCCCGCGGCGCGCGGGCTCGAGAGCCGCCGCTGGGGCGCGATCCGGGCAGCCGGGGCGCTCGAGCTGGTCGCGCTGGGCGCGCCGCAATGGCTGCTGGGGATCCTCGCTTTCGATCGCATCTCTCACGTCGGCCCACAGGTCGGCTGGGCTTGGCTGATCCTCGGCTGGCTGGTGTTCACGAGCGCCCCGGGCCGCTTCGGGATCGTGCTCGCGGCGCGGCGGGTCCTGCTCGCTGATCTTAAGCCCGGGCGCTATCCGCGCGGGAGCTGGGTCACTTCACGCGTCTGGTTCGTGGAGCGGCTGGCCGAGATCGCTCATCTCGAGTCCCTTGCCGGGACGCCATGGGCGGCGCGGTACGCGCGGATCATGGGTCATTCGGTCGGCGAGGGTGCGCGGTTGGGGACGCTGCCGCCACCCACCAGCCTGGTCAGGATCGGCGAGCGGGCCACGCTCGAGCCCGATGTGGACCTGCACGGATGGTGGATCGACGGCCAGGAGCTTGTGATCGACGAGCTGCGGATCGGTCCCGACGCCCGCGTGGGTACCCGCGCGGTGCTGATGCCGGGAGCGTCGATCGGGACCGGGGCCGAGGTCGAGGCCGGGACCGTGATCAGCGGTCACGTGCCAGCTGGGCAGCGCTGGGCTGGCACGCCCGGCAGGCAGATCGGCCAGGCCGGCGATGGCTGGCCCGAGGCGGACGCTCCGGCGAGGCCCCTGCGCCGGCGCCTGAAGGCCACGTACGCGGCTGGTCTGGCGCTGCAGGGTGTCGTGCCGCTGCTTGCGTCCGTGCCGGGCATCCTGCTGGTGGCGGCGTTTGCTCCGAGCAACGTCAGCATCGCGTCGGAGGCCGCAACGATCGTGATGATCGCGCCGCTGCTGGCTCTGAGCTTCGTGTTCGCGTATGCGGTCCTGATCGCGCTCGCGGTGCGTATCCCCTCGCCGCTGGTGAAGGCCGGCTGGCATCGGGACGACGGGATCGTTGGCTGGGTGCTTTGGTTCAGCGAGTCGCTGATAAACCAGGCCCGAGGCGTGCTGTTCCCGCTCTACTCGAGCCTCTACACGCGGCCGTGGCTGCGACTGGCCGGCATCCAAATCGGCAAGCGCACCGAGATCTCGACCGCGGTCGGCCTCAACCGCCTCACTCGCTTCGGTGAGGAGAGCTTTGCCACCGACGACGTCGTGCTCGCCGGAGCGAAGGCACGCGGCGGCTGGCTGTACGTCGCGCCGATCGAGGTCGGCAACCGCAGCTTCCTCGGCAACGGCGCGATCCTCGAGGCCTCCACCCGCCTCGGCGACGACAGCCTCGTGGGCGTGCTCACCACGGCTCCGCCGACAAGCACCAACGGAACGTCCTGGTTCGGTTCACCGGCGCTCGAGCTTCCCCGGGTCGCCGACAAGTTCGATCCCGCTCGCACGACCCACCCGCCCCGGCGCCTGCTCGTCGCGCGCGCCGCGATGGAGCTGATCCGAATCCTGCTGCCGGCCACGGTCTCCACGATGCTTGCCGGATCGGTGTTCCTGGGCCTCAGCTCAATCGGCACCGCCGGCGGGCTTTGGCCGATGGTCGTCGCCGCTCCCTTCATCCTCGTGGGCGCAGGCGTGACCGCGACGCTGATCACGATCGCGATCAAGTGGGCGCTGATGGGGCGCTACCGTGCCGGTGAACACCCGCTGTATTCGTTCTTTGTCTGGCGCGACGAGATCGTCAACACCTGCCAGGAGCAGCTCGCAGGAGCATGGCTCCTCCGCTCCGCAGTCGCGACCCCGGTCCTGTCCGCCTACCTGCGGATGATGGGAGCGACCGTCGGGCGTGATGTCTGGTTCGAGGCGCTCACCGTGACCGAGTTCGACATCGCTGAGCTGGGTGACGGATGCGTGGTCAACCGCAACGGCGTCGTCGAGACGCACCTGTTCCACGACCGCCTGATGCGGATCGGCCCGGCCAAGCTCGGCCCGGGAGCCACCCTCGGCCCGGCGGCCGCGATGCTGCCAGACACGACCATCGGCGCACACTGCAGCGTCGGGGGCCGTTCGGTCGTGATGCGCGGCGAGGAGCTGCCCGCACAGACCCGCTGGCACGGCGCGCCCGTGTTCGCCGCCTGATGCACAACGACGGCGTCCGGGTGGCCGTTCCGCAAGGCGGTCCGGAAGTCCGGTTGCTTGATGCCCGCTCGGCCGGTCTCGACGAACCCGCGCTCCGAGCAGCGGCCCGTGCCCTGACAGACGCGACGGGGACGCCGTCTGTGACGCGCTCATACCGCTACCCCTACGCGCGCGTCTCCTGGCATAGCGGCCAGGCGGGAATCGACATCGAGCGGATCGAGCGGTGCGATCCTGCCTTCGCAGCGTCGATCTGTACCCCGGCGGAGACCGTCGAGTGGTGGAGCCTGAGCAATCCACACGAGTATTTCATCGCGTTGTGGTCAAGCAAAGAGGCGCTCGCCAAGCGCTCGGCAACGCGCTGGACTACGACCCACGCCGGCTCCAAGGACCGATGCTGTGGCCGGACGGGCAAGCGGGCGTTTGGCGAGCGGCGCAGCTGCCCGTCACAGATGACCACGTCGCGTGGGTCAGCTGGCGATCAGCAGGCTAGCCCCGCGTAGTGGCCTCAGGGGCCGGGCAAGCAAGAGAACCCTGACCTGCCTCTTACCGGCGTCTCACCGTCCTCGACGAGCATCTTCGCCATGACCGAAGAGGTCCGGATCAAGATCGCAGCCATCGTGACGGCGCTGTTCCTCGGCGCGGTGTGCACTGCCGGAGTGCTGACGCACACCCACCCACCCACGGTTTCAGCCGCGACCCTGACCCAGGCAGCCACCCCCGCGCACCCAGCGCGAGCTGCGAGACCCCTCCCCGATGAATGAGCACGAAAACTATGACTGACCAAACCCCACCGAAACCTACGACGCAAGCCGCACGGCGGCGACCCTCGCTGTATCGCACCGTGCTGAGCCTCGGGATCGCGGCGATCGTCGCCGCCTGGCTCCCGTTCTCAGTGCTCTACATCAACGCGCTCAGCAACCGCGTCGCGACCGTCAACGCCACCAGCACCCTCCACACCGCGAGCACCACCGCAAGCCACCCAGCGACGACGCTCACCCCTGTCACGACCCGCACCTCCTGACCATGTCCGCAACCGAGTACGAGCACAGCTTCGAGTTGTTCGGCACACGCGTGCGCGTACTGGTCAGCTCCGCGATGCCATCCGAGCTTGCGATACAGCTGATCACCGGGCGAGTCCAACACCGCCTGCACGCGATCCATCGAGCGCTCACCCGCTTCGAGCACGGCAGCGAGCTGAATTGCCTCAACGCCCACCCCGGCGAGCCGGTTCGGGTCTCCGAGACGCTGCTCCAAGGCGTCCAGGCCGCGCTGCACGCCGCCCGACTCAGTAACGGCCTGGTCGATCCGACAGTTCTCCCAGATCTCGAACAGGCGGGCTATGCCACCTCACGGGTCGGAATCACGCCCGCTCCGCTCGCCGACGCGCTTCCCGGAGCGCCGCCGCGCGTGCCCGCGGAGCGCCGGCGTGGATCGGCGTGATCCAAGCCACCGCGCTAGCGCCGACCGCGCTCGAGGCCGAGACGCTCGCCAAGGTGGCGCTGCTCAGCGGGCCGCTCGCCGGCCGCGCCGCGCTCGAGCGCTACGGCGGCGCGCTCATCCTCGACACCGGCAAGTTGATCCTCGTCGGGAAGCTCAACGCCGTCCCACAGCCCGCCACCGCCGACCGCCGCGCCGCGTGATCACCCCCCGGCGCTGACGTTGAGCTGGTGCATCACTCAGACGCCGGCTCGCAGCACCAGCATCGACTACACCCAGACCCTGGACGATCACCTGGTGCTCGCCTCGATCGGCACCGTCGGCGATGCGCTGGACAACGCGCTCGCCGAAAGCTTCGTGGATTCCTACAAACCGAGCTGATCGCCGACTGTCAAACCCGGTCCACCTCATGGGAGTATCGCTCGTGCGCATCTTTTCGCGATGACAAGAAGAGAGTTGTGGACAGGCGGTGCCGCTCCCGTACACCTGTGGGTGGACGGCGCAGAACCATCCCAGAGTCGCTGACAGCGTTTAGTTGGAGCCGTAGGCTGGTGGGCATCCGCCCACCACCCCATGCTCGTCGAACGACATGCACGCGCTCAAAACCGCCATCGCCATCGCCTGGATCATCTTCTGGGTCTGCTGGTTCGCGTCCGCCTTGGGCGTGAAGGAGGGCAGAGGTAGCAGGCGTGGGATCCCCCTGAATGGCGTGACCGCCCTGTCGGTCCTCCTCCTCGTCCGCGTCTTCCGCGGCGGGAGCCTGGCCGTCCACAGCCCGGTCCTCGGAGCGATCGGAGCCGTCGTGTTCGCGTCCGGGATCGCGCTCGCGATCTGGGCTCGCGTCCATCTCGGGCGCAACTGGGGGATGCCTATGACCCAGAAGGCCAAGCCGGCGCTCGTTACCTCCGGCCCCTACCGATTCGTCCGCCACCCGATCTACTCCGGACTCCTGGCCGGGCTGCTCGGGACCGCACTCGTGACCAACCTGATCGGCCTGACCATCGTCGCGATCCTGGGTGGGTACTTCTACTACTGCGCATTGGTGGAGGAGAAGAACCTCACCGCAACATTCCCCACGACGTATCCGGCGTACCGAACCAGCACGAAGATGCTCGTTCCGTTCGTCCTCTAGCCGCCCGCGCCGCCCGGGCGGACCCTGTCGCTCCTAACCCGAGCAGGACGGATTCCATGGTCTCCTCCTTTGGGAGATGGCTTGACAATCCGATGCTGTACTGCCATTGTGAGTACATGTCAACGATCAAGGAAGAACGGCTTCAGATCCGAGTCGGCCCTGCCGACAAGGCTCTGCTCGAACGCGCGGCTGCGGCGTCGCACCTGAACGTCTCGGCGTTCGTTGTCCAGGCCGCGGCGTCCAAGGCCGAGGAGGTCCTGGCCGAACGCTCGAGCATTCGCCTTTCTCCTGAGGCGTCGGTCGCGTTCACTGAAGCGCTCGAGCGCCCAGCGGACGTCAACGACCGGCTCCGCAGGACGATGCGACGCAAGCGGAAGTTCAGTTGGCTTGACTGAGCTTCGCCGGCCGACACTGCTCGACCAGCGCCGACACGACCGCGCGCAATTCGACAGCGGCGAACCGGTCCTCGACGAATGGCTGCGCCGGTACGCCGGCCAGAACCGACGCCGCGACACCGCCGCGACCTGGGTCATCGCCGATGCCGACAACGTCGTCGTCGCGTACGCGAGCGTCGCGATGACAGGCATCGATCGGTCGGCCGCCCCCGAAATCGTCGCCAAGGGAGCTCCAGATCCGGTCCCTGCCCTCCTGCTTGGCCGACTGGCCGTCGACCGCCGATACGCCAACCGCGGTATCGGTACCGCCTTGGCCGCACACGTCCTTGCCACGGCAGTCGAGCTAAACGAGAAGGCAGCCTGCCGCGCAGTGGTTGTCACCGCGCTGAATGCCGCCGCCCGCGCTTGGTGGGAGCGGCTTGGCTTCCATCCCTTCGAGCCCCACGAGCCCGATCCGTTGGATCTGTATCTGCTCACTTCCGAGATCGAGGCCACCCTCAAGCAATAGCGGTAGGGAGCCTGCCCCATGGGCGGCGACCGAGTTGCGCCAAGACGACATCACCTGGTGTCCGCGCAAAGCAAGGCTCTGCCTGTGCCCGGCCAGACGCTCGCCGCCGAACGAATGCAGGGCCCCGCGTTGCGCTGTTGGATCCGGCGCGAGAGAAAGCCTGTTGCGATCGATTGCAAGCGGCGAGGGGGCTGAGATGTCGTGAAAGGGCAATCAGGCGAGGTGGGCGTCCGGTCTGACGCAGGCGAGGATGACAAGCGTCCCGCCTCGCCGGCCGGGTCCGGGTAGTCGAGCGGCCGGGAGGCGTGCGAGCGCCGCGTTCTCGGTTAGCTGCTGAACTTCTTGATGGCTTCTTCGGTGACCGGCGTGAAGAGGTTGACGAGGTTG
>OCZT010003738.1_pt1 | contig 15524 bp, 16 predicted proteins | sample 1539031 | NCBI WGS metagenome assembly OCZT01 (sample SAMEA3539308, study PRJEB22396) | soil metagenome | biome: tundra; feature: field; material: soil | place: USA | collected 2010-05 | depth 0.15 m | reverse complement strand
ATGATGCCAATGATGTAATGAGTGGGATTACTGAAGTTTTGTGTTATGGTACTGCTGTGCAGGTGGTGAATGTGTGAGGTGTGATGAATGAAATAAATAAACAGGTTTGAAAATAGGACTTCTTTAGGGAGTTCGTATATTTATTAGTTATAAGTTTTTTAAAATATTATTAAAAAAATTATGAAGATATTTATTATTTTAATCTCAATTTGTTTTTCTATCGTTGGATACGGACAACAACAGAAAACTAAACCTATTTCACAATGGCAACCCATTTATTTCATTGATTCTGTAAAAATAGATTTGCCGCAATTGTTTTTCGATCCAAATAAAATTGCAGATATTAATGTTGTTAGTAATTACTATGATTCCGCAAAACAAATTCATGGCAAGATGTTCATTACATCCAAAGATCCAAAAGATTTTAATTTTTTATCCGTTGCTGACATAACAAACGCTTATAAAAAGGGCACAAAAACACCAACAATTTTTATGTTGGACAATGAATTTCTGAAAGACATTCCTGCATTTAAAATTGACTCATCATATATTTTAAAGGTTGAAGTTTTACGAGCATCAGAAATTGAATATTTAAAAAACACTCTTCCCAATTTAACGATTGTGAAAATAATAACACGAACGAAAGAAAATCTTGACAGGCAAAATCAAATAAGAATTCAGGGAACAGAAACCACTTTGAGAAAATAAATCTGCCACCAACTTTGCATGTTGCAAATTTAAAATCAACTCAAATACTTTCCAACTATAGGCACTCTTCTTCCAACACCAAATGCTTTTGGTGAAATACGGATGATAGGACAAAACTGGTTGCGTTTGTATTCATTAATGTTCACCAGTTTTAAAACTTTATCAACCAGAGCCGCAAAAAGTTCTTTTGCTTTAGTCTTATGTTTCATATCTTTGTGGTGGCTTTAAAATGACACCAAATGGCTATAAAAGATAAACAGTTATCCTATCCAGCGGCTTTTCTATTAGATAAGCTTCAGGGCAAAAGCATTAAATGTTTTACTACTGACGAGGCATACAATCTTCTCAAGGATTCCTCAAAGGATTCTATTAAGCGTATGTTGGGTAAAATGGTAAAGCGGGGTTTGCTGATGCGGTTAAAAGATGGAGTTTATTATATCGTTCCCTTTGAGCAAGATGCAAAAACATTTATGCCTGACTGGCATTTGCTTTCGCAATACCTCGTTGGTGATGCAAATTATTACATCGGATATTTTTCTGCACTGCAAATTCACAGTTTGACAACGCAGCCGAACTTGAAAGAACAAATTGTTGTGAGCAAACAAATCAAACCCTCAACACTTAAAATAAAAGATATTCCCTTTCAATTTATTTATCACAATGAAGAACATTTTTTCGGAAGTAAAAAAACATGGATTGACAGTTTCAATAAAGTTCAATGTTCTGATTTAGAGAAAACTTTTATTGATTGTTTATTCAAGCCGAAATACGCAAGCGGCATAACAGAAATTGCAAAAGCAATTCACAAGTCAAAAGATAAGATTGACTACCAAAAACTTTTTGAGTATGCAAAGCAATTCAATTCCCAGGCGATAATAAAACGATTAGGATTTCTTTTAGAGTTACTGGAAATTAAACATCCGGTAATTGAGAAATTGCAAAAGTTGAGAACTAATTCCTTCGTGTTGTTAGAGCCGTCACACCCGAAAGAGGGAAAAACAATTTTTCGTTGGGCTATTCAACAAAACATTGACAGTAATTCTATTCTTTCACCTATTTTTAGTTGAATGATTGAACCAAAAGAAATAAATAAAGTAGCAACAGGAAACAGAGTAAGCAATAGGCAAATTGAGAAGGACTATATTTTGTCCTGGGTATTATATGCAATTTCAAAAAACAAAATTCTGAGCAACTGTTTAGTGTTTAAAGGTGGAACAGTTTTGAAGAAAGCATATATTGAAGATTATCGTTTCTCAGAAGATTTAGATTTTACTCTTGTAGATGAAATGGTTTCCAACAACCAAATTCTTAATGAGTTTAAAACCTTTTTTGAGTTTATCAGAGAAGAAGCGAATATTGAGATGCAGATTGATGATAAGAAATGGACGATACACGAAACAGGAAGCCCGCAATTTTACATTGACTATGTTGGACCATTAAAAGGAAATATGGGCAGTCGTGATTTAAAGATTGATATTACAAGAGGAGAAATTTTAGAAACAGAAATTGAGAGCAAATCAATTTACAGAAACTATTCTGACCTTGAAGAAGATTTCAAATTGAACTGTTATTCATTAGCCGAAGTGTTAATTGAAAAAATGGCTGCGTTGATGGGTAGAACTGAGCCAAGGGATTTATATGACTTCTGGTATTTAACCGAAGTTGAAAGAATCAGAGTTGCTGAACATGCAATTCCTTTTCATAGCAAGGCAGAAAGAAAAAAGCATGAACCAAAAGATTTTGCAAAAAAGGTCTTAAGTAAAGAATCTGCGTTTAAGCGTGATTGGGAAAATAAACTTGCATCTCAAATTCACGACTTGCCTAAGTATGATGATGTTTTCAGAGAAGCAAAAAGACATTTTAAATTCTGAATGATTTATTTTTGTGGGGCTGACATCTTTAATCAACCTGTTGTGCATCTATCAAACTTTTTCCGTTTCTTGGAAATGTGTACTTCTAAACCTAACAAAAACAAACTTCATAAACCCCCGAAACGTTATTCGCTAAATTCATGTCAACTCAAATACTTCCCAACTATAGGCACTCTTCTTCCAACACCAAATGCTTTTGGTGAAATACGAATAATGGGACAAAACTGGTTGCGTTTGTATTCATTAATGTTCACCAGTTTTAAAACTTTATCAACCAGAGCAGGATCAAAATCCTGTGCTTTTATCTGGTCAGGTCCCTGTGTTCTTTCAATGTATTGATATAATATTTTATCAAGAATTGCATATTCAGGAAGACTGTCACTGTCTTTTTGATCAGGACGTAATTCTGCTGAAGGCGCTTTGTTAATGATGTTAGCAGGAATTATTTCTTTCTCGCGATTTATATATTTTGCCAGCTCATAGATTTGCATTTTATAACAATCACCAAGCACACCTAAGCCTCCTGCCATGTCACCATATAAAGTTCCATAACCGGTAGCCAGCTCACTTTTGTTGGATGTATTAAGTAAAATATATCCAAACTTATTGGCAATAGCCATCAACAAATTTCCTCTTATCCTGCTTTGAATATTTTCTTCTGCAACACTAAATGGAAGATCTTTAAAAACAGGTTTCAGTTCTTTTAAAAAATCTTCATAAATATTTTTTATCAGAATAATATCATAAGGATTGCCGTTATTCTTACTTAATTTTTCTGCATCACCGATTGAATGTGAAGATGAATATTGGGAAGGCATTAAAACAGCTCTTACATTTTCACAACCTAAAGCTCTGCAGGCGAGTGCAATAGTTACAGCGCTATCTATACCACCACTGCTGCCAACGATTGCTTTACTAAAACTCATCTTGGTAAAATAATCTCTTATCCCAAGAATCAGTGCATCATGAACCTGGGCAACGTTCAATGTTTCAGTAAATTGTATTGGCTCCAAAAGCTGATACGGCATGGCTTGCACCGGTTCTATAACAGGTGCTTCAATAGTTCCGTCATCATTTAAAATTATTTCTTCAAGATGTTCTTTAAACTGGGGAAATTCTTTACACAGGTTTCCATCTTTATCAAATACCAGCGAAGCGCCATCAAACACCACTTCAGTTTGTGCGCCAATTGCATTGCAGTAAAAAAGGGGAAGTTTATATTTTATAACATTCGACTTAATGGTTGCTTTCCGGTCTTCATCATGTGTATAATCAAAAGGAGATGCAGAAAGATTGATCATTACATCAGGGTGCTGCTCCATCAGTTTATCCATCGGGCAAATTCTATACAAAGGATTGTTACCTAAATTCCAAATGTCTTCGCAAATAGTTACCGCCAGCCGCTTTCCTTTAAACTCCATTATATTCCACGTAAATGCAGGTTCAAAATAACGGTACTCATCAAACACATCATAATTAGGTAAACAGGTTTTGTGAGCAACGGCTTTTATTTCTTTTTCATAAAGAAGAAAAGCCCCATTAAAAAGATCTTTGCCATCCCATGCTGTATTTCTATCAGGTGAGCCAACCAAAACACCGATAGTATCAGCATGTTGTTTTATAATATCAATCGCATTGTAGCATTTATCAATAAAATCTTTAAAATCTAAAAAATCTTTCGGGGCATAACCGCAAATACACAATTCGCTAAACACAATAAGATCTGCATGCTGAGTTTTAGCATGTTGTATTGCATCAATTATTTTGGCTGTATTACTTTCAAAGTTTCCTATATGATAATTCTGCTGTGCAAGAAAAATTTTCATATTGCAAAATTAACGATTAGCAGATTGTTTCATTGGGTAAATTTGTTGTCTGGACTATGATTTATAGGATTAAAAGATTGTTGGATTAAACATAGATGATATTTATGAAAAGAATTTATTTTGTTCTCTTGCTATGGATTTTTTTTTCGTGTAAGAATAATGGCATTCCTGATGTTTCAGGAATAAAAATAGAGCTGAAAGTGCAGCGCTTCGAGAAGGATTTTTTCTCCATTGATACCAATAATATCTTAAACGAATTGCAGCGTTTGAGAATTAAATATCCTTCTTTCATTAATGATTTTACCAGCCAGATCCTTGGTTTTGATGATAAAACTCCGCCTGATTCTCTTACAAAATATGTTCATTTATTTATAAGAGATTATCGCTTTGTAAAAGACAGCGCCGACAAGCTTTTTGGAGATTTTGAACCGCAAGAAATAGAAATAAAAAAAGGGTTGCAATTTGTGAAACATTATTTTCCTGAATACAAAGCGCCGGGTAAGATCATCACATTCATCGGTCCATTTGATGGGTATAGTGATGTGTTAACTTCGGATGCATTTGCAGTTGGCTTACAGCTTCACATGGGCAGTAATTTTTCTTTTTTTAAAAGTGATATTGCACAGGATCTTTTCCCCAAGTACATATCCCAAAAATTTACGCCTGAATATATTCCTGTTAACTGCATAAAAAATATTATTGATGATATGTTTCCTGATAAAAGCGTTGGTAAGGCTTTAATAGAACAGATGGTTGAGAAAGGAAAACGCTTATATCTTCTTGATAAATTTTTACCTTATACTCCTGACTATTTAAAAATTGGTTATACAGAAAACCAATTAAAAGATTCGTATACCAATGAAGCAGTTATCTGGGATTTCTTTTTAAACAATGACTTGCTGAATAATGCCGATCAAAACATAGTAAAAAATTATATTGGTGAAAGTCCAAAAACGCAGGAATTGGGAGAAGGCTCGCCGGGTAATATCGGGGCATTCAGTGGCTGGCAAATCGTAAAAAAATACATGAGTAAATATTCAAAAACAAGTTTACAGGAATTGATGAAAACAGATGCAAGGGAAATTTATAATCAATCAAAATACAAACCGAGGAATTAAAGATAAATAGTCAATTGGTCAATTGGTCATTAGTCAAAATAAAATTAAAATATAATTACAGTAAATGACAAATGACTTAATGACTAATGACTGTAGAGTTAATTTAATTTGAATGGAACTGTCATCTCGAATGACGGAATATTTACGTAAAACGTTTTCTTATTATTAAGATTTTCCATAAAATAAGTTCCGTGCATTTTGCCCAACTCTGTGCGAAGATTACAACCGCTGATGTACTGGTATTTTTCACCGCTATTAATTTGCGGCTGATTACCAATAACTCCTTCACCTTCTACTTCACGATGTGTGCTGTCACTATCGAAAATATACCAGTGCCGGCGCAATAATTTTACCGGGAAAGAATTGTTGTTCTCAATTGTAATGCGATAAGCAAACATGTATTCGCTTCTGAGTGGATTACTGTAATCAGGCTGGTAAAATGTTTCAACACTTATGGTTACTCCCTCCGATATTTTTGATACCATGTTGTTCACTATGTAAAAATAAATTAAAAACGTATAAACGTTAAAAATGTTTCAACGCTCAGTATTATTTACATAAAATACCGCCATCGGGTAAAAGGTAACCTTTCTGTCAGATCTTTTTTGCTTTTGAAAAGTCTTGCTTATGAAGCCATGATAATATTTTATCCCGATTATCGCCTTGTATTATTATTTCATTTTCTTTTACTGAACCACCGGTTCCGCAAAATGACTTCAGCTTTCTGCTCAATTCTTGCAGATCAGTATCTTTTCCTTCGAATCCCTGGATCAATGTAACTATTTTACCTGCTCTTTGCTTTGCATCTAAACGTATCTGTAAATTTTGTTGTGCTGGAGGAAGAGTTGTTATATCATCTGTATTTTCATCAGGCAACTTAAAATTTGGATCGGTTGAATAAACCAAGCCGGATAAATTTGATCTTTTCTTAGACATATTTTTATAATAGCCGTGCTTTCAAACTCAGGTCTAAACTTTTTGCCTGGTGTATAATTGCACCGCTTGAAATATAATCCACTCCTGTTGCTGCATACTCCTGAATATTTTCTAAGTTAATCCCTCCGCTGGCTTCAGTTTCATATTTTCCATTAATGATCTTTAAAGCCTTTTCAATTTGTTGTGGAGTAAAATTATCCAGCATGATCCTGTGTACTTTACCAACTTGTATTACTTTTTTTACATCGTCTAAACTTCTTGTTTCAATTTCAATTTTCAGATCCAGGTTTTTTTGCTGCAGATAGGTATTTGCTTTTGCAATTGCTTTTTCAATTCCGCCGCAATAATCAATGTGATTATCTTTCAGCATTATCATATCATATAAACCAAAGCGATGATTAGTTCCACCACCGATGCGTACGGCTTCTTTTTCAAGCAAGCGAAAATTAGGGGTAGTTTTTCTTGTGTCTAAAAGTTTTGTGCTGTAGCCTTTGAGTTTATCAACGTATTGCCGGGTTAAAGTTGCGATGCCGCTCATACGCTGCATACAGTTTAATACCAGCCGCTCACAAGAAAGTATGGTATGCACTTTTGCCTGCACTTCAAAAGCAATTTCTCCAAACTGCATTTTATCTCCATCCTTTTTGTAAGCAGTAAAAAGAACAGCGGGCTCAACATATTTAAAAATAGTTTCAGCCACTTCAATGCCTGCTAAAATACCTTCTTCTTTTATTTTTAAAATTGCTTTCCCTTTTGCATCAGCATCTATACAACACAATGTTGAATGATCACCATCACCAATATCTTCTTCCAAAGCATTTTTTATAAGGAAATCGAGTAGCTCTTTGTAATTCATCTCAACAAAACTAAACAATGATTTTTTGTGATGGATTAAAAAATCCCGCCAAATGGCGGGACAATTCTAATAGAGCTATTTTTCAAATCTTAGTTCCTGCAGTAATTGCTTATCGCCTTTTTGCTTCATATAAATGGTTGTACGATATTCACCATTTTTTGTTTCCAAAGTACCGATAATAAATTGAGCACCTGCATTATTTCCTTTATGCACTATTTCAAAACCTTTTACAACATTATTACTAAAAAAATCTTTTAAAACCAACTCGGCCTGGCTTTTACTATATGTATTGCTTTTATCAGTAAGCGTAATTTCAATTGTATTATCAAAATATTTTGAAAGTTGTGAAGCATTTCCATTTTTTATTGCACTTTCCACTTCATCTACCGAAACAAATGAAGTCAAACAAAACAACAACACAATTAAGCCATATTTTAAAAATCCGTTCATGTGTATAAGTTAACTACATTAAATTTTGCCAAAAACGTGCCAACTAACTTTGATAGTGCATCTTTTAATTCTAATAAATTAACTTTGATTTATGGTAGAGAAAAAACTTATACTAATTATAATGGATGGATGGGGACTTGGAAAAATAAAATCAAGCGATGCAATTCAAAATGCTAATGTTCCATTCGTTAGTTCATTATATTCTAAATATCCAAATACTACTTTAGTTACATGCGGTGAAGCAGTGGGGTTACCTACAGGTCAAATGGGTAATAGTGAAGTAGGGCATTTAAATTTAGGCGCAGGAAGAATTGTTTACCAGGAATTGGAAAGGATAAATGTTGCTATCAGGAACGGGGAATTCAAAAAAAATGAAGCACTTTTAAATACCATCCAATATGCAAAAAATAATAATAAGCCTTTACATTTAATGGGACTTGTAAGCGATGGTGGTGTTCATTCCCATATTGAACATCTAAAAGCAATCACAAGTATTTGCAAAGAAGAGGGATTACAAAACGTATTTGTTCATGCATTTACTGACGGCAGAGATACAGATCCTAAAAGTGGCATTCATTTTTTAAAAGAATTACAGGATCATTTAAATAATACAACAGGAAAAATAGCAACAGTTGTTGGGCGTTATTATGCAATGGACCGTGATAAGCGCTGGGAAAGAATTAAAATTGCTTATGATGCTTTAGTGAACAGGATTGGCAGAACGACCAGTGATATTTTTGATGCTGTAGAACAATCTTATCAAATGAATGTTACAGATGAATTTATAAAGCCAATAATTAATCAGGAAATTCCGGATTCAAATATAAAAGATGGAGACGTGGTACTATGCTTTAATTTTCGTACCGATCGTTGCAGGGAGATAACACAGGTGCTTACGCAAACGCCGATACCTGATTTTGGCATGAACCCATTGTCACTTTATTTTACTACAATGAGCCGTTATGATCATACATTTAAAAACATCAATGTGATTTTTGAAACCGATGATCTTAAAAATACACTCGGAGATATTCTTGCACAACAACATAAAAAACAAATACGAATTGCTGAAACAGAAAAATATCCGCATGTAACTTTCTTTTTCAGTGGCGGCAGAGAAGTGCCTTTTGAAGGTGAAAAAAGAATTATGATCCCCTCACCAAAAGTTGCAACGTATGATCTGCAGCCGGAGATGAGTGCATATGAGGTAACAGAAGCTCTTCTCCCTGAAATAAAAAATAAAACAGCTGATTTTATCTGTTTAAATTTTGCCAACACAGACATGGTGGGACATACAGGCGTTTGGGAAGCGGTTATAAAAGCCGCTGAAACAGTAGATAAATGTGTAGAAAAGGTTGTTACTGCTGCATTGGAAAATGGATATACAATCTTCTTAACTGCAGATCATGGTAATGCAGATTATATGATAAATGAAGATGGCACACCCAATACTGCGCATACATTAAATTTGGTTCCGTTCTTTATTATTGATAAAGAATGGAAGGGAAATATAAAACCAGGTAAACTTGGCGATATTGCACCCACTATTTTAACCATGATGCAATTACCTATACCAAAAGAAATGACAGGTAACATTTTAATAAACTCTTGAATAATTTATATGAAAAAGATCTTTAAAAGAATTTTAATCGCATTGCTGATAATTTTTATTGCCATTCAATTTATCCGTCCGGCAAAAAACAGATCAGAAGGTATAAGTGCTAATGATATTTCAACTAAATATCCTGTTCCTGACAGCGTTCAGGCTATTTTAAAAGTTGCCTGTTACGATTGTCACAGTAACAATACAAGGTATCCATGGTATGCAGAAATTCAACCTGTTGCATGGTGGCTTAATAACCATATTAAAGATGGAAAAAGGGGATTGAATTTTTCTGAATTCACATCTTACCGTATAAAAAAACAATTTCACAGATTAGATGATATAAATAAGCTGGTAAAGAAAAATGAAATGCCCCTAAGCTCTTATACTTTAATTCATACTGATGCAAAATTAACCGAGGGGCAAAAGCTTGCAATTGCTGCATGGGCAACATCAATAAGAGATTCTATCAAGGCTCATTATCCACCGGACAGCCTGGTTAAGAAGTAAATAACATAACTTAAAAATCTTTAAATAGTTAAATAATACCTCATATTTTATTTGATAAGCAGCGATTTTTTATAATTTTTTGTCTTAACTTGAGGGTTAATACCAAGCAAAATATATGACAGAAGAGCTTATGCTTCATGGCTGTCTTAATAATGTTGCATCCGCACAGGAGGCATTATACAATCGTTTTAGCCCTCGTATGTTAGGTGTTTGTTACAGGTTTGCCCGTAATCGTGAAGATGCGGAAGATATGTTGCAGGAGGGATTTATAAAGGTATTTACCCAAATACAACAATTTCGCGGACAAGGTGCATTGGAAGGTTGGATAAGAAGAATTATTGTGCATACATGTATCAATATTTTAAAGAAGAATAAAAAATTTATTGATAGTGTAGACCTGATCCATGCAGGCAGTTTGTACCTGAACGAAAATAATATTCTTTCCATACTGGAAACTAAGGAAGTAGTAGAATCTGTAAGACAACTGCCACTAGGATACAGAACAGTTTTAAATCTTTATGCAATTGAGGGATTTAATCATAAAGAAATTTCGCAAATGCTGGATATAGAAGAAAGTACCAGCAGATCGCAATATACCAGGGCAAAAGTAATGTTAGAAGGGATATTGATTCATAAGAAAATTATACAAAAACCAAAAGAAAGGATAAGAATGCTAATTGGAGCTAATAACTAATACCATAAAAACCAATAAGAAAACAATTGACAATTACCGCTACTGAAATTTATGTGAAATGGAAAGAAAATTTTACCCGGCAAATTTTGAAAAATTCCTGAAAGGGCATGCAGATCAGTTTAAAATGTCACCTTCAAAAAAGGTATGGCATGGAATTTATAATGATCTTCATCCGGGAAGAAGATGGCCATCTGTTGCTATGAGCATGGTCTTTATTTTTACACTTGTTATAATAGGCCACTTAAATACTAATAATGGACATAATACACCATTGTATGATTTAACTTCTTTACATAGTTCCAATCTTATAAAACCTATAAGAACTTCAGAAGCGGTAAAACAATCTGACACAAAGAGTATAGTAAACAGGGATAATTCCACCGGGAATATTGCCGGTGATAATGATCCTGTTAATGCTGCCCGGCAATTATCAGTTATAAAAAATATTCAGCATTCTTCAAATACAGCAACTGACTTTCCGAATATAAATGAAAGCAAATCCAATAATGCTGTTTCGGAAAATAAAAATGAAAATCCTTCTTCTGATAAAATTGAAAATAATGTAACCAAAATTTCTTACCTAGACGATCCGGTTACTAAGTCTTCACAAGATTTAAACGATGTAAAGAATGAGGAAGAATCTGTAAACACAACAACATCAAACATCAATAAAGAAATAAGTTCATCTTTTAAAGAGACTACTTCAAATATGCCTGCGCAGGCTAATGCAACAAATATTCATAAACCAAGGAGAATTAATAATGTTACCTGGACATATTATGTATCTCCTTCTTTCAGTTATAGATATTTATCTGATGATAAAATAAATAATTCTGTTATTCATAAACCTATGATAGGATATGAGGCAGGAACGGCAATGAGCTTTAATATTTTTAAAAAATTACAATTTACAACAGGATTACAGCTAAATTATTCAGGTTATAACATTAAAGCCAATAATACGCACCCTATTATTGCTACATTAATTTTAAACAGTGAAACTCCGGGGCAATACAATGTATATTCTACAATGTCTCATTATGGTAATGGTACAGGAAACGAGTTTACAAGATTAAAAAATTATAGTTTACAGGCATCTCTCCCAATTGGTTTGCAATATGTGTTTGCAGCAAATGATAATATTAAATTTAGTGCAGCTGCTGCTTTTCAGCCTTCTTTTATTATTGCCAGCCAGGCTTATTTACTTTCCACTGATAAAAGAAATTATTTGACAGATCCGGATTTATTTCGCAAATGGAATATGAACACCAATCTTACAACATACATTTCATTTACATCTAACTCATTTACCTGGCAGATCGGGCCACAGGTACGTTACCAGCTCTTATCTACTTATTCAACACGCTACCCGGTTAAAGAATATCTTATCAATTATGGTATCCGCGTAGGTATCAGCAAAATCTCAAAATAATTTACAATAAAAATTCAGTGCAGGTCGTTATATACAAACTATAACTTTCTGTCCTAAACCGTTGCTTCGTACCCTGCAGCGGTTTTTTATTTGTCCAAAGAAACTTCTTTTTAAAGTATTTTTGAAGATGCAAATTAGGTTCTTATCAGCTGTATTTTTTCTGATGTTTTTATTTTGTGGTTGTACAGAACAAAAATCACAAACTTCTCAACAAACAAAAAAAGATTCTACAGAAGAGCATACTTTTTTTCCTGTAACAGAATATATCCGCGGTCAGTTAAGTGAAATAGACAGCCTGCCTATAACTCCTTTAAAAATTATTAATTATAATGGCAAGCAAGATTCAATATGGATGAAAAAAGAAAATATCCGGGTTTTTGCTGAACCATTTCTTCATCCTGAAATCGATACAACAAATTTTAAATATCTGTTTATCGAAAAGTCATTTTTAGATCAAACGATTAATGCCTTTACATTTTCTTACGATCCTGTTGATAAGCTACCCGATTCATTACAACTAAAGAGATGGGATGTTTATATTGATCCAAAAAAGAATACAATAAAAAGAATTTACATTGTAAAAGAAGTCAATAATAACGGCACTTTACAAACTGTGCAGCTCACATGGAAATCGAACCAATGGTGTAAAATAACAACCATAACAGAGCAGGCAGGCAAACAACCTGATATTAAAGAAGAACTGATGAAATGGGATTTTAGTGAATGATCTTCCTGCCAAACACATATTTTGAAAGCGGTAAATTTGCAGATCTATGACACCGGAGTCCTATCAAAATATAATAAAAACACTTCCCAACCAGCCTGGCATTTATAAATACTTTGATGAAAAAAATGAAATGCTTTATGTAGGAAAAGCAAAACATCTGCGCAAAAGAATAAGTTCTTATTTCACAAAAACTTTTACCGGCTATAAAACTCACGAATTAGTCCGCCGGATACATCGTATTGAATTTACCATTGTTGATTCTGAGCAGGATGCATTTTTATTAGAGAATGCACTTATAAAACAATTTCAGCCAAAATTTAATATTAATCTTAAGGATGATAAATCATATCCTTACTTAGTTATTAAAAATGAGCCTTTCCCACGTGTATTTTTAACCCGTACAAAAATTAATGATGGCTCGCAATATTTAGGACCTTTTACTTCGGTAGCGAAAGTGAGGGAGCTACTCGATTTTATTAAACAGAATATTCAATTACGAACCTGTAAGCTCAATCTTACAGAATCAAATATTCAAAAAGGCAAATTTAAAGTTTGCCTGGAATATCACCTGGGCAATTGTAAAGGCCCCTGCGAAGGATTTCAGTCAGCAGAAGATTATAGTCAAGGATTATCGCAATTAAAAAATTTAATGAAGGGAAATCTTTATCCCGTTATTCAACACTTTAAACAGGAGATGCAGCAACATGTTGAAAAGATGGAGTTTGAAAAAGCCGGGTTCATTCGAAAAAAAATTGAGCATCTACAAAATTATCAATCCCGCTCAAAAGTGGTAAACGGGCATGTTGGTAATGTTGATGTTTTCTCTATTTTAAAAGATGGTGACTGTGCTTATGTAAATTATTTAATGGTAAATAATGGTACAATTGTTCTTACTAAAACAATAACACTGGAGCAAAAACTTGATGAAACACCACAGGAGGTTCTATTGTTTTCTATCGCACAATTGAGAAGCACTTTTAACACCGAAGCAAAAGAAATAATTGTTCCTTTTGAAATTATTTATCCTGAGCAGGAAATAATTGTAACTGTTCCCAAGGCAGGAGATAAGAAAAAATTATTAGATCTCTCCGAAAAAAATGTAAACTATTTTAAAGAAGAATTGAACAGAAAAAAAATGCTGCAACTGGAAGGCAAAAGCGATAGCGAAAAAAGAAAAGCGCTGGAACAGTTACAGAAAGATCTGCATTTACCTGCTACCCCGGTTCACATAGAATGCTTTGATAATTCCAACTTCCAGGGAAGCTATCCTGTTTCTGCAATGGTGTGTTTTAAAAATGGTTTGCCAGATAAAAATAATTACCGAAGATTTAATGTAAAAACAGTGCAGGGTATTAATGATTTTGCTACCATGAAAGAAGTTGTTTTAAGAAGATATAAAAGACTGGTTTTGGAAAACCATCCCCTTCCCGAGCTTATAATAATTGACGGAGGTAAAGGACAATTAAATGCTGCTGTAGAAAGTATAAATGAATTAGGTCAGCAAGGCAAAGTATCTATTGTTGGCCTGGCTAAAAATGAAGAAGAGATATTTTTTCCCGGAGACCAGCAATCAATAAAATTACCATGGAACAGCGAAAGCCTTAAACTGATAAGGCGCATAAGAGACGAAGTTCACCGCTTTGGTATAAATTTCCATCGTAACCAGCGAAGCCGCGGAACATTTGTAAATGAGCTCGAACAAATAAAAGGTATTGGCAAAGCAACTGCAGATGCTTTATTGAAACAATTTAAATCAGTAAAAAAAATAAAAGAATTATCTCAGGAAGAATTAAGTAAAGCAGTTGGAAATTCAAAAGCAAAAATTATTTTAAACTATTTCTCCAATGTCAATCCCATTAATCCCACAAATCTCATAAATCATGGTTCAGACAATCAATAACTCCACAAATTTTGCTCGTAATTAAATATCCTGTCTTTTATAGTTTCACCTTCGAGCAATTGTAATATTTTATTATCTTTTAAACCGCCATAGTCTGATAAAAATCTGTCATACGGATTATCCAAAGTGCTCTTAATAATCCGCCCATAAAACATCCTGCTTTCAAACAATTCTTCCCAGGTCATTCTTGCCCCAAAGTTCTTTCCATTGTATACTTCATACTTTGCAAAGATGGGGCGCATGTCAGGATAATAAACCCAGAACAATTCTGTTTCACCAAGATTTACACCCTGGGAAGTAATAATATTTTTTACAGGAGCAATACCTAATATTCTCCAGAACAAACGCGAACTTTCTTTATCAAATATCACTTCTTCCTTAATTCTGAATTTATAAAAAGAATCCAGGTTAACTTCTGCAGTAACATTTTTGGTACCTGTTACATTTCCCAAAGAATCATAAATAGGAACTGATACTGTACCACCTGAAATTTTTTCGGCTACTTCAGATACCGTTAATGGGGTTGTGAACCTATCATCAACTTGACTAAATACAGTTACGCCGCCACTATCAGGACCATTCTGTATTGCTTTAAATAATATTGAAATGAAACGTTGATTACCATTGTCCTCATCCGCTGCATAGCGAAAAGGCAAATTCATTTTCTCTCTTATATCTATTTCTCTCCAAAGTTTCTCACGATATACCACATCATCTTCGCGGAGGTATTCGTATGCCAAAGGTGTTCTGTCTTTCACCAGGTTTCTTTCTATAGCATCGTTTGACCGCAATGATTTTTTTACAATAGGTATAGGCAAGCTATCCACTTTAACGGGAAGAGGTACAACAGCAACCACTGTATCCTTGGTTGGATTGATGCTCACCTTTGTTTT
>OCZT010003736.1_pt1 | contig 15526 bp, 17 predicted proteins | sample 1539031 | NCBI WGS metagenome assembly OCZT01 (sample SAMEA3539308, study PRJEB22396) | soil metagenome | biome: tundra; feature: field; material: soil | place: USA | collected 2010-05 | depth 0.15 m | reverse complement strand
GATTGCCAAAGCAAAATATATAGGCAATCCGCTCAATGGCTTGGTAGATTTCTACACGCGACCAGATCGCCTTCAATGGGGAATGGAGACAGGCGACTTCTCAAGACTATACATTGATTGCGACTCGTTTGCAACATGGGCCTATGCCGCGCTGATACAAATAGCGGGTATCAAGCCTCAGATTTGGACACTCATTGACAAAGGATTGGTCGGATCTCACGTAATATGCACGTTTCAAGGCCCAGATGGACTCAATGGGGCTATTGATACTAATGGATATCATATGCTGCCAGATCTTTTACCATCTACTCTATGTAAGACATGGACAGAAATTTATGCATCAGAAAAATATAATTATATTTGTGCTATTCCTACTAAATATCCATTTTAATATATATATGATAATTGTATGCTATAATTATCATATATAGGGGTTTATTCATGGCTGGATTTATTAATTCCTTAGGAATATATCACACCGGGCCAAGACGGCCTGGTGATATAGACGCCATAAAAGTACCACCTGACATATTTAATGTCTATTTTTGGGATTTTAAAACACACAATTATGTATTAGGAACACCTACTAGCCCGCCAACACATTTTACTTTTAGTCAACCAACGCCTTCATCTAAATGGCTTCTACCTCACCATATGGGAAGAATTCCAATTGTAGTCATAACAAATACATCAGGAGAACGAGTTTACACGGATATAGTAAACTCAGATGTTAACAATTTAATTATAAATTTTTCTAAACCGTTCGCAGGATTCGCATACCTGACATGATAAACCAAACAGGAGAAATTAAATGGCCTCGATTCCATATTTAAGTAATATTGATCTAACTGGGAATCAATTACTAAACCACGTAATCCATAATTCGGCAGCAGCACTATCATCTCCGCTATCTGGCCTTAACTATTTTAATACTTCTGTAAATAAATGGTTTTATTATAACGGCTTGGCTTGGATTGATCCATTGGCCCGCGCTAACCATACGGGCACTCAGCTAGCTTCCACTCTATCTGATTTAGCTGCGACTGTTCAGGCATATAGAGTAGATCAATTTGCCGCCCCTACTTCCTCGGTATCATGGAATAGCCAAAAGATTACTAACCTGGCAGATGGTACTGGCTTACAAGACGCTGCTACTATTAACAACATTAATAACCTATTACAGTCTTTCGCTCAGCGACTAGCTGCTGCTGCTGTTACTACGGCCCCTTTAGCGACTAATACCTATAGCAATGGCGCTAGCGGCGTTGGTGCTACATTAACAGCAACAGTCAATGGCGCTATAGCTGCTGTAGACGGTTATACTCCTGCACTGAATGACTACCTATTAATCATAAGTGAAGTAACTGGCTCAAATAATGGCCTTTATAAAGTAACCCAGCTAGGCGATGGAACTCATCCATATATCCTAACACGCGCCTTAGATATGAACGTAAGTGCTAACTTTACGGGCGCTTATTTCGTAGTAGGTGAAACCAGCACTACGTTAGGCGGTGCTATCTATCTATGTAATCAGCCAGCACCTACAGTAGGTACGACGGCTCTTACCTTTACTCGCGTTAACGCAGCCACTACTTACTCCGCTGATGAAGCTACGATTCATAAGACTGGAAGTACATTTAGCATTATCAGCACATACGTAGGTCAATCATCTATTACTACACTAGGAACTATTGGAACTGGTTCATGGCAGGGAACTCCCGTAGCCCTACTATACGGCGGTACAGGCGCTACTACAGCCGCCTCCGCAAGAGCAAACATGTTGGCGACAGGTAAATATTCTGTAACCATTGGAAACGGAGCATTAACAACATTTACAATTAACCACAATCTTAATACAACCGATGTTGTTGTTAGCCTTAAAGATGTAGCAACCAGTACAAATCAATTTACTTCATATGTTGGAGTTGATGCTAATAACGGAACTCTAAGCTTCTCCGTTGCTCCCACAACTAACCAATATAGAATCACTGTGGTTGGTTAGAATGATTTCTTTTCTTGATAAAATCGCGGCAAAAGCATCAAATGCAATTTCTGCAAGTCTAAATATAGCAATTGGGGTTATTCCAACAACTCCTCTTGCTGGCGATGTGTGGGCCACAACTTCTGGACTGTTTGCTTTTATTAATAGCAGAACAGTTCAGTTAGATCTTCCACTTGGGTCTTTCACGGATACATTTGTTTTAACTACAGGACAAACTACCGCAATAACAACTCATACTCCTGTTGGAATAGCAGATCTAACCCCATCAATGGGGCCAGTTTTATTAGATCCATCACAAATTACAAATTTGGTTGGAAATGTAGTTACATTTAACGCAATTCCAGCATCTTTAAACGGCAAAAGTTTATCTATAAAATATACGAGGATTGATTAATGGTTTGGAGTAACGCTGTTGCAATAGATCAAACTACGCCAGGATCAACAGATCAAACGTGGGTGGCGAATAATTCAACTCAAGTTAGTAAAGTTGATTTTTCTACCGGAACAATTTCTTTAACTCCGGTTGCTTTTGCCGCTGGTGTTTATTCTTGGAGAACTGCTGCAAAGTGGCTTCTCCCAAACTTTGGAACATATCAAAATTTTATAGCAACTTCTTTTAATATATCTGCCATGAACGCTGTTGCAAATATAAGAGTTGGCGAACAAACCCGCCTAGCTGATTGGGTTGGAAATGCAACAACCGCAGGTGTGTTTACTCAAAAAGGTTACGGAATAAGCAACTCTGATGGGTGGACAGATCTTTTCCTAGAAGTAATAGTTGTTTTTGGCGCAACCGCATTCGTGTTTACAATTACATATCTTGATGAAACAAATACTAGCAGAACAACCACAGTTACAATTCCGTTAAGCACAGTTGTTAATGCTAGAATTAATGTTCCGTTAAATGCTGCTAGTTTATTAATGAAACAAATAACTAACATTACCTGTGCAACTTCTCCAGCCGCAGCAGCAGAGTTTAATATTTGGGGATTTCATAGATGCGCCCAATTTGGATCTCCTGGTGTTGCGGGAACAGGAACTTCAGCAACAATTATGATAAATAATTTTCCAATGGGATATTCTGCCAATAACCGCAATCTAAATACTTATGTTGCAATAGAACACGCAGGACAAGCGGCAACAGCATTTCTTTTAGATGCTTCTGTTAGTGGTATTTTTAGGTCTGCTATTTATAATCAATAATAATTTACATCACAGCTATGATCTATAATAGTTTCTAAATTAAATTAAATATATTTATATAAAATGGATATAATCTATGGCATATTAACGTTTAATTAAGAGAGGATCAAATGCCTGACATTTTTTTAGAAGAACTGGCCTTCGATCTCGTAGAATTTAAAGTAATAGACAATGATCCTATTATTAGCGATGAATTAGCAGCTATTATAGACTCCGAAGCTAATCCCGCTGATACTTCAGAACCCCTACTTAATAGATATCGTAGTTTAGCTAAGGTTCAGTTTATTCTCTGCCATAGCTTACCTACCGTTAACTCTAACGGAGCTACTTGGACTTATCCTACATTAGTTAACTCTTGCAAGACAGTTGCTAATCAGGTAATGAATTTAAATCACGAATTAAAAGATAATCAAAAAGTATTAGGCGTTAAACTTAATAATAATATAATTGGTCATATGATCGAAGGTAATATTGCAGAGCTTCCTAAAGACGATAATGGTTTCTATCCCCTAATTCCTGAAAATCCGATCGCTGTAACAGTCACAGCTTATCTATACAAAAGAATTGTTCCTGATCTAATTAACCGTCTAAGCTTAGGCGAAAAGTTTAAAGTTTCTATGGAATGTGAATTTACTGACGTATCTTTTATATTTGACGGAAATCTTTATAGTCGCTCAGAAAAACCAGAACTTTTAGGAAAAAGAGAGTGGAATGGTAAACCCATTGTTAGAGTTTTAGGCGGATCTGATCCTAGTGGCGGAATCGTAAACTTCTGGGGTTGTGCAATCCTAGATAATCAAAAACCAGCAGATATAGACGCCGAAGTATTATCAACCGTTGCTTCTGAGATTGGCGAAATGCCTACTGATTTTATAAACTTAATCGAGGACACATCAAACATGCCTAATAAAAATTTTATTGAAAGATTACCTAAAGAAATTGCTGTTATCTTAGAGCCGCTATTGTCAGTTAGAGTCGAAGATATTTCAGACGAGCTAATCGCCCAAGCGCTTATAGATCACGCAGCTAAAGTAACTGATCTGGAATCAGAGATTAAAGTATTAGTTAGCGAAGTAGCTGCCGGTAAGAATTTACCTTTAGCTGACGGAAACCCAGTATGGAGCGCTAGTGCTGCTAAGAAAAGTATCGCAAAGCTAGCATCTAAAGACGGCTCAGGGGATAAAGATACGATCAATTGGTCGAAATATAGTAAAGCCTTTATGTACGTAGATCCTGAAAATAAGGAAGCATTTGGTGGTTATAAATTACCATTTGCTGATGTAATCGAAGGTGAGCTAAAAGCTATTCCTCGCGCACTATATGCAGTAGCTGCTGTTCTTAACGGTTCTCGCGGTGGAGTAGATATTCCAGAAGCCGATAAAGAAAGCATTAAGTCTACCGTAGCCGGTTATTACAAAAAGTTAAAGAAAACAGTTCCTTGGTCAACAGAAAAAGCTAGCACGGAAGCTGCTTATATAAGTGGGACATTAGACGATCAATTACAAGTGCTACGAGATCAAGTAAATGAGGAATTAAAGGAATCAGGACTATTTGATGATTCTTTTTATATATCTGCCCTATTCACAAATTCTGTTATTATTAATGTCTGGGATGACGATCAGGATGGAGATGGCGGGTATTGGCAAATACCATATGCTCTAACCGAGGACAAGTCGAATGTTATTTTCGGAAAGCCCCTACCTGTAGAAATTAAAGAAATTATTGTTCCTAGAGCGGAACCTATTACTGGCGACGAAGACGAAAACGAAGTAGCCAATAACAATGAAGGAGATCCAAAAAACATGCCCAAAAACAAAGAGGTAGCTCAAGAAACCGAACTAGACGTTACTCCAGTAGCGCCTGTGGTCGATGAAGCGCTAGTCGCTGAATTAGCTTCCCTAAAGGATCAGTTAACTGGTCTAATTGCTGAAAATCTTAATCTTAAGTCTAAGATTGAAGCTCACGAAACCGAAAAGGAAGCTGCTCGTCGTTCCGCCGTCTTAGAGAGCCGTAAGGCTGTACTAGCTCAGGACTTCGACTTAGATGAACTTCTAGAAGGCGAGGACGAAAATGATTTAGCCTCTATGAGTGATGAAGAATTCTCGGCCCACGCGGCTAAGATGAAGAAGATTGCAGCTAAGTTTAAGAAAGTTCCTGCTGTAGTTCCTGATACCGATAACGACAAAGCTAATTCGGAAACCCACGTAGAAACTGCTGGTGCAGTTAAGCCTGTTAAGCCACTTTCACCTGAAGGCTCAAACAATAAAGGTCTAAAATCTAGACTTCGCGGCTTTTAATTTAAAAAAATAAAAAAGTATTAGAGGAGAATTATAAATGTTTAAACCCCGCGTTTCTAAGCCAGCTAACTTATACAATGTAAACCAAGTTTTACTTGCTGGCACTGCTGTTTCTGAAGGTTCCGATGGCTTCTTAGTTCCTGCCGTAAGCGGTTCTGGCACTATGGGATTCCTAGCCACCGATGTTCGCGATTGGACCACCCGTACAGAGAAGGAAATTCTATTCCCTGAACTATACTTTGGTTTTCTCTTATCACCAGTTTTCATTAATCAACCTCAAGTTACTTATCCTACAAAAGTAGGCGTAAGAATTGGCGCTGGTTATGAATACGAAATTCAGATGAGTGGAACGACCCTAGTAATTGGCGATCTATTAGTTGCTGATGTTAATGGTCATCTAGTCAAGGCTAATGGCGATGGTCGCACCGTCCTAGCCGTAGTTAAAGAACCCGGCATGGGCGTAGGCTTACCCCTTGATTATCTAAATGACCCATCTCAGGCCGTATACATTATCCGCACTCTAGTTTAATAAATCTATAACATTTCAAAAAATTAGGAGAAATTTAAACAATGCCAAAAATTGAACATGCCCTTCAATATGTCGAAGAGTTCAACCTTTCGACCGAGCGCCTTTCTAAGAAAGAGCGTCAGGAAATGTGGAAGGAAGTTGCATCTAGTGAAGATAACCGTATGGCCCACGCCGAAGCCCTAGCTGAGCAGATCACCAATGAAATTGCTGCCGTTATCGCTGCTGCCAAGGACAACAACATCTTAGCCCTAGAGGAACTAGCTACCGCAGTTCTAACTCGTACAATCGTATGGGACGTATTAAAGGAGAATATCGCATCTCTAGTTATGGAAGTTCGTCAACTAGAAGCCTTTGAAAATCCTTTCTATACCGTTCGTCGTTTGAATACCGTAACGATGGTAAATAACCACCCAACAATGGGAGCTACGCCTATCGTCCAGGTTGGTCATCAAAATGATTCTCTACCTATTATGACCAGCGACAACCGCACGGCATATGGTTATTCAACTCGTAATGCTCTATTAGGTCAAGTCAACGAGCGCGACGAGGCTGCTAACGAAATCCGTAGAGCGCTATTAGAGAACCGTGAGCGTAAGTTCATCGCCCTAATTCGTAATGTCACTGCTTGCCCAGGCCCCGGCCAGGCTAACACCATTCCTCTACCTGAATTCGCCATGGCTAACGATACCACGCCTGATATCAACAACGTTATCTTCGACAAGTTATCCAACGGCTTAACCAAGAGAAATCTTTCTGAGCTAATGTTTAAATTGGAGCAGTACGGTTATGAAGGCAAGACTGTCTATATTTCTCCTCGCCGTAAGGCTGACGTTCGTGGTTGGGTTTCTGCCCAGGTTACGACTTCTAGCTCACCTGTTGACTTCTTCACCCAGCGTGAAATTATCACCAGCGGCAAAATGGGTAATCTATATGGCCTAGAAATTAAGGTTCTAAATTACTTAAAAGATGACGAAGTATACATTTGGGATAATTCCAAGGACTTCGGAGAAATCTTCTTACGCGGCGAAGTTCAAATCGAAGACCGTATTTCCACGGAAGGCGCTTTCATGAGAGAGTTACACGCTGCTCAAAATGAAGGAATGGTTCTTTACAATGGCCGTCGTCTAGCTAAGTTATCCCTAACCCTTCCTGAGTAATTCACTGGATAGTCTGTGGTGTAATTAAAAACTTATATCACAGACTATCTCCCAGGAGAAATATGTTACTTTCAACCTTAGTACCACAATGCCAATATGCATCCGATCAACTAGCAGGGCTACAAAGCCAAGACGTTGTAGGAATTATAAATTTAGCCATAATGTTATTGAGTGCTAAGACTGGGATTAAGTTTAGTATAACTGGCGCTACTTGGGATTTATATGACTTAACTATTGCTATTAATAATCCACAATCTCTTGTAATTGATAATAACCTTTTAGTTTTAATTATATTACAAACCAAACAAGTCGTAAATTCTAGCTCAAATGTTATTCGAACCAAATTTGGTTCAGTTCTAATAGATTATGATCCAAAAGCTTGGCAAAGAGATGAAGATATGTTGGATAATCTAATCCAATCATATGCGGTTACGAATAATGTAAATATCCCAACCGGATTCTATGCTATGTCATTAAACGAATATGATCTAACACTAAACCCAAACTTTATGTTAAACATACTAGACGGAACAATGTTTGGATATTTAATCAATCAAGATTTCTGGATCTAACTAAAAATTTAAGGAGAAATTTAAAAAGATGGCTAATCAAATTTACGCCTCAGTACAAAATATCGTAGTTAAGCAGCTTAACGATCTGTGGCTCTCTTTCAGCTTTGATATTCACAAAGAACTTTATAACCTAACTGTATTGAGAACGTCAGGATCTAATACTATTTCTACGAACACTACTGCTTCTGGCACTCAATTAAGTTTCGGAACCGCTTTAGGCGATAAGATCTATCAACAGGGCAAATTCGGTCACGCTGGACTAGATCAAGTAAATGGCGAATCTGTTCTATTAGTTCTTCGTAATCCCGTAGGCGCATATGGCATGAACCTTACCGTTCCTTATACGACCGTTGGTAATGTTAGCGGATCTGTAACGATTAATGTACAGGGTACTGCTGGTAAGAACCAAGCAACCTATTTAGGATTAGGCGCTTCTGGCACACAGAACGTTATCCAAAATATAATTCAAGTCGGAGATGGTACGCCTTCTGGTGGTATTTCAGTCACTGGTGCCGTAACGGGTCAAAGCTTCAAGTTTATGTCAATGCCTACGACTTGGTTGCCTCAGTCATTCGTAAGATCAATCGTTCCTACTCTACCTAAGAACTATCACGAAGTAGCTGATCACTACGACGGATCTGCTACGACTATTAGCGTTACGACTATTAACACGCTAATGTTATCTAAGGTTTATCAAGACGTTCCTGGATCATTCTTGATGATTACCGATCGTTACTTCACCGTTAAGGCAGAAGTTCAGTCTCTAGATAGCGGCGTTTCGTCAGAAACCCACTTCTTCACTGCTTGTCGCGGTACTGGTAAGATTGCGTTCAACAAGGATGCGGAATCAATTACCGAAGCAGAATCTACCATGGTGGATTGGATAACGGTCACAACCATCTAATAGCGCTATTATACAGGTTTATATACAAATGTCCTCCCGGCTGAGAGCGGTGCGAAAGCATCGCTTTTTGCTTTATGTATTAATATTTATATTTTATTTAATGATATAATTAGTATATGTCAAAGAACCAGCCGTATACCAGGCAAGAAGGTTTTATTACGATCATCCGAGAAGCCGATCTAGTAGTTAGGTATGCAATTCAGAGAACTCCTGATAATCTAAACTTTCAATGGGCCGATGCTACTGGTACACCTATACCAACCGGCACTTCGTCTAATGTAGTGCTTAATGGCGGTGTATATGTAACCGGGACTCTACCAGCGCCTACGGTGCTGTGGACAGATATATATGTTACCGGAATAGATTTTGGCAAGAAAGCTAAAAGCGTTAGCTATAATCCTGCTGGCGCGTCCTATGAGCGTACTGAAATTATAGGTCTACAACCATCGCTATCCTTTAAGAGCGCCTTTATTAATAAGCAGCTTTATAGGTTGATGAAATTTAGAACTAAGTTCCGATCTATAATAGAGTATAAGGCTGATGTTTTAAGCTTACCTTATGACACGCTAGAATTTAGAGGTTCTACGCTAGATAACTGGACAGTATCTGGTGATAGCATGCAAGAACAAGCCATAGTGCTTAAGGTAGAAGAAAACCCAGACTTGCCTGAACCTTCAGATGACGCCGACAGTGATAACGATTACGACTACTAGGGAGATTTATGAGTATTACAGATGATCGAAATGATCCAGATTTACACGTTGTAGAAGCCAGCGGAATGAATAAAAAGTATTTAGTTCTTAGCGAGACTGAAAGGGCCAAGGGTTTTGTGCGTCCCGTTCGTCGGACATATGTGCATGAAAAGTGTGGGGTCGCTACAACTATGGGGCAAGCACTAAGCGAAACTTATGCCAGAAATAATTTGTTTTATAATGCAACTTATTGCGTTGGCTGTGGCGCTCATTTTCCAGTAGGCCCAGAAGGTGAATTTCACTGGGATGACGGCGATAAAGTGGGTAGTTAAAAATGAATCATCCAAAAGTTAATTGGCTTAAGATTAGAGAACCGCTTAGAGGGGCGTGTGTAATAAACACGGTAGATGGCCCTATGGAAATCTACATGCATGAACCCGATGAAAATGAGACTAAGCATATCCTAAAAACCTATCCATTACCGCCTAAACCCATGCGAACCTATAAAGTTCCAGTAGATAGGGATGGTAAGCAAACCCTAGACACTATTACTGAACCGGATATGTCTCCAGAAGCTATTAAGCGATGGGAGGAGTCATCAGATCATACTCTAGAGCTACAAGCCATGGCATATGCCGAAGCAGCTATAGACGAAACGCATAAACCAGAAGGCGACACCGTAGAGGCTAGAATAGAAGTTTTAATGACTATGCCACGCGCCGTAAGAATTAGATTAATTAATTTTGCACAAAGTTTAGGCGAAAAACGTCTAGCTGAGAGATTCGAAGAAGCAAAAAAATCCTAATACCAGTCGAGATATTTGAATGGCAAGATCATAAAGATAAATACGAAGTGAGCGATGCCCCTTCACTTCCATTAAATGTAGAGTATATGCTTTACGATACTATGTGCGAGTGGCATATGTCACCAGAAGTATTCGAAAAGTTACATCCTAATCATCAATCAATGATGATGGCTTTCATCTTAAGCAAACGCCTCCGAGAAGCCTACATTACCGACTGGTATGAACAAAAATCGAAAAATAAATAACATAAATAAAAGGGAGTTTATTAATTATATGTCAGAAAAAACTATTTGGGAACTACTACAAGAACCACTAGAGGGTACTATTAATATTAGGACTAATGCTGGCCCACGTCCACTTAAGCTAGTATGTCCCACCAGAGAGCAGCTAGAACAGCTACAAAAAGATCTACCAGAGCCCAAGGTTCCAACTAAGGAAGTAGACGCGCCCGTAGCAGTGGGCGCTAAGCCAGCTAAAGGTGCTAAGGTTGTAAAGGTTACGGAATTAGATGATCAGAATACTGAATATCTAAAGGCGTTAGAAGATCGAGAGCTAAGCTTCGGCTTACGTTTAATCGATCTAGGGATGAAGGACAAGCCCGCTGGTGATTTAGATGCCCGTCTAGCCATATATAAGAGATTTGCTAATCCTATCTTACAGCAGATAGTTCTATCTGTAAACTATCTCATGAATCACGAATTACCACCTGTTGGTGAGGTAGAGTAATATGGGAGATCTAAGGACAGCCGGTATTATAGCTAAAAAGCAGTTCGAAAAATTGCTTAAAGATTATCCAGGTAGCTTAACCGCTACTTGGGTAGATAGTGTCGGCGGCACTTATGATAATTTCTCTCAAAAATATACAGGAGCTACTTTAACTCCTCGAACTATGTCTATATATGCATTAATAGAAACAGATAAGATAGAGTATAGATATGCTAAGTATGGCGTAAATGGTGCTGAAGATCTTATAGCTATGATTAGGGTAGATCAGGTTATCCCTCCAGACAGTGCAGTATATACCAAGCTAGGTGATAACTCTAAATATATATTAAAAAATATATATAACGATGGCAATTATGGCACCGATCCCAGCGGAGATCAGCTATCAGTGTATAAAATAATACATCTAGTAGCCTACTCTTAATGCCTAATGACGACCAGCTAAGATTTACCATAAAGCGAATGTCTGTAAAGGTTTTAGCTAATTTTAGCGCTAGTATTAACAAGCAAGAGATAGTAGATCTGTTTAAGCAGGGTATGAATAATGCTATATATAATTATCCGTCTAAGCAGTTTAAATTATCATATGTGCGTACAGGAAACCTTAAAAAGGCAGTCAGATTCAAAAGAGATCTGCCAGGATTAAGTGGAACTACTTTATCATTTAGCGTTTATGTAGATGGTGGAATATTAGCTAGACTACCTAATCCTCAAAGTAAAAATAGAGACTATAGCAAATATACCGGATTTGCGCCTAATAATACAGTTATGAGTCTAGGTTGGTATCCATTCTCTAAAGAATTAATGCTTAACTTTATACTTACCGATATTATTAGCAGAGGAATCATTTAATGTATATTGACGAAATAGAAGAAAAAACCATTAGGGGCTGGATGGGATTCATTAGGGGATGTGCCGATCTCAATACAGTAGTGACCAGCGGTTCCGTTACTGCTATAGTATCTGGCAGTTCTTATTCATTACCTAATTACAATGTATTGCAAGAGACTATAAGCTTTAATCATACCAGTGGTAGCGTATCATTAGTAGGATACCAACCTTATGTAGATGGAACAACGCAACAAGAATCTGTTATAATGATATCAGGTACTTCCGCTGTCTTTACTACTAATTATATTTACTCCCCAGTAGCAATACTAACCAGATCTAGAAAACAAATAGATAAAGCACTATTTTATACTCCTAGGCTATTCGTTTTATGGGTTAATTCAGCTAGCATGCCATATCGCAGGCAACGAAACAATAACAATAAAAACGTAACACGCCGAAGATGCTATATAACATTACTTATAGACGTAGATGATGAAAACGGCGGATATATGCTAGAGGCTGAATTAACTAGCCGAGTATGGGCCGCTATAGAAAATGGTAGACAAGCATTATTTAATCTAGGGTTTGAAGATATAGTAGTAGAGCGAATTCCAACCAATGAAGCATATAGCTCAGAAAATCCCTTAGAAATTAATCGTGGCGTTATTATGCTAGCATTTACGATTTATCCAGAAGTAAAAAGACCCTAAATCAGGAGCCGTGATAAGCGATGGATGAAGAAACAGGTGGAGAGACTTTAGGTTTTAACGTTGAATTTAAAGTTAATCAAGAAGCATCATTTAATAACCTTAAGGGCGCACTCACCGGAATGGAGAGCGCTCTTAAATGCACTTTAGATATAGGTGTTTCTGAGGCCACTGCTACTAGATTTACTGGGGTAAAGGCACATTTAAGCAAAATAAATAACTTTAAGTTCACTGCTCTTAAGGGCGAGATAACCAGTATAGGATCTGCCCTAGTTAAGATAAGCTCAGCCCATACCATTGAAGTAAATTTAGGCGGCAATGCCATAGAATCACTAGATAGTCTATACTTAAAAATGGGCGATTCTAGAACCCATGTAGAGTCATTTAATATCAATATGAAAGGCATGGCTGATAATACTACCGTTCATATTAACTCACAAATATCAGCTATGGATAGACTAATAGCAAAGATGGCTGCTGTTAGTAAACAGAAAGAAGCTATGCATATAGCAGCTAATAGCGCTAATGCTGGTACTGCTAGTCATATATCTCTAGGCCCTAATGCATCCCCTACTCTATTAAAGACTAAGGGAGTTAGCGCTACAGGTGCTGATAACTTTCACGCAGCTTTAGATAACTTAAAGCGTAATGCTAATGTAGAATTTTTAAATCTAGCTAAGAATATTGAGCTAACTCATAAGCTATCAGCTAGCGTTTTAGGCGAGTTTGATAAGCTAGGTAAAAGCGTAAAGATAAATGGCGGTAAATCAGCCGCTCAGATGGAATCTACTTTAGTGCATGAATTAACTCATGCCTATTTAGATGCGCTGCCTAATCGTGAGGCTTTTCTTAACAAATTCGAAAAAGAGATTAAAGGAAATTCTACCCTACAAGGGCTTAAGGGTGAAGTAGAGAAGAAGTACGGAGATTACGTACATGATCGTTACGCTATCTTGGAAGAAGTGATGGTTAAGGCAGTAGAAAAAACCTATACTAATCAAGACAGCTTTAGAACCAAGGTTTCTGGCACGGTAGCTCAGGCTGTCAAGGCTAATTTCAGTAGCTTGCCTCAACAGAGAGTATTTCAATCCCGCGAAGACGAGGATGAGAGAAAAAAGCATAAAGATCTTGTAATCGCTCAGATGAATGCAAAAAAGGCATTAATGGCTAATTTTAATGCATACAAAGAAAAAAATGGAACTTCAAATTGGATTCATGGGGAACCAGAATTTAATACCCTTAGAAAGACGCTTAAAGACGCGGAAGATAATCTTGAAAATAATAGAAAAGCATTACGAGCAAAACAAAATACCACAACAGAACCACAACTAACAGCAAAAGAAGCCCGTGCTGCTCAACAAGCAGACAATATCTCCGAACCAGCCACGGCCAAGATCGCAAGATCGGCTGCTAAAGATGCAGCCGCTAAGTCTCCACGTTTACCTAATGCCGAACGCATTAAGGGTATTCAAACCGCTATTGATGCCCTAGTAGGGAGCCTAGACAAAGCTACACCATCAGTAATGGCATTTGGCGGCAAAATAGAAGGATTCTTTAACCATATCAAAGGTCGCAGTGGCGTAGTTCGTGAATTAGCTAGCGAAATGAATGAGCTAAAGAATACCATGGACAAGCTTAAGGTTCAGTCTCCTACTGTTCATATTAAGCTATCTGGCGCTATAGGTAATGCCCTTAGCGGATTAGGGAATATGCCTGCTGCTCATGCAGCGCCTGGTGGTACGCCTACGCATTCAGCTATATTAGATCCTGATAGCATTGAAGCTAACAGAGCTAAAGCCAGCGCTATAGCAGGCTACGCTGCTAAGACGCCAGGATCTATTATGGCTAATAATGGCGGTTTTCAATTTGACGAGTCTAATAACCTAGTAAAAGAATATGTAGTATCTTATGGAGCTACGTTTTATAAGATTAAAGAGACAGTAAACTCTATCGGTGAGGCTGAGCATACCGTAGAGTCTATTAATAAAGATTTAAAGAAATCAGTAGAAGGATTACAAGTTACTGAGAGCGGCTCAACGAAGTTAGATCCCTACCTAAAGAAAATAGGCGAAGATTCTAAATCTCGCATAGTCCACATGTTAGAAGGAATTAACGGGACTGAAAGAATTATCGAAAGACAAATAATGACTGCTTCAGGACAGCTTGAAAAGCAGTATGATTTGCATTCTATTGACAGCGCTGGCCGAACTACTGTTAAAAATTATGGCACTGATCTAGGCGCTGCCTTCGCCGGTACGGACGTTAGTGGCAGAGATCAACGAAGCGCACGAATCGCAGAAAAATATGGTCAGCGTCAACAAGCGGATCTATCAGCCAACGCTACTAAAGTAGTTAGCGATATGCGTAATCTACAAGATCAAGTGCGCGGAGGATCGGCTAGTTTTGCTGAGGCTGCTGCTAGGATCGATGTAGAGATCCAAAAGCTTAAGGATTTAGGCGATACGTCCGTAACTACAGCCACCCGCATTAGAGAGTTAAAGCAAGTACAAAATGAGCTAAACCAGTCTCAGCGCGTTAGTGAGCGTGGTATGAGAGCAGGTCTATTCCTTAACGATCTAGACGAGGCTGGCGCTAAATCTGGAACCTATAAGGCTCTAAATAAAAAGCCAGTCACTAGCATTGGTAGAGATCGCGATACCAATATGCTTACTCGTAACGAAACTAACGTTATGCAAGTAGGTAAGAACTTTATACAGGTTACAAAATCTTTTAATGAAGAAGGCCGCGTAATTGATGTATCTACTAAAGCCTTAAAGAATCATGCTGAAGCAATGAAGGCTGTTAATAATATATCAGGCAAGACCAGAATGAATATGGGCGAAATGATAAGACACGCTGCTGGTGTTTTGATCTCTTATAACTTAATTACCAGATCTGTAGATCTATTTAAAGAAGCTTTAGTTAGCGGATTAGAAGCTGCTGCTAAAATGGACCAAGCTCAGTTCAACCTACGTAAGGTTATGAATATTCAAGTCCAGACACCAGGCGGTGGGCCTAAGGTAGATCAGTCTGAGATTCAAAAACAGCAGACCATTAACAACTTAACAGAAAAATCTATTCAATTATCTAAGTTATTCGGTAAG
>OCZT010003734.1_pt1 | contig 15527 bp, 12 predicted proteins | sample 1539031 | NCBI WGS metagenome assembly OCZT01 (sample SAMEA3539308, study PRJEB22396) | soil metagenome | biome: tundra; feature: field; material: soil | place: USA | collected 2010-05 | depth 0.15 m | reverse complement strand
GGTTGGGCGTGTTCGACACGCTCAAGGCCATCGCGAAGCAGGTCCTGATGGAGCTCCGGAAGAAGTAGGCCATTGCCGGCGGGCGCGTCGCCCCCGGCGGCCTGGCCTCGGTTGACGGATGATCTTGAAAAGGTCAGAATGGTCAGAGAGGTCTTATGAGCGCCAAGCCCGTTCATCCGGTATCCATCGTCGACGCCAAGGCGCGCTTCTCGGAAGTCGTGCGCGAGGCCGAAGCGGGCGGGATCGTCGTGATTCGCAGGCACGGGCGGGACGTGGCGGCGGTGGTCTCCGCGGGCGATGTCGAGCGGCTGCGCCGCCTCCGGGCGGTGGGGCCCGAGAAGGGTCTCGCGAGCATCGCGGGGGGCTGGAAGGGCTCCGAGGACCTGGCGGACCGGGTCGATGGCGCCCGCCGGACACCGCCTCGCCGGCGGGCCCGTCTCGGCCGGAGTTGAGTGGCGTTTCTCTTCGATACGGACGCGATCTCGGAGGTGCTTCGGAAGCGCCCCGCAGACGCCTACATTCGGTGGCTGCGTACGGTGCCGCGCGAGGACCAGTTCACCAGCGCCGTCGTCGTGGCCGAGCTCTATAAGGGTGCGTTCGGCTCCGAGCGCGCGACGGTCCACGTCTCGAACATCGAGACGCGTGTCCTTCCGAGCCTGACGATCCTGCCGTTCGACGTCGCGGTCGCGCGCGTCTACGGGCAGATCGAGTCGACGCTGAGGAAAGGCGGCCGGCCGCTGGCCGACGCGGATCTCCAGATCGCCGCCACGGCGCTCCATCACGGCCTCGAGCTCGTGACGGGCAACGTCCGCCATTTCGAGAGGGTGCCGGGTCTCTCGCTGAACCGGATCCTGGCCGATTCCCGCCGGGCCTGAGGCTTCGAGCTACTGGTCCGTAGAAGACCACGATCTCTTTTGCTCAGGAATGGTAACGCGCATGCAGGCCGGTCAACGGGAACGTTTCGGACGTGCCTTGGCGGGCTTGAGATCCTTCCTGGGTGAGGGCGGCCGGATATTGTGAGCGCCCGCCCGGTCGAGTGCCGCGAGAAGACGGGCGACGTTCCTGGGTGATCGTAGGAGCCGCACGGTTTCCTTCAGGCTCCGCAGCTCAGCGGTCGACGCGAGCTCGACGTCCTCGGCGCTCCGGCGCCGGATGGTCACGGAATCGCGGTCGTCCCGAAAATCGTTGACCGTGTACTTCCGTGAGCGGATCAGTGCCTCGGCGAGAAGCACCTGCACTTCCGACGCGACGGAACGGCCTTCACGCCGTGCCTGGCTTTTCAGCTTCTGATAAAGGGCATCGGGGAAGTTCTTGGCGTTGAGGGTAGCCATTGGCGATCCTCCAAAACGCCTCCATTTTACCTCCGCTTTCAGCAGGGGCCTGCTCTGGTGCCTGATAATCGCAGTGGCCCCATATGACGCATCGTCGGTTTTTCCCGGTTCTCGGCCTTCTTCTACTCTCGGCGTGCGCGAACGAGACAGCTGCGCCGCGCGCACCAGAAGCCCCTCCAATCTCCGCGGGCATCACGACGCGGACGATCGTGCGGTCGCAGCCCACGCCGCTCGTCACGCACGTTGTGGAGATCGATCTCGCGAAGGCGCCGGGCGTCCTGAAGGTGGTTGCGGATCGGTCAGCCGCCGAGGGCGGCCTCGTGGCCGCGACCGTTAGCCAGCTGGCGGCGCGGCACGGGCTCTCCGTCGCCGTGAACGCGGGCTTCTTCCGAGTGCCAGCCGGCCGGTACCCGCAGGCGGGCGAGCGCGCCGACGCCGTCGGAGGGTTGATCCTCGAGGGCGCGACAATCTCGCCGAAGGGCCCGGGGCTCGGCCTCATCAACGCGGGGCTCTGCATCGAGGGGCGGAACGCGCGCGTCGAGAAGGGCTTCGAGTGCCGCGGCGCGACGTACGGCGTCGCGTCTGGCCCGCTTCTCCTGTGGCAGGGTCAGCCGGTCGACACGGAGTTCGCGGACAAGATCTTCAAGTCCCTCCGCCACCCGCGCACGGCGGTGGGTGTGGACTCCGCACGCCGGAAGGTGTGGCTGATCGTCGCAGACGGGCGGCAGGAAGGCGTGAGCGAAGGCGCGACGCTGGACGAGCTGAAGCAGATGTTGAAGGACGAGGGCGCGGTCGATGCGCTCAACCTCGACGGCGGCGGGTCCTCCGTCCTCGTCGCAAGGTTCCCCGGCGCCGGCCTCCGCGTCCTCAACGTCCCCATCCACGACAGGGTCCCGGGCCGCGAGCGGCCGGTGGTGTCGGCGCTGGGGATTACGAGCGGGCGGCCCTAAGACGGGCGCATCTTTCAGGACTGAAACCGATTGCTCCTGGAGCGGCGGTGCTGCGTTAGCGCCCGAACTCGCGGTCAATGATGGCGCGCAGCTCCTGCGCTGATGACCTGTTGAACTGCAGAGCCTGGCTGATCTTTCCCGCCAACTTTCGCGTTCGGGACCCGTACGAGTCGAGCTGGAGGTACTTCTGCCCGTCGTCGGCCGTGAAGACAGTGTAGGTGCACTCCACAGGCTCGTGAACAGAACACCGATTCTTTCGAATCTGTTTGACCGTCCTAACGAAAGCCATTGCCGTTCCCTCGCTCGGTTGCCTCTGCGTTCATTTGATCCTCCTCCGCATTCGGCGCTGACTGCGGACCTTACGAAGCTCGTCCTGAACTACCGCCGCCGCCGCTTGCGGGTCCTTACGGATATCCGACTCCCAGATTCTGAGAACGCCCCAGCCTGCGAGTTTCAGTTTGTGATTGATCTCGCGGTCGCGCTGTATGTTACGGGCGATCTTCCTGGTCCAGTAGTCGGCGTTGTGGCCCGCGCTGAGCCTACTTCTCCGTTGACGCCACGCTCGCCCGTGCCAGAAATCGCCGTCACAGAAGACCGCGAGACAGTCGGACTCGAAAAGGACGTCGGGCTTGCCTGGGACGTCGGGGGCATTGACTTTGAACCGTATTCTCCGCCTACGGAGTTCCTTTGTCAGGAGGCGCTCGCAAGAAGTGCCGGTCTTTACGACCTTGGAGAGGGTTCTACTGGCAGCAGGGGATGAGGGCTCGAGAAGCGAAAACGAGGGAACGAGGACGCGCCGCATGCGGGTATTATTGACGGCGTTGATGCAATCCAGACGAACGGGGCAGCAGAATGAGCGGACGGTGCTCTCGCTGTTCACCGGAGCCGGTGGCCTCGACCTCGGGCTCGAGGCCGCAGGGTTTCGAATCCGGATCTGCGTCGAAGCCGACCCAGATGCCCGCGCAACGTTGCGGCACAATCGCCCGGGCTGGGTGCTCTCCGAGCCTGGCGACATTCATCGCGTAGGGCCACACGAAGTGGTCCGGCAAGCTGGGCTCCGACATGGCGGCGTCAAGCTTCTCGTTGGAGGCCCGCCATGCCAGCCTTTCTCGAAGTCTGCTTACTGGCACAGCGGCGATACCGCAAGACTCTCCGACCCCCGCGCTCGCACCCTGGCGGCATACCTAGAAGTGGTCGAGGCTGCGCGGCCAGAGGTTCTCCTCCTGGAGAATGTGCAGGGTCTTGCCTTTAGCGGAAAAGACGACGGCCTGGAGCTTCTTCGGCACCGGCTCGCAGCGATTAACCGGCGACTCGGAACTCACTACGAACCACAGGTGCTTCAGTTAGATGCCGCTGACTACGGTGTTCCGCAGCACCGAAGACGAGTGTTTGTCGTCGCTCAAGTCGACGGACAACGGATGAAGCCACCGCCGCCGAGGCACGGTCGTCCAGGCCCCTCGTCACTTGAGCCGTATAGAACGGCCTGGGACGCCATTGGACACCTCGACCGGGTTGCGTTGAGAGAGGATCTCGTGCCGCGCGGAAAGTGGGCGCCGCTACTCCCAAGCATTCCGGAGGGGCAAAACTACCTTTGGCACACGCCCCGCGGCGGCGGAATGCCGCTCTTCGGGTGGAGGACGCGTTTCTGGTCCTTCCTTCTCAAGCTCGCAAAGGACCAGCCCTCGTGGACCATTCAGGCACAGCCGGGACCAGCTACGGGCCCATTCCATTGGCGCAGCCGTCTGCTGTCTATCGAAGAACTCTGTCGACTTCAGACCTTCCCCAAGGGATACGTGATTCTGGGCAACCGCTCCTCCGCTCTCCGACAGATTGGAAATGCAGTGCCGAGCGCCGTAGGAGAGCTGCTGGGTCTAGAAGTTAGACGTCAGCTACTGGGGGAGGCTCCGCGTCGTGCGTGCGGACTCGCTCCCGTTCCTCGGCGCGCCTGTCCGCCGCCACTGGAGCCAGGGTGCGTTTCGAGAGACTTCTTCAATCTCTCCAGCAAACACGCCGACCATCCAGGGCACGGGTTGGGCCCGGGGGCTCGGCTGCGCTTTGCAGCGGCAGCCAAAAAGCCTACGTCGTGACAAACAGCGAACGGCAAGTACGTGACCGACTGCTCTCGGAATTGCGCCGCGAACTGCTTGGACCGAGCGAGCCGACAGAGGTATTGCCGAGCAGCGAGTTCCCTACGACGCGCTACATTGCCGGCCGCCTTGCGCCCGCGCGCGATGGAGACGACGACACCGACAATGTAATCAATGCGGCTGAAGACGATCAGATGGAAGCCGGCGGCAGCGGTGAGGAAGACGGGGCGGAAGATCAGAACCCGCCTCTCATTATTGGCTTCCAACCTTCGTCCTTCGGCATCTCGTTTCTTCTCGATGAGAGGGTGAGATCCCTTGCCGTTAAGGTCGACTGGGGGGACTACAAGCGGGAGCGGAACGAGACGACGAACACGACCATCTGGCGGCGCCACCCCCGTGCAGCTGCCGTCGCGGGGCTTCCTGTATCCCGCTCAGGTGTAATACCGCGGATCGCTCTTTCTCCTAGCGCGGAAAACCCACCGGGAGTTGTTGTCTCCGGCGTGGACGACCCAGAGGTAACACTCGATGGCGTCGTCCACGAATTCTCTGGCTACCGAGCCGTTAGCCTGTTCCTTGTCAACCGCAGAACTCGAGGTGAGCTGGGCGACCGTGCGAAAGACGAACGATGGGTGTTCCAACCAAGGCTAGAGGTCACTGCACCGGACGGTTCGGCCTGCTTCGTTGCCCGCGATACCCTCGGTGGCGAACATGAACACGAGGTCGACGCCGACGGCGAAGCGGCATCGCAGGCTCTCTTGTTCCGACACACGCGAGAGTTTGCGTCGGGCCACGGCGTAAGTGTCGGCTGGGACCGGCCAATCGCGGACGGGCGCCGAACCACGGCCATCTACACGGAGTTTCTCCCGACCTTTGAGGTGCCACTCCTCGTCGCCCCTAGTCAGTACACCGGGGCCGCAATACTAGACATGAAGGCTCTGGCGGATGCGGCGTCGCCCGCGGCTTGTGTTGCTTTCCTGGAGCCAATGGTCGCGACATACGAGCGGTGGATCGAAGCCCGCGCTGTCGAAGCCTCCAACCCAGACGTCGCGGGCAACCCGCGGCTTCGCGATAGCGCGCGCGTTCACCTCGACCGCCTCCGAATCTGCGCGGCGCGCATGCGGGGGGGTCTGCACCTTCTTGAAACAAACCAACACGTATTCGATGCCTTTCAGTTCGCGAACCGCACGATGGGAATTCAGCGTTCCCACGCTCTCTGGGCTGCCTCGAACAGGAACCGGGGCGGGGTTGAGGGTGACCCCTCGGTGTTCGACGTCCCAGAACAGCGCTCCTGGCGTCCCTTCCAAATGGGCTTTATCCTCCTGAACCTTCGAGGAATCGCGGAACCCGGATGCGATGAGAGGCGCACCGTGGACCTTCTCTGGTTCCCGACCGGGGGCGGAAAAACGGAAGCCTACCTTGGACTAGCCGCATTCACGCTCGCCCTTCGTCGGCTCCGCGGCGACCGCGAAGGGATGCAAGCCGGTGCGGGTGTCAGCGTTCTCATGCGCTATACGCTTCGACTCCTTACGATTCAACAATTCCAACGCGCCGCGACGCTTGTATGCGCCTGTGAACTTGAACGCCGTGCGGCACCGGATCGGTGGGGAAGGGAGCCGTTTAGAATTGGCGTGTGGGTCGGGCGAAACACGACCCCGAACACGTTTGCTGAGGCGCGGCAGGCACTGGAGGACCTTCGGAGCGGGCGACGCCCAAGCACTGGCAGCCCCGTGCAGCTCGTCGCGTGCCCATGGTGCGGCGCGGCGCTCGTCGGAGAGAGGGGGGTGCCCATCGCCCGCACGTACCTCGCGGACACGATGGCGCAGCGAACCCGGATTTCTTGCGCGAGCGACGGTTGTGCCTTTAGCCTCAGCGCTTCGGGGGGCGAGGGGCTCCCGGTCGTTGTTGTCGACGACGAGATCTACCGCACCTGCCCGGCTCTCGTCGTCGCAACGGTAGATAAGTTCGCGCGAATGCCCTTCAAGGGTGAAACGCAGGCACTTTTCGGCCGGCGCGATCGCTTCAGCCCTGCTTATGGGCACCTCACACCAGCTCATGGGGACAGTATCGGCGGACGCCGGGTACGCGATGCGGCCTCCGCGCCGCCGCTACTTCCGCCCGAGCTCGTCATTCAGGACGAACTCCACCTTATCTCCGGACCTCTGGGGACCATGGTCGGGCTCTACGAGGCCGCGATCGACGTTCTTTCATCCATGCGAACAACGACCTCCTCGCGTACGCCAGCGAAAGTCATCGCTTCCACGGCGACTATCCGCCGGGCAGCGCAGCAGGTTCGCCAGCTCTATGCGCGGCACCTCGAAATATTCCCGCCATCTGGACTTACAGCGCGCGACGCTTTCTTTGCGCGTGAGCTACCGATCGATCCCGCTCAAGACGGCACCGCTGGTCGCCTTTTTATGGGGGTGAACGCCCCCGGGTCAAGCTCGAAGACCCTCCTCGTCCGTGTCTATGCTGTCCTCCTGGCCGCATGCGAGCGCGAGATTGCAACGACCGCTGCCGCTGACCCCTTCGGCACGCTCGTTGGCTACTTCAACAGCCTCCGCGCCCTCGGCGGTGCGAAGCGCCTCGTAGAGGATGACGTGCGCATCCGCCTGAAATACCTTGCTTCGCAGCGGGGCCTCCCCCGACGGTCTATAACCGATCCGGAGGAACTCACGAGCCGGATCGACTCGTGGCAGATCCCGGGTCTTCTCAAGAAGCTCGATGCGACGTTCCCTCGGGGGACCACCGACTGGCCCGTTGACGTCCTCCTCGCGACTAATATGATTTCGGTCGGCGTCGATATTGATCGCCTCGGGCTAATGGTTGTCACCGGACAGCCGAAGAGTACGGCTGAATACATACAAGCGACGAGCCGTGTCGGCAGAAAACACCCTGGGCTCGTTGTCACTATGTACAACTGGCTTGGCGCGCGGGACCTCTCACATTATGAGCGCTTCCCGTCGTACCACGCGGCTCTCTATCGCAACGTCGAGGCCATTAGCGTCACGCCGTTTTCTTCGCGTGCCTTGGATCGAGGCTTGCGGGGGGTCTTCGCTGCGATACAGCGACTAGCAGTACCCAGCATGTCGCGTGAACCCGACGCTGCGCACTTTGATCGCTCCCTCTCATCTTCGCGGGAAATCATCGACTTCATCGTTGCACGCGCCAGGGAACTTGTGGGGGAGGCAGAAGCCGAGCGCGTCCAACAACGCCTGGAATCCTATAGTGACAAATGGACACATCTCGCCGAGGAACTCTTGCGATACAGCTGGCTCGATGATGCGCAGAGGCCGCCGAACAACTCACGGGTCCTCCTACGAACTGCGGGCACGAACAACGAGGGGACGTGGAACGTGCCCGGGTCACTACGGGAGGTAGAGCCAACCGCAGCGTTCTACCTCGACGAAGAGGCAGACTAGGCGATGACGAGGCGTGCGCTTGGGGAAGTCCGGCCAAGTCAGATCATCACGACCTTTGGGCCGGGTGCCATCGCGGATCTTCAAACAGTGTCGGTCATAGTCGGAGGAATTGATAACTGGCCCACAGAGGCGGGCTACGAAATCCACGAGCCCAGGCTGGAACGGGCGCTGCGCGTTAGGCGGTTCTTCTCGGCGAAGCCAAGCCAAGGCAGCTTCTTCGATCGCGTAGGCACCGTCCCGTGCCACCTCTTTCCACGCTACCAGGTCTGTCCCGTTTCTAACTGCAGGACTCTGTCGGTGCTCGGCGATGGCGACGTTGAATATGACTCGAGGTGGCGGGAGGTTCGGTGCAAGGCTCCAGGATGCCCTGGGCGCAGCAGTGGCCGCTTCCGCGCGGCTACGCTGCCAGCACCTTTTGTCGTTGCGTGCCCGGGTGGTCACATCGACGAGTTTCCGTGGCGCGTATATGCCCATAGGGGTGTGACCACCTGTCGCTCTCGCATGAAGCTCTATTCGGTCGGCCGAACGGGCTCCGTGGCTGACCTCGTCATCGAATGCAGTTGCGGAAATGGGACCCGATCCGCAGGTGACGCTTTCGGCGAAAACCGCGCCCAAGTGCTCGGTGCCTGTACGCGGCGGCGGCCGTGGCTTGGCCTGCGCCATCGAGACCAAACGACGTGTACCTTCAGCGACCAGGTCCGCGCAATGCAGCGCGGCGCGACAAACGCTTGGTTTCCGGTCGTGCGCAGTGCCCTGGCCGTCAGGGAGCGCGCGACGCCAATCGGGGTCGCCCTCAATAGTTGCAACGCCGGGCAGGTAGCAACGATCGACTCCGTCGAAAGACTTCGGCAGCTCGTCGCGCTCGAGATGTTTCCTTCACTCGTACCCTTTCGAATCGAGGATGTGTGGCAGGCTATCCGTAAGCTCCGCGGGGAGGCCGAGACGGATGACGCCGATCTTCGCTGGCCCGAATGGACGGCCTTCCGGGTGCCTGAGGAGGCTGGGAACGACCGCGGGGAGTTCTTCCTTCAGGATGGCGAGGTCCCATCCACGCGCCGCGGGCTACTCAGTCGAGTCGTGCTCGCGCGGAAGCTCCTCGAGGTTCGTGCGCTGGTCGCCTTCTCCCGGATTGACTCGACGCCCGGAACCACGGATGGTGCGCCCGACCCGCATCTCTCACCGATCTACGGCGACCGCCCGGACTGGCTCCCCGCCGTCGAGGTGCGAGGGGAGGGGGTATTCGTCGAGTTGAACGAAGGAGCAGTCGCAGCGTGGGAGTCACAGGACGCGGTTGTGGCTCTCGCCCGCGCAATGGCAAGGAAGTTCGCTGAGTGGGAGGCCGAGCGGAAAACTCCGCCGTCCCCATTTCCGGGGGCGCGCTACGTGCTCCTTCACTCCCTTGCGCACGCTCTTATCCGTCAGGTCGCTCTCGATTGCGGTTACTCCGCGAGCGCGATACGCGAGCGAATTTACTCCGGCGTGACCGCGGGCCGAAGGATGGCCGGGCTTCTTCTGTATACGGCGAGTCCCGACTCCGAAGGCAGTCTCGGTGGGCTCGTTGACCTCGGTGCACCTCACCGCTTTCCCGGCGTGTTCTCAAGCGCCCTGGCCTCGGCGAACCGTTGTTCTTCAGACCCGCTTTGCGCGGATCACCAGCCGGACCTTCACGCGACCATAAATGCGGCGGCCTGTCATGCCTGTCTGCTGATCTCGGAGACGTCGTGCGAAGGCTTTAACCGCTTTCTCGACCGAAACACTTTGACGCAGACGATCGCACAGCGCGGGCTAGCGTTCTTCCCCAGTGCGCCAAACGTGGCGATGCCGTGACCCTTCTTCCCGGACGTCGTGCGCCGCATCTGCTTGTCGATGTGATTCTGGAAGCTCTGGACGCTTCCATTAACGATGACCTCTGTTCGGCGCTTGAAGAGGGTCGGTTAGCGCAGTCGTCCACCGCGTCAATCCGCAGCGAGCTTGCATGTGGAAGGCCGCGCGCCGAGGAACTCATTCTCCGTCTCCAAAACGCTTGGCGGATCGAACTTCCCTGGCTCGGGGCCCGGCAACTCGCGACGGTGCTGCGTGTCTCCACGGCTGCCATTCAGCTTGAACGAAGCCAAGCGCCTCGCACGCAGATCGTATGGACGGGCCCACGTGTTGACGGATCGTTTCTGCGCTCCACCCGGGAGGTCGTGCGCGAGATCATCAATGGGGCTCGTCGCGAGGTGTGGGTCGTAGGCTACTGGTTGGCCGGGCGTGACGATGGCGAGGGCATCATTGCCGAACTCATAGCGTTGCTCGCAGCGGCCGCCGTTCGTGACGTCGCGATAACGATGGTGATGGACGAGCGGCCTCGACCGGACGGCACCGATAACCGGACAGTGTTACTCGAACTCTGGCCACAGGGAGTCGCGACTCCACGTCTCCTTACATGGCGGCTTCCGCCTGACGATCATTACCTGAAGCTTCATGCGAAGGTGGTTGTCGCAGATCGTGCAGATGCCCTTGTGACATCAGCCAACCTCACCTCATACGCCATGGACCGTAATATCGAATTTGGTATCCGCGTCATAGGTGAACCTGCCGGCACCATAGCGGTTCATCTCGCTCTTCTTGAGCGCGCAGGCACGTTCGAGGAGTTCCTGCGTTGAAGCTCTCATCCGAGCGATTGACGGACCGATACATGGTCCTCAGGGCCCGCGGCATCCTGGCGCGCTGTGCCGTTCCTAAAGCATCGGTTCATTCGGTCGCAGAGTCTAGGACGAAGCGTTGAGCGAGTTCTGACGGCAGGGGCCAGCCGAGCATCGCGCGAGGGATTTCTCCTGGCTCAACGTCGATGACGGTGCGGACGTCGAGTAGATTCCGACGAACACGCAGAGCCCAGCGCCCCAGCCAGGACTCCTCTACCGGAAGTTCAAGCAGCTGCCCTTTGCAGGTGGCCCATGCTGCATGTCTTGAACGCGCGTGGAGCCGCCTCACTTCACCGCAAGCACTCTGGACGGCCTCGAGGCGCATGCTGCTCAGGCGGCCGACCAGTTGCCAGATTCGCTCGAGACTCTCCTCAGCGTCTTTAGGAGCCAAGACTGACCGGTTCTCTGTATCGAGCCAGGCGCGAACCGTCTCTTCCTCCCTGCTAACACCTAGCGCTGCCAGCTGACGTCGGAGCGCGGATGGCTCGAAGTCGCCGCGCCGCGCGTGCTCCCGCAGACAGCGCCGCCATTCCTGACAGGTGCGAAGGAGGTCGGGATGTTGAGCATCGAGGGCGGAGATGAGTTCTTCGGTGAGAAGGCGCTCAGCATCGGCTCCGCCAAAGGTCCTGGGCAGTACGACGTTGTCCCCTTCCTTAAGGTCTAGTGGGTAGCAATCGACGAGGCGCTCCGCGCTAACGACCAGGACGCGCGTGTCTCGTTCGAGGGTACGCGCCTCGAATTCGCCAGTGAGCCATACGACTGCGCACGGAACGAGGTGACTAGAATCTGCTTCGGCAGGGTCGACGCGCACAGGGCGGGGCGCCGGTGCCTCGCTAACTGTGGGTGGCTGCGTCGAACCTAAATGCGCGCCACCTGCGAGTGCGGCGAGTATGGGAATTACGCCCCGAGCCCCACTGAGCAGGCGTTCTTCCCGCATGAACTTCAACCAGCGCTGCTCCTCGCGGCTGTCCGCGATCACGGTGAGGCCTGAAACGCCACTCTGATCGAGCCGGAGAGCGTGTTCTACAGACGACCACCCCGGCACGACCCACGTCCCACCAAGCGAGGCATCTGCGCAGGGAAACGAAATGACGCGGGCGTTCGGTCGGCTGGCGAGGAGATCCTGTACGAGCGGCACCTGCTGCGGAAGATCACAGACGACGGTGAGCGGGATCGCCGGATCGGCTTCGGCGACCCGAAGGAGTGCTTCAGCTTTCGAGAGTGATCCGGAGGGAAGTGCACCGATTTCGTGTCTCGCCTTGCTTAGCTCTAGGGCGAGCCGCAGCGTCCCACGTTGAAATCCCTCCCTAGTGTCCGCAAGCGCGCGGGCCACAGATTCCAAGATTGGAAGGACCGCGCCCGTAAGGTTCCGGCCTGTCGCGGGCGTCGCCGCGAGAAGGCGTCGCGCAGCGCGGAGAAGGTAACTGAGCTGAAAGGCGAAGTATGGCGTCGCTTTCACAAGCGATCGGACCTCTTCGAGGCAGCGCGCGACTGCGTCTAGGGATCGAGTTTCGCCCGGCGCCCTCACGATGTGCTGAAACAAGAACTCCGTCGATCTCGCATCTTGCAAGGGATTCACGGCCTGAAGGTCAGCCCTTGTCCAAGCGACTATCTTATGGGGCGGGAGCCGTGCGGCAACCCGCGGCGGATATTCAAATGACTGCGCCCAAGTCACAAGTGCAGGAGGAGAAGGTAAAGCCTGAAGAAAGGGGACGTGGTCGCGACCGGCTAGTAGGTGACGCATTCCGTCGACGAGCACGGCAGCGGCCGTGGAACCCGCCCCCAAAAAGCTCCTGACGGCGCTAAGGGATGGCACGACGACAACGATTCCCGGGAGGCCGGAGCCCACGATGCACCCGTCCCGCGAAGCAAAAGAGACAAGGTTCGTACTAAGTGGGTCGACGCCGCTAACGCGGACTCCCGCAAAGAGTTCCTCTGTTCGTGACCTCGTCGCGACCAACAAGATGCACGACCGTAGTGCTTCGATCGAACCATCCTGGCCGAGCGAAAAGGCACGCCGGAATGGGTCGCTGGTTCTGCGAGCGTCGCGGTACCGGGCCATAGAGCCGGCGTAGGCCGGAGCGGGCCGCATTCGCGCGGCCCACGTGCTGGGCAGAAGAAGTGTCATATCGTCGAAGCTCACGCGCAGGAACTCCGTCCCATCGCTCTGCTGAGTCCCGAGAAAGCGGGCGTAGTTTCGACCATCGATACAGACCACAGTGCCCGGGGCTGGAAGAGTTCGCGGGGGCCGCACCGCCGTAACGTCATCCAGGGCAACCCAGGCTGCCAAGGTGAGCGCCGACCATCTAAGAGCTGCGTCACCGGCGGGAACGAGGAGGACGAGCGGAGCCTCAGGCCGATCAAGCGCGTGGCGATAGACCACGAGCGCTGACGCCGCATCAAACTCGGTCAGCGCCACTGGATGTTCATTCACCGTCAAGGCGACGCTTTCCAGCAGAGGGATCTCTCGGAGTAGGTTCCTAGTCCAAAGATGCTCGGTCATTTCTGGATATAGTTTGATGGGTCCGGTGGGTGCGGCCAAGGGAGTGCGGGATCAGTTACAAACTCTCTCAGCTGCCCTTCTTGTACAGGTACGCCGACTCCAGCGTCTTGACGCCGTCGTTATCCCCGACGACGTACTTGCTGCCGCTCCAGATGGCGGCGCCGGCGGTGCGGCCCTTCGCGTCGATGGCGTAAAAGCTGACGTTGAACTTCGGGCGGCCCTTCTCGTCGCGGTGGCGGGGGACCTTGTGCGTCTTCTCGTCGATGCGCTTGAGCGCGAGGAGGCAGGCCTCCTCCGGCGACTTCCCTTGCCGCATGAACTCGACGACGGTGTGCGAGCCGCAGGTCACGAGGTTCGCCTCGCCGCGCCCCGTGGACCCGCAGGAGCCGACGCCGTTCTCGGTGTAGATCCCCGCGCCGACGACCGGCGAGTCACCGAGGCGGCCCGGAATCTTGAAGAAGAGGCCGGACGTCGTCGTGACGCCCGCGAAATCGCCCTTCGCGGTCCTGACGGACATGTGGATCGTGCCCTGCGGCCGGAAGTACTCGTTGCCGTACTTCCGGATGAACTCCTTGATGTCGGGGTCATCGGCTTCCTTGCCGGCCTCGATCCAGTCGTCCGTGTCCGAGAGGCGCTCTTTCCAGTAGAGCCAGATCTTCCGCGTCTTCGGCGTGAGCAGGTCCTCGACGGGAAAGCCGTGCGACGTCGCGAACTTCCGTGCGCCCTCGCCCACGAGGAAGACACGGTCGGTGCGTTCCATGACGAGCTTCGCGACCTTCGACGGCGTCTTGCAGCCTTCCATCGCGCCCACGGCGCCGGCCCGCAGCGTGCGCCCATCCATGACGCACGCATCGAGCTGTACGACGCCCTCCTCGTTCGGCACGCCGCCGTACCCGACGCTCATGTCGTTCGGGTCCAGCTCGTTGATGTTGACGCCGGCGATCGCGGCGTCGAGAGGGTCGTAGCCCTGGATCAGCGCCTGGCGCGCGGTCTTCGCGGCCTCGACGCCGTTCGCGGACGTCACGAGGACGTAGCCGTCCGCGGCGGGAGCGAGGCCGGGTGCGCCGGGGCTCTGCGCTTGGAGTGTTTCCTCGAAGGGGGAAGAGGGGAGGAGGCTGGCGACGGAGGCCGCGGCGGCGGCCGTGAGGAAGCGGCGTCTGCTGGAAGTCATGCCGGAGACGATAGCCGACATTCGCATGGTAGGATTCATGCCATGAAAACTACCATCGATGCCGCCGGGAGGCTCGTCATTCCACGGGAGGCCCGCCGCGAGGCGGGACTGGTCGCCGGCACCACCGTGGAGGTTCGTGTCACCGAGGGTCAGGTGATCCTCGAGCCCTCAGCCCGGCCCGTGCGTCTGGTGCGCGAGGGCCGGCTCACCGTTGCCCGCGCCACGGACGGCAAGGGCGGCCCGCGACTGACCGGGGAGAGCGTCGAGCGCACCCGGACGGCTCTGAGACGCCGAGGCTGAGATGGCGCGGACCGTCCGAGCGGGGTTCCTGCCGGACACGAGTTGCATCATCGCGGCTCTCGTCGACTGGCACGAGCATCACGTGGCGGCTGCTCGGGAGATCTCCTCGCGCCTCGCTGCCGGTGAGCGCCTCATCGTTGCGGCTCCGGCTCTTGTCGAAACCTACGCGGTGCTCACGAGGTTGCCGGCGCCGCACCGCCTCTCTCCGGGTGATGCGCTCGCGCTTCTCGACGCGAACCTCTTCGGGCACTCGCTCGTCGCGCTCGACGCGGCTTCGTATCGGGCGCTCGTGTCAAACGCCCCCGCGCAGTCGATCGCCGGGGGTCGCACCTACGACGCTGTGATCGCGCGCTGCGCCGTGCGTGCGGGAGCAGAAGTCATTCTCACCTTCAATGAACGCCACTTCCGCGGACTGGTTGAAGGCGTAGAGATCGTCACGCCCTCGCTCTGACCGGCGGAGCTACTCCTCGGGCAGGTCGGTCTCTTCTTCTTCTGCGCGCACGCCGCCGGGGAGCGCGTACTTCATGACGATGTCGCCGAGGTGCTGGGAAAAGGCTGCGCGGGGGAGGACCTGGTCGCAACCGGCCTTCCCGCCCTTCTCAAACAGGTCTTTGCGGACGTGCTCGTAGTAGCCCACGACCGCTATGCCCTTCGTCTTCGCGTTCTTCTTGAGGGCCGCGATCGCCGAGAACGGGTCGTCGCGAAGCGCGAGGTCGACGATGACGAGGCCCACGGAGCGGGGGTCGGCCTTGGCCGCGAGCTGGTCCGACTTGTCGATGAACACGCCGGTCGCCTGCGCCGACTTCAGCGTGTGTTCGATCTTGGTTCTCCAGAACAGATCGTCCGCGAGGACGAGGACGGTGGGGTTCATGGGGGCCCTCCTGGGGAGACAACTCGAACCCGTGATTCCGGAATGGATCGCGATGGCACGAGCAGGTAAGAGTATAGGCCCCCTCGCGCGCCCGGCCGCGTTCGACAAGGCGCCTCGGGGAATGGCAGACTCCCCGGCAGTTTTCAGATGACGTGAGGAGGACAGACGGATGAGCGCACCCGGCAGCGGGCAGGACTTCAAGCCGTACATC
>OCZT010003733.1_pt1 | contig 15528 bp, 13 predicted proteins | sample 1539031 | NCBI WGS metagenome assembly OCZT01 (sample SAMEA3539308, study PRJEB22396) | soil metagenome | biome: tundra; feature: field; material: soil | place: USA | collected 2010-05 | depth 0.15 m | reverse complement strand
GGCCGCCCGGTAGCCGGCACTCACGGCTTGCATGTAACGTTCGACGTCAAATTCCTAATGTGGATAACTTCCCGCCATTGTGGGCCTTGCCGCTGTGCGAGCTTTTTTCTTATGCACAAGCAGTGGATGGCATCAGCGCAGGCAGAGGGCGTGGCGGAGTCCATTTCAGAGCCATTTCCACAGGGCTATCCCCATGCTGCGCACAACACTGGCGGCGTGTCTGCACAGGCTGTCCACAGGCCTGTGCACAGCACGACTGGACGCCGGAACCCGGTGCCGCGAGACTGTCCGAGCCATCCGGTAGAACGGATGTGATCGCCCGCGCGGGCCGCCGTGGGAGTGCTCGCCGGCGAGGGGAGGTGGCATCACATGAGCGTTACCGAGATCGCGCCGCGGGACGGGGAATTCGAGCGGACGCCGCCGCACGACATTGCCGCCGAGCAGTGCGTGCTCGGCGGGATGCTGTTGTCGAAGGACGCGATTTCCGACGTCCTGGAGGTGATCCGGCCGCACGATCACTACCGGCCAGCGCACCAGCTCGTGCACGAGGTGATCCTCGACCTGTACGGCCGCGGGGAGCCTGCCGACGCCGTCACCGTCGCGGCCGAGCTGACCAAGCGCGGGGACATCGGGCGCATGGGCGGCGCTCCGTACCTGCACACCCTGATCGCGTCCGTGCCGACCGCGGCGAACGCCGGCTACTACGCCAGGATCGTGCGGGAGCGCGCGATCCTGCGCCGCCTGGTCGAGGTGGGCACCAGGATCGTGCAGCTCGGCTACTCAGGCGACGGGGACGCCGACGAGCTGCTCGACCGCGCCGAGGCCGAGGTCTACGGGGTCGCCGAGCGCCGGGTCAGCGAGGACTATCTGGCCCTCTCCGAGATCATGCCGGGAGCGCTGGACGAGATCGAGGCGATCGGCAGCCGGGGTGGCGGGCTGACCGGCGTCCCGACTGGGTTCGCCGGCCTGGACGCGCTCACCAACGGCCTGCATCCGGGCCAGATGATCGTCATCGCGGCCAGGCCGGCCCTCGGCAAGGCGCTGGCCCTGGATACGCCGCTGCCGACGCCGGACGGCTGGACGACCATGGGAGAGGTCCAGGCTGGCGACTACCTCATCGGAGCTGATGGCAGGCCAACCCGGGTGCTTGCCGCCACCGGCATCATGCGCGAGCGGCCCTGCTTCGAAGTGGAGTTCAGCGATGGCACGGTGATAGTCGCCGACGCCGAGCATCAGTGGCGGACAACTACCCGGGCGAGCCGACGTCAGCAGGTCCCCGCGATGGCCGGATCGGCTGGCCGGCCGGGGAATCCGGGGAATGCAGCCATCGCCGCCGCGCACCAGGATGTGGTGACGACCGCGCAGCTGGCGGCGACGGTGCGCGCACCGGCAGACGGGCGCCCGAATCATGCCGTCGCCGTGGCGCGCGCCGCGGTCCTGCCCGCCAGGAACCTGCCGTTCTCCCCGTACGGGCTGGGCGCCTGGCTGGGCGGCGGGACGAGTAACGCGCGGCACGGGCCTGCTCAGGCCATCCTCCGCGGCCTGAGCGCGCTGGGCGGCAAGTACATCCCGGCGGATTACCTGCGGGCGTCTGAGGTGCAGCGCCGTGCCCTGCTGGCCGGACTCCTCGATGCTGGCGGCCACGTATCCAGCAGCGGCACGGTCCAGTTCGCCGTTACTAGCTGCCGGCTTGCCGCTGATGCCATGGAGCTCATCCTCAGCCTCGGTTACCGCGCCACGATGACAACCAAGCCAGCCAGGGGCCGGACTGCGGAAAGCTCGACGTGCTACCTGATCACGTTTACGCCGGCTGACAAGGTGTTTCGGCTGGCGCGGAAGCTGGTACGGCAAGCCACCCGGGCCGATCCTGCGACGCGCAGCCGGTTCATTACCGACGTGCGTCCAGTTCCGAGCGTGCCCGTTCGCTGCGTGCAGGTGGACAACGGGGACCAGATGTACCTGGCTGGCCGTACCTGGATTCCGACGCACAACTCGACTCTCGCACTGGATCTTGCCCGCGCCGCGGCGGTGACGCACGGCCAGACCGCGGTGATGTTCAGCCTTGAGATGAGCCGCAACGAGGTCACCATGCGGCTGCTGTCGGCAGAAGCGCGGGTCCCGCTGCATCACATGCGGACGGGCCAGATGGGCGACGAGGACTGGACCCGGCTGGCGCGGCGGATGAGCGAGGTCGTGAATGCGCCGCTGTTCATCGACGACTCGCCGAACATGTCCATGATGGAGATCCGGGCGAAATGCCGCCGGCTGAAGCAGCGGCACGACCTGCGGCTGGTAATCATCGACTACCTGCAGCTGATGACCTCGCCGAAACGGGTGGAGAACAGGCAGCAGGAAGTGTCGGACATGTCCCGGTCGCTGAAGCTACTGGCCAAGGAACTCGACGTCCCGGTCGTCGCCGTGGCGCAGCTTAACCGCGGGCCCGAGCAGCGGGGCGACAAGCGGCCACTGCTGGCTGACCTGCGTGAAAGCGGTTGCCTAACCGGCGACACGACACTTCTGCGGGCAGACACGGGGGCACCGATCACGCTTAGCGCGCTGATCTCCGGAGGCCACGAGGGCATGGCCGTATGGTCAGTCGACTCTCGCAGTCGCCTAGTCGCGGCACCCATTACCAGCGTCTTCGCAGCTGGCGTCAAAGAGGTCTACCGGTTGCAGCTCGCGTCCGGCCGTGAGGTGAAGGCGTCAGGAAATCACCCGTTCCTGACCTTCGGCGGGTGGAAGCCACTAGAGGACCTGGCCAAGGGGGAGCGGGTAGGAATACCTCGCCGGGTACCGGAACCTATCGGAGTGGGCCTGGGCTGGTCCGATCACCGGCTCGGCCTGCTTGCCCATCTGATCGGGGATGGCGGCGTCCTGCGTTCCCAGCCACTGCATTACACGTCGAACGATCCGGCCAACCTGGACTTTGTCGAAGAAGCGGCACACGCAGAGTTCGGTATCACCGCCCGGCGGGTGCAGCAGAAGACATGGTGGCACACCTACCTGCCCGCACCGTTCAAGTGCGCACGCGGGCGTATGAACCCGCTGAATGTGTGGTTTCGTGAGCTGGGAATTGAGGATCTCAGGTCCTATCAGAAGCGCCTCCCCGCCGTCCTGCATTCCGCGTCCAACGACGAGGTGGCCGTCTTCCTGCGACACCTCTGGGCGACCGACGGGAATGTCACCGTCGGTCGCAGTAAGACCGCGCCAAAGGTTTACTACGCTTCATCAAGCCGTGAACTCGCCGACGGTGTCGTGCTCCTGCTAGCCCGGTTCGGGATCATCGCCCGTATGCGGCAGGTCACGAAGGCCGGTTACCGGCCCGGCTATCATGTGATCGTGGCGGACGGCCCCAGCTTGCGCACGTTCTGCCAGGAAGTTGGCGTGCACGGCAGGCGCGGGAAACTCGTCCCTGAGCTGCTCGCCTTCATTGACGGCAAGGCTGTCAACACAAACGTAGATACGCTGCCGATCGAGGTCTGGGGGCTAGTTAGATCCGAACGCGTCCGCGCCAAAGTGACGGAGCGCCAGCTACAGGCCGCGATCGGCACCCATTACTGCGGGACTGCGTTGTACAAAGCATGCCCGTCGCGAGAACGGCTGCTGCGCTGCGCTGACATCCTCAACTCGGACCCGCTCCATGCGGCCGCGAGCAGCGACGTCTACTGGGACCGGATCGTGAGCATTGAGCCGCTCGGCCCGCAGCCGGTGTTCGATGCGACAGTGAAAGGCACGCACAATTTCGTCGCCGACGGGATACTGGCACACAACAGTATTGAGCAGGATGCGGACGTGGTGATCCTGCTGCATCGCGAGGATGCCTACGAGCGGGAATCGCCGCGCGCGGGCGAGGCGGACTTCATCGTCGCCAAGCACCGCAACGGCCCGACCACCACGGTGACCGTGGCCTTCCAGGGCCACTTCAGCCGCTTCGTGGACATGGCGCCCGGCTGACGGCCGCAGATCCTCGCCGGGACTGGCCTACTGCGGTCGAGAGGCGTCCTGGCCGGCGTACACTATCGAGGCACGCCCTGCGCTCGTAGCTCAACGGATAGAGCATCTGACTACGGATCAGAAGGTTGGGGGTTCGAGTCCCTCCGAGCGCGCCACCGTAACCACAGGTAGACGCGTTGCTTATGCATCCCCCAGACTGGTCCTCGTCGGCATCTGGCATCGTGGCATGGATGCGGCTGGTAGACGCGGCTGACCCACTTCGGCAAGCTACGGGCATGCGATCTCGAACGGCCGGCATGTGGTGGGGCAACGCTATCGAAGCGCCCGACCCCGGCGCCTTGGCGCGGTTCTACTCCGAGCTGCTCGGTTGGCCCATCGGCCGCGAGGAGCCAGGAACGGTGATTGTCGCCGCTCCCCAGGGAGCCATCTATCTGGTGTTCCAACAGGCCGCCGATTACCAGGCGCCCGTCTGGCCGCCCGTCGACGGCAAACAGCGCCCGATGATGCACTTCGACTTCCAGGTCGGCGACCTCGATTCCGCTGTTGCCGACGCGGTCGCCCTGGGAGCCTCGCTGGCTGCGGCCCAACCGCAGGAGAAGGTCCGAGTGCTCCTCGACCCGGCCGGCCACCCCTTCTGCCTCTGCCTCGATGAGGACTAGCCAGTGGACTCCGAAAGACGATGCTGCCGAGGTCAGCTGGCGGCGGGCAGATCTACCGTGGATGGACATAGGAGCCCAGCGTGAGTAGGGGGAGACCATGACCACACTCGGGAACCGGCCGAACACCGCACTCCTCGTCGTCGACGTGCAGAACGGCGTCGTCGAGGGAGCTCACGAGCGCGACGCGGTCGTCGCGAACGTCGGCAGCCTTGTCGAAAAGGCGCGGCGGGAGCGGGTCCCCGTTGTCTGGATCCAGCACTCCGACGAGCAGCTTGCGAGGGGGAGCGATGACTGGCGGATCGTCCCCGAACTGGCTCCGGGCGACGCCGAGCCCCTCATCGAGAAGAACTACGGCGACTCCTTCGAGGAAACCACCCTCGAGACCGTGCTGTCGGGCCTCGGAGTCGGGCGACTCGTCGTCGTCGGCGCACAGACCGATGCGTGCATCCGCTCGACGCTCCACGGCGCGTTCGTCAGGGGGTACGACGCGACCCTTGTCAGCGACGCCCACACGACGGAGGACCAGACGGCATGGGGGGCGCCGCCGCCGGACCAGGTAATCGCGCACACGAACCTGTACTGGACCTACCAGGCGGCGCCGGGGCGGACGGCCGGGACGGTCGAGACCAAGGCTGTCGACTTCGGCGGTACGTCCTGAAGCCTTTCTTGCATTGTGCCGGTGGGGAGGTGCCGGTGATGACAGGGCCGGGAGACGAGATGGCAGCATGCGCGGCGAGCCGTGGCCATCTCAGGGCGTCTCACGCCGACCGTGAGCAGGTGATCGGCACGCTCATGGCCGCGTTTGTGCAGGGCGGGCTGGCCAAGGAGGAGCTGGACGTGCGGGTGGGCCCGGCGTTCGCCGCGCGGTCCCGTCGTTCTTTGACGGTAAAGCCCTTGCGCTCGAAAAGGCGCCGGGCTAGCTCGCTGGCCTCGGTGTACAGCCGGGTGATCGCCTGCTCGCGGGCTGCCTCCTCGACAGTGTCGTAGAGCTGCGACGCGATCCCGCAGCCGACGGCTTCTGGCGCGCAGTACAGGCGGTCAATGTGCCCGTCCGCCTCAAGATCAATGAACGCGACGACGCGATCATTCTCGTCTGCGGCAACCAGGACCAGGCGGCCATCACTGGACCGCCGATGCTCCTGCGCCGGATCCAGGTGCTCGGGTACCCATGCCTTCACCTGGGCGACGGTGTAGTCGGCTGAACTTACCGCTTGCCAGCGCCGCGATGGGATGTCGACCACGGCCGGGGTAGTCCTGTCCCGCGCCGGGCCGGCTAGGTCAGTCCGGGCTTGCCTGGGTCAGTTGGCAGCAGGACGCGGGAGCGGAGTGGCATGGCAGCGGTGATGACGGCCGCACAGGCAAAAAGCAAGGGCGGGAGATAAAGCAAGATCAGGTACCCGCTGCTCACGCTGCTCGTGATCACGGAGCCCAACGGGCCGGCGTAAGCGGCTCCTGTCATCTGGATTGCGTAGGGATAGAACATCGCCGCGAGCAGCAGGAGAAAGTACCGGTCCAGCCTCAGGGCCAGCACCCCAGCAGCTGCCGCGAGTACCACGGTGATCACGAGGTAACCCGAGGGATCTGGCCGCGGCCCGTGAAACGACATCCAGGGGGGCAGGTTGATCAAGGCGGACGTGACCAGCGAGACCATAACGGCGGCGGCCAGGAGGAGGACAACCCCATGACCCCAGTTCATGAGCTGGCGTCCGCGGCGCGGCCCTGGCGAGGCGATCAGGGCAGCCGCCTCCAGGATGCAGACACTGGTGGAGAGCAGATCGACCAGCGGAATCGGAAACGCGTAGCGGGCCAGGATCCAGTAAAAGGCGAATGCGGTGGTTGCTGCCAGCGCTATGCGCCGCAGGCCTAGCAGCACGAGAGCCGCGATGATCAGCTGGCAGCCAACGGCGAAATCGAAACCGGGCGATTGGAGCAGGAAGGGTCCGGAGAGCGGGGGATACCCGAAAAACCGCTGGTTTCCCGGCGGCAGGTGATAGGGCAGCGCCACATAGAGGATGTCAACCACCAGCAAGAACAGCGGCGCGACAACGCTGAATACCGCCAGCGCGTCGGTCCGGCCCCGGTTCGGCGGCACTGGCCCAACCGGCCGAAGACGCATCCCGAGCGCACTCCTGATCAGATCCGCGGATTCCATCAGGCGCGGCCGCCGCTGGCCCTGGCGCGCGCCTGCCATCAGCACGGCGAGCACTTCCTCCGCTTGCTCACGGCGAAACGGCTGCGGGTACCAGGCCAGCAATCGCCGGTACCCCCGCTCCAGGCTTGCCGGGTCAGTCATGCGGTCCCTCCGGCAAGATCCAGCCGCGACAGCGCGGCGGCGGCATTGGCTTGCAGGCGTACCGCTTCGGCGGCAAGCAGCTCGGAGCCCTCCGGCGTGAGCAGGTAGTAACGGCGCAGCCGGTTTTCCACGATCTCCTCCCGGTCCACCCCGATCAGCTTGTCCGCGCGGAGCCGGTCCAGTGCCGTATACAAGGTCCCGGCGCGCAGCCGGACCCGGCCGCCAGAGATCTCCTGGACGTCGGTGATGATCCCGTAACCATGCTGGCTGCCAGCAGCCAGTGCCGTCAGGATCAGGAAGGTCGCTTCCTGCATCGCACGTGCAGTCATACAGACGGTATATACCGTTGCACTAGTGATCGCAAGTCAGAGTACCTGCCCGAGATCCGCAGGATCGAGCATGCCTGCTTCCCGTCACTTGACGACATGGCCCGCCTGCTCGGTGCTCATACGGTCCGGCCGTTTGAGATCCCGTTCGACTTCGCTGACGGCTACCAGCCCGCGTTCTGGCGGCGGCCCGAGGCCTACCTCGATCCCTGGGTGCGAGCTGCGAGCTCGACATTCGCCCAGCTCCCGGACAGCGTCATCGAGCCCGCCATGGAGCGCCTGCGGGCAGACATCGGGTCCGGCGCCTGGGCAGACCGGCATCGCGACCTGCTAGGCGCTGACCGCATCGACTACGGGTATCGCCTGCTTGTCGCCGGCTGATCTTCAGGGACTGGTGCTTTCGCCGGGAGCAAGATCCTTGGCCCCGCCGGCTTCTCGCAGCATTTCCTGTCGGGCCGCCTCGGCCTCGGCGGCCAGCTCCACGGTGCCGGTGGGGTAGGACAGCGCCTCCGCGTAGTAGGCGGGCTCGGCGTTACTAAACAGGCGACTGTCCATCCGGATCGGGACGCTCGCTACTAGCGCCAGGTTCACGGCGTCGCTTGGCCGTGCGTCTACTTCCTGCAGGCCGTGCGGTCCGTCCACGATCACGGTGGCGTAGTAGAGCGGTGGCGTCAGCCGGGTGATCCTGACCTCCCGCAGCGGGGAACCGGCGGCCTGCAGCAGGCTCGCGGTCAGGTTGTAGGTCATCGGCCGCGGGTATTCGGTTGATTCCAGCTGCAGCGCCATGGCGGTGGCCTCGGCGGGGCCTATCCAGATCGGGAGCCGCCGCGTGCCACCGTGTTCCTCCAGGAGCATGAGGTGCTTAGGTTGCGGCGCGTCGTTGGTGCGCCGGACCTCGGCGACGGATACCTCTATCCACTGCGGTGCATCGGCTACGGGCATTGCTCTTCCTTCCGGGGCTTCGGCTAGCTGGCAGAGTCGTGGGGCGAGGGCTGCGCGCGCCTGGTGTAGCCGGGCTTTGACCGCGCCGGCCGAGATGCCGAGCTCGGCTGCCACCTCACGATGGCTCAGGCCTTGCAGGTAGAACAGCAGGACCGCTTCGCGCTGGCCGCCGGGTAGCGCCCTGATGGCAGCACGGACCCGGCGGGCCAGGTCGGCGATTTCCGCGATCTCGGCTGGACCGGGGGAGTCGGAAGCCAGCTCATCGGCCGGCCGGCCAAGGTTCTCCAGGCGCAGCTGGCGCAGCCAGCGCCGCGCCACGTTGAGCGCGATACCGCAGAACCATGCGCCGAACCGCTCTGGCGAGCGCAGCCGGTCGAGGCCGGTCATCGCGCAGACCGTGGCCTCCTGCGCGGCATCCCGCGCCAGTTCCGCGGACCCGAGCACCCGGGCGGCAAGAACGACGGCGATCTCCCAGTGGCGGGTCACCAGCTCGGCGAAGGGTTCCTTCGCGCCGAGCAGTGCCGCACGCACCAGATCGGCATCGGTCGCATCGGTCGTATCGGAGTCCAGCTGCGGATCCACGTTTCATAGTGCCCGCCGACCGCGCTTAGGTTAGCCCCGGACCGCGACGGTGTAGTCAGACGCGGTGCGAGCCGCCTGCCGCTGGGCGTTGACCACGCTTGACCCGGAGATCATCGAGTGGCGTTGCGAAGTCGGCAATGTGGCGTCCCGCCGGGTCGCGGAAGAGCGGGAGCAGCGCGGACCCTGCTAGTCGCGCCCCTGCCAGGTCGTCACGCACGCCTCGTTTCCCTCGGCGTCCGCGAGCACCCAGAACGCGGGTGCCTCCGCATCCGAGACCAGCACGCCACCCGCATCCAGCGCGGCCCGTACCCGCCGCCGGGCCTCATCGTGCGGCACGGACATGTCGAAGTGGATCCTGTTGCGCTGGGGACGGGGCGCGTCCATCTGCTGGAACCAGATGGTCGGCCCTTGCGCCAGCGGGTCGGCCAGCACGTCCCTCGGGCCTGACCTGTCAGCCTCGTCGCCGTAGCCCATGACGGCCTTCCAGAACGGACGGATCGCGGCGATGTCCACCGCGTCGATCGCGATCTCCAGGATCTGGGCCGACCGGGCCGCCGCGGTGCCGGCGTCAGCGCTGGTTCGCACGCCGAGGTCGGCGAGAGCCGCTGATATCCGCCGGGCAAGCACGGTGTCCTGCTGCGTGATGCTCGCGGTCGCGGGCGACTGGAGCGTGAAGTCGACCAGATCGCGGCGGACGTCCATGCGCAGATGCTGGTCGGCCACCTCGCCGCACGCGGCCACCGCCCGTGCGGTGACGTCGATGGCCTGGGCCAGCGAATCTACGCGCACCATTGTCCGCAGTGCCCCGAGCAGGTACCGCCAGCCCAGCTCGGAGACGGCGTCGGAGGCCTGCCGCCGGCCCAGTTCCCTGGTCATGTCCACAGTGGCGTCATCCATGCCGGCATCTTCCCAGTGAGCTCGGACGAAACGCCCGCCAGCTACGGCTGTGTTACAGAACGTAGCTGCGCGGTACGCCTGCGTGGTCAATGGGTAAGGCACGTCGTAAGGGCGGCCCCGCGAGGTTCGCCAGCGCAACGGGGCAGGAGCGCTCAGTCGATGCCGAAAGAGCTGCAATGGTGGTCCGCACGCCGCGTTGCCGCGGTGAGCGTGGCCGTCGTCGTCGTGATCGCGGCTTCGGTGGGCGTGACGATCTGGCGCTACGAAGCCGCATTGTCCCGGTCGGCCGTGGAACTCGACGCTCACATAGACGCGGCGCGGATGGAAGCGCTCGTTGCCATTTTCTGGCACGAGCGCGAGGTGATGCGGGAAGACCTGCTCAATCCGTCACCGGATGTGCTGCTGGAAATTCGCGCGACCGAAGGGCAGTTCGCGGCCACGGCGGCCGCGCTGGTACGCAATGAGCGGCCCGCTGAGGCGCGATTGGGGGCGCAGGCCACGGCGGCAAACGGGAAGTTCGGGGCGCTGTACATCCGGCTGCTGCGGGCCGCGGGCGTGAAACTGTCGCGTGACACCGGGGCGAATACGCGGCTGGACGCCGCCGAGACCACTGTCCTGGGGCCCCTTCGCCAGCTGGGCCTTGCACTGGACCAGCGCGCGAATGCCGCGCAAGCAGCTGCTGCCCAGGCTTCCGGCCAGGCGCTCGGGATCGGGCTGGCCGCTGCCATCCTCGCCGTCCTGGCCGGCATCGCCTTCGCGCTGTTCGCGCTCCGGCTGCTCCGCAGCGCCTTCGACCGGGAGAAGGAGCTGACGGCAGCGCTCGGGCGGCTGAGCGGCCTCCTTGCACGGCTCCGCTCAACCTCGGCAGTCCTCGGCGAGGTCACCGGCGAGCTGCGGCTGGCAGCCAGGACCGCGGCCGCCGTGACGACCGAGCAGTCCTCGGCGGTTGCGCAGACGTCCGCGACGATCGAGGAACTGGCGACGACCGCCGGCTCGATCGCCGACAATGCGCATGCGGTCGCCAAGGCCGCCGAGCAGACCGGCGACACGATGCGCGACATGCAGGAGAAGGTCGAGGCGATCGCCGTGCGGGCGCTCTCGCTTGGTGAGCGCGCGCAGAAGATTGGCGAGATCCTCGAGCTGATCAACGACATCGCGGCGCAGACGAATCTGCTGGCGCTGAACGCCGCCATCGAGGCGGCCAGGGCCGGGGATGCCGGAAGAGGATTCGCCGTCGTCGCGGCCGAGGTGCGCAAGCTGGCGGAACGGTCGGTTCACTCCACCGACTCGATCAGCGTGATCATCACCGGGGTGCAGGACGAGACGAACGCCACCATCATGGCAACCGAGCAGGGCACGCTGCAGGCCCGCGAGGTCGGCGAGCTGATGGCATCGACGGCGACCATGCTCGACGAATCGATCCTCGCCACCCAGCAGCAGAAGTCCGCCGCCGACCAGGTGGACAGCGCGATCCAGCAGATCCGCGAGGCCGCCGACCAGCTCGCGGCCGAGCAGACCCAATGGTCCGCGACTGCCGAACGGCTCGACGCGCTCGTCGAAGAACTCGAGAGCGCCCTGCAAGACGACGGCGCGGAAAGCAGCTCATGAGCGTTTACGTGCGGCTGCGGATTGGCTCGGAAGCGTACGCGATGCCTGTCCAGCACGTACGTGAGGTGGTCGGCCTCGGCGAGGTGACAGTCGTTCCCGGGTCGAGGCCGGAGATGCTCGGCGTGCGGAACCTGCGCGGCCAGATCCTGCCGGTCATCGATCTCGCGCTGCTTCTCGGGATCAGCACGAGCGCACCGCCGGGCCGCCTGCTTGTCGCCGAGGCGGGCGGCCGCGCGGCAGGCTTCGCCATCGACGCGGTCTGCGACGTCGGCGAGCTCCAGGATCCGACCGAGGAGGCAGAGTCCGGCCTGCTCATCGGTGCCACGCTCGCGGGCGGTGACCTCATCGGGCTCATCGACGTGCCCCGGGTTTTCGATTCGCTGGAAGGGCGCGTCAGTGAGCGATCTGGACGCTGAGCTCACCGATATCTTCCGTGACGAGGCGGCGGAGCGGCTCGATCAGATGGAGACGGCACTGCTCGCCGTCGAATCCGGGGACGCGGGTGCCGAGTCCGTGGACTCGCTGTTCCGCAACGCGCACACCATCAAGGGGGCGGCCGGGATGCTCGGCCTCGACGACATCCGCGCGCTCGCGCATGCCGTCGAGGACGTGCTGGCCGGCGTGCGCGGCACGGGGGTATTCCCGCCGGAACTCGCTGCTCCGCTGCTCCGTGCTACCACCGTGCTGCGCGCGCAGGTAGCCGGGGCGCAGGAGCCCGTTGACGATCTCCTCCGCGATCTCGCCGCGAGCACGGCGATGCTCGATCCCGGCGGAGCCGGCCTGGCTGACGCAGACGCGGGCGCAGATGCGGGCAGGGCCGGCGCAGGCCAGGCGAGGCCGCCGGACGCCGATGTCCACGAGGCGGACCCGGACGCTGACCGGCCGAAGGCCGAACGGCGTCCGCTGCGGGTTCCGGCGGAGAAAATCGACCGCCTGCTCGACGTTGTCGGTGAGGTCATGCAGTACCGGGGGCGGCTGGCTCACTCGCTCGGCGGCCAGGCGCAGCTGTCCCCGGACGTCGCCGACGTGCTGAGCAGCGGCGACCGCATGCTCGATGAACTCAAGGACACCGCGATCGGCATGCGGACGCTGCCACTCGCGGTAATCACCCGCCGGCTGCCGCTCGCGGTCCGGGATCTATGCGTCGCCGCGGGGAAAGACGTCGAGCTCGTCGTCACGGGCGCGGACACCGAGCTTGATCGCGTGATCCTGGAGAGCCTGTACGACCCCCTCGCTCACCTGCTGCGCAATGCCGTGATTCACGGCATCGAGTCCCCAGCGGAGCGCTCCCGTGCGCGCAAGCCCGCACGCGGCCGCCTGGAGGTCCGGGCGGTGCCGCGCGGCAGCCTCGTCGAGATCGTGGTTGCCGATGACGGCAGGGGGGTCTCGGCGGAGGTAGCCGAGGAGGCCAGCCGCGAGGGGTCGCTCGCGGACGTGCTCGCCCGCCCGGGATATTCGACTGCGCCGGAAGTGACCGATCTCGCCGGGCGCGGTGTCGGCCTCGACGCCGTCAAAAGCTACGTGCAGTCCATGGGGGGCACCTTCGAGGTCCGCAGCGAGCCAGGGCTGGGGATGGAGGTCGTCCTGCAGCTTCCGCTCGCCCTCGCGCTGCTTGATGTTCTGCTCTTCGAACGGGGCGAGACGGTCTATGGCGTGCCGCTGGCAGTGGCGGAGGAGGTCGTCATGGTGACCCGGACGCTCGTTCTCGAAGGCCGGGCCGTCCTGGATGTCCGCGGGCGGCTGCTGCCGGTGGCTGACGTCGCCGACCTCGTGGGAGCGCGCGCGCCGCTGCTGGACGACCGGCCGCCTGCACTGGTCATCGCCGCTGGGGGTCGCCGCGCTGTCGCGATGTGCGACGCCGTGCTGGGTGCGGAGGAACTGGTGATCAAGCCCCTCAGCCCGCTCTTTGGCGGCCTCGACGGATACCTCGGCACAGCCATCCTCGGCGACGGCCGGATCGCGCTCCTTGCCGATCCGGCCATGCTCACGAGGGGGCACCGGCGGCCCACCCGGATCACCGCGCCGGCGAAGGACGGTCCGGTGGCGCCCAGGGTCCTCGTCGTGGAGGACTCATTCACCGTCCGCGAACTCCAGCGCAGCATCCTCGAGGCGGCCGGCTATGCGGTCGTGACCGCGCGCGACGGGCGCGACGCGCTGGCAGCCCTCGATCGCGACACCGAGATCGCGCTCGTGGTCACGGACCTGGAGATGCCCGAACTGGGCGGGCTCGAGCTGACTCGAGCGATTCGCGCCGACGGGGCCCGCTCGTCGCTGCCGGTCGTCATCGTCACCTCGCGCGGATCCGAGGACGACATGCGCAAGGGGCTCGAGGCGGGCGCTGATGCCTACATGGCGAAACAGGGCTTCGATCAGCACGCCCTGCTCGCGACGGTCGAGCGGCTCGTCGGCCGGTGACTCTGATGAGGCCGCGCCGAGTCCTGCTCTGCGAGGACTCTCGCGTCTACGCGACCGCGCTGATGCGGGTGCTCAACTATGACGGCGACATCACCGTCGCCGCTGTCTGCGCCACCGCCGAGGAGACGATAGCCGCCCTGCCTCACATCAGGCCCGACATCGTCATCATGGACCTGGAGCTTCCCGGCATGGACGGGCTGAAGGCCGTCGAGGAAATCATGAGCTCGCGGCCATTGCCGATCCTCGTGCTCTCCGCCCGCGTCAGTGCCAGAAACGACAAGGCAGCGGCCTCGCTCGCGGCCGGGGCGATCGATGCCATCGCGAAGGATGATCTCGATCTGCACGATCCGGCAGGCGCCGCGGAGGCTGCCTTCCGGCGGCGCGTCAGCATGCTCACCCGGGCCCGCGTGATCCGCCATCTGCGCCCCGAGCTCAGAACCGGGTCCGGCTCGCGCCACCTCGCGCGCCGGGCATCAGTGATCGGCGTGTGCGCTTCGACCGGGGGTCCGCAGGTCCTGGCGCATCTGCTAGCGGCGTTCCCGGCCGACTTCCCGATCCCCCTGCTCGTCGTGCAGCACATCGGCGCCGGTTTCACCGACGGGCTCGCCCAGTGGCTCGACCAGACCGTGCGCCTGCCCGTCGCCGTGGCCAGCGGCGGGACGCAGGCCGGTCCGGGGGCCTGGATCGCGCCGGAGGGCGCGCACCTCAAGCTCGCCGCCACCGGCCAGTTGCACCTCGACAGGCGGACCGTCGTCGGGCATCATCGCCCGTCCGGCGATGTCCTCCTGGCGAGTATCGCCGCGGTCGCCGGGCGGGCAGGCGTTGCCGTCGTGCTCACCGGAATGGGCGCCGACGGCGCGGCAGGCGCGGCCGCGGTACAGGCCCGTGGCGGCCTCGCGATCGCGCAGGACGAGGAGTCGTCGGCGGTATACGGGATGCCGAAGGCCGCGATCGATCTCGGCGTCGAGGTGGTGCTGTCGCCCAACGAGATAGCCGCCTCCTTGCTGAGCCTCCGCCACCAGAGGCAACTGGGGGCGCGGTGAAGAGCCCACTCGCCGAGATCACGGAACTCCTCCGCCGGGAGACCGGGATCGCGTTGCCGGCCGCGCGGGAGGCCGCTCTTCATGCCGCCCTGCGCCGTGCTGCGCCAGGAACCGACCCGGGCGCCTTCCGGCGCGCGATCTCGGATCCGGCATCCGGCCGCGGCCTCCTGGACCGCCTGATCGATGAGGTGACGGTCCAGGAGACGACCTTCGCCCGGGACCGCGGCCAGCTCGACACGATCGACTGGCACAGCCTGCTGCGGGCCGCCCGCGCGGCCGGGTCGCCCGCTATCCGGGTGTGGAGCGCAGGGTGCGCGACCGGGGAAGAGGCCTACACGCTGGCGCTGCTCGCTGACGAGGCGTTCGCTCCGGCTACCGCTCCGGTCGACGTGCTGGGAACGGATATCTCGGTTGCCGCGCTCGCCGCCGCGGCGGCCGGCCAGTACCGCGAGCGGGCGGTACGCGCGCTGGCGGCACCGTCTCGTGGCCGCTACCTCGACCGGCAGGCGGACGGCAGCTATCTGGTCGGGGAGCGCCTGCGCGGGCTAGTCCGCTTTCGCCGCCACAACCTCGCCAGCGACCCGTTCCCGCCTCGGGGCGAAGCCGCTTTCGACCTTGTGGCCTGCAGGAACGTGCTCATCTACTTCGAGCATCCGCTGATCGGGCGCGTGATCGAGTCGCTTGACGGCTCGCTGCGCTCGGGCGGCTTGCTGATGCTGGGCGCCGCGGACGCCCTGATGCGGACGACGGGACGGCTCGCGGATCCAGTGACCGGGCCGGCGGTCCCGGCGCGGCGGGCCGGGCATCCG
>OCZT010003732.1_pt1 | contig 15530 bp, 18 predicted proteins | sample 1539031 | NCBI WGS metagenome assembly OCZT01 (sample SAMEA3539308, study PRJEB22396) | soil metagenome | biome: tundra; feature: field; material: soil | place: USA | collected 2010-05 | depth 0.15 m | reverse complement strand
CACCGAGATCTACACTCTTTCCCTACACGACGCTCTTCCGATCTCCGTACGGCGCCGGCTGGCTCTGTGAGATTTCCACCTCGGGTACGTCCGACTTTGATGCCCTCCTCGGCGCCGAGACGTACGGCGCACTGACGAACAACAAGCCCTGACGTCCGGACGAAAACGTAAGTAGTGTGATGCGAATGAACTGCCGACGCTGTGGAGAAATTCTCAACGCCAACGCGAATTTTTGTTGGTCGTGCGGCGCGCCCCAACACGACGTGAACTCGGCTGAGACCATTGCGATGCCCGTCGTCGCCGCCGCGGAGTCGCCCATCACGAATGCCGACAAGGGGCCCGTCGGGGCGCACGTCGACGAACTCGTCATCATCACCGGTAACGCCGCGGGCTCTCGTTTCGAACTCGAAAATGAAGTGACCACCGCCGGTCGTGACGAGCACAGCGACCTGCTGCTCGACGACGTTTCGGTGTCGCGCCACCACGCGGTCTTCACGCGTACCGCCAGCGGCCGAGTGACGGTGCGCGACCTCAATTCGCTCAATGGCACCTACGTGAATGGCGCTCGCGTTGAAGAGACGACGTTGCACTCGGCGGACGAAGTACAAATTGGCAAATTCAAGCTGGTGTTTTGGGAGGCCACGTCGTGAACACGCCCGTCGTACCGCTCAAGATCGGCCAGGTCCACTCGCTCCTGCGTCGCGACCACCCGAATCTGGAGCTCTCCAAGATTCGCTACTACGAGGAGATGGGCCTCGTCGCCCCCGCACGCAGTCGCAAGGGGTACCGTCTCTATTCCGAGAAGGACGTGGCCTGCCTGCGCGAGGCGATTCGCTTGGCCGACGAAGAGTTCGTTCCGCTTCGAGTTATCCGCGTTCGTTTAATCGAGCAGGGTCTCCTCAAGGAGGAACAGCGCATGTCGACAGTTCCGCGTCACGCGGCGCGCAGTACCCCGGCGAAGGTGGTGTCGCTACCGGTGCCCGCCCCCACTACGCCCACATCGCTCATCCTCGTGGCCGTGCCCGACGACTCCGCGCCCGACGACTCCGCATCGCCCGTTACTGCTTACGAAGATCGCATGAGCGCGAATCAGTTGCTCGAGGTGAGTCGCGTCGAGCCCGAGTTACTCAACAAGATTCTCTCCCTCGGACTCCTGACGCCTAGTAGCCACGACGGCGAGGTCACTTTCAGCACTCACGATGTCGTCATCGTCCAAGCAGCGTCGACGATGCTGCGAGGCGGTGCCGACCCTCGTCTGCTCGGCGCGTTACGTCGCGTCGTCGAGCGTCAGGTCGGCATTATCGACGACTTAACGGCCGATCTGCGCGGAGGCACGAGCACCTCGAGTGAGGTGACCTCGGTTCGCCGCGAAATCGCTGGTGACGTCGAAGCGCTGCGCGCAGCGTTATTCGAGCGCGAACTCAGTGATTTCTTGAACCGGTAATACGGAGCGCTCCCGCCAGACGACGTCTAGGCTGGGGTCATGGTTGAAGTGGTCTTGCGGGCAGTTCGCGTTGACGTCGGGTCCTCGACGCCACTACTGCTCTTGGAAGAAGTGGGCGGCGACCGGGTTCTGCCGATTTTCATCGGTGCGCCCGAGGCCACCGCGATTGCTTACGCACTACAACACATCGAGACGCCGCGTCCGATGTCGCACGATCTCTTGGGCAACGTGATCACCGCGCTGGGTGCGCGCCTCTTCGCCGTCGAAATTACGCACTTGATCCACAACACCTTCTACGCGAACTTGCGACTATTGCGCGAGGGCCAGGAGGTCCTCGTGTCCGCTCGGCCGAGCGACGCGGTGGCCCTGGCGTTGCGGGTGGGAGCGCCGCTGCTGGTGAGCGATGAACTGATGAACGACGAGGGCCAGGTTCTCCAGGTGGGTGATGAGGACGACGAGGATTCCGAGGAGTCCGAAGCCACGTTGCTCGCCGAGCTGCGCGACTTTCTCAATAACGTGCGGCCCGAGGACTTCGATCAGTGAATCGCGTTCTGCGCAATTTCATTTTGGCGCTCGTACTCGTGGTAGTGGCCTTTAGCGCGGGACGTTACCTCGTTCACCGCAGCACCCCCGCTTCTACTACGTCAACGACCACTTCCACGACGACCACGACGACGACCACGGTGCCTACGAGCACCACCACCACGACGACCGCTTCTCTCACCACCTGTCGGGGCTCGGGGTTCAGCGGTACCAACGTGGGTTCCCAGGGCGCTGCCGGTACCGGATTCGACATCATGGACCTCACCAAAGTGACTGCCGGAACGTGCGTGATTGACGGTTATCCCCTGGTCACGCTCCAAGAGGCCAAGGGAGTCGTCGAATCGGTCAAGAATTTGTCGGGCACGACGAATTTCCCGACGTCGCCGGCCAATGTCGGTCCGAGGGCGTACACGATTGCCGCGGGCGAGAAGATCTCGGTGGAGTTGCGCTATTCCGACATTGCGGTCGGTGCCGAGACCTGTCCGTCCATCGTGCAGATCGACATCCGGTTCGTGACTAATGACACCTCGGTGCCGGTGACTTTCCCTTACCCCATCTCGCCCTGCGTACTCGAAGGCGTCGGGGTCAGCGCGTTCTACCCGACGTCGTCCTAGTCTTCTCGCCGCCGCGAGAGCACTGCTAGACATGGGCTCGTGACCACGGTAACCATTCTCGGACATCCGACGTGGGCGAAGATCCCCCGGCGAGGTCGCCCTGCGGTCATCTTGTTGCACGGCGGAATGAGTTCGAGCACTTCGATGCTGCGCACCATCGGTCCGGGGCTCGCCACGTCGTTCCGCGTTGGCGCCTTCGATCGTCGGGGCCACGGGCACACCGCTGACACGCCCGCGCCATTCAGCTATGAGTCCATGGCTGACGAGACCATTGCCTTCATTGAATCGCTGGACCGACGCGTGCACTTAGTGGGGCACAGCGACGGCGGCAACATTGCATTATTGGTGGGTCAGCGCCGTCCCGACTTGGTCAAGCGCATGGTCGTCGTGGGCGCCAACTATCACCACGACGGTTTGATTGAATTTCCGCTGCTCCAGCCCGACACGCCCGAATTCGACGAATGGGCACTCAAGTACGCGGCGCACGCGCCCGAGGGCGTTGCTCACGCCCGAGAGGTGCTACTCAAGACCAATGACATGTTCCTCACCGGTCCGACCATGACGGTGCAGGATTTGGCTGCGATCGAGGTCCCAGTGCTCGTGATGGCCGGCGACGACGACGTGGCGATGTTGTCCCACACCACCACGCTGTTCGAGTCCATTCCTGACGCCCAATTGGCGATCTTTCCAGGCGCGTCGCACGCGGTACTGAAAGAACGCACCAAGGAATCCGTGCGCGTCATTCGTCGATTCCTCACTCAACAGCTTCCCGTCGTCACCTATTCGCCGATTCGCCGTGCACCGGCGGGGGAGTTTCCGGGCGATTAGCGACCCGTTGTCGACCCCGAGAACCCTTCGAGGTGGAAGCGGTGTGGAGTCAAGGGGGGAGCCTAGACTTGCCCACATGTCTGAGCCGCTGCTTCGTTGGCGCCAAGCGGCGCTGCAGCGGTGGTCGTCGCTCTGCGGTCTTTCAAGTGACGCCGTTCTTTACGCGCTGTCTGCGCTCTTCTCGCTTGGCATTGGTATGTACTCGACCGCGAACGCACAGTGGCACTGGGGCTTCTTGGCGGTCGGCCCCTACGCGTTGGCCGCCGTCTTGGCCGCGACCTGCATCAAGGTGTCAGTTCGCCACGAGACCAAGGTGCGTCTGGGTCTCGTGGTTCTGGTGCTCATCGGTGCGGTACTGATTCCCCTCGCCATGGAGGTGCATTGGCGAACCGAGCAACCCACTCGTGGTTTCGCTCAGCCCGAAGTCCTCGTGATTCAACGCGCGGCGGCTGACCTCGTCAAAGACGGCACGCCGTATCAGTCGTATTGGCGCAACGGGCACCTGGTGAATCAAGTCCCCTACTCCCCGGCGTACGAATCCTTCTTCCCCTACCTGCCGCCGATGGCAATCTTCGGACTGGTCGCGGCCGAAGACGGATCGAACTCACCGCTGTCGGACGCGCGTATTTGGATGACGTTGATGACCATGGTGACTGGCGGCGGCGCACTTGCTTTGTTGCGGGCCACTCGTCGCCAAAAGATTCGTGTCGCCCAGTTCTTGGTGGTCCTGCCCACGGGTGCGCTGTTCCTGGCGACGGGCGGTGACGATATGCCGATTCTCGCCCTCTCTCTGCTTGGCGTCGTCGCCCTGCAGCGCCGGGCCAACAACATGGCGGGCATCAGTATCGCACTTGCCGCAGCCATGAAGCTGACGGCGTGGCCACTCGCGCTTGGCGCGTTACTGGTGGCGCGCGACGCTCACGATCGTTCCGCCTGGCGCCGAGTCGCCCTGTGGGTCGCCAGCATTGTCGGCGTCACGATACTCCCCTTCGCGCTGTCCTCGCCGTTTGCCTTCTTGTCGAACGTGATTGCGTTTCCGTTGGGTTTGGCGCACGTCCCCTCACCCGCCGCGAGTCCCTTACCGGGCCACCTGCTAACCGACGTCTGGGCGCCCGCCGGCCACCTGCTCACGCCCCTAACGTTGTTGGTGGGCGGGTACTACGTCACTCGCTACGTGCGACGTCACTGGCCGCTCACCCTCTCGCGGCTGCTGGCGATAATGGCCGTGTTCTCGACGGTGTTGATCTGCGTCGCGTCGGCGACTCGCGTGGGATACGTGATTTATCCCCTTAACTTCGCCCTATGGTCGCTGGTGTGCATGGATGTTTCCGTACCGGCCCGCGAACTCGTGAGCGTGGCCTAAATCGCTTCGGAGTTCTGGTAGATCCGAAAGGTCCACGCCGTTGACGTCGCCGTTGATGCGGCGATGTCCACGGTCACACCAATAATCCAGTAGAAGGTGTCGGTGCCGGCCTTTTGAAACAGGTATTGCGGCGATCCGTTGGACGCGCCGCTCGAAAAGAGCGACCACCCGCGCGCTTCGAGCTGCGTCTTGTAAAAACCCAGGAGTGTCGAAGCACTCACCGACGAGACCAGCGGTCGAAAGCAGTCAAAGTCGCCCGCACCCGAGTTAGGCATCTGAAAGGGTCCGCGAGAGTTGGTGCGCACGGGCACCATGACACCCGTGACGATGTTGCTCGGGGGAGTGCCGGGTGAAACGCAATTCGACAGCAGGGTACTCTCGTGATTCACATTGAGACCGCCGACGACGACGGGAATGGTGGTGGTCGTGCTCACGCCCTGGTCGGTGACGAGGTTGATGACCATGAATACCGCCAGCATTAAAACGGCGATGCCCAGCACGGCGGCGGCGGGGAGGATGCTGGTGGTCGTGGTGAGGGGGGGTTGCGGTTTGGGTGGGGTCACTCGTTCCAGCCTAAGTGGTCGAGGGGACCCCGTCCCTGGCCGAGACGCCAGTCGGTGGCCCCTTGAAGTGCGGAGAGCACGAACGACTTGGCGTCGCGCGTAGCGTCATTGACCCTGCGACCCAGGCCCAGACCAGCGCACAGCGCGGCCGAGAGGCTGCAACCGGTGCCGTGATCGTTGGTGGTCACCACGCGAGGCGACTCGAATACGATGACCTCGTCACTGCTCATGAGTATGTCGGGCACCATGGCGTCCACGCCACTGGCGGCGAAGTGCCCACCCTTGACGAGCACGTAGCGTGGTCCGAGACTCAGTAATTCACGTGCGAGCCAGTGCATCTCCTCGAGCGAGGAGATGTCGCGCACGTCGACGCCGCAGAGAATTGACGCCTCGCGCAGATTCGGCGTCACGACGGTGGCCCAGGGAAAGAGTGCCTCGCGATACGCCGCCGCGCCGCCGTCGCGCATGAGCGAGTGTTGCGTGGAGGAGATCAGCACCGGGTCGACCACGAGGTAGGGGAACAGTCCCTCGCGCGCGAGGTCGGCGACGGATTCAACAACGTCGGCGTTGCCCAGCATGCCGGTTTTCACCGAGGTGACGGCGAAGTCTTCGATGACGCTGCGCACTTGAGAAACCACCAGAGAGACGGGCATCACCGCGACGTCGCTCACTCCGAGCGTGTTTTGGGCGGTGACTGAGGTCACGGCAGTGGTGCCATGGACGCCAAAGGCGGCGAAGGTGCGCAAGTCGGCTTGAATGCCCGCACCGCCACCGGAATCAGAGCCCGCAATGGACAAAACGGTGATCGGTTGCACTGCATCAACCTTAGTAAGAGATGCGGAACTGGCTACGCTAAGGGGAGTGTCTGAACTCTTCTGTGTTGGTTCCCTGACGTCCGAGTCGCGTTTGGTGATGGGGACTGGCGGCTTCCGTTCCCTCGACGTCTTGTCGCAATCACTCGTCGCGTCGGGATCCTCCATTGCCACCGTGGCGCTTCGCCGGGTGGACCCGAGCGTCGAGGGCTCCATTTACGACCTTCTGGTGACGCTGAACTTCCAACTCTTGCCCAATACCGCTGGTTGCTACAGCGCCGCCGAGGCGGTCAAAGTGGCTGAAATGGCTCGCGAGGCTTTCGACACCAATGCCGTCAAGCTCGAGGTGATCGGCGACGACGTGACATTGCTGCCCGACACTACCGAGACGCTACGCGCGGCCGAAGAGCTGGTGGGGCGGGGCTTCGAGGTCTGGGCCTACACCTCGGACGACTTCATCGCGGCCCAGCGCCTCGAACAGGTGGGCTGCGCGGCGGTGATGCCCTTGGGATCGCCGATTGGGTCGGGACTGGGAATCCGTAATCCCCACGCGCTCAGCCTGATTGCCGATCGCCTGCGGGTGCCGGTGCTGCTCGACGCTGGGGTGGGTACTGCCTCGGACGCCGCATTGGCGATGGAACTTGGTTGTGATGGGGTCTTGGCCGCGTCGGCCATCAATCGGGCCTTGGAGCCGGTCCTCATGGCCGAAGCGATCCGTGACGGGGTCAAGGCGGGCTTCGCCGCTCGACGCGCGGGCGGCATCCCGCCTCGTCTGCACGCCGAGGCCTCGTCGCCGGCCCTGGGCCGCCCAGATTTATTTGCCGACTCCTCGGACCTGTAACTACACTGTTGTAGTACCTCGGGGCGCGGCTCCGACCGGGAGGGCTCATGAGTGATGTCACGGTGATGGGATTTAGCGGACCGACGGTGTGCCGGTTGACCGGTGTCACGTATCGCCAACTCGATTATTGGGCGCGGACCGACCTGGTGACTCCCTCAATTACTCCCGCACAGGGCAGTGGCTCCAAGCGCAAGTATTCCTACCGCGACGTTCTCGAGGTCAAAGTCATCAAGTCTCTGCTTAATTCTGGAGTGTCGCTGTCGCGCGCTCGTCAGGCGGTGGAGTGCCTACGGGACTCCATGGGCGTGGATTTGTCGTCGTCGAATCTAGTCCTGAGTGACAACGGATCGGTCTTGGCCGACTACGACGGTCTGGTAGACCTGTTACGTGGAGGTCAAGGAGTGTTTAACGTGGTGTCAATGGCGAACGTGGTCGCCGAACTTACGACCATGATGAGTGGCATTGAAGAGAAGTCGGAGAAGGTGACTCGTACGGCGTGAGTCTGTTCCCTGACGGAGTGAGTCTTCGTCACCCCAGCTTTATCTCCGCTCCCGAGGAGCGATTCGCCAACCTCTCTGAGGAGATTTTTGCGAAACTTCTGACGCTCTACGGCGTCACGTGGGTGTATGAGCCCCTTGAATTCCCGCTCGCCTGGGACGACCACGGTGTTCCCACGCGGGCTTTTCGTCCCGACTTCTATCTTCCCGTGACGAATACCTTCATTGAACTCACCGTGCTCGAGCAACGCCTCGTGACGAAGAAGAACCGCAAGGTACGTGAATTCCGTACCCTCTACCCTGAAGTCCCGCTCCAAGTCGTCTACCGTGGCGATTTTCTGGCGCTCGCCGAGCGACACGGGGTCTGCGTGGCGTCGTTTTCCACCCAGGCTGCGTAGAGTAATTCTCATGGAAAATCGCCGTCCGTACCTCTTCAACGCCCACGTCGCCCTCGGAGCAAAGTTGGTCCCGTTTGGGGGGTGGGAGATGCCGCTGGCCTACCAGGCAGGCACGGTGTCCGAGCACCTCGCGTGTCGCTCCGACGCGGTGGTGTTCGACGTGTCGCACTTGGGAACGGTGCGCTGTGACGGCCCCGAGATGTTCGATGCCCTGCAGAATACCCTGACCAACGATCTGAGAAAGATCGCCCCGGGCAAGGCGCAGTACACGCATCTCTTGAGCGACGAGGGTTTCGTAGTCGACGACATCATCGTGTGGTGGTACTCGAAGAATGAATTTGACGTCATGCCCAACGCCTCCAATACCTCGGGTGTCACCGCTGCATTACCCGGTCGCGACGTGACCGGTGAACGTTGCATTCTCGCGGTGCAAGGCCCCCAGGCGCGCGCCAAGGTCGCCGCCCTCGGGATTGAGTTTGCCGAGGTGCCGCGCTTTGGTGTTCGCCGCTTCGACTTCCACGGGGTGGAAGTGCGCGTGGCCGGGACTGGCTATACGGGAGAAGACGGACTCGAGATTGCGGCCCCGAACGAAGTCGCCGAGGAGATCCTCGCGGGCCTCGTCGCGGCGGACATCACCCCGGCCGGACTGGGCGCGCGCGACACCCTGCGCCTCGAAGCGGCCCTTCCGCTTTACGGACACGAACTCTCGCTGACCTCCACGACGCTCGAGGCCCGACTGGGTTGGGTGCTCGGGTGGGACAAAGAGACCTTCCGCGGTCGCGCGGCGGTCGAGGCCGAGCGGGAACGTGGCGTGAGCCGTCACCTGACCGGCGTGAAAGCCGACGGCCGCCAGCCGTTGCGCGACGGTGGAGTGGTGGTGATTCAGGGCGAGGTCGCGGGCACCTTGACGTCGGGAAACTTTTCCCCGGTCCTCGAGCGCGGCATCGGGCTGGGGCTACTACGCGGAGAGTTAGAACCCGATACTCCCGCGGTCGTGACCCTGCGAGGTCGTGAAATTCCGGTGACGTTGACCGCGTTGCCGTTCGTACGAAAGGCAACATCGCGTGGCTGATTATCTCCCGCACACCCCCGAGGAAACAGCCGAGATGCTGTCATTCCTCGGCATGAATTCTCTCGATCAACTCTTCGCGCACATCCCCGCATCGGTGCGCTTGGCCCAGGGTCTCGATCTGGAGCCCGGTATGAGTGAGCCCGACGTGGCCGCCATCTTCGCTCAGTACAGTGCGGCCAACCAGGGGCAACTCTCGACGCTCACCTGCTACGCCGGTGCGGGGGCGTACGACCACGAGGTCCCCGCCGTTGTCAAGATGCTCGGTTCGCGCTCAGAGTTCGTGACGGCGTACACCCCGTACCAACCCGAAGTTGCCCAGGGGGTCCTGCAGGCCATCTTCGAGTTTCAGACGATGATCTCGCGACTAAGCGGTCTGCCCATTGCCAACGCGTCACTGTACGACGGTGCCACCGCGTTAGTCGAGGCGGTCAACATGGCTACGGGGGCGACAAAGCGTCAGAAGTTGATCATCTCTTCAGGCGTGCACCCGCACTGGCGCGGTGTCGTCAAGACCTTCGCCCAGGGGACCGGCCATGAAGTGGTCGAGGTGGCGCTCAAGGACGGCGTGACTGACTGGGGGAGCGTTGACACGAGCGGGGCGGCGGCCGTCGTGGCGGCGTACCCCAACTATCTGGGAGTCTTGGAGGACATGAGTGCCGCGAAGTCCGTAGCCACGTCGAGTGGCGCACTCTTGGTCGTGTGCGGCGATCCGCTCGCCGCCGGTGTCCTGAGGACCGCCGGTGACTGGGGCGCGGACGTGTTCGTGGGCGAGGGCCAGCCCCTCGGGACAGCGCTCTCCTTCGGAGGACCGTACCTGGGCCTCTTCGCTTGTACGCACGAACAGATTCGTCGTCTGCCGGGGCGCATCGTTGGTGAGACAGTGGATTCCAATGACCGCCGCGCCTTCGTCACCACGTTGCGCGCCCGTGAGCAGGACATCCGCCGCGAGAAGGCGACGTCCAATGTCTGCACCAACCAAACGTTGATGGCCGTGACCGCGGCCATTCAGCTCGGCTGGCTGGGTACGCGGGGCTACGCCGAGGTCGCGACGCGAAGCGCCCAGGGCGCGCACTACCTGCACGACTACCTGGTGCAGATCAGTGGCGTGACTCGCGTTTCCACGAATCCCTTCTTTCGCGAGTTCGCCCTGCGACTGCCGCGCAACGCCAGCGGCGTGCTCGAGGATCTCGTCGGCGAGGGAATCCTCGGCGGACTCAGCGTCGAGTCGTTGGCGGGGGCGAGTGATCCCTCCCTCGAGGATGACTTGTCGGACGTGGTGCTGATCGCGGTCACGGAACGGCGCACGCGCCGCGAGCTCGACCACTACGTCGACGTCCTAGGAAAGGTGTTGTCATGAGTCTGCCCGGAGGTCGCGCGGCGTCGGCGCCGCTGCTCGGTCACGAGATCGAGCCCACGATCTTTGAACTCTCGGTCAATGGCCGCAGCGCTTACCAGTTGCGCACGACGGACGTGCCCGCGATACCCCTGAGTGACTTCATCCCCGCCGAACACCTCGCGCCGAAGATGGTGGTACTCGCCGAAGTATCCGAGCGTGACCTCGTGGGCCACTTCACACGCCTCTCGCACCGTCAGTTCTCCGTCGATCTCGGCGCGTATCCACTGGGTTCGTGCACCATGAAGTACAACCCGAAGTTCTGTGACGCCGTCGCCGCAGACCCGGGACTCAACTCGGTGCACCCGGGCGTTCCGGCGTCACTCAGCCAGGGCTGGCTCGAACTCCTTGTCACCCTGGAGCACAAATTATGTGCGATCACCGGCATGGCGGCCGCGACGCTGCAGCCGGCCGCGGGCGCGGCGGGCGAACTCACGGGTCTGTTGCTCATGCGCGCCTATCACGAGGCCAATGGCGATTTGCGCAAGAGGATCCTGATTCCCGACTCGGCGCACGGCACGAACCCCGCGTCAGTCACCCTCGGTGGGTACGAGGTCACGACGATTCCCTCGAATGACCGCGGGCTCGTGGATTTGACGGCCCTCAAGGCCGCGCTCGGTCCCGACGTCGCGGGCATCATGCTCACCAATCCCAATACCCTGGGCCTCTTCGAAGAGGAGATCGTCGAGATTGCCGAGGCGGTGCACGCCGTCGGGGGGTTGCTCTATTACGACGGTGCGAACTTGAACGCTATTCTCGGCGTGATTCGACCAGGTGACATGGGCTTTGACATCGTGCATATGAACCTGCACAAGACCTTCGCGACGCCGCACGGCGGTGGCGGTCCCGGCGCGGGTCCCGTCGCGGTCTCTCCGCGATTGGTGGAGTTCTTGCCCGGTCCCCAGGCCGCGTGTCGTGATGATGGTTCCTACTACTGGGAGACGCCCGAGCGCTCCATTGGACGAGTGCATGGTTGGCACGGTAACGCCATGGTGCTCGCGCGAGCCCTCGCCTACATCGACGTGCACGGCGGCGACGGCTTGACGCGCGTCGCCCAGCACGCGGTGCTGAACGCCAACTGGCTGCGCGAGCGCCTGCGCGAGACGCTGCCCGCGGCGTACGACCGGGTTTGCATGCACGAGTGCGTGCTCACCGCAACGTGGCTCAAGAACGAATACGGCGTGAGGGGTCTCGACGTGGCGAAGGGTCTACTCGAAGAAGGTTTTCACTCACCCACGGTGTACTTCCCGCTCATCGTGGACGAGGCTTTGATGTTCGAGCCTACCGAGACCGAAAGCGTACAAACTTTGGAGTCACTGGCCGCGTCCATTGAGCGCATCGCCGTGAGGGCGAAGACTGATCCCGACGGCCTGCATCACGCGCCCCAGACGACGCCAGTATCGCGGGTTGACGAGGCTCGGGCGGCTCGCCATCTGATCGCCACGGAAGACGCCGCCGATCGCTGAACCCGACGAGGGTGACCTAGATTGCGGGGGGCACGGGACCGGGACCGACGGGTGACACCGCGACCGTGAATCCCGAGTAGGCCAGATTGAAGTTGGTGGTCACGTAGAACCAGTCGCCGGCGCTCGTGAGGACGTGGGGCAGGCGCAACCAGCCGCAGTGCGATTCGTACTTCGCGGGAATCTTGATGCCCTGGTTCGCCGCGTCGCCGAAGATCATCGCAAAAGATGCGACGCCTCCCGGGGCGACGGTGAATAGTTGCGGTGGTAGTCCACTCCTCGAGGGGGCGTCCTGGACCTTCATCGGCGTACTGCTCGGCGTGTTGACATCGAACTTCATGCTGGGATAGACGTGGAGCGAGCACGACGACCGTGACACGTTGGCGATCAAGAAGGTCACGACCGTGTGTCCCGCGGACGAACCGTCGGGTGACAGCGACATCCCCACCTCGAGTTGCGCGACGTGGCCGGCGGGCGCCGTGGCCGCAGCTGTGGCCGTGCCATTGGCATTGGCATTGGCATTGGCCTCGAGAAGTAGTACCCACGCCGAAGCGAGAACCGCGACGGTACCGACGCCCAGTGAACGAACACGCTTCATGAAGCCTCCTCGAAGTGATGGCGGCAACGGCCCACTAGGGCCCACTCTATGAGTTCGTCGCCAAAGTGCAGAGGTAAGGGGATAAAGAAATCATGACGATTCACGACCGCTTACATGAATGAATGAAAGGGGCAAATGAGTGCCAACTTCTTAGAGGTCGCGCGTAGGAGAGCTCGTGCTATTTCAGCTTCGCGGAGCGCGCCGGGCTGAGCAACGAGATGACAACGGTCAAAGAGAGCGTCGCCAGGGCGACCACTTCCAAGGAGAAGGCCAGTTTGGTGTCGGGTGCGGCCCACGATTCGCGAAAACCTAGCGTTCCGTGGATCACCGACACCAAGAAGTCCGCGAGCGTCCCCGCGGAGAAACCGATCCCCACCAGCCCGATCCAGACTCGTCGAACGACGACGATCAACAGACCCAACACGACGCCAGTGAAGGACTGGGCCACGAAGAGTGGTCCGATGTTCGGAACATGGCGGTATCCAAAGTCATGCCAGAGTTGGTCATGCAACCAACCCGCCGTCAAAAGCCCGGGCCGCGCTCCGTTCCAGTGTTTCGCACGTGCGAACGCGCGCGTGAGGGTGTTCGCGTCGAGCGGCGATGCAACGGTCACTGCATATTGATGTCGCAGGTTCCAGGCCGTTGACCGCAGATATCCTTAGCGCCATGGCGAATTCTCTCCACGTTGAAGGAATCAGCCGCCGTTTTGGAACACTGACTGCACTGGACAACTTGTCCTTCAGCGTTCCCACCGGCCAAGTGGTGGGTTTTCTGGGTCCCAACGGCGCGGGTAAGACGACCACCATGAGGGCGATCTTCGGCCTGACGGACCTCGATGCGGGCACCATCACGTGGAACGGCTCGGTCGTTGGTCAGGCTGAGAGGCGCCGTTTTGGCTATATGCCCGAGGAGCGCGGACTCTATCCGGGCATGCTCGTGGGCGAACAACTTCAGTATCTCGGACAACTGCACGGGATGGGCGCTTCCGACGCTGCCGCGGCGTCCACCTCGTGGCTGGAGCGTCTGGGAATCGCCGATCGCGCCGATAGCAAGGTGGAGGCGCTCTCTCACGGTAACCAGCAGCGTGTGCAGATGGCCGCGGCGCTGCTGCACGGACCGGAGTTGCTGGTCCTGGACGAGCCGCTCGCTGGGCTTGATCCCTCGGGCATCGACGACATCGGCGAGGTGCTCACCGAGCAAGCGCGCTCGGGCTGTTGCGTGATCTTTTCCAGTCATCAGCTCGACCAGGTCGAGGACCTCTGCGAAACAGTCGTGATCATCGACAAAGGAAGACTGGTGGTGACGGGTGAGGTGGACAATTTGGCCACCAGTGGCCCGCGTCGACTGGTTGTGCGGGTCGAAGGGGATCGGACCGCCTCGTGGGCTGAGGGTGTCGCGGGGGTCAGCGTCTCAGAAGTGAAGGGCGGCGAAGTGCGCCTCGTCCTTGACGCCGGCGTCGACAGTGATGGAGTCCTGCAGCTGGCCCGCAGTGCCGGTCGGGTGACCGAATTTGTTTTCGAGCGCCGACGTCTCTCTGAGTTGTTTCGCGAGGCGGTGAAATGAGCTTCGTCGTCATCGCTCTTGTCGTGGTTGTGGTCGTCGCCGTGCGCATATATCGACGCCGCCGACGCCGTTCGAACGTCGCACGTCGAATCCACGCGAGGTCGAATGCCATCCGCAGTGGCGTGGGCTTGGTCGTCGCTCGCGAGGTACGAGAGAGATTCCGCGGGAGGCTCTTTAAGATTGGGACTCTCTTCATCTTGGTCGTGGTCGCTGCCGCCATTGTCATCCCCGTCCTTCACAGCGGCAAGGTAAAGACCCAGGAGATCGGTATCGTCGGCACGCTGTCCGCTTCTCTGCGCACGACGATCAACAGCACGGCGGCGAGCGCGGGCATCACCGTGCACGTGGTGACCGAGTCCAGTGTTGAGACTGCTAAGTCCGACCTCGCTTCGGGTCGCATCAACGCCGCAATTCGCAATGGGCGTGAGATTCTCGTGAACAGCCCCCTGTCGCCGTCGGACAACTCCGCGGGCACTCAACTGGTTCGTGCGGTGGCCGAGAATCTCGGCATCGCCGAAGCATTCCAGGCGGCACACCTCTCGCCCTCGCAGTCCGAAGTATTGAAAGCCGCCAAGGCACTGCCCATCACGAGCGTGAAGCCGGGCAAGGGAAGCCCGGGTAAGGCCACGTCGATCATTGGTTCCATTCTGATCTTCATCATGCTCTCGCAGTACAACACGTGGATCTTGATGGGGGTCATGGAGGAAAAGTCCAGCCGGGTCATCGAGGTGCTGCTCTCCGCGGTGCGGCCGATCCAGCTCTTGACCGGCAAGGTGCTGGGCATTGGTCTGGTGGCGTTGACGCAAGCGTCAGTGATCGTGGCCTTCGCCCTGATCTTGTCCAAGGCAGTGGGTTCAAGTCTCTTGCACGGGACCGCGCCTCTTGTCGTGGTGAGCACGTTGGTCTGGTTGGTGCTCGGGTACGCCTTCTATTCGTGGCTCTACGCCGCAGCGGGATCGATGGTCGAGCGCCAAGACCAGGTGCAAAGTCTGGCCCTGCCCTTGAGCCTGCCGATGATCTTCGGCTACATCATGGCTCTGACCGGGGCCAGTTCGGGCAGCCCCAGCGCGTTGCTGAAGGTTCTCGGATACCTTCCTCCGACGGCCCCCTTCGCGATGCCGGTCTTGGTGGGATTCAAAGCGGTGACGTGGTGGGAGTTCCTGGGTTCGGCGATGATTAGTGTGATCTGCACGATCGCGATCGCCCGAGCAGCAGCAACTGTGTATCGTCGAGCAATTCTGCGAACCGGTGGGCGGATTCGACTTCGAGAGGTCTTTCGGCGAACAGCACGCTGAATGATTCTTGTCGGGCAAAGGAGCAAAGGCCAAATATACGAGGCGTGCTTTCTCTTGCACTCAAAAGTCCCGTCGCAGAATTCTCGTCGTGGGGCCGACGTCAACAGTCTAATGGGACCCGACATCGTCTTTTGGGAGATGATGTCGGGTCCCATTAGACACCCTTTCCCCTAACTTGTCGAGCGACCGGAACTTGCGATTAGGGGCTCTAATGAACGAGGCCACGAAGACCGGACTTCGAAG
>OCZT010003731.1_pt1 | contig 15531 bp, 12 predicted proteins | sample 1539031 | NCBI WGS metagenome assembly OCZT01 (sample SAMEA3539308, study PRJEB22396) | soil metagenome | biome: tundra; feature: field; material: soil | place: USA | collected 2010-05 | depth 0.15 m | reverse complement strand
ACGACTACGAGCGTCTCCTGATCGAGCGCGCCCTCTCGGCCGCGAACGGCGTGGTCGCGGAGGCGGCACGGCGGCTCCGCACCGACCGGCCGAATCTCTACCGCCGGATGAAGAGGCTCGGCATCGCGGCGCCGGGCGAGTGACCTGCATGATGGCGCGCAGCGTGGCACGACGCGTGCCTGTCATCGGTGCGGTTCGTTCACGAGGGGGGAGATGATGCGATTGCTGCAACGGCAGTTCCCGTTCGTCGTCACCGTGCTGTGCGGTGTCGTCGCCATCGCCGCGCGGCCCGTGGTCGCGCAACAACGCGACAGCAGCGAAGCCCGGCTCGCGCCCGCGGCGCAGCGCGCGGCCGACGTGTACAACGCGCCCGCCACAAAGCGGGTGAACGGCGCATTCGACGTGCCCGCCTCGTCGGTGATCTCCGGCGACGTCGCCGTGCTCAACGGCCCGGCGACGATCGCCGGGCGCATCGAGGGCTCGCTCGTCGCGATCAACGCGGACGTACGCCTCGCGCCGGGAGCGCGCATCGACCAATCGCTCGTGATCGTCGGCGGCGCCATCACCGGCATCGAGGGCGCCCGCATCGATGGCGAGACGCTCCGGCAGGTCGAACTGTTCCGATATCACCTCGATGGCGAAAGTCTTGTGCCCGAGCGCGGACCGGAGTACGACGACACCTGGTGGACGCGTCACCACGTGCTGAACGACCTCCGCCACGGCGAGGCGTACTCGGACTTCTTCTATGTGGCGTCGCGGGCGTACGACCGCGTGGAAGGATGGTCGTTCGTCGTCGGCCCCCGCATTCAGCGCTTCCCGGACTGGGGCAAGATCAACGTCGAGGCGTTCGGCGTCGCACGCACCGCGAGCCCGGTGACCTGGGGCGACGGAACGCTCGGGTACGCGACGATGGCCGAGGTGCAATTCGGCAAGCCCATCGGCGTGGCGCTCGGCGCCCGCGCCTTCGACGTGGTGGAGCCGACCGAATCATGGCAGATGGAGAACGGTGAGGTCGGGCTCGCGTCGGTGGTGCTGCGGCGCGATTTCCGCGACTACTACGGCCGGCATGGCGGCGAAGGATTCCTGCGCTTGCAGGGCGGACAGGACGCCGACCTGACCGTCTCGTTCAGCGATGAGCGGTGGAGCGACGTGCGGCAGCGCGTTCCGTGGTCGCTCTTCCGGGAAGGTGGCGGATGGCGTCCGAATCCGTTCATGGACGCCGGCGAGATGCACCTGCTCACGACCCGGTTGCGCGTCGACACGCGCCAGCACGAGGGCTCGCAGTGGTCGGGGTGGTACGTGAGCGCCGAGATCGAGCAGGGCGCGGGACGGCTCGTTCGTCTCGGCTCACCGTTCAATTACGACGTGGCCACGGGCGGGCTTCTGCCCACGTCGGCCGAGGGCGTCAGCTACACGCGCGGATTCTTCGACGTGCGGCGCTACAGCCGGCTTTCGCCGTTCATGTCCCTGAACGCTCGCCTCGTGACGGGCGGCTGGCTCGCCGGCGACCCGCTGCCCACCCAGCGAAAGCTCTCACTCGGCGGGCCGGGTACGCTGCCAGGCTACGACTTCAGGGAGGCGGAGACGACCCCTGATGTGCTCCAATGCGCGAACGGAATCCGGCAGCCCGGCGCGCCGGCACAATGCGATCGCATCGCGCTCGTCCAGGTCGAGCTGCGCTCGCGGTTCTTCGCAGGCGCGCTGCGTGACGACGCGTCGGACGACTGGTGGCGCCCCGGGCTCAATGGACGCATGGAGTGGGTCCTCTTCGCCGATGCCGGACGCGGCTGGAATGTGGGTGCGCAGAACAGCGGCGTGTCCTACCCCTCGTACCTCCTCCCGCCGCTCTCCTCGTTCCGGACGGACGTCGGTGCCGGAATCGACTTTGGCGGCCTCGGCCTCTACCTGGCCAAAGCCGTGAGCGACGCCGCCGAACCGGTGCAGTTCTTCGTGCGCCTGACGCGGAGGTTCTAGCGGGTGCGCTGCGCCGGGATCCGGTTCGTGATGGCCGCGCTCGCGCTCGCGAGCGGCGCGGAGCTGTCGGCCCAGCGGAATCCGACGCTCGAGATTTCGCTGCCGCCGGCCGCTCAGCTCGCGCAGGTCGGGCCGCTCGTCGTCGCTCGCGACATGCTCTCGGGAACGCGCACGCGTGAGCCGCTCGCGGCGGGATTCCCCGCCCGCTTCCATTTCACGGTGGCGCTCTGGTCGGAGGGCGGTCTGGGAGACCAGGCCGAACGCCTCGCAGAATACGACGTCCTGGTGAACTACATCGCCATGGAAAAGAAATACCAGGTGGTGCAGGTCATGAACGACCGGCCCCTGTCACTGGGGAAGTTCGACCGCGTCGAAGACGCCGAGGGCGCCATCGCCCGGCCGACGCGGGCGCCGATCCGCGCGTTCGCCTCGAAGCACAGGCTCTATTATCGCGTGACGCTCGACGTCGCGATTCTGCAGCTCTCGGATCTCGACGAGGTGAACCGCTGGCTGAAGGGAGAACTCGAACCGGTGATCCACGGCAAGCGCGATCCGGGCACGGCGATCACGCGGAGCATTCGGATGCTCGCGGCGCGCCTGCTGGGCGGCGACACACGGGAATTCGAGGCGGAGACGGGGAAATTCCGGGTGCCGTAGATGGCCACTTGCGCGGCGGCCCGAGCGGCGTAGTTTGGCGCAATCCCTTCAGCAGGGGGCCCGGCATGTTGTCGTTACCGAATGACTCGCCCGCCCCGCGCCGTGAATTTCTCGAGCGCCTCGCGGGTGGGACGGCGCTGCTTGCAGCCGGCACCTTCGCGGCGGCGTGTGCACCCGCGGCGCAGGCTCCCGTCGCCTCCACGGACGACGAGCTGTGGCTGAAGCCGCTGACGGGAAAGCACAAACAGGTGTTCGATTCGCCGAGGGTCAACGACGGCTTCGGCCTGATGTTCGCCGCCGGCTACCTGAAGACGATGACCGACACCTACAAGCTCAAGCCGGGCGAGGCGAGCGCGTTCATCGTGTTCCGTCATTTTGCGACGCCGCTCGGCCTCTCGGACGACATCTGGAAGAAGTACAAGCTCGGAAAGATGCTCGACATCATGGACCCGGCGACCAAGAAGCCGTCCGAGCGCAACTTCGTGTGGAAACCGAATGCCGGCGACATGATGAACACCGACGCGTCGGCGGACAAGATGGTCGCGATGCCGGGTGTCGTGATCGGCGTGTGCCATTTCGCGGTCACGGTGCTTTCCGGGATGGCCGCGAAGGGAGCGGGCGTGACGCCGGAAGTCGCGCTCAAGGAGTGGGAGGCCGGCGTGATCCCGGGCGCGATGCTCGTGCCGAGCGGCGTGCTCGCCGTCGGCCGCGCGCAGGAGCACGGCTGCACGTACTGTTTCGCGGGATAAGAACCGCAGAGGCGAGTGGGGAGAGCTGAGCGGCGAGGGAGAAATTCCCTCGCCGCTCAGCTCTCCCCACTCGCCACTCTTCTAACTGTGTCGCGCGCGAGGCGGAAGCGCGAGGCCGCGATGCTCGAGGGCCTCGATCTGGTGCAGCACTTCGGCGCCGTAGAACATCCGGATGTACTTCGCCTGCGTGGGGGTGAGGCGTCGAACGGCCCACGACAGGTGCACGAAATGTGGTTCCAGCGGCTGGCGCAGCAGGTGCATGCCGCACTCGTCCGGCAGATGGTCCGCCTTCTTCGTGTTGCAGGCGCTGCAGGCGGTGACCACGTTGGTCCAGGTGTTGAGACCGCCGCGCGAGAGCGGCACCACGTGGTCGCGGGTGAGGGCCTCGCGCGGTCGAAGCTGCACCGACGAGCGTCCGCAGTACAGGCAGGTGTAGCGGTCGCGCGCGAAGAGGAAGGTGTTCGTGACCTGACGGCGGAAGCGGCGCGGCACGTGGATGAACTTCGCGAGGCGGATCACGATGGGCCGCGGATACGCGAGTCGCTCGGATCGCACGAGCGCCTCGTGATCGGCCTCGACGATCTCCGCCTTGCCGTCGATCACGAGGCGCAACGCTCTTCGGAGCGGCACCATCGTGAGCGGCTCGAACGACGAGTTCAGCGCCAGACAGCCCAGCATCAGCGTCCGCTCGTCGCAGGCTCCGCCGTGGGAACGGGCGTCAGCCAGCCGTATCGATCGGCAATCGTCCCCTTCGCGATGCCCATGTACTGCTCCTGCACCTTCCTGGTGATCGGGCCGGGCTTGCCCTGTCCCACGGGCAGCCGGTCGATCGAGCGGATCGGCGTGAGTTCCGCCGCGGTGCCGCAGAAGAAGGCTTCGTCCGCGATGTAGAGGAACTCGCGCGGCATCACCGTCTCCTTCACCTCGTAACCGAGATCCGCGGCGATCCTCATCACGGAGTCGCGCGTGATTCCGTGCAGGATGCCGGACGATATCGGAGCGGTATGCAGGACGTTGTCACGAATCACGAAGAGATTCTCGCCGCTCCCCTCGGCCACGAAGCCGTTGGAGTCGAGCATGATTCCCTCGAGATAGTCGTCCTGACGCGCCTCGAGCTTGGACAGCTGCGAGTTGAGGTAATTCCCACCCGCCTTGGCGAGCGTCGGGAAGGTATCCGGCGCCGCGCGGCGCCAGCTCGACACGCATACGTCCGCGCCGGCCTCGACGGCCGCCGCGCCGAGATACGTCGGCCAGCGGTAGCAGATGATGAAGGTCTCGACCGGGATGTCCTTCGCCCAGATCCCCATCTGCTCGCCGGTGCGCATCACGACGGGACGGATGTAGCACTCGGCGAGATCGTTCGCGGCGATCGTGTCGACGACCGCGCCGACCAGATCGTCGACGGAATGGGGAATCTCGAGGCGATAGATCTTGGCGGAGTCGAGGAGACGGCGCATGTGATCGCGCAGCCGGAACACGGCGCCGCCGGTGGGCCCCTGATAGCATCGAACGCCTTCGAAGACGCTCGAGCCGTAATGCGCCGCGTGAGAAAGCACGTGAATGGTCGCGTCGGCCCAGTCCACGAGCACGCCATCGCGCCAGATCTTTTCGGTCGGTCCCTTTCCGCTACCCTGCGCCACTTTGCCGCCTGGATGGGAGTCATCCAATTGTAATGAGGCGGGCGGGACTCGTGCTAGTCGGCGCGCCGGTCACGGCGCATGCCGCAGTCTCCCGTTCTCGACCAGCGCACGTCCGGCGACCATGACGAATGCAGCGCGCGTCGGCGCCGCCGGCGTCCCGGCGAGCGGGAACGCCGCCAGATCCGCCTGCTTGCCCGCCTCGAGCGAGCCGACGAGGTGATCGAGGCGCAGGGCGCGCGCGCCGCCGAGCGTCGCGAGTTCCCACGCGGCGAGCTCCCGCGACTCACCGCCCAATGCGATGCGCGACTCGTGCAGCGTGTCCATGCGTTCATTGCTCGCCATCGAGTCGGATCCCACGCCGACACGGATGTTCGCCTCGAGCATGGCGCGGACCGGAGCGGCTCCGTGACCGAGCGTCGTGTTCGACGTGGGACAGGTCGCGACGCCGCACTGGTGTCTTGCGATGGTGATGAGGTCACGGTCGTCGCAGCGGACGCAGTGAATGAGCAGCGCGTTGACCCCGAGCACGCCGCAGCGTTCGAGCACGTCGACCGGCGTGCGTCCCCGGGGTTCCACGGTGATGCCGCGTCCGCGGAGAAATGCGGCGAATGCCCCCTCGCCTTTCGTCACAAACAGCGATTCGTCCGCGCTCTCGGCGACGTGCGTCGCAAGCGGCAGCCCGTCGCCCTTCGCGAACTGCGCCGCCGCGCTGAAGAGCTCGTCGCTGACCGAATAGGGCGCGTGCGGCGAAATGCCGACCTTCACCAGCGTCGTTTCCCTCGCGCGCATCGAGGCGACCTCGTCGCGAAGCCAGCGCATGGCCGACTCACACTGTCCCGGATCGGGCCCGAAGAGCTCCCGATATGCGATCCCGCGCACGCCGAGTTCCCGCATGGCCTCGAACGGCGCGTCATTGGGCGCGGTGTCGGCGTATGTCGTGATCCCCGCGAGCAGCCCTTCGCGAATGCCCTCGCGCGCGCTGTCGACGAGCTCGCCGGCCGGGAGCGCGGCACGCGCCTCGGTCAGCTGCCGGATCCACTCGAAGAACGGGAGCCCGCCGAAGCGCCCGCGAAAGACGGTGAGATCGAGGTGGGTGTGCGCGTTGACGAGACCGGGGGCGAGGATCGAGTCGCCGAGCTCCACGTCGCGCCCTGGCGGCGCGAGCGTGCGCTCCCCGACATAGGTGATGACGTCGCCCTCGATGACGACGCTGCCGTTTTCGATGTCTGGGCGGCACACAGGCCTTACCACACGCGCGTTGTATCGCACGCATTCCGGTCGCCCCGGCAGTTCTCCCACAGCTATCGACGGACAGCTGTCAGGTGACAGCGTTCAGTCTTCCTCAAGGCTTCCCCATGATGTTCGTCCGTCGCGGACACTCCTTCGTCGGCTCCGTCCCCGGCAGGAAGTATTCGGTGTACGCATCCTCCACCGGACATCCCGGCCCGTGCAGCAGTCCGGTGCCGCCGTCCACCGCCCGCGTGGTGATCGCCGCCGGCCTCGGCCAGTCCGGCGGCGACGGCTTTCGTTCGTATACCTCGCGCATGAAGGACGTCCACGCGGGAGCCGCCAGTCGCCCGCCCTGCGCGTTCGCCATGATCTTCTGCGGGTTGTCGAAGCCCATCCAGACTCCCGCGACGAGATCCGCGGTGTACCCGATGAACCAGACATCGCTGTAGTCGTTGGTGGTCCCGGTCTTGCCGCCGGCTGGAAGAGAGAATCCGGCGCCGGCAACCGAGTTCGCCGCGCTTCCCTTCGTCACCACGTCCTTCATCATGCTCACCATCAGCCACGCCTCTTCGCGCGAGAGCACCTGTTCGCGCTGGATCTCCGGCACCCAGAGCACCTTCCCTTTCGCATCCTCGACACGAATGATCGGATTCGCCGACGTGCGCATCCCGAGCGTCGCGAAGGTCGAATATGCCGCGACCATTTCGATCGGGTACACGTCGGCCGACCCGATGTTGATCGACGGATAGGGCGGCACCGGGGTCGTGATGCCGAAGCGCTTGGCCATCGACACGATGCTCTCCTCGCCGATCTCCATGCCGAGGCGGATCGCGGGAAGGTTGCGCGACATGTAGAGCGCTTTGCGCATCGGGATCGGACCCTCGAACTTCAGGTCGAAGTTCACCGGGATCCACGGCTTGGTGGAATCCATCTGCGCGAGCTCGATGGGCGCGTCGTCGATGATGTAGCTGGCCGGACGGCCGCTCTGGATCGCGGTGGAGTAGACGATCGGCTTGAACGTCGAACCGGGTTGGCGCCTCGCCTGCGTGGCGCGGTCGAATTTCGAGTCGTCGAAGTCGCGGCCGCCCACGAGCGCGCGCACGGCGCCGCTGCGCGGATCCATCGCGATGAACGCGCCCTGCAGGTAGGGCGACACGACGTTGTCCTCCAGCGACGACGAGCCGGATGCGCGCGCAAGGTACTGCTCGTAGGTGCGGTGCGGATACGTGCCGAACTGTCCGCTCTCGACCGCGCGGAGCTGCCGGTCGAGCGCGCGCTCGGCGGAGCCCTGCAGGTCGAGGTCGAGGGTCGTGTAGACCTTCATCCCCTGTTCGTACACGGCCTGCCCGAATTTTTCGTCGAGCAGCCGGCGAACGTACTCGACGAAATAAGGCGCCAGCTCGCCGGTGCTGCCGGTCCGGTGCGCGAGGCGCAGCGGGTAGGCGCGCGCGAGCGACGCGTCCGCGTCGCTGATGCGGCCGGCGCGACGCATGAGATCGAGCACGAGGTTGCGCCGCTGCACGGCGCGGTCGGGAAAGCGGCGCGGATTGTAGCGCTCGGGGCCCTTCGGAAGCGCCGCGAGGGTCGCGGCCTCCGAGAGATTGAGGTCGCGAACCGGTCTCCCGAAATAGCGTTCGCTCGCGGTCTCGACGCCGAACGCGCCGTTGCCGAGGTAGATCTGGTTCAGGTAGAGCTCGAGGATGCGGTCCTTCGTGTACTTCGCCTCGATGGCGCGCGCGACCTTCGCCTCGCGCAACTTGCGGCCCAGCGTCTTCTCGCGGGCGTTGAGGCGCTCGGGAAAGAGGTTCCGCGCGAGCTGCATCGTGATGGTCGAGAAGCCCTGCGCGATACCACCGGCGCGAAGGTTGGCGAACCCCGCGCCGAAGATGCGGAAGAAGTCGATCCCGCCATGCGAGTAGAACCGCTTGTCCTCGGTGACGATGAACGCGTCCTGCACCTGTTTCGGGATCTGGTCGAGCTTGGAGAGCGTCCGGCGCTCCGTGCCGATGGCGGCGATGAGCCGGCCGTCAGCGGCGTAGAGGCGCGAGGTCTGGCGCGGCTGGTATTTCTCGAGTCCCGCGAGCGAAGGACACGTATTGCCGTGACAGACCCACAGCCACCCGCCGGTGGCCGCCAAAACGCAAAGGAGGATGACGGAGCCGGCCGCGATGACGGCGGCGCGGAGCAGGCGCGGATTCAGCTTCACGAGCGAAAACTAAGAGGGGGAAGCGGGGAGTGGGGAGTAGCGAGCAATCAGGGGCGAGCGGGGAACGAAACGCGGGATAGCAGTGACAGCACCCGTGGCGGGGCCTAAGTTTGGACGATGCCCACGCGCGAAACGTTGCTGGACGAGCTGGCCTGGCGCGGACTGCTGTATCAGCAGACCGAAGGGCTCGGCGACCACCTCGGCAGGAACGTGGTGACGGCGTACTGCGGCTTCGATCCGACGGCGCCAAGCCTCCACATCGGCAACCTCGTCCCGGTGATGCTGCTCGTGCACCTCGCACGCGCCGGCCACAAGGCGATCGCGCTCGTGGGCGGCGGCACGGCGATGATCGGCGATCCGTCGGGCAAGTCGGAAGAACGTCCGCTCGCGAGCGCCGCCGAGATCGCCGCGAACGCGCTGCGGATTCACGGCCAACTCTCCCGGCTGTTCGAGGCCGCCGGCACCGGCGGCGTGGCGCTGGCGAACAACGCCGACTGGCTGATGGGGCTCGGTGCGCTCGATTTCATGCGAGAGGTGGGCAAGCACTTCAGCGTGAACTACCTGCTGGCGAAGGATTCGGTGCAGTCGCGCATCGAGACCGGAATCTCGTACACCGAATTCTCATACCTGTTGCTGCAGGCGTACGACTACCTGCAGCTCTTCGGTCGGCACGGGTGCACACTGCAGGTGGGCGGCAGCGACCAGTGGGGGAACATCACCGCCGGGATGGAACTGGTGCGCCGTTCCGCCGGCGGCGAGGCCCATGCGCTCACGTCGCCGCTGATCACGACCGCCAGTGGAAAGAAGTTCGGCAAGACGGAGGCGGGCGCCGTCTGGCTCGATCCCGCCATGACGTCGCCGTACCGGTTTTATCAGTTCTGGATCAACACCGAGGACGCGGACGTCGGGCGGTACCTGAGGATGTTCACGTTCCTGCCGCGCGCGGAGATCGAGGGGCTGGAGGCGGCGCACGCGAACGCGCCGCACGAGCGCGCCGCGCAGCGCGCGCTCGCGGTGGCGATGACGACCCTGCTGCACGGCGCGGACGCCGCGCGCGTGGCGGCGGAAGTCTCGCGCGTGATCTTCGACAAGAAGATCGATGCCGCTGCGATCGCCGATGACGTGTACGCGACGCTGGCCGCCGAAATTCCGAGCGTGCAATACGCGAAGGCGGCGGAGCTCAACGTGCTGGACGTGCTCGAGGGCGCGTTCCAGCTCTCGCGTAGCGCGGGACGGAAGCTCGTGCAGCAAGGCGGCGTGACGGTGAACGGCGAGAAGCTCGCGGCCGACGCACTCACCGTGCCGCGCGGGAAGGCTGTGCGCGGGCGCTGGTTCCTCGTGCGTAAGGGCGGGCGCGACATCGCGCTGGCGGACGTGGGGTAACTCCGCCCGGCGCTACCCCAGCAGTGCCAGCGCCTCGTCGAGCTCGTCCGCCGTATTGTAGAAGTGCGGCGCCAGCCGTATGCACCGCGTCCGCACGCTGTGCGCGACCTTCGCCGCGGTCAGCCGCGCGCTCGACGCATCCACATCCTTCGTGCGGAACGCGAGCACTCCCGCACGGCGCGCGGATTCCCGCGGCGTCACGAACTCCACACCCGGCGTGTCGTCGGCAAAGGCGAGCGCGCGGTCCGCGAGCGCCGCCACGTGGGCCTCGATCCGTTGCGGGCCGAGTTCCAGCAGCAATCCAATGGACTCGGTCATCGCGTTGAAGCCCACGAAGTCCAGCGTGATCACCTCGAACCGGCGCGCATCATCGGCCCAGCGCGCGTCGTAGTTCAGGAAGTTCGCGTAGTCGCCGCTCGACGCCTGCGCCCACCACCCCACCTCGGCCGGCTCGAGCGTCGCGATGAGTTCCTCGCGCACGTACGCGAAGCCGGTGCCCCATGGCGACATCAGCCACTTCTGCGCGCCGCACGCGAGCACGTCCACGTTCGCGGCCACGACGTCGAGCGCGAGCGGGCCGAGCCCCTGGATCGCGTCCACGAAGAAGAAGATCCCCCGCGCGCGGCACGCGGCGCCGATGGCGGCGAGATCAAACCGGTGGCCACTCCAGAAGCTCACCCACGAGAGCGCGACGACCTTCACGCGCGGATCGGTCTCGATCGCGCGCATGATCGCCCCTTCGTCCGGCAGGTCGCCCGCGAGCGGCAACAGCCGGAACTCTGCACCGCGCGCGCGCGCCGCCGCCATCCACGGATAGACGTTGGCCGGGAACTCGCCGTGTGTCGAGAGGATCACGTCTCCCTTCCGGTACGGCAGCGAGCGCGCCGCGAGATTGACGCCATGCGACGTGTTCGTCATGAGGGCGATCGTCGACGGCTTCGCGCCGATGAGCCGCGCGGCCGCCTCCCTCGCCTTCACGTGCACCGGGTCGAAGTCGTCCGGCGTGAGGCGGAACGGTTCCGCCCGCCGCGCGCCGAGCGAGGCGATCGCGTCGCGCGAGCGCATCGGGATCGGCCCCGTCGACGCGTGGTCGAGATAGACCGACTCGCCCAACTCGGCCCACGGAAACTCCCGCGCTCTCAGCGCGCGAACGTCGTAGCTCATTTCATCCTCAGGGTTCCCGCAACTCGGGTGGCGTGTCGTCGGGCTGGTGCTTCCAGCGGCGATGCTGCCAGAAATATTGTCCGGGGTACTGGCGCACCATGCGCTCGAGCGCCTGCGAGAATCGCAGCATCACGTCGTCCACGTCGCGGTCGCGGTCACCGGAATGCGTCACCGGAATCTCCTCGGCGACGAACTCGTACCGTCCTTCCGGCTGGCGAAGCGCCTGAATCAGCACCACCGGATAATCGCCCCGCAACGCGAACACGCCAGCCCCGCGCGGCGTCTTCGCCGGACGGCCAAAGAACGGCACGAACGTGGACGCGAGCCCGACCGTCGCCTGGTCGGACAGAAAGCCGACCGTGTGCCCGTCACGCAGTACGCGCGGCACTCGGCGGACCGCTTCCTGGTCGTGCATGATGTGCATCCCGAGCCGTTCGCGCGTGCGGCGGAAGTAGGCGTCGGAGAGCGGGTTCGACATTCCGCGCGCGATCGGGTAGACCGGCACGCCGCGTGCCGCCACGTAGGCGCCGGAGAGTTCCCAGTTGCCGAGGTGCCCGGCGACGAGGATCACGCCTTTGCCCCTCGCCAGTGCCGCTTCCACGACGCTCCACGTCGGCGACGGACCGAAGAGCGCGAGCACGTCCGTCGCCGTGCCGCGCGACAGCAGCGTGGCCTCGATCGCGACGCGGCCGAGGTTCCGGTACGACTCGCGCGCGACCTCCTCGACCCGTTTCGCGCTCCACTCGGGGAAGGCGGCGGCAATCTGCCGTTCCGTCACGCCGCGCCTGATGCCGAACGGAGAGTAGCCCAGCTCCGTGAACGCTCCCGCCGTCCGTGACGCCGCCCGCACGGGGAGCAGCGACAACGCGCCGCTGAAGAGCCGGAGCGCGCCGTACTCGATCCGGTGGACGAGGGTGGGACGCACGCTACGGCGCGGACGAGTCGCGCGACTGCAGGCCGTGCAGCCGCGCGTACGCACCGCCCAGCGCCAGCAACTCGGCGTGCGTGCCGCGCTCGATCACCCGCCCGCGATCGAGCACGAGGATCTGCGTGGCGTGCGTGATGGTCGAGAGGCGGTGTGCAATCACGAACACGGTGCGCCCCGCGAGCAGCCGGTCGATGGCCTCCTGCACGAGGCGTTCGCTCTCCGTGTCGAGCGCGGAGGTGGCCTCGTCGAGGATCAGGATCGGCGGGTCGATCAGCAGCGCCCGCGCGATCGCGATGCGCTGGCGCTGGCCGCCCGAGAGGCGCGTGCCGCGCTCGCCGAGGATCGTGTCGTACCCGTCCTCGAGCTCCGCGATGAACGCGTGCGCGTTGGCGGCGCGCGCCGCCGCCTCCACCTGTGCGTCCGAATACCGCTCGGAGGATCCGTACGCGATGTTGGCGCGGACGGTGTCGTTGAAGAGCACGGTGTCCTGGCTCACGATCCCGGTGAGCGCGCGGAGCGACGCGAGCGTGATCTCGCGCGTGTTGACGCCGTCGAGCGTGATGTGCCCCGTCTGCGGCTCGATGAAGCGCGGAATCAGGTCCACCAGCGTGCTCTTCCCCGACCCGCTCGCGCCGACCAGCGCGATGACGTCCCCGCGACGGGCCTTGAACGAGATGTCGGTCAGCACGAACTCGTCGCCATACGAGAACGACACGCGGTCGAACTCGATCAGGTGTTTGAGCCCTTCCGCCGTCTCCGTCCCCGTGTCGCGCTGCTGCTCCGTGCGCTCGTCGAGGATCTGGAACAGTCGCTCCGCCGCGGCCAGCGACTGCTGCGCGATGGTCGGCGCCTGCGAGATCTGCTTCAGCGGCGGCAGCAGCCGCATCACGAGGATCATGAACGTCATCAGCGCGCCGGCGTCGAGTACGCTCTGCTCGACCATGCCGGCGCCGATGATCAGCACGATCACCGCGACCACGGTGCCGAGCACCTCGGTAATCGGGCCGGAGAGCAGTGAGATGCGCGTGATGCGCACCATCCCGCGTGTGTAGCTGCCGCTGGCCGTGGTGAAGCGGTCGTCCTCGTACGACTCGCCGCGGAAGCTCTTCACGAGGCGAACGCCGGAAATCACCTCCTGCAGCACGCTCGTGATCTCGCCGTACTCGTTCCGCAGGCGCCGGTGGCCCTGGCGCAGCCGCCGCAGCAGCGGCTGCAGCAGCACGGAGATCAGCGGCACGACGACGAGCGAGATCAGGGCGAGCTTCGGCGACATCGTGACGAGGATGACGACCGTCACGAGCACCTGCGCGAGGTTCTGGATCGTGCGCGTCGCCACTTCGGCGAGGATCGCCTTGGCCTGCTCCGTGTCCGTCAGGATGCGCGCCATGATCTGGCCCGCCTTCGTCCGCGAGAACCAGGCGAGCGGCAGGCGCTGCATGTGGCGGAACACCGTGTCGCGGAGGTCGCGGGTGATGCGTTCCTGGAGCGACGCGCCAAGCTGCCCGCCCATCCACAGGAACAGGTTCTTCACGATCACCATCGCGACGATCACGATGCTGATGCCGCGGAGCGAGGCCATCCGGTCGCCCGGCACGATCAGCGAACCCACGAGCGTGTGCAGCAGATCGATGAGCCAGCTCTTGCCGACCTTCAGCCCATCGTCGTTGTTGAACAGCAGGTTGAGGAACGGAATCAGCAGCGTGAACGCGACGCCATCGAGCGCCGCGCCGACGACGTTCGACACGATGTTCCCCGCCAGCCGTACCCAGTGCGGCCGGAGGAACACGAGAAGCCGCCGGTAGAGCTTCACCGCCTACTTCCTCGGCGTGAGCAGCGACAGCGGCAGGATCACTTCCTCCGGCGTGACGCCTCCGTGCAGGAACGACCCCCGGTACCGCTGCTGGTACTCGCGCAGCTTCGTCGGGTAGACGAAGAACGCATCCCCGACGGCGAGCAGCGTGTTCGCGCCGAGCCCCCGGCGCGGCAGCCGCAGGTCGTCCTCGTTCGTGAACAGCAGCGCCTGTTCCGGATTCTCCGCGCGCAGGTCCTCGCCGAATTTGAAGCGCAGGTTCGGTGTGGCGTCGCGTTTCGCGAGTACGGTCGCGGGCGAGTTGCAGTGGATGGAGCCGTGGTCGCTCGTGAGGATCACGGGAATCTTCTTGCGGTGCGCCTCCTTGAGCACCGAAAGGAGCGCCGAACGCCTGAACCACTGGAGCGTCAGCTGGCGCAGCGCGATCTCGTCGCGCGCGACCTCGTAGAGAATGGCCGACTCGCTGCGTCCGTGCGTGAGGAGGTCCACGAAGTTGAACACGAACGCCGTGATCCCCTCGGGCGCGATCGCGTTTGCGAGGTGCCGCTCGAGCTCGTCCGAGTCGTAGGCCGACGAGATCTTGTGATAGCGCACCGGGGTATTGCCGCGCAGGTCGCGCAGGTGCGCCTCGAGCAGCTCGCGCTCGTGCGCGTTGAGCGTCTCGTCCTCGCGCTCGCCCCACCAGTCCGGATAGCGCGCGGCGATCTCGCTGGGAAAGAGCCCGCTGAACAGCGCGTTGCGCGAGTACGGCGTCGCCGTGGGGAGCAGCGAGAAGTAGTACGTCGTGTCGATCTCGAAGAGCGGCGTGAGCAACGGCTCGATCACCCGCCATTGATCCAGCCGCAGGCAGTCGACGACGATGTAGAGTGCGCGCTTTTCGCCGTCGAGCACCGGCAGGAGGAACTCGTCCACCACGTCCACCGAGAGCGGCGGCCGCTCGCCGTCGATCTGGTCGTTCACCCATCGCGGATACACGCCGCGCAGGTAGGCCGCGAAGTCGCGGTGCATCTCCGGATACAGGCTGCGCAGCGATCCATACAGTCCCATCTCGCCCGCGGCGGCGAGGTCGATGTCCCACTGCACGAACTCGCCGTAGCGCTCGATCCAGCCGCGCCAGTCGAGGTCGCGCGAACGCGTCTGCTCCAGCTGGCGGAACCGCTCGACGAAGGACCGGGCGATGGCCTGCTGGCGGATCTTCGGCCCCTCGAGGATGCGCAGCACGACGCTCAGTACCTGCCGCGGATTTACCGGCTTCACGAGGTACTCGGTGACGTCCGCGCCAAGCGCGTCGCGAAGCGTCTGGTCTTCCTCGCTCTTGGTGACCATCACCACGGGGAGCGACGGCAGCAGCTCGCGCGCCTCGCGCACGAGCGCGACGCCGCGCATTCCCGGCATCTGCTCGTCGAGCAGCATGAGGTCGAACGCGCGCCGGCGCAGGAGCTCGAGCGCATCGTCCGCGTTGCTCGCCATCTCGACTTCGAACCCCTTCTCCGCCAGGAACAGCCGGTGCGATTCCAGCAGCTCGGCTTCGTCGTCTACCCAGAGGACGGTCTTGGGGGTTGCGGGCATCCCGCGAATCTAACGATTCGCAGAGGGGAGAAGGCAGCAGCGAGAGGGCAGAACCCGGCTGCGGCCTGACGTCCGCTGTCGGTGAATCGTAGATTCGCCAGATGCTTGGCCCGCCACCGTACGCGCTTACCGCGCCCTCGTTCGCCTTCCGCGCGCTGGCGTCGCTGGCGGCGCGGGCCGCGCTCGGTGGCCCGCGGGAGACGGCGCTCGCGACGCTCGTC
>OCZT010003730.1_pt1 | contig 15532 bp, 12 predicted proteins | sample 1539031 | NCBI WGS metagenome assembly OCZT01 (sample SAMEA3539308, study PRJEB22396) | soil metagenome | biome: tundra; feature: field; material: soil | place: USA | collected 2010-05 | depth 0.15 m | reverse complement strand
CAATGATGGCCGCCGCCGAGCCCTTGGCAAAGTCAAGAAACACAAATGCATTCTCATAAGCGTAAATACTGAGTAATTCGGTCTCGCGCGCGGGACCGCCGCCCGTCAACGCCCAAACGGTGTCGAAGGTTCGAAACGCATCGATCGATCGGATCACGATGCATACGATGATCACCGGCCGCAGCATTGGCAATGTAAGGTAACGGAATACGCGCCATGCCGTGGTGCCGTCAATTGCCGCTGCCTCGAACGGCTCTTTTGGCAGGCTCTGCAGGCCAGCCAGGAGCAGCAACGTAAACCAGGGCGTCCAGAGCCAGACATCGGTCAACACAATGACGGAAAACGCGCTCCAGCGTTGCACCAGCCACGGCTGGCCTTCGCCACCGAGTGCCTCCAGCACCACATTGACAATGCCGAACTCGTCGTTAAACATCCAGCGCACCATGATGGCTGCGATCACGGGCGCCACCATCAGCGGCAATAGTAATATCGTCTGAACCAGTTTTTGCCCGCGAAACGGGCGATTCAGGGCTAGCGCCAATGCCAGGCCGATAACCAGGGAGATAGCGACACTGGAGAACATGAATACAAACGTGTTGGGCAACACGATTTGCAGGAACGCCGGATCGGTCAGTACGCTCGCGTATTGTGAGAAGCCAACCCAGGTTTTCTTCGGGTTGTATAACATCCAATCGCGAAAACTCGCGCTGCCGCCGACAAAAATCGGTATGGCCTGAAACAATATCAGGAGCGTAACCGCCGGAGCAATCAGCATAAGCATGAAACGCTGCTGCTCGCCAAATACGTTACGCCAGGTGTTCCTCAACTTCATCAATCCGCCTTTTGGAATCGTATTTAGTTGCATTTTTCCTCGTTTTCACCATCGACCCAAACATGCATAGTCATCCCGCGCCACCCTCGTGGATCATACCTGAACTGGAATTGACCAGGTCCGCGGCGGCAAGACATGGCGATGGGAAGGAAGTATTTGCGAACGGCGAACCGTGCGTTAGGGCGCTTTCCCGAATTTCTTGTACTTTTATACGCAGTCCTCGACCGCAACTGTTAGTGCACCATTTTGAAGAAATTGTATAAGGCGCATGGAGTATCCCATGGTATTAAATTGGCTAAAATACCGGTCTCGGCTGTCAGACCGAGACCAAAACCTTATCTTCCTGGTCGATATAACCGTTTATCGGCGAGAACCCAACCTTGATCAGCGCCCCTGGAAGGTCGGCGCACGCTTCTCCACGAAGGCTGCCATTCCTTCTTTTTGGTCCTCAGTGGTAAAGGCAAGGCGGATTGCGCGGCGCTCGACGTCAAGTCCCGCCGCCAAGGTTGTTTCGTATGCCGCAAGAACCGCCTCTTTTGCGAGGCGCGCAGCGATAGGCGCCCTTTCTGCGATTACCTTCGCCAGAGCAATCGCGCGGTCAACAACTTGATCGTCGGGCAAAGCTTCAGCAACAAGACCGCTCCGGAGCGCCTCGCGACCATCGATCGGTTGCCCCGTAAGCACCATCTTCATGGCAAGTGATTTCCCGATGACGCGCGTAAGCCGCTGCGTTGCCCCATCGCCTGGAATGATGCCGATGGTGATTTCCGGTTGGGAAAAAACCGCATTTTCAGCGGCGATAATGATATCCGCTAGCATAGCGAATTCGAGCCCGCCGCCAAGACACACGCCCCTAACGGCCGCGATCATGGGCTTGGAGAAATGCTCAATGGTCCGCCACGCCGACTGTCGGGCATGATTGCTGATCGCCTCGAAGCCTTGTCTCTGCATTTCTTTGATGTCTGCACCCGCTGAGAATGCACGATTGTTGCCTGTGACGACCACGCAGCGAACCTCAGGATCACCCTGGGCCTCGACTAGTACCGCTGCCATCTGCTGAAGCAGTTCTGCACTTAGAGCGTTGAGCTGCGCGGGGCGGTCGAGCGTAACGAGCAGCACCCCTTTTTCAGTTCGTGAAGTTACGATCAATTTTGAAGAGGTTGACATACGTTACCTTTGTTGAAACGGTCGGAATTCAAGCGGCACATTTGAGTGCCCCGAAATGAGATGTTCTGCTTCCAGGCGGAACTGAGCGATCAAAAGCTCCGAAACTAAATGTCAGTTGCATTGATGACTCCAGACAGAACCTGCAGCGACTCGAACAAGAAATAGGAACCGAAGATCAGCTCGGCATTTAGAGCTGAATCGTGCCGGCGGGAGTCGGGGCGCTTGTTAAAGCATCCGCCGACGAGCATTCCGCGCGTTCTTGGGTCATCGGAATGGGTCGGAGTAAGATAATCGGTGACGAGAGCACGCACTGTCAGCTCCGCCGCCTCGTGGTAGCGCGAACGTTCGGCGGCGGTCGGCGCGAGTTCGGCGAGTTTCAGCAGGGCCGCAGACACGATTGCTGTCGCAGCGGTATCGCGGTGAGTGTCGGGAATGGCAGGATCGTTGAAATCCCAGAAAGCAACCAAATCGTTCGGTACGTTGGCGAGCCACCAGTCCGCGGCAGCCATGCTTTGATCTAACCAGCGCTTCTCTTGAGGACAGCGTGCGAACGCCATCGCGGAGTAAAGCATTCCCCACGCCTGTGCCCGCCCCCAGACGCTGGTGTCGCTAAATCCCTTGTGGGTAAAATGGCGGACGACACTGCCGTCCCGGCTGTCGAGTTCGCTCGACTGGATAATCGAGCCGTCCTGGCGACAGTGAATATCGAGCACACGGGTAGTATGAGTAGCGGCGCGCTCTCGATAGGAGTCTTCCCCGGTCTGGCTGGCAGCCCAGAATAGCAAAGGAGCCGCCTGCAATGAATCAATGCTGCTGAACGCCTTGCCGATCTCTCCGTGCTCCTCCGCATCCTTACCCAGCGGGATGAGTCCCAGTCTTGGGTCGAACTGATTGCGCAGAGACTCCGCGGCTTCGAGCGCGACTGTTTTTCCCGTCTCGTCACCGGTCAGGATTTGTCCCAGAGCCGCGCCGCAATAGAAGCCGAATCCCTTAAAAGCGGTTTCCAACTTTGCGCGAGGCCGCAAGCGCAGACACCAGGTGCGGGCGAGTTCGTGAAACTTCTCGTTTCCGGTCATCCGATGCGCAAGCCACAGCATTCCAGGCCACGCGCCGCCGGTCCAATCGCCGTCCGGCGTCGTCGTCCATACGCCGGTTTGGCCATTGGCCCAGTGAGGGAAGGCATGGTCCAGCGCTGCGGCTGTTTGCTCCATGCGGCTGATCATATCGCCCGCAGCCCGGTTCCAGTCATATTGCGTTTTTTCTTCGAACATCATGCTGCCTTTCATTTAGACTACAAGCATTTTAAGCGCTATTTCTGAGATAGGTTCCAGGCATTTTTCGCAACAACATAATCATTTTGCGTTTGGTACGCAGTTGTCCGTGCCGCTTCGCACAGGGGTAAAAATGGCCAAGGCCTGCATCACAAACAAGCGTTGGGCGTATGCCGCGCTCGGCCTTGGCGTCCTCATCATTTCATCGAGTTCGATCATGACCCGCTATGCGCAGGCGGCCGGGGTGTCGTCGCTTTCGATTGCCGCGATCCGTCTGGCGCTGGCTTCTGTCATGCTCACGCCGTTCGCCTTGGCGCGGAGCTCCCGCGAAATCCGGGCCGTATCGAGGCGCGACCTGCTGCTCGGGATTGCCGCCGGCGGCCTGCTCGCCGCGCACTTCGCCACCTGGATCAGCTCGCTTGCTTACACCTCGGTCGCCAGCAGCACGGCGCTGGTCACCACCAATCCGATCTGGATTGCGGCTGCTTCCGTGCTGTTCTTTCATGAGCGCATCCGCAAAGGACTGATCGCAGCCATCGGCTTTGCGCTTTGCGGCAGCGTTCTGATTTTCCTCGCGGATGGCGGCAGCGCCAGCGCGCAGCCCGATCCGCCGCTTGGTAACACGCTCGCGCTGATAGGTTCGCTCGCAGTGTCGGGCTATTTGCTGATCGGCCGCGCGCTGCGGCGGCGACTGTCGCTGCTGGCTTATATCTGGCTCGTCTATACCAGCGCTGCGATCGCGCTGGTCGTGGTCGCGCTTATCGCGCAGGAACCGTTGTGGGGCTTTTCACCGGCAGCGTGGGTCTTCCTGCTCGCACTCGCGCTGGGGCCGCAGCTGATGGGTCACAGCGTATTCAACTGGGCCTTGAAGCGGGTCTCGGCAACGTTCATCGCGCTTGCCATTCTCGGCGAACCCATAGGCTCCGCCATTCTCGCGCTGATGCTCTTCGACGAAGGTTTCTCGCGCCTTCAGATCGCCGGCTTTGTCCTGCTGCTGGGCGGCATTTATCTCGGCGCGCGCAGTGAGCATGGAGATGGCTCCGCCAACGGGGTCAAACGCTGCGCTGCGCAAACATCCGCGAACGCGTGATTTGACCGGATGCGCGCCGTGAGCGACCGCGAAGCGTTCCCAAGCCCGCCAAGTGACTCAAATTGCCCAAGGCCTTGGTTGATCGAAAAAGAGGGTAACGGTGCCGAAGGGGCCCTAGATCTCGAGAACCAAGCAAACAGTCCCGTTTCCGGCAATTCGGCAGCAAGCGGGCAGCGTGTACAACCGATAAGCAACCGCTAGGAGAATAAATGGATTTCCTCAAAGGCATTCGTGTGGTGAGTTTCAACCACTTCCTGCTCGGTCCGGTGGGAATGCAGATCTTGGGCGATCTGGGCGCCGATATCATTGCGGTCGAACCGGTGGAAGGTGCGTTTCAGCGCAAGTGGGGCGGTGCGAATTCGAAAACCATCGATGGCCAGACCATGCTGTTCCTATTGGGCAACAGGAACAAGCGCAGTCTAGCCATCGACCTTAAATCGCCGGATGGCCTGGAAATCGCGAAACGCCTGACTAGAGCGGCGGACGTCGTGTGCGAAAACTTTCGCCCCGGGGTGATGGAAAAGCTGGGGCTCGGTTATAGCCAAATCGTTGAGCACAATCCCTCTGTGATCTTTGCCGCGGCATCCGGATTCGGCGCAGACGGGCCTTATGCTGACAAGCCGGGGCAGGACCTGATCATCCAGGCGATGTCGGGACTTGCCGCCATCACGGGAACCACGGAATCCGGTCCCCGCCCGGTTGGCGTCTCAGCAGTGGATCACCATGGTGCGGCATTGCTCGCAATGGGCATCCTTGCGGCATTGTTCCGGCGTGCCACAACCGGCCAGGGCTGTCGGGTCGACGTGAATCTTCTGTCCGCCGCGATCGACCTGCAGATTGAGTCTTTTACCTGCTTCCTCAACGGCACACGGCCTGATTCGGTCACGCCGGACAAATTCAGCGGCGGCTGGTATTTCTCGGCACCCTACGGCATTTTTCCCACCGCCGACGGACATCTGGCGATTTCGCTCACCAGTCTGGACATACTGGCCGAGGCGCTGGCGGCGCCCCACATTGCCGAATTCAAGGGCTCGGACGAATATGACCGTCGAGAGGAAATCAATGGGCTGGTGGCGAACGTGCTGAAGCACCGGTCGAACTCCATATGGACGGAGATTCTGACGCGTTACAAGATCTGGCACGCGCCAGTGAACGACTACGCCAGTGTGGTACGGGATCCGCAGGTCGTGCACAACCGCAGCTTCGTCACGGTTCCGGGGGCAACAGGCAAACCTATTACGCTGGTCAGCCATCCGGTCAAATACGACGGCAAATCGCCGGAGGTACGGCTTGCGCCACAGCCCATAGGTGCGCAGACGGGCGAAATTCTGGCGGAACTCGGGTATTCAGCAACGGAAATCGTAAAGTTGGAAGAGAAAGGTGTGGTGGTGCGTCATACAGCGTGGCATGCAGAGGCGAAGCCGGCATAAGGCCTGAACCCGTCAGGCCTTATGCCTTGAAGCCGATTAACGGTTTTTTCTTACAGAAAGGGTAGCGCGATGAAAGACCTTCATGTTTCACTCGGCGAACAGGTGAGGTTCTCCAAAACGGTCTCGGAAAGCGACGTCTATCTGTTCGCTGGAATCACGGGTGATTTTTCGGTTAACCACGTCAACGAGGAGTACATGAAGGGGACGATTTACGGCAAGCGGATCGTCCACGGCGTACTCCTCATCGGATTCATATCGACCACTTCAACCATGCTGATTGAGCGATCGGTGGCGCGCGGAACAGACGAAACGGCGGTTTCTTTAGGCTATGACAGAATACGGTTTCTGAAACCGGTATTTCTCGGTGACACCATCACTGTGACCTATACCGTGGAAAAAATCGACGCAGCCGCCCGCCGCACTTGGGCAAAGGTGGAGATTGCCAATCAGCATGGCGATCTGGTGACAGTCGGCCAACATCTTTTGAAATGGACGCCCAATAAGCCTCTGGATCGATAGCGCGACGAATCTGTACGCGGCGATGTTGAGAATATGCATGGCACCGTAGCGCCCGAATCAAGGCGGAGCGGGGGACGCAATTATACAAGGAAGTCGCGCAAAACCCACCAGTCGCAACCCGACCTGGCCCGCGCAGCGCTTGCAGGCTGTTGATTTATCTCGAACGTCGTGTCGATCGATGTGCCGGTGGTAAAATTTCAGCGACCGGATCTCGTGCCACCCATGACCCCCGCCTTCGTCCACTTACGCCTGCACAGCGAATTCACCATCACTGACGGCATCGTGCGCATAGACGAGGCGGTGGCGCGCGCCGCCGCGGACGGCATGCCCGCGCTCGCCATCACCGATCTGGCCAACCTGTTCGGCATGGTGAAGTTCTACAAGGCGGCGCGCGCCGCAGGGGTGAAGCCCGTCATCGGCTGCGATGTCTGGATCAGCAACGAAACCGAGCGCGACAAGCCGTCGCGGTTGCTGCTTTTGTGCCGCAACCGCAAGGGATTTCTTCAGCTATCCGAGCTGCTCACCCGGGCCTGGCTGGAAAACCAGGCGCGCGGCCGTGCCGAGATCAGGAAGGCCTGGCTCCTCGAGCAGGGTGCCGACGGCCTGCTCGCGCTCTCCGGCGCGCAGGCGGGCGATGTCGGCGGCGCGCTGATGCAGGACAATGCCGCGCAGGCCGAGCGCCTGGCCGGGGAATGGGCGCAACTGTTTCCGCGGCGCTTCTATATTGAGCTGCAGCGGGCGGGTGCCGCATCCACCGAGCCCTATATTCAGCGCGCGCTCTCGCTCGCCGGCCGGTTGGAACTGCCGGTGGTCGCGACCCACCCGGTGCAGTTCCTCAAGCCCGAGGAATTTCTCGCCCACGAAGCGCGGGTGTGCATCGCCGAGGGCTATGTGCTCGCCGACCAGCGCCGGCCGCGCGTATTCACGCCGCAGAGCTACTTCAAGACGCAGGCAGAAATGGCCGAGCTGTTCGCCGATATCCCCGAGGCGCTCGCCAACAGCGTCGAGATCGCGCGCCGCTGCAGCCTCACGCTGGAGCTGGGCAAGAGCAAGCTGCCGCCGTTTCCGACCCCGGCCGGGGTGAGCCTGGAGGCTTATCTGGGGGAGCAGGCCGCGCAGGGCCTTGCGTTGCGCCTGGCGAAAATTTTTCCCGACGAGAAAGAGCGTGCCCGGCGCGAGCCGGAGTACCGCGCGCGCCTGGAATTCGAGATCAAGACCATCACCCAGATGGGCTTCTCCGGCTACTTTCTCATCGTCGCCGACTTCATCAACTGGGCCAAGTCGAACGCCGTGCCGGTGGGGCCGGGGCGCGGCTCCGGTGCGGGTTCGCTGGTCGCCTATTCGCTCGGCATCACCGACCTCGACCCGCTGCGCTACGACCTCCTGTTCGAGCGCTTCCTCAACCCGGAGCGGGTATCCATGCCGGACTTCGACATCGACTTCTGCCAGGACGGACGCGACCGCGTCATCGACTACGTGAAGAAAAAGTACGGTGCCCAGTCGGTGTCGCAGATTGCGACCTTCGGCACCATGGCGGCGAAGGCGGTGGTGCGCGACGTCGGGCGCGTGATGGAATGGAACTACGGGCGCACCGACGAGCTGGCCAAGCTGATCCCGTTCACGCCGGGCAAGCTGATCACGCTCGCCATGGCGCGCGAGATGGAACCGCGCCTCGCGGAGCGCGAGCAAAGCGACGAGGAAACGCGCGAGCTGCTCGCGCTCGCCGGGCAACTCGAAGGCCTGACGCGCAACGTCGGCATGCACGCGGGCGGCGTGCTGATCGCTCCGGGCAAGCTCACCGACTTCTGCCCGCTGTACACGGCGCAGGGCGCGGAGAGCGTGGTGTCGCAGTTCGACATGAAGGATGTCGAGGCCGTCGGCCTGGTCAAATTCGACTTCCTCGGCCTGACCACGCTCACCATCCTCGACTGGGCGATCCGTTATATCCGCGCCCGCCAGTACGGCGAGCGGCGGCCGGATTTTTCGCTGGAGGCGATCCCGCTCGACGATCCCGCGATCTACAAGCTATTCGCCGGCGCCAACACCACCGCCGTGTTCCAGTTCGAATCGCGCGGCATGCGCGACCTGCTGAAGCAGGCGCGGCCCGACCGCTTCGAGGACATCATCGCCCTGGTGGCGCTGTACCGTCCCGGCCCGATGGACTTGATTCCGGAATTTATCGAGCGCAAGCAGGGCAAGCAGCGCGTCGAATACCTGGATCCGCGCCTGCAGCCCATCCTCGGCCCGACCTACGGCATCATGGTCTACCAGGAACAGGTGATGCAGATCGCGCAGGTGATCGGCGGCTACAGCCTGGGTAGCGCCGACCTGCTGCGCCGCGCGATGGGCAAGAAGAATGCCGACGAGATGGCCCAGCAGCGCGACATTTTCGTCGCCGGCGCCGAGAAGAACGGCGTGGACAAGAGAAAAGCGAGCGAACTGTTCAACCTGATGGAGAAGTTCGCCGGCTACGGTTTCAACAAGTCGCATGCCGCGGCCTATGCGCTGGTCGCGTGTCAGACCGCTTACCTGAAAGCGCATTTTCCGTCCGAATTCATGGCCGCTAACTTGTCGGCGGTGATGGACGACACGGACAAGGCGCACAGTATCTATGCTGACGCCCTGGCAAACGGCCTGAAAGTGCTGCCGCCCGACATCAACAGCGGCGCATACCGCTTCGTGCCGGTGGACGAGCAAAGCATCCGTTACGGCCTGGGCGCGGTGAAAGGCACGGGAGAATCCGCGATCGGCGCCATCGTGCGCGCGCGCGAGGAGGGGGGGCCGTTTCGCGACCTGTTCGAATTCTGCGAGCGTATCGACAAGCGCGTCGTCAACCGCCGCGTGGTCGAGGCGCTGGTACGCGCCGGGGCGTTTGATTGCATCAACCGCGACCGTGCCGGCCTGTTCGCCTCGGTCGGCATCGCGCTCGAGGCCGCGGAGCAGCGCGAGCGCCATGCCCGGCAGGTCAACCTGTTCGGCGATGCCGGCGGCGCCGGAGCGGAGCGCCCGGCGCTGATCAGCGTCGAGTGCTGGGACGAGGGGCGCGTGCTGAAGGAGGAAAAAGCGAGCCTCGGTTTTTATCTCTCCGGGCATCCCTTCAGCGCCTACCGCGCAGAGGTACAGCGCTTCGTGCGCAGTTCGCTCAAGAACCTGCAGCCCGGGGCAAACGGCGAACACCAAAAAAAAAGTCAGCTCATCGCCGGCGTGGTCGAGTCGGTGCGCATCCAGCGGACGCAGAGCGGGCGCATGGTGATCCTGAATCTGAGCGACGGCAGCGCCGCCCAGGAAGTCACCATTTACAGCGAGGTGTTCGACCAATACCGGGACCTGTGCAAGGAGGACAACCTGCTGGTGATCGAAGCCAAGGTAAAGATCGTGCGACGGGCTGCCGCAGGCGAGGAGGGCGACGTCACGTTCATGCGCATCATCGCGGACAAGATTTACGACCTCGCGGCTGCCCGCAGCCAGTTCGCCAAAGCCATACGCCTGTCGATCAACGGCGAGGCCAGCAGCGAAGGCTCCGCGGCGGCCGCGCGCCTCAAGGACCTGCTCGCGCCCTACCGCAACGGCACCTGCCCGGTGTGCGTTTGCTACCACAACGGCGCGGCCAGTTGCGAAATGCGACTGGGCGAGGACTGGCGTGTCCGGCTGGACGAGGGGTTGGTGCGGTCGCTGCGGGAATGGTTGCGGCCCGAAAACGTGCAGGTGATCTATCCTTGAACCGGATCGCGCTCATCAATGTCGCGCTGCTTGAAGCGGCGAGCCGGTTGTGGTTAGTGCTTTTCTTGGGTGGCGTCCCGGGAGGCTATTGCGTCCGCCGCAGTTCGAAGCCGGCGAACGTGCCTTCGGCTGCGCTGACCTCGACGCGCTCCACTCGCGCCGCGGGCGGGCCCAACCGCGCCCAGGCGAGCAGCGCCTCCACCGCTTCGGGCGTGCCTTCGATCATCGCCTCGACGCTGCCGCCGCGGCGGTTGCGCACCCAGCCGGTAATGCCCAGACGCTGCGCCTGTTCGCTGAGGTGGTAGCGAAAGCCCACGCCTTGCACTTGGCCGAAGATATTGAGATGCCTGACCATGTGTACCGAGACCTGCTAACGTGCGTGACAATATATCGGAAAAGTGCGTTCACGGCTCGCCTTGGAGCGGGCCGGTCATGTACTTCATGATCATTCGGACGCCATCAACACAATGAACGAGGTAGAATAATGATTCTTACGTGCCTCCCGGCCGCGTTCATTGTTCTAATTTTGTGGGAGATCACATGAAAAATGTGCTCATGCTGTTTGGCCTTATCGTGTCCGCGGCAAGCGCTCAGGCGCAGCAAGTTCCAGCTAAACCGGATATCGCTAAGGGCCAGACGATTGCCAAGCAGGTTTGTTTTGCCTGCCACGGCGAAGACGGCAACAGCACGTCCCCGGCCAATCCGAAGATCGCCGGCCAGATTTTCGAATACCATCAAAAGCAGTTGACAAATTTCAAGGCCAACTCCGAGCGCAAGAGCGCCGTGATGTTTGCTATGGCGGCTAACCTGTCGGAAGCCGACATGCAAAATGTGGCCGCGTATTATTCCGGCCAGAAATCCAAAGGCGGCGTTGGCAAAAGCAAGGAAACGCTTGCGCCGGGACGAGATATGTATCGCGGCGGCAACGCTGCCAAAGGTTTGGCCGCTTGCGCGGCCTGCCACGGCCTCAATGGCGGTGGCATACCGGCGCAGTACCCGCGCCTCGCGGGTCAGTTTTCCGAGTACACCGAGATACAGTTGAAAGCGTTCCGCACCGGCGAGCGCGCCAACGACGCGAATAAGATGATGCGCATCATTGCCGCAAAGATGAGCGACGACGAGATCCACGCGGTCGCAGACTATATCGCGGGATTGCCCTGACGCGGTTTTTGTCGGCTGAAATACAAAGGGGGCACTGGCCCCCTTTGTCGTCTGCAACGATCTTGGTTAACCCGCGCAGCCGCGCTACTTTGCCTGGCTCATGATGTATTCGACGGCGGCTTTGATGTCGGCATCGGGCAGCGAAGAACCGCCCTTCGGTGGCATCGCCCCTTTGCCTTTGATCGCCGAGGCCGTCAACGCATCCGCTCCCTGTGTGATACGGGGTGCCCACGCAGCTTTGTCACCTAGCTTCGGGGCCATGACCTTATGGCATGCCGCGCAAGTCTTTTCGTACACGGCCTTTCCATCTGCGGCTGCGACCGGACCTGCGGCCACCAGCGCTGCCATAACCGCGAGAGCAACAACTCCTTCCTTCATTTCATTCTCCTTTCACGTTAATCAAGCACTTTCGATTTGGTAAATTCAGCCCTGGTGCGAAAGACCCGTGGCGAGCACAAACCCGTGCAATCCCACGCCTTTCCATTTCCGTTGACCACTTAACGCGCGCGGCCCACCCCGGTTGACCTGCTGCCGGTGCTGCCAAATGCGATTCCGATACAAATACGGAAAACTCCAACAAGATCCGGCCTTTCCTTGCAGAACCGTCAACGGAGTAACCAGCCTAGGTGTGGTCCCAGGTCGCGAAACTCCGCAGTTGAACTGGAGCCCTTCGAAACTCCGCTGGAATATTTCGGAACGGCCACAATTATAAGTTGCCTACAAAAATTTGGATCGCGAGACACCATTCGGTATAATCCCACATTTTCCGAAAATTCTCCACCTGAAAGGAAAGGGCCCTTCATGAGCGATAACCAAGGCGTGAGTCGCCGCCGACGCAATCTCGTCATTGCCGCCACTTGCGCTGGCGGCGTGGCGGCCGCGGGTATGGCGACTCCGTTTGCCGCCTTCATGCTTCCTTCGAAGCGCGCCAAGGCCATGGGGGCTTCGGTCGAGATCGACATCAGCAACCTTGCTCCGGGCGAGAAGAAGATCATCGAATGGCGCGGCAAGCCGGTGTGGATCCTGCATCGAACCAAGGAGATGCTGGCAGCTGTCAAGGCCGATGACAACAAGGTTGCCGATCCTAATAGCGAGCGCAAACCCGGTGACGTGAACCTTGTCTACGCGAAAAACGAATTCCGGTCCATCAAGCCGGAATATCTCGTCGTCGTGGGAAGCTGCACGCATCTCGGCTGCTCGCCGCAAGACAAGTTCACTCCGGGCAGGGAATCTTTCGATCCGGACTGGAAAGGCGGCTTTTATTGTCCCTGCCACGGCGCGCTTTTTGACCTAGCCGGTCGCGTCTACAAGAACAAACCGGCGCCTGACAACCTCAAGGTGCCGCCGCATATGTACCTGTCTGACTCCAGGATCCTGATCGGCGAAGACAAAGACAAGAAGGGGGCGTGAGCATGGCTGCTGCCGAAAAGGAAACCGTTGCCGCCACCGGTCCGTTTGCCAGCATTCTTAGCTGGATCGAACGGCGCGTTCCGCTGCTGACGACCTATAAAGCACATCTGTCAGAATACTATGCGCCGAAGAACTTCAACTTCTGGTACTACTTCGGCTCGCTCTTGCTGTTCACGCTCGTGCTCCAGATCGCGACCGGCATCTGGCTGACTACGGATTACAAGCCCGATGCGGAGCGGGCGTTCGCCTCGGTCGAATACATCATGCGCGAGGTGCCGGCAGGCTGGTGGATGCGCTACATGCACTCCACGGGGGCCTCGGCGATTTTCATTTGCCTTTACCTGCACTTGTTCCGCGGAATGCTCTACGGGTCGTACCGCGAGCCGAGGGAACTGTTGTGGGTCGGCGGCGTGTTTCTTTTCCTGGCCATGATGGCGGAATCTTTTATGGGGTACTTGATGCCATGGGGCCAGATGTCCTACTGGGGCGCCCAGGTGATCGTGAACCTGTTTGACGCCCTGCCGGTCATCGGACCGGATCTGGCCCTCTGGATCCGCGGCGACTACGTGACATCGGACGCGACGCTCAACCGGTTCTTCGCATTCCATGTCATCGCGGTACCTCTGGTGCTGCTCGGGCTGGTCGCCCTGCACATCATGGCGCTGCACCACGTGGGATCAAGCAATCCGGATGGTATCGAGATCAAGAAGGTGAAGGATCCGAAGACCGGCATTCCTCTGGACGGCATTCCGTTCCATCCCTACTACACGGTGAAGGATCTTTTCGGGGTGTCGGCATTCCTCACGGTGTTTTTCGCTATCGTGTTCTTCTCGCCGGAGATGGGAGGCTATTTTCTCGAGGACAATAATTTCATTCCGGCCGATCCGCTGAAAACCCCGCTGCACTTCGCGCCGGTTTGGTACTTCACGCCTTTCTATTCGATCCTTCGCGCCATCACCGAGAAATTCATGTGGGCGATGGCCGCCGGCACGGTGGGTATGGCGGTGCTCATCATCGGCAGCGTGAAAAACAACGCGATTCGCGGCGCCACTGCCGCGATCGCGCTCGTGCTGGTCGCCGGATTCTTCACGCTCGACGCCAAGGTCTGGGGTGTGGCCGTGTTCGGTCTTTCACCGGGAATCTTCGCCCTGCTGCCCTGGCTCGACCGGTCGCCAGCGAATTCGATCCGCTACCGCGGCCCGATCTATAAGGCGGCATTGGCGTTGTTCGTGATCGCAATCCTCCTGCTCGGTTACCTCGGCACCCAGACGGTGACTGAAGTGCGCACACTGCTCGCCCAGATCGGTACCGCGATCTTCTTTGCATTCTTTTTCCTGATGCCCTGGTATACCACGATGGACAGGTGCAAGCCGGTACCGGAAAGGGTGACATCATGAAAACATTCCTTTCCGCTTTTCTTTTCGCTGCCCTGGCGGGGTTCGGAGCGGGGCCGGTGATGGCGGATGCCGAATTAAGGCTCGAACATGCCCCTATCGATGTGCGCAATACATCGAGCCTGCAGGCGGGTGCCCGCACCTTCATCGACTACTGTCAGGGCTGCCACTCGGCGTCGCTCATGCGTTACAACCGGCTGGCGGACCTGGGTTTTTCCGAGCAACAGATCAAGGACGAGCTGATGTTTCCTGCGGAGAAGAAGATCGGGGAGATGATGGACATCAGCATGACCAAGGCTGACGCCAAGTCCTGGTTTGGATCGGCGCCACCCGATCTTTCGATGATCGCGCGCTCTCGCGGCGCGGACTGGCTTTATGCGTTTCTGCGCAGTTTCTACCGTGACCCCTTGAGTGCGACCGGCTGGAACAACCTGGCGTTCGAGCGTGTCGGCATGCCGCACGCACTGTGGCAATTGCAGGGCGAGCCCGCGCTGGAGGCGCGCGAGTTCAAGACCAAGGCGGAAGCCGAGGCGGCGCAAATCCAAACAAAGTCATTCTCCGTAGTTGCGGAAATGGAGGGCGAGACGGGCGGCAAGGAGGCCACGCGCTACGTCTTGCAAAGCATCAACGTCGAGAAGCCGGGAGCGATCAGTCAAGCAAAGTACGACGAAACGGTCAGGGACCTGGTGAATTTCCTGGTGTGGTTGAGCGAACCGACTCAGGTGTTCCGCAGGCAAATAGGATTTGCCGTGGTATTTTTCTTTTTTCTCCTGACCCTGTTGACCTGGTTCGTTTACAAGGAGTTCTGGAAGGACGTGCACTGATCCGGGCTCTGCTCTCCACCGTCTTCGACGAAAGTGACGCCGGGGCGCAGGCGCGGGCGATGTGCATGGCGATCATCGGTTCTTGAAGTCAAACTTGGCCTCGATCGTCCGAGACACGCCAGGCTTCCGGATTTGCACGGTGATAGTGTAGGGGTCCTTGCTTGGCATCCGGAAATAGTTGCCATAGCTAATCGCATTGTTGACCGCCATGAGCTCGAGTTTCTTCGTTTCGCCGCCCATGACCGGGTCGGTGATTCTCACGCTTACCTGCGCATCCGTGATCTCGGCTTTGGTCTTGCTGTCGAGCAGCGAGATGTTCACGTGGTAATAGCCCTTGCCGCCCGGAATGCCCCCGTGCATCAAGCTTTCCGCGTCCCCCTGCGGATGCTCCGCGCGTAACGATTCCGCCGATACGATGCCCAAATAGATCTCCGTCCCCTCGATGACCTTATGATCGGAGCCGGGTTTTGCGGCCAGTGCGGCCGAAGGTCCTGGCGCCGGAGCGACACCTTGGTTGACCATAAAGACGATCGCTGCCCGAATTTCAGAATCGGTGAGATTGGCCATGCCGCCACGCGCAGGCATGGGCCCGTGTCCCTTGATCGCCGACAACACCGCGGCCTCGAGTCCTTGTTTGAGTCGCGGTATCCAGGCAACTCGGTCGCCGATCTTGGGTGCGCCATCCACGCCAGTCTGGTGGCACTTGGTGCACTG
>OCZT010003729.1_pt1 | contig 15534 bp, 15 predicted proteins | sample 1539031 | NCBI WGS metagenome assembly OCZT01 (sample SAMEA3539308, study PRJEB22396) | soil metagenome | biome: tundra; feature: field; material: soil | place: USA | collected 2010-05 | depth 0.15 m | reverse complement strand
CCCGGGGCGGGGCGGGGCGCTTGGCCGCCGGGCAGCGATGGGAGGCGGGGCGGGCGTGCCCGGAGCGCGAGCGCGCCGGGCAGGCGTTCCCCCTGTGGGTGCGGGCGGGAGCGTGGACGGCCACCCGGTGGGGGGCGGCGAGGTGTGAGGGGGAGTGCGCAGCAGCAGGTCCGGCGGCGGTTCCACAGGCGGCGAGCCCGAGAACTGCGAGGGCGGCGAGTATCGGATGTCTGGCGTTGCTCACGCCTTTGACGTCGACCGCTCAGGGGCTCCCGGTGAGCCATAGAGCCGAATCTGGACAGGTTCGGGGGTCCGCGCGGCCGGCGCGGAGGTGCAGCGGGTCCGCGTCTAGGCGTCCGCCGGATCCTCGGGCGGCACGTCGGCTTCGATCACCGCGTCCGCTCCGAGGTCCTCCCCCTCGGCCGTTCCCGCGTCGCCCAGCGGCCCCTCGCCGGCGACGGGCGCTGCGGTCGGCTCACCGGTGTCGACCACGAGCGCCACGGCGCTCACGAGGTCATCGTCCTTGAGGTTCATGACGCGCACGCCGGTGGCAGAGCGACCCTGCTGGGAGATCCCCCCGGCGGTGGTCCGCTGGACCATGCCGCCCACGCTGATGAACACGAGTTCCTGGTGCTCGCGCACAACGAGCGCCCCCGCGAGGCCGCCCTTTTTCTCGGTCAGGCCGATCGTCTTGACGCCTTTGGCGCCGCGCTTGGTTTTGCGGTACTGGCTGATCTGGCTCCGCTTGCCATAGCCGTTCTCGGTGACCACGAGCAGGTCCATGTCGTCGCGCGCGACGTCCATCGCGATGACCTTGCCGGCCTTGCCCACGTCCATGCCGCGCACGCCCGTGGTGTCGCGGCCCATCGAGCGCGCATCGGACTCGGCGAAGCGGACTGTGAGCCCGGCGCGGGAGACCATGATGATCTCCTCGCCGGGGTCGACGGCGCGCACGGCGAGCAGCTCGTCGTCCTCGCGGATGTTGATCGCGATGATCCCGTCGGCTTTGATCGGCGTGTTGTAGGCCTTCAGCTCGGTCTTCTTGACGGTGCCGCTGCGCGTGGCGAAGACGAGATACTCGGTCTCGGAGAAGTCGCGCGTGGAGAGCACCGCCTGGATGCGCTCGTCCTCGGCGAGGGGCAGGATGTTCACGAGCGCGCGGCCCTTCGCCGTGCGCTGGGCCTCGGGCAGCTCGTAGACCTTGGAGCGGTAGACCTTGCCGCGGTTGGAGAAGAACAACAGGTAGTCGTGGGAGGAGCACACGAACAGGTGCTCGATGAAGTCCCCGTCCTTCATGTCCATCCCCGTGACGCCGCGTCCGCCGCGCTGCTGCTGGCGATAGGTGGCCAGCGGAAGCGACTTGATGTAGCCGGTCTGGGTGATCGTGATCACCATCTGCTGGTCGGCGATCAGGTCCTCGATGTCGATCTCGTCCTCGGAGTGCGTGATCTCCGAGCGGCGCTCGTCGCCGAAGCGCTCGGAGATCTCGGTGAGCTCCTCCTTGATGACGGCGAGCACGCGGGTCTCGTCGCCGAGGATCGAGCGCAGCTCGGCGATCCGCTCGGTGACGTCGGCGTGCTCCTGTTTGATGCTGTCTGCCTCCAGCGCGGTGAGCTGGGAGAGGCGCAGATCGAGGATCGCCGTCGCCTGGATCGGGCTGAGCTCGAAGCGGTCCACGAGCTGCTCGCGCGCGCTGTCGCGGTCGCGCGAGGCGCGGATCAGCGCGATGATCTCGTCGAGGTGCTCGAGCGCGGTGAGGAGCCCCTCGAGGATGTGCGCGCGGGCCTCCTTCTCGGAGAGCTCGTGCTTGGTGCGACGCACGATGACTTCGCGCTGGTGGGCGACGTAGTTGTGGATCATCGCGCGCAGGTCCAGCGTGCGCGGGACGTTGTCCACGAGCGCGACCATGTTCACGCCGAAGGTCGTCTGCATTGGGGTGTGCTTGTAGAGCTTGTTGAGCACGACCTTGGGCAGCGCGTCGCGCTTGAGCTCGATCACGAGGCGCATTCCGCGCTTGTCGGAGTGATCCTCGAGGTTGGCGATCTCGGGGATCTTCTTGTCGCGCACGAGGTCGGCGATCTTCTCGATCAGCCCGCCGGGGCCACCCTTCTTGACCATGAAGGGAAGCTGGGTCACGACGATCGCCTCCTTGCCCTGTTTGAGGGGCTCGACGTGCGCACGCGCCTGGACGCGCACGCGGCCGCGGCCCGTCTCGTAGGCGTCCTTGATGCCGGCGCGGCCGAGGATGATGCCCCCGGTCGGAAAGTCGGGGCCCTTGATGTGGCGCATCAGGCCCTCGACCTCCATCGCGGGATCATCGATGTAGGCGATCGTCGCTGCGATCACCTCGCGCAGGTTGTGCGGCGGGATGTTCGTCGCCATTCCCACTGCAATCCCCGAGGAGCCGTTGACGAGCAGGTTCGGGAAGCGGGAGGGCAGCACGAGCGGTTCGCGCCGCGAGCCGTCGTAGTTGGGCGCGAAGTCGACGGTGTCCATGTCGAGGTCGCGCAGCATCTCGGTGGCGGTGCGCGCCAGGCGCGCCTCCGTGTAGCGCATGGCGGCGGCGGGATCGTCGTCGATCGAGCCGAAGTTGCCCTGCCCGTCGACGAGCTGGTAGCGCATCGAGAACTCCTGGGCCATGCGCACGAGCGTGTCGTAGATCGCGGAGTCGCCGTGCGGGTGATAGTTGCCCATCACCTCGCCGACGATCTTGGCGCACTTCGCATAGGAGCGGGTGGGCCCGAGGCCGAGCTCGTTCATCGCGTAGAGCACGCGGCGGTGGACGGGCTTGAGCCCGTCGCGCACGTCGGGCAGCGCACGCCCGACGATCACGGACATCGCGTAGTCGAGGTAGGCGGTGCGCATCTCCTCCTCGAGCGCGCGCGGTTCGATGTTGCCCCCGCCGATCACATCAGCACTGGCCACTATGCCTCCTCACGGACGCGTGCCTCATACATCGAGGTTGGCGACGGCGCGCGCGTTGGCTTCGATGAATTCGCGACGCGGCTCGACCTGGTCGCCCATCAGCTTGGAGAAGATGCGGTCGGCGATGGTGGCGTCCTCCAGGGTGACCTGCGCGAGCGTGCGCGTGGTGGGGGACATCGTCGTTTCGCCGAGCTGGTCGGCGTTCATCTCGCCCAGTCCCTTGAAGCGCTGGAGCTTGATGCCCTTCTGAGCGACGGTCAGGACGGCCTCGCGGAGCGCCTCGAACGTCGGCGCGGCCTCCTTCGTATCTCCGAGGCGCACTTCGAAGGGCGGGCTCCCCGCGAGCTCGATGAGCTGGGCGTGCACGCGGGCGAGCTGGCGGTACTCCTGGGAATCGAACAGATCGCGTTTGATCGTGTGCGTGCGGGCAAAGCCGGTCTTGGCTTCAACGGCCTTGACGCGGATCGCGAGCGGGTCCTGATCGACCACGTCGGCGAGGTGCGTGTCGCCGACGACGCTCGAACGGGCGAGCAGCTCGATAGCAGCCTCGGCGCTCATCACCTGCTCGCCCAGCAGCGAGGACTCCTCCAGGAACTGGACGACGTCGTGCCCGTAGTGACCGCGCAGCGACAGCGACCAGCCCTCGTACTGCTTGAGCAGCCTGGAGAAGCGCTGCCAGCGCGTCTCGGTGAGGTTGAACTGGGTGGCGTGACGATCGAAGACCTCGATCTTCTCCCATTTGTCGGCCAGGAGGATCTCCTCCAGTTCGGAGTCCTTCTCGATGTAGCGCTCCCGCGAGCCCTGCTTGAGCTTGTAGAGCGGCGGCTTGGCGATGTAGACGTAGCCCGCTTCGATCAGCTCCTGCATCTCGCGGAAGAGCAGGGTGAGGACGAGCGTGCGGATGTGCGCGCCGTCGACGTCCGCGTCGGTCATCAGCACGATCTTGTGATAGCGGGCGTTCTCGATGTTGAACTCGTCGCGCACGCCCGTGCCGATGGCCGTGATGAGCGCCTGGATCTCCGTGTTCTGAAGGACCTTGTCGATCCGCGACTTCTCGACGTTGAGGATCTTGCCGCGCAGGGGCAGCACGGCCTGGGTGCTGCGATCGCGGCCCTGCTTGGCGGAGCCGCCTGCTGAGTCGCCCTCGACGACGAACAGCTCGGCGAGCGAGGGGTCCTTGACCGAGCAGTCGGCGAGCTTGCCCGGCAGCGTGGAGTTCTCCAGCGCGGACTTCCGGCGCGTCAGGTCGCGGGCCTTGCGCGCGGCCTCGCGGGCGCGCTGGGCCTGGACCGACTTCATGATCACTGAGCGCGCCTCGCTCGGGTTCTCCTCGAGGAACTCGCCGAGGCCGGCGTTGACGATCTGCTCGACGAAGCCCGCCATCCCCGGGTTCCCGAGCTTTGTCTTGGTCTGCCCCTCGAACTGCGGGTCGCGCAGCTTGACGGAGATGACCGCGGTGAGCCCCTCGCGCACGTCCTCGCCGGAGAGGTTGTCCTCTTTCTCCTTGAGCAGGCTGTGGTCGCGGGCGTACTTGTTCAGCGTGCGGGTGAGCGCGGAGCGGAAGCCCGACATGTGCGAGCCACCCTCGCGTGTGTTGATGTTGTTGGCGAAGGAGTGGATCGAGTCCTGGTAGGAGGAGTTCCACTGCATCGCGATCTCCGCGGCGCCCTCCGCGGACTCGCCGGCGAAGAAGATGACCTTGCGGTGGACGGTGTCCTTGTTCTCGTTCAGGTAGGAGACGAAGTCCTCGATGCCGCCCTCGTAACGGAACTCCGCGGAGTGGCCGTCGCCGCGCTCGTCGACGATCGAGATCTTCAGTCCACGGGTGAGGAAGGCGGTCTCGCGCAGGCGCTCCTCGAGCGTGTAGAAGTCGAAGTCGAGGCTCTCGAAGATGTCCGCGTCGGGGAGGAAGGTGACGGTCGTCCCGGTCTCCGCGCCCTTGGCGAGCGCGTCGCCCTTCGCGAGCGGGGCCTGGGGAGCGCCGCGCGAGTACTCCTGGCTGAAGGCGTGGCCGTCTCGGCGGATCTCGACGAGCAGCTGCTCGGAGAGCGCGTTGACCACGGACACGCCCACGCCGTGCAGGCCGCCGGAGACCTTGTAGCCGCCGCCGTCTCCGAACTTGCCGCCCGAGTGCAGCACGGTGAGCACGACCTCGACGGCGGGCCGGCCCTCCTTCTCCATGATCGCCACGGGGATGCCGCGGCCGTTGTCGGTGACCGTGACGGAGCTGTCGGGATGGATCCTGACCGAGACCTCCGTGCAGTAGCCAGCGAGCGCCTCGTCGACCGAGTTGTCCACGACCTCGTAGACGAGGTGGTGCAGGCCCATGACGCCGGTCGAGCCGATGTACATCCCGGGTCGCTTGCGGACAGCCTCGAGACCCTCGAGGACCGTGATGTCCTGCGCGTCGTAACTCGCGGAGCCGCCCGTCATCGAGGGGTCGTTTGCGCCGCCCTTAGTGACGCTCCCCTCGGAGCTGTTGCTGCCTGTTGCCAATGACCCTCCGATGACGTGAGAAAGCCCCGGAATCCGGGGCGCGAGGACCACGGGCGGGGCGGGTTAGCTGTGCATATAAGAATAGCATGGCGGCGGGCTGGATCAGCCGCATGAGCGGGGCTAAATCCCTGCAAAATCCCCGGAAAACGGGGGGTTATGTGGGTATCGCGAGCCGCGCCGCGCGAGCCGAGCCGGGGGCTCGCGCTCAGCCGGCGCGGCAGCGCAGCTCGCGGATCTCCTCGGCGCCGAGCGCGGCGTTCAGGCGGGGGATGAGCTCGGGGGCCATGAGGTCGAGCTCCTGCGCCCATACGGCCGCCTCGCAGCTGACCGTGAGCACGCCCCCGCGCTCCGCGCTGGGGCGTGCCGCGGACGCGATCGCGGGGCCTGCGGTGGACTCCCAGACCTCCTGCACGCGGGCCAGCGTGGTCGCGGGCGCAAGGCCCGAGGTGAGCTCGGCCAGCGCGGACGAGAGCGAGCGCGGAGCCCTCCTGCTCACGCCGCGATCGCCTCCTGCATGACGATCCCCGGGGAGATCCGCAGCCGCGTGACCCCGGCGTCGGAGGCGCCGGGGACGTGGGAGAGGTCGGTCGTCGCGATCACGCTCTGCCCGTCCGCGGAGAGCTCGCGGGCGAGCAGCTCGCGGCGCTCGGCGTCGAGCTCGCTCATCACGTCGTCGAGGAGCATCAGCGGCGTGCGGCCGCGTTCCCGCGCCAGGACGCTACGCTCCGCGAGCAGCAGCGCCAGCAGGGCCAGGCGTTGTTCTCCCTGGGAGCCGTAGACGCGCAGCTCCCGCCGCTCACGCAGGATCGCGAGCTCGTCGCGGTGCGGGCCGTGGCTGGTGAAGCCACGTTCCAGGTCTCCGGCGAGGCGCTCCTGGAGCTCCACACAGAACTCCTGCTCGTCCTCCGCGCGGGAGCGCGGGCGATAGGCGAGGCTGAGCTCGCCGGCGCAGCCCAGCTGGGTTGCGCGCCCCACGAAGTCCACGGCGATGAGGTCCACGGCCTCGGCGCGGTGGCTGCGCAGCAGCAGCGCAGCAGCAGCCAGCTCGCGATCCCACGCGTGCAGCGTGTCGCTCGATGCGCGCCCCGAGCGGATCCGCGCGAGCAGCGCGTTGCGCTGGGCGAGCACCCTGGAGTACTCGCGCCGCGCCGCCGCGCGCAGTGGCCAGATCGCTGCCACGAGCTGATCGAGGTGGGCGCGCCGCACAGCCGGCGGTCCCTTGACGAGCTCGAGCCTGTCGGGTAGGAACACGCTCAACAGGGGGCGCTCCTCGACGTCGAGGAGGCGCTCCACCGGGGCACCGTCGGCGGTCATGCGCTTGGTTGGCTGCCCGCCGCCCTCGGCCACCCCGAAGCCCACCGTCAGCTCGTGTGCCTGCGCACCGTCGGCCAGTCGAACAGCCACGCGGGCAGCCGGCGCGCCGAAGCGGATCAACTCGCGCTCGTTGCGCGTGCGCGGCGAGCGTGCCGTGCACCCGTAGTAGAGCGCCTCCAGCAGGTTCGACTTCCCCGCGCCGTTGGGCCCATGGACGACGGTGAGGCCCTCCCCGAGCCGCGCCTCGGCGCGGGCGTAGGTGCGGAAGTCGCGCATCTCCACGCTGACGACCCGCACCGGCGCGCTACACGTTCAGGCGGATGGGCATGATCAGGTAGACGAAGTCGCCGGTCTCCGGCGATTCGATCAGGCCCGGGCGCAGTGGGCTGATCAGCTTCAGGACGAGCTCGTCGGTGTCGATGCTCTCCAGTCCATCCCGGAGGAACTCGGGATTGAAGCCGATCTCGAATGGCTCGCCGTGGAAGGGGACGGGGATCGACTCGCTGGCCTCGCCGACGTCGGGGGTCTGGGCCGAGATGGTGAGGGCGCCCTCGCTGAAGCTGAGCCGCAGCGGCGCGTTCTTCTGGGCCAGCAGGCTGATGCGCCGCACCACATCGGTGAGCTCCGCGCTCGCCAGCCGCAGTTCGTGGTCCACGGACTCTGGCAGCAGCTGGCGGTAGTTCGGGAACTGGCCGTCGATCAGCCGCGAGGAGAGCACGATGTCCCCGAGCTCGAAGACGACCTGGTTCTGCCCCACACTGACGGCCAGCGTCTCAGCCGGCGCCTGCTGGGCGATGCGAACCAGCTCCTGGAGCGCCCGCGCCGGGACGTTCGCCTCGAGGCTGCCCTCCAGTGGCGACTCCAGCGCGGTCTCCTTGACGCTCAGGCGATAGGAGTCGGTGGCCACCATGCGCAGCTCCAAGGCGGACGCCGACATCAGGATCCCCGTGAGCACCGGCCGCGTCTCGTCCCTGGAGGCCGAGCGGGCGACACGGCTGACGGTCTGCACGAAGGCTGCGGCCGGCAGCACGACCCGCGCATCGGACGACGGAGATGGAAGGGTCGGGAAGTCCTCGGCGCGGAGGGTGCGCAGGTGGAACGTCGTGGGCCCGCAGATCAGCTCGATGTCCTGCTCGGCGGCGCGCAGCTCCATCGTCAGGCTCTCCGCGGGCAGGGAGCGGGCGACGTCGAGGAGCAGGCGCGCCGGGAGAACCGCAGAGCCCGGCCGGGCGACCTCGGCCTGCAGCGGCACCCGCAGCCCGATCTCCATGTCCGTGGCCAACAGCTCCGTTCGCGAGCCCTCACCCGCTGCGATCATCACGCCCGAGAGCGCCTGCACGGCGCTGCGCGTCGAGGCGACGCGGGTGACGGTCTGCAGCTGAGCCAACAGCTCCGAGGTTGACAGGGACAGCTTCATGACCAGGCGTCGATTATGAGATAGGAGTCAGTAGGGGCTGTGAAGATGTGCATACGGCTCGGAGACTGGGATGTGGCGTGGTTGGCGGTGGACGGCGCTGTGGACATAGGCCAACGAAGTCTCTCAGGCGGGGCGGTCGTGCGCGCGGCGAGGGTCACGGGGCGCTCACGCCGAGCTGTGCGCACAGCTTCTCCACAGCCTCGCGCGCCTCTGCGTCGGTCGCAATGCGTGCGCCGGCCCGGCGGCAGGCGTGCAGGACCGTGGTGTGGTCGCGTCCGCCGAACTCCCTGCCGATCGCGGGCAGGGACTCGCCGGTCAGCTCGCGGGCCAGGTACATGGCAACCTGTCGCGGCCACGCGACGCGGGGGCTGCGCGTGGTGGACAGGAGCTCGTCGCAGGAGAGGCCGAAGTGGGCGCACGCGGCGGTCTGGATCTCGGAGATCGTGCGCGCTCGCGCGCTCGCGGAGGGGCGCGGGTAGAGGCTGTTGAGGACCTCGTTGGAGAGCTCGGCGGTGACCGGGCGCCCGGTCAGGGAGCTGAAGGCCACGACCCGGATGAGGGCGCCCTCGAGGGCCCGGACGTTCGTGTCGATGCGCACGGCGATCACGGCCAGAGCGCTCTCGTCTGCCAGCTGCACGCCGTCGTGATCGGCGCGCTTGCGCAGGATGGCCATCCTCGTCGCGATGTCCGGCGGCTTTATGTCGGCGACGAGCCCGGCCTCGAAGCGCTCGCGCAGGCGGTCCTCGAGGGCCTGGAGATCGTGCGGCGGACGGTCAGAGGTGAGCACGATCTGGCGCCCTCCGTCATAGAGCGCGTTGAAGGTGTGGAAGAACTCCTCCTCGGTGCGTGTCTTGCGCTCGAGGAACTGCACGTCGTCGAGCAGGAGCACGTCGACGTGGCGGAAGCGGGCCTTGAACGTCTCGGTGTGACCCTCGCTGAGCGCGGCGAGGAAGGCGTTGGTGAATGCCTCGCCCGTCGTCAGGCGGACCGCGAGGCCGGGGTTGTGGCTGAGCAGCAGGTTGGCGATTGAGCTGAGGAGGTGGGTCTTGCCGACGCCGGGTGGGCCGCACAGGAACAGCGGGTTGTATGCCTGGGCGGGAAGCTCGGCAACGGTGAGCGCGGCGGCGTGGGCAAGCCGGTTGCAGTCGCCGATCACGAACTGGTCGAACGTGAGCTTGGGGTTGCCGAGCGGGCCCGGAACGTCTGCGGGCTCACGAGCGGGCCGCCGAGCCTCGCCGCCACCGCGGCCGCGGGTCGGCTGCGCCTCCTGGGCACGGCCGGGAGCGGAGCCGAGGATCGCCGTCGCGCGCTCGGACTCCGCGCTGATCAGCTCGACGGTCGCGCCCTCGCCGAGCGCCCGCTCCGCCGCAGCCTGCAGGACCCTGCCGAAACGGTCGTGGATCCAGCGGTGGGCGCTTGGGGGGGCGGCCACGACGAGGTCGGAGCCGTCGAGCTCGACGGGATGCAGCTGCGCGAGCCACATACGGTAGGTGGGCTCACCGACGGCGTCTGAGAGCTCGGCCTGCAGGCGTGTCCATATGTGCTCGAGCTGGGCGCTCACGGCAGCGTGTGTCCGCTTCTCTCCTGGAGAAAGTGAGGAGGACCTATTCGAAGGAGGGCCCCGTAAGGCCCGGTCGGGCGACTATATCCCGCCGTTCTGCACGGCTCGCGGGGGTGCTCGCAATTGGCGGGAAAATTCAGCGAGGCGTTCGTCGTCCTATACTGCAAGCCCCACTCGGCGAGCGGTCGCGGGCCGTCGGGTGCCTGTAGAAGCATGATCGCGACGCGAACCGGAGAGCCCACACGAGATGAAGCGCACCTACCAGCCCAAGAAGCGCAAGCGCGCACGGACGCACGGCTTCCGTGCGCGTATGAGCTCCCGCGCGGGACGCCTGGTCCTCAAGCGCCGCCGCGACAAGGGCCGCAAGCGCCTCTCGACCTGAGGGTCACGTTGGCGCTGACCGCACGGGCCAGGCACACGCGATGACAGCGCGCAGGCCGGCTCGCGGCAGGCTCTCGCGAAGCGCTGAGTTCGAGCGCGTCTATCGGCAGGGCCGCTCCACGGCCAACCGTCACCTGGTCCTGTACGCGTTCCCGAATCCCGCCGCGGAGCGTCCGCGTCTCGGGCTCTCGGTCTCGCGGAAGGTCGGAGGCGCTGTCGAGCGCAATCGGGTCAAGCGACTGCTGCGCGAGGCCTTCGCGCACGCCGAAGGGGATCTGCGCCCGGGCCACGACGTGGTCGTCGTGGCGCGACCTGCGGCCTGCGAGCTCGCCGAGCGCGAGGGTCTCGCGGGGATCGACGCCGCGCTCAGTGAGCTGCTGGCCAAGGCCGGCCTGCGTGCGGGCGCGCCCGCGGTGCCCGAGGACGGAGCGCCCTGATGCACGCCGGGGCGCCCGAGACGTCGCACTCGCCCGGCGCCGCCGCGCGTGCCGCGCGCGCTGTCGTGACGGCTCCGATCGTCCTCTACCAGCGCGTGATCTCGCCGGCGCTGCCGCGGCGCTGCAAGTACGAGCCGACATGCTCGCGCTACGCGGTCTCGGCGATCCGGGAGTTCGGCATACTTAGGGGCCTGGTGCTCGCTGGGTGGCGGCTGTTGAGGTGCAACCCATGGAGCCACGGCGGATACGATCCGGTCGAGGCTCAGCGAGTCTTCAGATCCGAGTCCGATACCGGCGGCTGAGAGGGTACGGCGCGGAACGTCCGCGCCCGGCCCACAGCAGCAGCGCGCCACGCACAAGCCACACGTCGTCCAGAACCCTGCCGAGACCCCCCTAGCGCATGCCAATACTCGCCAACGTCATTCAGGACGCGTTCTCGCCCCTGATCAGCCTGTTCGAATCGATCATGGTCTTCATCCATGCCCATTTGGTGGGCGGGAGCTGGGGCCTGGCGATCGTCGGTCTCACGGTGCTGATCCGCGCCGTCCTCGTGCCCCTGACGTTCCGGCAGCTGAAGTCGATGCAGGAGATGCAGCGCCTGGCGCCGCAGATCAGCGAGCTCAAAGAGAAGTACAAGGACGACAAACAGCGCCAGCAGCAGGAGCTGATGAAGTTCTATCAGGAGAACAAAATCAATCCTTTGGCATCCTGCCTGCCGCTCGTCCTGCAGATCCCGGTCTTCATCTCGCTGTTCTACATGCTGCGCACGGACCTGAAGTTCGACATCTGCGGGCCGCAGCTGCGCGAATACTACTCGCGCGAACTGCACAAACACATCACGAGCAACAGCGGAATCCCGCAGAACTCGGTCACACACCTGGGCCACACCGTCAAGGGCCTCAGCGAAGTCGGATGCAACGTCGTCGCCCCGGGCTCGGCCAAGTTCCTGTTCCTGCCCGACATCACCTCGAAGGCCACGGGCGCCGCTCTGATCGTGCTGATCGCCCTCTACGTTGGCTCCCAGGTGGCCTCGACGCTGATGGCGACGGCCACCGCCGACAAGAACCAGCGCCGCCTCATGCTGCTCCTGCCGCTCGTGTTCATCGTGATCCTCTACCGCTACCCGGCGGGGCTGCTGGTCTACTGGATCACCACGAACCTCTGGACGATCGGCCAGCAGGGCCTGATCAAACGGCACATGGGGCCACCGGTGCCCAAGCCGGATTCGTCACCCGGGGCCTCCAACGGCAAGCCGGGCCGGCTGTTGAAGCCGGCGCTGGCGGGTGGCGGGATGGCAGCCGCCGATACCGGCAAGGCCACGGCCAGGAAGGACGGCCCGTCCGCCGCGGCGAAGGGCAGCCCGTCCGCCGCCGCACCTCCGCCGCCTCCGCGGAAAAAGAAGAAGCGGTCGGGGAGGCGCCGATGACGCCCGAGGAGACCGAGGCGGGGGGTTCCGACGGGCTCGAGCCGGCGGAGGCGCTCGAGGAGCTGCTCGAGGAGATCGTCGACGGCCTCGGCCTCGACGCGGCGATCGAGATCGAGGAGTCCGCAGGCGTGCTGACCGGGAGGCTCGACGGTGAGGATGTGGGCCTGTTCATCGGCCGCCACGGCCAGACCATCGACGCCGTTCAGCACCTCGCTCAGCGGATCGTCTTCCCCGAGGGCCCTTCGACCGTTCGCGTCGTCATCGACGCCAACGGCTATCGGGAGCGCCGCGCGGCAGCGCTGCGCGGCGAAGCGGATGACGCAGCCGACGAGGCGCTCCGCTCGGGAGGCCCCGTCGAGCTCGACCCGCTGCCGCCATTCGAGCGCCGGATCGTCCACGAGTATCTGCGCGAGCGCGGAGACGTACAGACACACAGCGAGGGCAACGAGCCCGACCGCTACTTGGTCGTTTCGCCGCCCGAGGACTGAGCCGGAGGCTCAACGCCGTTTCACGTTTTTCATGACGGTGAAACAACGGGGCGTCCTGGTCGCTCCCGCCGCGACGCTTCGGCTGCCCCGCCGCCTCCGCGTTTCACGTTTTTCATGACGGTGAAACAATCTGCGCCATGACCGACACCCGCCAGCGGCACCTGACCGACCTCGAGCGCGGCCTCGTCGCCGGCGTCCTGATCGGCGAGGGTCACTTTGGCGGGGACGGCAAGCATCCGCAGATCACCCTGCGCATGCACATCCGCCACGAGGCCCTGTTCCACTGGCTCCAGCGGTGCTTCCCGCGTGCTCGGCTCTACGGGCCCTATCACCACGGAGGCCGCAGCTACTACCAGTGGATGGCCCGCGGCGACGCGCTGGCAGAGGACGTCCTGCCCGTGGTCGAGTCCGTCCTGACCGACGAGATCGATGCGCACGTGGCGGGGCGCGTGCGCGAGATGCGCGCCCGTTACCCGGAGTTCTTCGCGCGCTATGAGCGCTGAGGGCGTCAGAGCACGTCTGGTCGAGCTCGGCGGGCACTATGGCCTGGCCCAGGCCCAGCGCGACCAGCTGGCGACCCTGTTGGCGGCGCTCGAGCGGGACGAGCACGCTCCCACGGCCGTGCGCGAGCCGGAGCGTGCCGTGGACGTGCATGTCGCCGACTCCCTCGTGGCCCTGGAGCTCGAGCCGGTCCGCGCGGCCACTGCGATCGCCGATCTCGGCGCCGGCGCGGGTTTCCCCGGCCTGCCGCTCGCGGTCGCGCTGCCGGCGTGCGAGGTCCGCCTGCTCGAGAGCAGCGCGCGCAAGTGCGAGTTCCTGCGCGACGCAGCGTCACAGCTGGGCCTGCTCAACGTGCGCGTGGCGTGCGCGCGCGCGGAGGAGTGGGAGGAGGGCCGGCTCGCGCACGACGTGGTTCTCGCCCGCGCCGTGGCCGCACAGCCGGTCGTCCTCGAGTACGCGGCCCCGCTCCTGCGCGAGGGCGGCATACTCGTGGACTGGCGGGGCCGGCGCCTCGCCGCCGAGGAGGCGGCCGCGGAGCGCGCGGCGGGCGAGCTCGGGCTGCGTCGGGTGGAGATCCTCGTCTCCGAGCCGTTCGCGCGGGCGCGCGACCATCGCCTCCACGTCTTCGAGAAGGTCGCCGCCACGCCGCCACGCTTCCCGCGCCGCGCGGGAATGGCGCGCAAGCGGCCGCTCGGGCGCTGAAGCGGGCCCCGGCGGCGCGTGGTTGTCCCACTTTGGTCACAGCGGAGAAGCGTCCCATCGCCGATCGGCGCTAGCTTGCAGTCATGGGCACGGTGTACGCGATCGCGAACCAGAAGGGCGGGGTGGGCAAGACGACCACCGCCGTCAACGTGGCGGCGTGCATCGCCGAGGCGGGCTACTCCACGCTGCTCGTGGACGTGGATCCGCAGGCCAACGCCACCGTCGGGCTCGGGATCGCGCGCACGCAGTCCCCCGGCCTCTACGAGGTGCTCACGGGGGAGGCGACGGCAGCGGAGGCGATCACAGACTCGGCCGTCGCGGGGCTGCGCGCGATCCCCGCCGGAGCGGGGCTCGCGGGCGCCAACGTGGAGCTGCCGCGCATGGATGGCTACGAGTTCCGCCTGCGTGAGCGCCTGGCGGAGGTGAGGGAGGAATTCGAGTACGTCCTGCTCGACTGCCCGCCGTCGCTGGGCCCGCTCACCGTGAACGCGCTCGCGGCCGCCGACAGGGTGATCGTGCCCGTCCAGACCGAGTACTTCGCGTTGGAGGGCCTCGCCGGGCTGCTCGAGACGCTCGCGATCGTCCAGCGCGAGCTCAACCCTCACCTGACCGTCGCGGGCATGCTGCTGACGATGCACGACAGCCGCACGCGCCTGGGCCAGGATGTGGAGCGGGAGGTGCGCTCGCACTTCCCCGATCTCGTCTTCGACACGGTCATCCCGCGAAACGTGCGCGTGGGGGAGGCGCCGAGCTACGGTCTGCCCGTGACCCACCACGATCCGCACAGCGCGGGTGCGGAAGCGTACTTCGAGCTCGCCAAGGAGGTGGCTGCCCGTGGCTAAGCCGAGACCCGGAATGGGACGGGGCCTGAGCGCGATCCTGTCGGCCTCGGCCGAGGGCGCGGCGGTCGCCGAGGAGGAGCTCCGCCACCTTCCGCTCGAGCTGATCGTGCCGAGCCCCAGTCAGCCCAGGCGCGAGTTCGACGAGCAGGCGCTGCACGCGCTCGCGGGGTCGCTGGGCGAGCGCGGAGTCCTGCAGCCCGTGCTCGTCAGGCCGCGCCCCGGGGGCACCTATGAGCTCGTCGCCGGCGAGCGCCGCTGGCGCGCGGCGCGCATCGCCGGTCTCGAGAGCATTCCGGCGCTCGTCCGCGAGCGCGAGGACGCCGTTGCGCTCGAGCTCGCGCTCATCGAGAACATGGCCCGCGAGGACCTCAGCCCGATCGAGGAGGCCCGCGCGTGCGCGGCGCTCGTCGAGGAGCTGGGGCTCACGCGCGAGGAGGTGGGGCGTCGCGTCGGTCGCAGCCGTGTCGCGGTCAGCAACCTGATCCGCCTGCTCGACCTGCCGGACGAGGTGATCGAGGAGGTGCAGCGAGGTGCGCTCAGCGAGGGCCATGGACGCGCGCTGCTGCTGGCCGAGGACCACGGCTCACGGCGGACCCTCGCCCGCGCCGCCGTCGCGGGAGGGTGGTCCGTGCGCGTGACCGAGGAGCGCGCCCGGCGCAGCAACACCGACGCGGGTGAGCGTGGCACGCGCCGCAGGAGGATCGTCACGGGCGTCCACCCCGACCAGGAGCAGGCCGCGAGGGAGATCGCAGAGACGCTCTCGGCCGCGCTGGGTACCGAGGTCCGCGTCAAGCCGCACCCTGACGGGAGCTACACGGCCGAGCTCGCCCTCGCCTCCGCCGAGGACGCGCACGAGCTCGTGCGCAGGCTCAGCCAGAGCGCTCCCGTCTAGCGCTGCCCCCCGCCGCGCGGGCATACTCCCTCGCGCGCGCAGCGCCACCGACGCCGGCCGCTCGCGCCTCGTGGCGGCCGCTAGAATCGGCCGCTCGCGGGCGATTAGCTCAGTTGGTTAGAGCGCTTCTCTGATAAGGAAGAGGTCCCAGG
>OCZT010003728.1_pt1 | contig 15535 bp, 8 predicted proteins | sample 1539031 | NCBI WGS metagenome assembly OCZT01 (sample SAMEA3539308, study PRJEB22396) | soil metagenome | biome: tundra; feature: field; material: soil | place: USA | collected 2010-05 | depth 0.15 m | reverse complement strand
TCGCGCCGAGGCCCGAGGCATACTGAACGTTGGTACCAGCCATGAGAGCCGTACGAGCAATCGAGTCGATCGAGATACCAGCGTTGTAGCCAATGACATTGGCGACGATGGGGTCGATGTCCACGAAGGACGTACCGCGCAACTTGGCGGTCGTGATGACGGCATTACCGTACTCAGCAAGGGTCAACGTAACCTGCGAGTCCGAGAGGGACTGGATGGAAACATCGACCATCTCGGTCAGCGCCGTAGCGGCGATCGCGAGGTCGTTGACGATGGTGAACACCACGGACGCGCCAGGCATCGACTGAGCCGTAGGCTGCACATCGGCAGCGGCGTCAAAGTAGAGTTCTGGGCGGTACGCGAAGTACGCCAGTCGGTCATACGCGGCCTTGGAGAAGTCCAGAGTGGACTGGCCGGTATAGGCATCAGCCATAGTAAAAAGCCTTTCAATTGTGGGTTAAGGCTAGAGCGCCCCACGATTGGAAAAGACACCGATTTTCTTACCGGAGTCTCCGTTCACGGCTGCCATGACATCTTCAACACTCTTTGATTCCGCGAGTTGAGTGAGGTACAACTGACTTGCGTCCGGTGAATTACCGTCGCTGCCAGTAGTGGCTCCCTGCGTCCTGCGAAGTGCATCGAGTTCTGAATCATTCAAGTCGTCTTTTGAAGTTACTGCGTTAATGAGTCCCATGTCTACAGCAGACTTACGAATGGATTCGACATCATCGTCGCCAACGTAACCCTTACGAAACATGCTTCCTAGACCATCTTCAGGAATACCCGCCTTGTCATAATTCGCATTGCGCTTTGCAGCGGCAAGTTCCTCACGAACAGCGGCCAGTTCTTCACGGTCTTTGTCGGCTTTCCTCAACTGCGCTCGGATATTCTTATCCAAGGCTGGCTTTTGGGTCACCGACTCATCATCATTGTCATCTTCAAAATCTTCATCGAATTCAGTCATTCAGTCGCTCCTAGTGGTACGCACTTTGCCAGAGGTTAACAAAGCGGTAATCATCAGCACTTCGTACGCATCTGGGTTGTGCCTTCCTAGATGGATTCGGTCACAGCACACCCACCGCTAAGTGGGGCCGTTGACCTGTAAACATTGTACATGCAATTGCGTTCTTGTTACGTTCTTGCGCTACCCAGTCCTGTAACGCCCTTTGAGTTCTCAGCGTAACCACCACCCTTTTCGAATGGTGCTGCCTTGGCTGCTTCCGCCCTTTGGACCGAGGTTTCAGCGGCCACTTGGCTCGTTCCGCCAAATCCAGCCAGTTGCGACCCAATGAGGTCCTTGGTTGTGACGGTGGCCTCATTGGCCCCGGGCGCCGACTTGGTGAGTGCAACATCCTTGCTGGCAGTCAGAAGGCTGTTCTCAATCTGACCGACGCCGTAACCGAGGTTCTGGTTCCCAGAGGTAGCGGCCAATTTGGCCATGTCAGCCAACTGATTAGTTCCTGCCCGGTCGAGGACGTTAAGACCGACGCGCTGAGAGTAGTCCTGAATCTCTGCGCCAGCGACCTGACGTTGCATGACCTGTAGGGCTTCCTTGGGATTTGCGTAATACGCAAACAGGTTCTTTTGGTTGACCCCGTACTCCTTGGAGAGAAGGTCCTTCACGTTCTGGTCAGCATTGGAGACCTGGGCGTAGATGTCAGTAACCCTCTGCTGAAATTCGACAGGAGAGACGTGACCGTTCAGGAGAACGCCAATTTGCTTCTGTGTGGGCTGTGGGGCGCCATACTGGGTCGAGGCGTTCATGATGGCCGCGGTGTACGTCTGATACTGGGTCTCGTTCATGTGGACGGCGCCGGGAGACTTGTTGTATGATTCTAGTCCAGCAAAGGCCGCGTTGTAGTTGGCCTTCAACCTCTCGTCTGCGGCTATGCCCATGCCACTGACTGCGTTTCCCCTGATGGCGTTGAGTAACGCATCTATATCCGTTACGTGGTCGCCAGCCTTCATAATCATGCTGTGGACTATCGAGGCGTCGGCCTGAAGTCCCCACGTCTGCAGGTAATTCGAAACGGTTCCGAAGGCGCTTGCCTGAGTGTTCGCCGTGGCCTGACTGATGCCAACCGTGATTCCCTCTTGGGCGATGGCATTCGACTGAGCCGCCTGAGCCGCGTTCTGCGCCTGACTGGCCTTGAACTGGGCATCACTCGTCTTTTTACCGGCTGCTGCTGCGGCTGCAGCGTCCTTACGGTTCTGATTAAACTGTGCCTCGTTCTGCGCGAGACTTACCTTGTTCCAGTTCGTGACCACCTGGGGCTTGGGGACTGTAGCCTTCACTCCCTTGACCTTGTATATCTCGGCAACCTGCGCGGCCCCAGTCGCCGTTGGGTTAGACAGTGAATCGGTACTACCCTTGAATTTTGCTGTGGCTACCTCGACCTGTCCAAAGACGGCATCGAGGACCCTGCTTGCGTTCGGCGCGTCAGGGTTGAAATTCGCATTACCATACCACTGCGCTTTCAGGGCGTTGGCCGCTGCGGTGGGGAGGGACATTTCAATGCCCCTGAACAAGGGCGTACCCCCACTGGGGGTTACCGCTCCGCTTGTAGAGGTTGAACCCTTCGGCGTAAATGTGATCATCGTCCCGGCTGGGAGTTTGAACTTTTTTATGATGTTCGCAGGAACCTGAATACCAATTCCCGGTTGCGACAGGTTTTGCGGCGTTGTGGTTGACGCCTGGTAAAAGCCGTTTACCCTCCACTGGCCGTTTGGAAGGTGGATTAGTGACTGCCCGTGGTTCGGCGCAATGACTGGTTTTACTTTGTAGTCACCTGGGGTTACTGGTTTCTTCGCTCCCATTATGTTTCAACTCCTAATTCACGACCGATTTTCTGCATGGTCTGATGGGCCTGGTTGACGGCATCGGGGTGGTGGTCCCACCCAAAGCCGGGGTCAGTCTGAAGGTGTGTGTTCCACAGATCGAGTGACATGGGCGCGGGGTGGCCCGTGGCTGGGTCGGTACCACCAGTCATTGCCGCCCTCCACTTGGGGTCTGTGAGATAGTTCGGCTCAACGTGGTCGCCCAGTTTGGCCTTTGCCATCTGTGTGTATGGGTCAAGAAGGTGAACCGGCTTCAGTCCGCTGTCGATCTGCTTCGACCATGTAGGAAACAGCCCCTTTGCAGTCTGCTTGGCGTGGTCCTGAAAGGCCGCGAACTTGCTCTCGTCTATTCCGCCCTCGGCTATCTTGTCGATCGTACCCTTGCTCATTGGAACGAGGTAGTCACTGGCAATACCCAGGAGTTGCTGCTTGGTGTGTACGGTCGCGGGAAGGTCTCCCTCGTTACTCTTGATGACCTTCCGTACGTCATTGCCCGCGTTCTGGCCCTCTTTGTAGATGCCCCTGACGGCGCCCTCTACGGCGTGACCGATGCCCTCTCCAACGTCGCTAACCGCGTCTACGGCTCCACTTAGTATGTTTGACATGGTTCCTACTTCGCTGTCGGAGCGCTCTGAAGAACGCTCTGGATTAGATAAAACTCATTCTTGTACTGGGGGTTAAGCAGGAAAACTTTAAAGGCGTCCCATAGTGCAGCCTTCTGAGCCGCACCAGAGCCACCAGTTCTGACCGCGTTGTTCACATCGGTTACTAATGATGTGTAAGTAGTGGCCAACGTTTTGAGGTTGTTAATCGTCTCCCCACTCATCAAGCCCTTGTTGTACACTTCCGTCTGCATAGCCGTGCTGCTGGTGAATTTCATGAGGTCGCGGACGGCGCCCTCCTTCTTTATCGTGCTACCACTTCCATACGAACTAGCGTTTAGCCAGTCAGGATTGAAGTTGGTTCCGAAGTGCTTCGCCGCCGCTGCCATGTCCTTGATGCCAACTGAGTTGAGTTTGTTGTTCGGGTTGTTTGGTCCGTAATAGGCAGACCCTGATTCTTTGTAAACCTCTGGTTCAATCTGTGTATAGAAAATGTCATATCCAAGCGATACGTTGACTGCAGTCCTGTATTGCTGGGGGGTATCTTGATTCCTAAGACCGTGGGTGTGCATAATCGTGTACATGCCCGGGACATACTGGGTGTTGCGCTGTATGGTGTACGCCAGCATCGCGGGAATCGTCAGAACTATATCCGGCGCCTTGTTGTACCATTTCTGAAACGAGACGTCCTCGGGCAAAGAACCTCGGGGCGTCTGCGACGTCGATACAAGGTCTATATAGTGCGATGGGTCCTTGGTGGCAAACTCAATAATTGCCTCGTTCATTGTTGGCAATTGACCATCTGGCAACTTAGTATTTGCGATCTTCTGATACTCGGGGGAGTGACTGAAGAATTGGTGCAGAGAAACCGAGGCGGGGCCTAACAGTCCAGCCCCGGCTTTTACAAAATACATTGCCTGAGCGGCGAGGTGAGAGTTTTCAACAAACTGTTGGGCGGTTGTGGTGCCCGGCGTTGTGTACTCCAAAACCTTCCTTTCGGCGTATATGCGGGCCGAGGCAATGAACTGTTGCTGGGCGCTCTCCCCTATTGATGGGTCCCCCAGGAAGGAACCCGTCTTAGCGGCCTTGCTATTTATAAATTCAGCAATGTACTTTGCCATCAGGTTGTTGTACATGGAGTGCATGGCCTTAACCTGAACGCCCGCAATGGTCGCGCTCGTAGTTCCCCAACCGTTCTGCATAACGCTCGTTACATCCTGACCAATTGCTATAATCGCTCGGTCAGACGCAGACGGAATTATGTCAGTGGATATACCACTGGTCGCGCCAATTGGTCCTAGTATTGCAAGGAGTGCGTCGTCGTACCACTTAGGATGCAGGAATATATGAAGCCCCTTGAGGGGTATGTCAACGAACGGACCCGATGATGGACGGAACATATTTTCAAACATCCCCCATCCCTCAGCGGGTCCGGTAGGCGCTATCGTCTGAACAGACCCAGCATCCATGTTGAGGTTCATTCCGATATTGGAAAGGATGCTCCGCTCGGTCGGGTTCACGTTGGTGAACAGACCCATGGTGTCAATGGCGCCCCTAACTCCCCAGTTCACAAGGTACTGTGAAGCCGGGAACACGATGGTCGCCAAGGCACCCTTGATGGTGTGTGTGGTGACGTAGTGCGTTATGGCGAGGCTGGCTCGCAGATACCGATCGAAGGCTCCGAAGTCTGTCGAGGCTACCCTGCCCGCACGACGGAGTGCCTGATTCTGTGCAAACCAGAACGGTGCATAGATGCGCGTGTTGGCTTCGAACTGGAACCTGTCTGCCGGGTTGTGGACGAACTGGGAGAGATTACGGAGAGCCTGCTGATCAGCGATCAACTCTGCCTCATGAACAGAAAGAGTACCCGCGAGTATCCTGGGGCGCAGCGCTTCCATCGCCAAGTGGTTCTCCCACGCGGAGATAGGCTGACGACTGACCCACGACATGACCTTACCCATCACCTTGTCAACGCCGAGTCGGTTTATTTCCCTAAAGAAGTTCGAACTAGCGAGTTCCTTTAATGGTCCCCTCATCAATCCGTAGTCATCGAACTGACGAGCGAGTATGTGCCTTGGCGCGGCTTCTCCCATTGAGGCGAGGCGATACGCCATTTCAACTTCACTGTCAATCTTTCCTGACACGGCTTGGTCAACGAGAACCTTGCTTAGAACCCGAGCGCCCTTTCCGGTGAATCCCTCCACGCTGCCAACGGTGTTCATCGCGAGGCGCTTCGCCATATCCATAATAGGACTGATACCCGTGCTTACGGACTTGTCCCATATCATCCACTCGCTAGTCCTCAACCCCTGCAAATCAGAGGCGGGCAAGCGAACTAGACGGTGATAGTTCTGCATCATCAGTTTGTTAACAAGTGCGTCATGCTCTACCTGGGTCGGCCAAGCACGCTCTCCGTACTGTTCTATTTCGTGCTGAAGGTCCTGCATCGAGGGGTGCATAAACGGGCCTTGGAAAATACGATTAAGGTTCTCGACGTGGGCGCTCGCAAGGTGTTCTTTCTGTGCCGTCTTATAACCCTCACCGCGCATTGTGTTGTGACCGACAACCGTTACCTCTTTCCCGACCCTCTTGACTCCCATGGTCTGTTCAACGGCGCGAGACCCCGCCGCGGGGTCCATCTGTTCCGTTGACCTGCCGTGTCCCATGTCGGGCATGTGCCCACCGTTACGCATGATGTAACTGGTCGTGTTTTCAACGAGGCGCCACATCTCTTCATCGCCCATCCCCTTGAGGACTCCCTTTTCGATTCCGGTAAGGGTTCCACTGAAGATGTCATGGGCGCCCCTACGCGCAGCGGATAGGGCGGTCTTTGTCATTCCGCCTGTTATTTCGGCGCCGGGTCCGTCAACGGCCTGAATAAGGTTGTTCAGAGTACTGGCGACGGTCCTCTTGATAAGACCCTGTTCGGACATCCCCTCTGCGATGTTGTGCGAACGTCGAGCCATCTGGTCGGTAGTGTCGGTGATATCTGCAGCGCGAGCCTTTGCTACGTCGGCCTTGAATGTCCTACTTGATTTCACTAACTCATCGGCAGATTTATTCGAAGTTGCGGTGCCCGTCTTTCGCAGGTCAATTATAGCCTGTTGCTTATCAGCGTAATCTCTGCGAACTTTTGCTTCCGCGGTTCCAATCTCCTCTTTTGATGCAGGACTCATAACGAAGGGGGCTGCGCCCTCTCCTGACGGAACGTTGGGAATGGCCGTCCCTTCTTCCCAGACGTTACCGCCCTCCTCTTGTGCCTTGACTCTTGCGAACTCGGCTGCTATAGATCGCTGGGCTTCCGCAATCACAGGAGACTCGGCTAGGTCAGTCGCGTGTGCGATGTTTCTAGTAATGGCAGCGCCCATAGCCGCCCCGACGTAATCGTGGAACCCAATGCGGTACACGTTCAGAAGGGCTTCGGACGTGGTGATTCGAAAGATGAATCCACCAGTTGATAAGGCCATTGGAATGAACGTCTTAGAGAGAGTTCGGTTCAGCGCGTCAACGGTAACGTTGCCGGTATTAAGGAACCCGTGGTTCGCGTAGAGTTTGTGAGACATGGCCTCTACAAAAAGATCCTTGCCTATTGCCCTGCGCTCCTTCTCAACATCCGTTACTGTCTTTGCCTGCTCAACCGCCCACTTACGAACTTCCCTGAGCGTCTGTGACTGCCTGCGTACTTTCGCGAACAGTTCGCCCTCGTAGTCACGAACGGCGTGAAGAGCACCACGATCGGCAAGTATTTTAGTCTTGTCAAGACCTTCGCTCATGTAGGCAATATCGTCAGCATTCACCGCCGTCGCTAGGCTCTTCTCAAGATTCCTGGCCTTCCATACCATTTCATTCGTTACCTTGAAGAACTTCTCAGACTCACTCAGGGTTGTATCAGCGGTGACACCCTTTACGTATGCCGCCAGGGTATCGTGCGTGGTTCGGTAGGCCGAGCCCGCAACTGCATGGAACTCATCCATCCGAGCAAGACTCTCTTGTGCTATCACCGCAACCCGCTGCGGAACTGTCTCAAGCGTTGACCCAACGTGTTCGATGGCCTGCCACAGGTCCTTCTGGGCCAAAGACTCAAGTTTCGTGAAATGACCCGAGAATAGCGACTCATTGTCGATGATTGCCTTTCGGGCCTCTTGAATCATATTACGAACTGCACGGTAGTCGATAAAACTCCACTTGCCAACGTGAGTTGGGTCAAATCCGAATTCACCCATCCCAAACTCGGAGCCACGAGGGTCAACAAGAGTATCCGCCGCTGAACCGCCATATCCATTCACTCCTACGAATGGGCTACCACCACCGTCATGTGCCATCATTCTATACATCTGGTCGTTGATGACTGGCTTAAGCGAATCACGAATCATCTGCTGGTTGGCAGATGGGGCTGCCGAAGCAATGGCGTCAGAGATTAACGAAACGTGCGCGTTCATAACCACGTTCTGCATATCTGCTTCCGAGGTGGAGTGCTGCATAAGGTCCTCTTGCAGCCTAATCTGAAGTGGGTCCAAAGAGCCAATGCTACGCAACCTGTCGCCTATTGCCGGTATGGCACCGTGGTCCCCCATGCGATAAACGAAACTCTCGATCTTTATCGGCGCCCCTGGTTCCTTCATGAAGTGCATAGGAACCTGTTGAAAAAGGTAAGCGATTCGACGCATTGATCGACGTGCCAGGGTCGCGTTCATGCGCGTGTCCGCGCTACCCGCTGCCTCGGCATTCGACGTTACCGAGATGTCGTAGCCCGTTAGTCTTTTTACTTCTGCAGCCGCGGCCTCAACGCCCTTGACGTCTCCCTCAAGAACCCTGCCGACAGTCATGCCGTTGATCAAGGTCTTGCGGGCCAGTTTAAAAGCGCCCATGGTCGGCTGAATTCGACGAGTCAACGCAGCCGCATCTGCGAGGGAGGCATGAATATCAACCACCGCCCCGACCGTTTTTGCATCGCCAATAGCGTTACGAATAGTGTCTGGGTACATCTTTGGCCAGGCACGTTCAATCTCTGTTGAAGAATGGCTTGCAAGAAACTCATACGCACGGGTTGACTGTGCAGAGGCGTTCCAGTTTCGAGCCACATCGGCTCCACTCTCGACGCCTATCCCGGGCCACCACTTCCCGAGCATCCCACCCATTCCTTCGGCAGACCGAGCGGCCTTTGCGAACCCAGCCGCTACCTGAATTGGGTCAGAGCCAAGGTACTTCGTGTACGCGTCGATGCCGCCCGAAAGAGCGCCACGAAGAAACGCATCGTGCTTCAATCCTAACGAGTCCGCGAGTGACTGGCCCAGTGTGCCAGTGGGGCGACCGTTCTGATCGTATACCTGAAGATTCGCGGTCTGGTCCCACAGCGCCTTCATTTCTGGATTAGATGACGATGCCAGTTCGGTAAGGTACATTGTCGCATTCAGCCTATAGTTACCAGCAAACTTGGTAACGGCCTGAAGGCCCCTCAACATCCCACCAATGGGAGTTCCCAGATTGGCCTTCTCTGCGAAAGCGACAGAACCCTTGTACAGGTTACGGGCACGACCGACCGCTGCCTTGCTCTCTAGTCTTGCTGCGTCTGATCTTGCTATGTTATCGTTGGCCCGTGCCAACCTAGCCCTAGCGGCGGAGAGTCGGCTACCCTCCTGAAGAGTAAGTCCCTCGCCATTTGTGGCCTTGGCCTCAAATCGTGCGACCGTACTCGCGTCGGCTGTAATCGCCGCTTCGTCTCCCACAAGACTTGTTCCATTTAGAATACCGTCACTGGCGACTGCTGCGGCGAATGAAGGGAGGGCGTATCCTGCGGCGTAGGCGAGGCCGTGCCGGTTCGCGAGCGTTTTCATGAAGGCACCGTAGTGAGCCATCATGAACCAAACCTGTTGGGTTCCCTGAATTGGATTCTCAACGTTGCCCAACGTTTGACCCATGCTCCGTTCCATCTCGGCTATGTTCGCTGCGCGGTCAGTTCCATGGGGGCCGAGAAGGCCAAACGAAAGTCCGCTTACAATATCGTTTGAAAGCGTGGCGCCAAACTTAAACGTACTCCCAACAAGATTTTCGGCGCCAGTTGCAGCACCTTTAAGAATACCCCACTTGTTAGGGTCGCTGCTACCCTTAGCAGAACCTACAACGGCACCCTTGACACCATTTCCAACATCGGCCAGAGCGTTCTCAAAGTGACCTATCCATCCCAATCCATGAGAGGCGTGACCGATCGTGTTGCCGTCTGCTTGCTGAGTTTTCCCAAGGGCCATGGCGACGTCAGGATGGGTTGCCAGAATAGGGTTGGCGCGTACCATGCTCTCGGTCTTGGTTGCCTGTGTTTCGACAGGAGGTGCCTGAACAGGGGGCGGCGCGGGAGGTGCTGTTGGTTGAACAACTGGTTGAAGATTTGCGGGATTGGTTGGGTCTACGGGCATCTACATCCCCATGGAGCGGGCGGTACCGGCGAGGTCGGACAGAAGTCCGGACGACTGGGTTGCATTACCCAACTCCTGAGTAAGCGAGAGTCGGGGCGCGGCCATTGTCTCTGAACCGGGCCCAGGACCGAAGTCCATGCCTGCAGTTACGGGCTCTTCGGGCCGGTTGGTAGGGTGCATATACGGTAGGGAGCCCGGTGGTGGACCGGAGGCTGCGGCGCGAGCCTGGGCTGGTGCCGCAGGGGCAGAGGGAGACGGAGCCATAGGAATAGCGCTCTGCGCGTCTATCTGTGCCTTCGCGTCTCCGTAGGGCTGCTTCGGCGCAGCGGTCTTGGGAAGTGCAAGGTCGGTTCTATTGTTGGCGCCTCTTGGTGACATTGACTACACTCCTGGTGGGGCTGTTGCTGGTGCCTGAGAAACTGCATTCTGTTGTACTGCAACGTTCCCCGTTTGTGGGGCGCCGCCTGGGGCGCCGCCGTGCAGTTGTGCAAGAAGGTCCTGAAGGCTTGGCTTCCCGGGAGGTGCCTGTTGACCCTGTGCAGGGTTATCGGGGCTAATGCCCATACCGGGCTGTTGTGCCTGTTGCTGACTAGAATCTTGCTGTTGCTGTTGCTGCATGGCGTCGGCCTGCGACTGCTGGGCTGCCTGCATCTGCTTGTGAACCTCTACGACCGCATCCTCGATCGACATGTGCGAACGCTTGAGTACCGCGATGCGAGCGATGATGCTCGGGTCGAGTTGTCCCTGCGAAGCCTGCTGTTCTAGACCCGTAAGTAAGGATTTCCGGAGACCGTCGAGTTCAACCAAGTCACCTTCCCGAAGGGCATCTTCAATGTCGGGGTCGAGTGTTCTAGCAGTTTCGTTTGATATGAGACCCATACCAAGTTTCTGTCCAATTCGAACGGACATTGCGTTGGCATCAGAGCCGGGAAGCGAATACTTGACGTAAGACAGGTTTGTATCGAATGTCTCGTTGGGTGTGTAGTCATCGCTTACAACCTTTCCGTCACTGCCCATAAAGAACATACTGGGCTTGGAGCCGTAGTACGAGCGCATGATCTTGACTGCTCGCATGTTCTCAAGTTCCATAGAGGCTGCGAGGATTTCCTGATACTCCTGCAATGGCATATCGATGGCACTTGATAACAGTGAAGAACCACGACTGGCGGTTCGAATATTCGAACCAGACTCGCCCCCGAGTTCCTGTGGGATACCTGCGGTTAGGCGCTGGGCCCGTTCGAGTCCGTCCATGGCCATTCTCGCGTCTTGCGTCTGCTGAGGGTGTACGACCTGAATCTGTCCACGATCAAGTACACCACGAACACCCATCTTACCATCTGCTTCAATGATAATGCGCGGCGACGTCGGGCTATTCCCCGGCGAAACGACCCACTCATCAGGGAATACGCTTCGGAATACGGCGATAGTGTTGAGTGCGTCAAGTTTGGCCTCTCGCTGGTACATACCGAGCATCTGATCGAACTGGCCCTGAAGGCGGTCGAGTGTGATTCGTCCCGCAATTACAACAGGGCAGATTTCAGAGCGGTTGACGACACGCTCAAGAATGACGTGCCTGGAAATCCCCTGTCCGATCGTTGGAAAAACAGTTTCCCCATGTTTCTTCTCGGCACCGATGGCAATAAGGACTGTCTCAACTCCGTCGATGTACTCAAGAATCTGGAACATATCGGTGTCGGTCTTGTCACCGCGGTGCAGGATAGACGTCTGCTTTGCATAGTTGGCTTTGAGCCATCCCAGCGGACGCTGGTCTGCAAAGATGCAGTCGGTAGGCTCCATGTTATCTGGGTCGATCATTGGGGCTGGATAAGAGGATAGTGGGTTTCGAACACGCCAATGCGGAATCTTCCGCTTGTCGGCTGGGTCCAGAGAAACAGGAGATAACGACACCACGCTCATACCATAGGCGGTAAGGTGACGAGCGCGGCGCCGAACCTTTGTCCCCATTCGGTTCATAGCCCACCAGCCATCGTTGGCGTGCTGGCGGCGACTAGCCCGATTATCGGCGTCTTTGATTCCGGGGCGCAGAGAAGGGTAGACAATTCGAGGGAGAGTCGAGGCGACCCGCATTGCAAAAGAGTCGATGCCCTGCGCGATCAGGTTCGGAATGGCGGGCTTTTCGGATTCGTCTAACTCTGGAAGCGGAACAACAACGTCGCCATTGTAGTGGTCTCGTACTTCCTGCATCCGTTTGAACGTACCGCTGCGCTGCTTACGCCGCTCATGATAGGTTGACACGATGTTGGCTGCTGCGGTATCGTCATCACGGGAAAGGGGCATTGATTACCTCATGTAGTTAAATTGAGTTCTCCGAACCCACTTAGGACGCCAAGGGGCTACAGATTTGTTTTGAGGCAGGTAAATATTCGGAAGGTTCCATTCGAAGAACCACTCAGCCATAACGCAGTCGTCGGTGCGTCCGTGGGGATATTCGGTCACTTCTTTGATGAGCCGCATTGACCGGACTTTGCCCTCACCCTTACCCATCAATCTTACACTACCAGACTTCCAATACTGCTTAATAGACGTAACGCCGTATTCTTCATCGGTCTTGTTGTTGGTTGTGCTGTGAGGTATAACCTCAACGTTGCGGAACTCCCGCCAACGCTTAAAGTGTTCATATTGCAGGATAAATCGCTGTGCGGCGTTCTGTTCTACGACCCAAACCTGAATGGGAAACCCGAGTTTAATTGACAGGGCCTGCCACTCTTCCATCAGCCCTTGAAACGCACCGGAGGCTTGGTTGTACTCCAAGAACTGCGGGGCCTCCATCTTGCCCCTGAACAGGTCGATCAGATATCGTGTTCCACTATCGGGATGATAGAGCCAGCAGTTGTGAACGATGACTCCCTCAGCCACAAACTCATGCTCCCCGTAAACCCCTATGTCGAACGTAACGGTGGTAGAACCATGTGTTATACTTACGACATGAACAAATGTGAATGCGGAAACACCATCAAGTCCAAAACCGGGAGGGTCTGCGTCGTATGCAGAAACCGACGAATCGCTACTGCCAGAAAAATAGTCGTTGACGAGGGCTTCTTCTCGGAAAGAACCACTATCTTCGAGGGGTGTTGGCTCTGGAACAAGGGTACCGACGACCGGGGGTACGGACGCTGCAGCCGTGGCCTTGGCGAAGGTCTCGCCCACCGTCTTTCCTACAGATTCTTTATTGGACCAATCGGACCTGGGCTCACCATTGACCACTCCTGCTACAATACCGGGTGCGTTAACCCGGAACACCTCACCGCCGTTACCGGGCGTGTCAACGCATGGAGGTCTAGAACCAACATCGAACGAAGGGCCAAAACACACTGTCCCCGCGGCCACCCATACTCCGGTGACAATCTTAATGAAAGAGGCGGCAAGAGATTTTGTCGCGCCTGTGCCGCTCTCGCCCGAGATAGATGGAGAAAGAAGAATAGAGCCAACTAACAGTTCATCGGCGCGGGTCCACTCTCCATCTGCCCATACTCGGTGGTCGCTTGTGGCCCGAAGAGTCCGTCCGTTTGATAGTTCGATGTTTAACGTTTCCTTCGTTCCCATATCAGTAATGTGCTGAACAGGACGCCATCCCTTACGCGTCATAACCTCGTCGGATAGTTTAACGTTCTGAATCGGAACCTCGCCGCGCCTTGTCGTTACTCCTGTTCCTTCTGCGAGACACTGAACTGACCAGTATTGAGTTGGGCTAGGGTCTGCAGTTGCGACCACAATACAGTCGTTGGCGTTGAGGAGTTCTCCTCGACTGTTCCGCGGAATCTCCCATCGGTCACGGTCCTTGTCAATGCAACCGGGGCTACCGCCAGTTCCATAGACCCATTCTTTCTGTACCAGTACGTCATCTAGGGCAATGTCCTGCTGCTGATAAACGACCGAAAACCTCTCACCACGGTTGGACATGAGGTTGGATATATCCCGCCAAGAAATACGACGGGGGTCAAGGAGGCAGCCTTCGGGGTACGGCTTGGCGTTCCTCTTGTGTGAACCCTCGGAACACCTGTCCTCGTAATGGGCCATATAGCAGAGGTGCTTGTACTTCTTATCGTGTCGAAGTTCATTCTTCTCTTCCTCGCTTAATTCGTCAAAATAATCCTCGGCCTCGTCCTCTAGAGGTTGCCGCATATCCAAGGAAAAACGATATAGATCGTCAGGGGCAAGGCGCTGACCAATAAGAGCCAACATGCCTGCAGGCTCAAGACGAGTCTCAGCGACATCCTGCCACCAGTCCTCCATCGCCTCTCGCATCTCGGCAGAACGCACCTTACGAGGGTCCACAAGGTCGTCCCAAAAACAACCATCAAAACGACCGCCGATAAAGCCGCTGTCCATACCGTATGCACTTAGGGTCGGTTCCTTTTCTGAGATTCCGCCCATCTCTTCGTGTTGCATTACTATGAATGCCTCGGTTGTCCACATCTCCTTGTCGAGGGGCTTGAATCGACCATAGTCGAGGGCAAGGGTGGATTCGGGTTCGGAGGCTTGACCGCGGGCTATGAGTATTTCATTACCCGGCTCTATGGTCACACGCTCTAGAGAACGACGAACGCGCATGAGGTTTCGCTTGGCGAGGCTCATGGTCGCGGAGCCGGTGAGGATTCGAATACCGCGGTTACGGCATATAATCCAACAGGTCAGGTCGTGCAACAGTGTGGTCTTGCCAGAACTCGGTGGCATGTTCATGACCACGTATTCCTTCTGGTCAGACTCTAGAAGGCGTACGAGTTCTTCACCGCCCTCGGCCTGCCAGGGCGTGTCTACGCGCCCGAAGTAACGCCTGCGAAAGTAGGGGAAGTCCTCAAGGGCACGCTTGGCCTCTGGGCAGAGGTCATCGTACGCCTTGGGACCGCTTAGGGTTGATTCCTTTTTGAGTTCACGATAGTTGCGAGCAGAGGTGTCCAGATCGTCACGAACACTGAGCGCTTTTGCAGCCTTCTCAATCCTTGCGGCGGTTGCCGGAGAGAACCTAGCCTTACCTGCGCTCTGAACTACCGAGAAGCCCGCAGAGCGGGCCTCAAAGTATTTCTTACGCTGTACCGCGGAAACTGCCACTTTCTATGCAGCGGGGGTGTTGTTCACCGCTGGGGCGTTAGTAACCGGAGGAACCGTCGTAACAACGGTGGCTGGAGCGGGTGCGAGGGCTGTTTCAACCGTCTTAACCGCGGTGGCGACAGTCGCAGCGTTGGCGATGTGGCCAAGAGCAACAAGGTTCTGGGTGAGCGTGTTCTTAGATACCAGATGGATTGTCTGAAGGGCGCCAACCACGAAGGCGCAAACGGTCGGGACGAGGGCCACGACAAAGCCAGGCAAGACAAAACCAGGATGGATAAGGGCGATAACGCCAGCGGCGCCGACTAGAAGGGATGTGACATGTACCGCGATTGTCTTAGAATTTAGCATGTAATCAGTATATCAGCGTGTTACGCTGAGTTACGTTAGATATGCTTTAGCAGATAGACAACTACTAGTACCGCGACGACGATAATTACGACAGTGATTACAGACATACAAAACCTTTCGTGCCCGCACGGGCATGATACGGTACATCCGTAGTTGCGGCAGCCGTCTCCGCGGGCGGGCAACAGGGTCCAGCCCGCGGGGAGCGAACACAATGTAACGTCGTCTCTCCGACTGCCAAGCACTGTTCTTTGAGAGACTGAGGATATG
>OCZT010003727.1_pt1 | contig 15538 bp, 23 predicted proteins | sample 1539031 | NCBI WGS metagenome assembly OCZT01 (sample SAMEA3539308, study PRJEB22396) | soil metagenome | biome: tundra; feature: field; material: soil | place: USA | collected 2010-05 | depth 0.15 m | reverse complement strand
AATGTATTAAATTTTGGAGCTGGACAGGAGGGTGCGAGCGCAAATAGCTCATCCGACAGCGGTAACGCAATTAAACAAAACGCTCTCAACACCTCTGAGCTTGGAGGCGCAAAGGGCGGTTTAGGAGAATCGAAAATCATCAATATCAAAATAGACACCATGCAGCGAATTGAAAGCGTGAGCGGCATTAAAGACTTAAAAAACGCCAGCGAAGATGCTATTGAGGTTTTAATTCGGGCAATCAATAATTTGGCTTATTCACAATCAGCAACTTTTTGATAATGAATATCTACTTAAAAAAGCAACAGCCAGAACCTCCGATAAATTATGCCGGATATATTTTGCCAATCTCAGGAATGGGAAAGACAATAAAGCCGGAAATTGATTTGTCGAATTATCCCAGTTTGGTTAATTTGGGTGGGATCGTTTTGCCGCCAGATGTTGCTATTTACCTGGACGCTGAAAAAATCATAGCAGGGTCAAAGATTTTGGACGGTGTTTATGTGACTGAACATGTAGGGCGTAAACCTTATGAGATCGAATTTGAAATGGTAATCAGAACCCAGGATGTTTACACACGCGAATATATTTTTCCACAAAAGGAATTAGAAAATATCTGGAATAAAATTTGGACACCAAATTCAGTCGTTTCAATTCAAAATACCTACCTTAATGGATTGGGAATTGAAGAAATGATTATCGAAAAGGTTACACCCACAACAATAAGAGGTTCAAAAAATTTACCTCTCAGAATCAAAGGAATTGAAAACGTAAAAGGCTTATCATTAATAATTACTTAATGCACTTTAACGGCAAAATATCAGTTGTAATAAATGACATTGAACTAAAGACGGTAGTTTCAATATCTACAAAAAACGACAGTCAGCAAATTGGTTCTGACTGTGATATTATTGTGCCATTAAATTGCGTGATTCAGTACAAGAATGGAAATAAAGACTACTTAACCCAACAGGCAAATGTAGCCTTTAAAACAGGCGACAAGGTTGTTATCCGGGCCATGTACGAAGGGATGGAATGGATTAATGTTTTCGATGGTTATATTTCCGATTTCTTTATGGGAACTCCTACGACAATTAAGTGCATGGATTACATTTACCATTTCAATTTAGGGATATTCGGAGACAAACGGATTCTTTACAAGAAAAATAAAAAGTCAAAAAAAGCAGGTGTTCAAACAACCGGGTGCTCTTTTCAATCGATTAAATTAAAAGCTCTCCTAAATTTGATAATTGATTTTGTAAATGACACTATCGATAATCAAACAGAAAATAGCGAACATATTGTACTTTTTGAACCGGTAATGGATATGACTTTAGAGAATCTCACCTTTGCTATGATGTCACCGGCCGCAATACTCGAATGGATTAAAAAAGAAATGGGAATCAACATTTCGCTGTCTGGAAATAAACTATATTGTAACATTGCATCAAATACGCTCTCTTTGGTAAAATATTCGACTGATCGAAACGTCTTAACATCGAATCTTCAAAAGCCAAATTCAACCTTTACAAAATATAAGGTTAAAGCGTGGTTTATTCGTGAGGACGGGACGAAAGACAGCTACGAAATCGGATCAGAGGACGGGCAACTTAGGGAAGTGTTTTTCTACAAAGTGTTACCACGAACCGAAGCAAATTACAAGAAACTCGCCGAGGACGCACTTGTAAAATTCAAACAAAACAGATACGCCGGAACAATTGAAACACTTCTTTATCCTAATTGTGATTTATTTTGGAAGGCAGAATATAAAGACGTTCGTTATCCTGAGAAAAATGGCAATTACACAATTTCAGGTAATGATATATCGATTGATGAAAATGGTTATCGCAGGACTTTGAAACTTGCGTTTTTAAGTGAAATACAATGAACGAAAAAGACCTCAGAATGAAATCGGCTTTAGATGCTCTAATCAGCGCATCAAAGAGGGGTGTTGTTATCGTTGACGGTGTAGTATCAAACGTCAGCGAAACTTCTTTTACATGTACCGTATCGGTCGGAAAGGCGAAGTTTTTTAAAGTTCCTTTGCGTGTTTTGATTAATTCGCAGGCTTCAATTTGTGAAATACCATTAGAGGGGTCGGTTTGTTTAATGACTTTTAGGGATGGAAATATTCAGCGGCCACAAATATTTTCAATTGACAAATGTAAAAAAATATTATTAACTTGCGATGATATTGAAATGAGCGGAACAGTGATAAAATTGAACGGTTTAAATATTGCTAAAATGGTCAACGTGATCAACGGGGCACCGATAAATGAACCGGGCAACAGCGCACCATCCGCACTTCAAATAGCTTTAAAAAATGCTTTAAATGCTTGATCTTAAATTCGATATTGCGACTCGTGAAATTGTCTGGAAAGACAATGATTTTGTATTTGAAACTAATCCTTCAGAACAGAATGGCGGTATTTTACAATATTCGCGTTGTGCAATACTTCAAAGTCCTGTATCAGGTGTCGGAATGGAAGATGTAATAAATTCAGGATTAAGCAAAACAACCCTAGAGATGAATCGCTGGCGAAATCAGGCAAAGGCAGACGGCGCAATATCCGCAACATGGACGGCCACGCCAACTGGAAACGATGTAATAATTGAAGCAAGCATAGATTATGAGCAGTAAAATTGTAAATCCATGCGAAACGATTACCGATGTAATTTTAAATTATACCGGCAGCGTTTCATTTTGGGATGCAATTTTAACATTAAACGATCTAAAAGACTGGAATCCAGAACTAAAAGATCAAATATTGATCCCTGATTCTCTTTTCGATCAAACCGTATTAGCTCAACTATCGGTTTATCCAGCCTGCAATATTTCTATTAATGACATTTTAGATCAGTTGGCAGATGTTGCTGAAATACTCGCAGCGAATACAATTGTCAATTCCGATTCTTTGCCACCAAAAGAGCCAATTCCGATAAAAACATATCAAATTAAACAAGGCGAATCAATTACAGATGTTTTGTTAAATTCTGTTGGTACGCTGGCTTATTGGGATTCATTTTTAAATCAAAACTTAAAATCTGACTGGGCGCCCGAATTGATGGTAAATGAAAAGATCAAAATTCCATCGGGGCTTTTGGTTGACGAAAACACTACAAGGCAATTAAATATTTACCCAGCTTGCAACGCTTCGGTAAATAATATTTACGCTCAAATGGCTTTAGTTATCAGCATTATAACCAATCTTTGGATTCTTAAAACCGGATATTGGGATGATCTTGGAATATGGATGGATGATAAAAACTGGATAGACGAATGAAACAGACAATAAACAACGGCGAACAGGGCCTATCCGTAAGGGATAAATTAAACGGAATGTTTACTGAGCTTTACACATCAGTTTCAACCCCAATTATTCTGAGTAGTATTTCAGTAAACACCACTCAGGTAATTCCAGCAAATACAAACATTGAATCATTAATGATTAGTGTTATTTCAGGAACGCCAACGGTAAATATTGGAACCGCTTCCGGTAATGGCGATGTTTTAATAACAAGCCTTCTGGATGGTATTAACGACTTTGAAATTGATTCATATTTAGCAACTGAACAAACGCTTTATATCAATGTTTCGGGTGGTGTAATTTCAATCAGAATAAACGTAACAACTTCATATTTATGAGCACTTACAACGACATATTAGCCAATTTTCAGGCTCTTGGATTTTCAAGTAGCTCAATAACTGCCATTTTCAAAAAACAGGCCGAAGCTATTGCAATTCCAATTGATAACACATTGACCGAAATAGCCAATTCTGAAGCGATAATTAACAAAGCAATTTTAGATCAGCGTTACGGTAAAAGTGGATATTACACCGGGGCGGCTCTTGCTTTTCAGATGGGAGACGACTTAGTGATTGATCCGGTCACTTTAGATGAGGTTTATTTAATTATCGACACGACTAAACAGATCGTAAAACAAGCCGCCTTTTCTGATTTCGAGGGGTCGTTAGCTCTTAAAATAGCAGCTTCAAACGGCACAGATTTAATTGCATTAACGACTGAACAGCTCAATGCGTTTATCAGCTATTTTACAGCCTACGAAATTCCGGGACTTCCATTAAATATCATGTCTGAAAATGCAAATGTTTTAAACTTTAATTCCGCTGCAACTTATTACGCCACTTATGATTTAACCGCTTTAAAGGCAAATGTCGAATTATGGCTAAATAACTTTAAGCAATCATTTGAATTTAATGGGATATTTTTCAGTGGTGACATTCAGGATTATTTAAAATCAAACGTTCCGGGACTTCGGGACTTTTTTATCAGCAGCACAACGGTTGACGGCAATATTTTTTCGGGTTCGATTTCTTTGGATTCAGGATATTTTAATTATATTTCGACAATTTTAGATCAAATTACATATGTTGCAATTTAGGAACATAAACTATTCTCGCATGCTTATGGAGTCCCTTCGTGCTTACTTCGCAGTAAACGCGGCGGGACAAGTGTCTATTTTGTATAAATTCCTTTTATGTTGTCTTTATCCCTTACAGCCAACTTTCAACAATTACGATACATTCAGAATCAAAAAGAAAATTATCGCAGGGTGTAAATGGCAAATCGGACAATTAACAAATGTACTCAACTACTTTTTTGACCCTGTTTACAAAAGAATTTACATTTCACAAAGCACTGTAACAAATGTAAACGCTCCTGTTTTCGAAGAAACCACGGCTATTTTAGCTCCTGTTTTCGAAGAAACAACCTCGATCTTTGCACCGATATTTTCAGGACTTTCGGCACGATCAAATGTCACCTTTTTTGTGCCGAACACTGTAAATATGAGTGAATTAATTTCGATAATCGAACAAATAAAAATCAATGGTATTCCATATCAAATCTCTACACTATGAGCTTAATAAATTGGCCTTTTAAAAGAAAACAATATTCAGGTCTAACTAATCCGCTTTACGTTTCGGATATTGTCGCAGCTAATGAGGCTGTGATTGATGCAATGAAATCAATGGGGGGGTTTGCCGCTTCTGGATTTGCTATTCTTTCGGGAATGGTTTATGATTCGGGTGCACACACCTACACGGCTGGCGTCTTTTATTTGAATGGGTCATTTTATTCAATCGCAGCATTTAACGAGGGTGTTTATTTAATTGGTGGGTCAACTGATATTAAAATAAGTCCTTTCCCAGACACGACGACAAAGCCAATTTATACGTCTTTTGCCGGAACGACAACCAGCAACCCATCGGGGGCGAGTCCTATTTTTTCAGGGAATATGGATTTATACCGGCTTAACTTGTCAAAGTTAAAAACCGATTTAGTTACGGTTCAGACATTCTTGGGTACGCTTGGAAATTCGGCGACTAAAAATGTGGGAACCACTGCCGGGACTGTTGCTGCAGGGGATGCGTCTTACACTAAAGAAGATTTAACAACCAGCCAAAAGGTTACGGCTTATGCCAATAAACACGCAGATGTTGACCTTCAGGATGTTATAGGCAAATTCAATTTTTCATTGACAACTCTATCAATAAAAATATCCTTTTCGAACACAATAACATCAGGGAATTTGCTTTTCAAGATGCTATTGCCCGGAAATGGTTCAGACGGCGATATTGTGGCATACTCAACTGTTGATATGAATGGCTATAATGTAAACATCAATACGGGCATGGTGAAGTTTGTTAAAAACGGTACATATATTGAATGCTGGACGGTTACCGACTTCCATAATTGGAGTAGCAACAATAGCGGGTTTAATGTTTCTTGGTTAAATTAAAGTTATGAAACCAAAAAATCAAAATAGGTCAATTCGCATTAAAGGGCAAAGACACTTGGATGATAAATATTTCAATTCGAGCAACCAGCCCTATACCGACACGGCTCAGGTTTTGGCGCAAATTGTCGAAAATGAAAGAGCCGAATATGGTACCGTAAATGTTGCGGGTGTTGAATATTGGTTTTTGCCAGATGGGTCACTTGTTGCAAAACTCGAATATTTATCAATCGCAAACGGAGCCATTACGTTGCTGAAAATGGCTAATGCAGACGCCTTTTGTATAATTGGCAACAATACTGACGCGCCGGCCACGCCTCAATACATTGCTTTGTCTGCTTTAAAAACGGCTTTAAGTTTGGCTAAGGCTGATGTCGGGCTTTCGAATGTCGATAACACAAGTGATGCGAATAAGCCAGTTTCAACAGCTACCGCCGCCGCGCTTTCGGGAAAACAGCCAAGCTTAGGATTTACTCCTTATAATAGCACGAACCCGTTAGGATTCATTACGCCTTCCGATCTTTTGGCTTATTATTTTCTACCACCTGAAAAAAGAATTATTTTACCTTCTGCGGGGACGGTTGCCGGACGTTGCATGACTCCGACTGAATTACCTACAGGCTGGACCGTGGCCGCCGGGGTTGTTGACACCGACTTAGTAATCACTCACAATTTACACCGCGAAATCTGCCAAATATCAGTTGAGGCTGTCGATGGTTCTACTTTCGAAAAAGGCAATCTTCCAATTGGAGCTAATTACAATAATTTTAAAGAGGATCGTTATTCAAACATTATTACTATTTCAGGTTTTGCAACTGTTGAAAAGGTTGTTATTATCCATTTATTGTTTGGTCAAACCTTAATAACACAACCCTCATAATGATAGTTACGCCAAAAGATATACTTCCAATTGTCGCGTGGTCAACCATCGTTAATAATGTTGTTGATAATCACGATGGGACTTATCTTGTAACGGTACATCCGATTAATATTTCAGAACCAGGAGCATCAACCGCAGCAAAGGCGGTAGGTGACTATTTAGTTGGCAACACGGGGTTGTTATACTCAATTACAAACGTTTCGGGCGAAGTGATTACCGTTAATGATGATTTTGAAACCGGATTACCTCCGTGGCAGGGCTTTTCTGGAATAGTTTTCAGGTCAATCGGCGACGGCAAATCTCAATGGCTTCCACCAATTAGATACGAAGTTTTGGACAGATCGGCAAAAAGTTACTTAGAGACAATTATTCATAGCTATTTGTTTTATAACGATCCGAATCCTAAAAAAGTCCCGTTCGCTTCAACTGAATTACCGTCAATTATTAATTATCAAACTACTCAGGTCGATCCGGAAGATGCAGCGAAAACAATTAATTACGCTGAAATTTACGGCGAAGATCCCAATGTTCGCTGTATTGTTGTTTTGGATGCTCAAAATAGTTATCAACTTCAACAAATGCCATTGTTCACATTTGTGGACGGGAAATTAGATACAGTCAAATTTGACTTGGCTGGAAATCTATCAACAGGATATTTTATAATAAGTCACAGTTAATGGCAAAGATTAAACGATATACTGAATTGGACGGCGGCTATAATTACGAACTCGGATTTATGTGTCCGGGTTGTGACGATAAACATTTTATAAACGACAAAGAAACTCGTATTCCAAATTTACCACAAAGCCACATTTGGACGTTTAATGGCGACTTTGATAAACCTACAATTCGGGCTTCTGTTTTGACAAGGAATTATGATTTTAACCCGTCCACGGGAAAGCACGACATTGAAGTAAATAGATGTCATTCGTTTATTACGAACGGAATGATTGAATTTTTACCCGATTGTCAACATTCATTAGCGGGGCAAACAGTGGAATTACCAAATATTGATTAATTATGAAAAAACTACTTCTTTTATTTACCTTCCTTGTTTTGACAACATTTGTCAAAGCACAAGACCCGCTGCCAACCGACACAGCGAGGCACATTATCGCGCCTACTTATTCGTTCAGTTTTTACACCCGCGACAGCTCGATTATTATGTACAAGGGGTCAAAATACGGTTATACCCGATTGATCAGTAATCGAAAAGCAAGGCAATTGATTGATAGCTTGGGGCGACTAAATGCAAATGCTTATAAATTGAAAATTGATACCATCACGATGAATGGGTGGTTTTCAAATTACAAGGGATCGTTAAAGGAGGATATTGCAAATAAGCAATCAAATTTAACAGCAAGTTCAACCAAATATCCAACTGTTGATGCTGTAAATACTGGACTTGGAGCAAAACCTGATACTTCCATAACTGGACAACATATCCGAAATATTACAACAGCACACGGCATCAATAATTTGGTTGTCAAAAACGATAGTTCAAAATATTACGAAAAATTAGTTAACAAGTCAACAAATGTAACAACAGACGGAACATCCGATATAAAATATCCGTCTGCAAAAGCTGTTAAAACATTTGCTGACACTTCAGCTGTGGCTAATTTAGGACGGCTGAGAGCTGCAAATACATATCAAATAAAAGGTAGCTATCTGGTTGCTGCCAACATTGCCGGAAAACTTGATACCGCAAAGGCAACATTCGTAATGAGAGCCGCTTGGACTGCAAAGATAGCACCATCCGACACCGCTACAATGTTGGCACACTATGCTAAAATAACAGCAGTAAATTTAAAAGAAGATACAACAAACAAGGTCACCACCCTTTCAGGCGGTAGTACAGATGTTCAATATCCGTCTGCAAAGCTGGTTTATGATCAGTTTGCGTTAAAAGCACCCCTATCTTCACCGCCTCTAACAGGCACCCCTACGGCTCCCACGGCAGGTGCAGGAACATCTACAACACAATTAGCTACAACAGAGTTCGTTCAAGTGGCTGTTCGCTCTACGCCGGGAAAAGAAGCATCGAAATACGCAACAATCGCAGCGCTTCCAGCCGTTGTCTATGCAAACGGTTCGGCGGGTGTCGGTGCCACCCTGACGGGCGTGGCGTTGGGTGCATTAGGTATAGACAGCCAATCTCCATCAGTTGGACAACGGGTTCTTGTTAAGAATCAAGTGTCAACATTTCAAAATGGAATCTATACAGTAACCGCAACTGGAAGTGGTATTGCTGTATTTGTAATGACTCGTGCATTAGACTTCAACCAACAAACAGATGTTCTAACAGGTGCTGCAACTTATGTCGTAGGCGGAACAACTCTCGCAGGCACTACTTGGGATGTAAACTCAGCTGATAGTCCAGTAATAGGAACTGATGCAATTACTTTCGTTCAAAGTGCTGGCCCAAGTTCAGTTGTAGCTGGAAATGGTATCACTATCACAGGAACGTCTATTGCAATTAACACCGCAGTAACCGCAGACCTTACATCTACTCAAACAATGACGGGGAAAACTATTGATGGCGTAACTCCCACTGTAATGGGTTATGTAGACCCGACTTCAAGTATTCAGACGCAGCTGAATGCTAAAGCAGCAACTGCTCAAACAATGTACATCGGTACAACTGCTCACGCTATCAACAGAGCAAGTGCTTCCGAAGGACTAGCAGGCATTACTTCACTCACTCCAGGAGCTAACTTCACTCTTTCTCAAAACTCCGTTGCTGCCCTCACAAGTGAAGAAACAGGAGCAATAGTCAATACTCTTTATCTTAAAGCCGGCAACGTCGGCATCGGGACGACGAATCCAGGCTATCAATATAAGGGTACGGCTGGATTCGTCGGGACAAGGTTATCTGTAGTTTCAAATATTGCTGATGATGGAATATATATTGGAAATACAAACAACAATAATCCAGCATTACAATTTGGTTCATTAAATGCAAGTAGTGAACAAGTACGAACTGCTTCTGTATTTAGTACTATGTCTGTATTAACAGATGGAACCGAACAAGGCGATTTGAATTTTTGGACAAATGGTGGTGCTGGTATTACTCAGGCAATGAGAATACAATCAAATGGCAATGTCGGCATCGGGACGACGAATCCAGGCTATCAACATAGGGGTACGGCTGGATTCGTCGGGACAAGGTTATCTGTAGTTTCAAATATTGCTGATGATGGAATATATATTGGAAATACAAACAACAATAATCCAGCATTACAATTTGGTTCATTAAATGCAAGTAGTGAACAAGTACGAACTGCTTCTGTATTTAGTACTATGTCTGTATTAACAGATGGAACCGAACAAGGCGATTTGAATTTTTGGACAAATGGTGGTGCTGGTATTACTCAGGCAATGAGAATACAATCAAATGGCAATGTCGGCATCGGGACGACGAATCCGGGAGGATATAAACTATACAACAACGGTACTCTGTATAATGCAGGAGCCGCAACTTTTGCGAGTTCTGTAACAGCGACCAACTTTATTTCTAATGTTGCAACAGGTACTCAGCCATATGCCGCAACATCAATAACTCTTAACACAAATCTTAATGCTGATCTGTTAGACGGACAACACGGGAGTTATTATGAACCCGCCTTTTCGAAAAATACCGCTTTCAATCAAAACTATGGCACATCGCACTCTACAGTTGCTTATGGGGATCATAACCATGCAGGGGTTTACGATGTTGCAGGAGCTGCCGCTGCCGTTACCCCTACAACATTAGGATTAGTGATCGGAACAAATGTACAGGCATATAATTCAAATTTAACGGGCATAAATCAAGGTTTAGCAACATCTTCCAGCCCATCATTTACGGCAGTGGGAGCAACAACCTTTACAGGTGCCTTGACGGGTCACGCTTCATTAGATGCTCTTGTAGGACAAGCAATGTATATCGGCACAACATCGGTTGCTATCAATAGGGCTTCAGCGGCTTTAGTTTTGACAGGAATTACAAGCATAGACGGCTCATCCGCAAGTTGTACGGGCAATGCGGCAACGGTAACAAATGGGGTATATACAGGTGATGCAAGGCTTACGGATGCACGTACACCAACATCACACACCCACGGAAATATCACAAATGCGGGTTATTTAGGCACGACCGCTTCAATTCCGCTAATCACGGGCACAGGTGGGATAATTCAGGCAGGAGCGTTTGGAACTTCGGCAGGTCAATTTGCCGAAGGAAATCATACTCATTCAGGAGTTTATTTGCCGGTAAGTGGGGCAGGAAATATCTACACACATAATGCAAGCGAGTTTCAAGCCGCATTACTTTCAAATGTACCTCATGCCTACACTGCAAATACTTCATTTACTTTTGATCTAAGTACTTATGTTAATTGCAATATTTCAACAAATACCGCAATCACCTGTACGATTTCAAATATGCCAGACGGTGGCACGGGACAAATTACCGTAAACTATACAGGTGCAGCCGTTGTGACATTTGATGTTGGTTCAGGATCGGGTTATACTATTGACATGGCTCCCTATATTAAAAATGTAGTAAATTATGCGTATAGTGTTTCGGTACTTACAAAAGGTTCTGGACGTGGCGTTTATTCATATTCTCGAAGTGGAAATTATATCGCAATAAATGGCACTCAATATTAAAAATTATTAACTTTGTTTAAACAAATAAACAAACAACATGAAAAAGATTTATTTTATTTTATTGATTTCAATTTTGATGTGTTCGTGTTCGGATGGGCAGAATGGTAATTTTTTTCAAAGTCATAATCAACCGGGACCTTGTGTTGGTAAAAACATTGGCGATGCTTTGGGTGGTGGAAAAATAGCTTATTTTTATCAGTCTGGCGATCCTGGTTACATTTCGGGAGAATGTCACGGAATTATTGCTTATTCGTCAGACTATTATACTGCTGTGGTTTGGTGGTTTTATCAAGTAGGTGATCCCTCTACTAATGCTACCTCACCTACATTAGGAGACGGTTATACAAATACAGTAACAATATTTAATACGTATGGACATGGTGGTGTATACGCTGCAAATATAGCCTATGCCCTTTGGAACTACGGAGGTAGTGGTATTTATGATTGGGCGATACCTACGACTTACGAACTTACACGGCTTGAACAAAATCAAACTTCAATTGGTGGCTTTGATAATACCGTTGTTTATTGGTCGTCTACCGAAAGAAGTGTATCAACCGCGTATTGCGTTAGTTTTATAGATGGTACAACATCTTATAGTGATAAAATATTTAATCATAAAATTCGATTAATCAGATATTTTTAACCCTTAATATAAAAATAGTTTCACAATTTAATTTATTTATTATGAAAAACTTAAAAGACACAGTTTCAACAATTTGCGGATTTATTATCGCTATTGCCGCGGGAGTCAAATTGAATGGCGTTGTATTACCGGCCACAATCGCTAATATTTTAGATGGTGCAGCCGTTTTGTCTATTGCCATTGTTGGCTACTTGCAGGGCAAGAATCCTAACGGAAGTACCAAAACGATTGATCCAACAACAGGCCAACAGGACACGAGCGTAGTTCCAAAACCTTAATTCTCAAATTTTAATCGGGTGATGTAAAAGTCGTCCGATTAACTAACTCTCTCGGCGTCATGGAGCATACTTGCACACAAAGCGACAATATTAAAAGGTTTGATAAAGCCATTTTTGGCAACGGTCAGCCAGGATTACAACAAAGTGTTACTGAATTACTTGTTCACACTAAGGTTCTGGGAGAAACCATACCAATCATTCAGGAACAACTTGGGCAGCTTTTGACGCTTAGGGCAATCGAGGAAGATCGAAAAAAAAGTTGGCAATATAAATTCAAAACCGGATTAGCCGTCTTGAGCGTTATAGTGGTTATCGTTCTTGGATTTTTCAACCTTCGAAACACAACTACGGCGGTTACCGCTCAGGAAAATACTGTTATAACCGATCCGGCAACACTGGAAAATGCACTTCGCGAAGGCAAAAATCCAAAGTTTAGAGACGGTGCAGCAACAAAACAATACGAAAAAAACTATCAAGAAGGTATAAAGGATATGAATAAATAATGGCAAACTACAAAATAGCAATTGATCCGGTTCTCGCAATTGAGGGCGGATGGGTGCACGATCCGAATGATAACGGAGGCGAAACATACAGGGGTATATCCCGCAAATTTTGGCCGAACTGGAAGGGGTGGGTCGTTGTCGATCAATACAAAAAACTACCCAATTTTCCGGCAAATCTTAAAGGTTTAGTTCTATTAAATCAATTAGTCGTAGATTTTTACGATGTTAATTTTTGGGATAAAATCGGAGGTGATAATATTAAAAATCAATCTATTGCTGATCTTTTAGTTGATTCAGCGGTAAACGAAGGAATAAGTCCAGCGGTGAAGAGAGCAGAAAACATAGTCGGATTACCCAAAACCGGAATTATTAGTTTACTTTTGATAAACAAATTAAACTCAATGGCATGAAAAAGATTATTTTTGTCTTATGTCTGTTTGCATTTGGGTGTTCAAACAGCAAAATTAAATCACCGCAATATATTGATCAGGGGAGTTACATTATTTTACTGAAAGATTCAATTCAGAAAATAAGTACGTCCAATGTTCTACTTTCAGATTCGATTGTGAAATTGAATAAATCAGTAATGAATACTAATCAATTCATCGAGATTTACAAATATGAAAGGCTTTTAAAATATTATCAAATTTGCGTAAACAATCCTACGCAATGGGCTTATTACAAAGGTTGGTCAATTCGCGTTTTTACTGAAAAATAAATAAACTACAACATGAAAAAATCACTATTTACTTTATTTTTTGTCATTTTTTGCCAAGTCATTTTTTGCCAAGTCAATTCTGTCAAGTTGGTTCATACCAATTATACGAGCTATTTTGATACGGTCAAGCATTATCCGGTTTTGGTTACCTGGTGGCTTACAAAATCAATGGTAAGTTGCACTAATCCCGTACCGCGAGTTAATGATTTCAAGCCTGATCCGTTCCTTCCATTGGAGACTGGATTAAACAAAGACTACGAAAAGGCGGGGTTCGACAAGGGGCATAATTTTCCATGCGACTACGCAATGTGTGAGGGGGCTAAAATTGAATCAGAATCATTCTACTTTTCAAATATGACCCCTCAATATTCTGGACTCAACAGGGGAACTTGGAAACAACTTGAATCTGAATGTAAAAAACTGGCCATTACCTATGATTCAATTCGCGTTTTTTGTGGAAGTATTGGCGAGTTTAAAAAGATTGGCAGGGTTTCTGTGCCAACTCAATGTTGGAAAATAGTTTACACCAAATCGCTTAATTTGGTTCACTGTTACATCTTCGAAAACAGCGGAAACAACATCGTAAATGTCAGAAAGGAAATCGGGCTATTCGATCTTCAAAAATTAACCGGATTAAAATTTAATTTAAATAAATAATTCACAATTTAATACATAAAAATCATGGGCACAATTATTGGGAACCTTTTAAGATCAATCGTTAGGATATTTGCAAGCCTAACAGCAACGGCAAAAAAACTGACACCTGAAATCATTCAGATCGTCACAAATATTAAAAATTTTGTGGATTCTCCTGGATGCGACTTTTTGACCGCTGTCATCCCTGGGACGCTGGATGATGAAATTCAAAACATTTTAAAGGCATATTTGCCCAAACTTTTGGACGTATTGAACAAAGTAGAATCAATTGCTGTCATTGTTGATCCAAACGAGCGAATTAAGGCTATTGTTAATGAAATACAACTAAGCAATAACGATGCAAAAGATATTCTGTTACACGGCATCGCAAGTAAGCTGATTCAGGTCACAACCGATATTCCGTGGGGCAAAAGTGTGATCGTTGCAGAATCCGTTTATCAAAATCCGGACGTATTAAAATAGTTTTAAAGTAAACTAAGAATATCACTAATTTACTTTAAGGGGTGCAAAGTAAACTAAAAAATAACCCCGCCGGAATGAGTAGTTTCGGTTTGACCTGAAAAGGTTTCAAAAGCCGTCCTATTATGGGCGGCTTTATTTGTTAATACATTGTTAATATAATTTAATTTTCAAATATTCTGCCCGTGTAATGCAAGCGCGTTTAATTCGTTCATAATCTCTGATTCTTACCCTTGTATCAATGATATGCTGTTCGAGTTCGATAATCTCAAATCGAGCATTATCATAAGCAAGTTGCAGTTCGATTTTTACATCTTCATCGGTCTTTATGTTTGTAACTCCCTTCACTGTTTGAATATTTGCTTATCCCGTTCCGGTAGTTTATGCTCAAATAAATCAAAAAAGAGAGCATCAAACAATTCATACCCCTCTGTATTTCCAGATTGTTTGTCTGACTCAGCGCAAAACTTCGCCAAATCTTCAAGACTGATTTTTATTTCTGATAGTTTCATTTTGCTTCAAATTTATTACATGTACAAGAATCCATTCTGTTTGTGGGTGGTTTTATTTTAGGGTGGCAGCAATTACCAGCGTGCACTCCCCACTTGCTAAAATATTTGCAATTTTGGCAAACCTTCTTTTCTTTAGAAGGGGAAATATCAGTGAAGGAATAAACTTTAATTTCTGTCATTGTTTTATCGCTAATTCGTTTTTCAAGTATTCATTTTCGGCTTTCAACCTTCCATTTTCGGCTTCAAGGTCACCTAATCGCACAATGGCAAAATCAATAGCTTCTCCAAATAACTTGGTGTCGGGCATAACATCCCCTTCACCTCTTCGCCACTTATTGCAGCGTTCAAGGATTTCAATAGCTTGTTGTGTTTTCATAACTCATTTTTATTAAATTTCTCAAACCAAAATATACCATCCCACTCAACCTCTTTGATCATGCCGTATCTAGATCGGAAGAGCGTCGTGTAGGGA
>OCZT010003726.1_pt1 | contig 15545 bp, 10 predicted proteins | sample 1539031 | NCBI WGS metagenome assembly OCZT01 (sample SAMEA3539308, study PRJEB22396) | soil metagenome | biome: tundra; feature: field; material: soil | place: USA | collected 2010-05 | depth 0.15 m | reverse complement strand
CTAGCCGATAGTATGTTCGTCCTGACTTGCCCGGGTCTTGGTTGGAGTGTGAATGTCTCGCGTGGCTTCCTTCGTTCTACGAAGGCAAAACACGTTAATAGGGTGCGGAACACCCCCATCACACGGTCTCCTGCTCTGGAGTCCGGCCGACCCCTCGCCGGCGGGAGCATCTGAGACCGCGCAGATCGACATAGCCCCGGCAGCGTTGCAGTGTTCGAGTGCCGTGATCCTACGCGTTAATCCACCGGTCATCGAACTCAGGTCAGAACTCGTCAAGGTGGGTGTATACGCGAATTCGAGACCATCGCAGGAAGCGCAAGGATGAGGCCGACCTCCCGTTCCGGATCGATCGCAGCCAGACTCTCCTGGATGAATGCCCTTGTAAGCGGCATTGCCCTGTTGTTGGCATACGTTTCCTTCATCGCCTACGACTTGGTTACCTCCCGTCAAGCCGCCGTCAATAACCTCACCGGAGAAGCGCAGATCATCGGCACGAACAGTGCGGCCGCAATCATCTTCAACGACAAGGCTTCGGCACAAACGACTCTTTCCGCATTGAGCAACTCAAGCGATGTCATCGCCGCGGCGATATACACACAGTCAGGTGAACTCTTCGCCCAATATCCTGCAAATGGCAGCGCACCTATCCAACCGCAGGCTATGCCGTCAGGCTCCCTGCGATCCAGTTTTAGGAGCGGAATTGATGTACTCGTCGGCTCCCGAATTGTCTTCCAGGGGAAACCTGCCGGGGTGGTGTACATCCAGGCGCACCTGAATGGTTTGCGGCAGCAGGCAATCCACTACGCCGCAATTACTGGAGCGATTCTCCTTCTTTGTCTCGGCGTGGCTCTGCTGGTGGGCACAGTATTTCGCAGACTTTTGTCCGAGCCCATCGTTGCGCTCGCACGCACGGCGCGCCTGGTCTCGCGCTATCGGGATTACTCACTCCGGTTTGACCCGGGCCAGAGCTACAACGAACTGATGTTCCTCACTGAAGCCTTCAATGAGATGCTTGCCGAGATCCAGCAGCGCGACGTGGCCCTCGAGCAGGCCAGAAACGAGCTGGAGCTTCGCGTGGAAGAGCGCACCGCGCAACTCCGCGCAGCCAACCGTGAGCTCGAGTCTTTCTCCTACACCGTCGCTCACGATCTGCGCGGGCCACTCGATATCATCAGCAATATTTGTTACATCCTGAACGATCAGGCCGACCATGCGCCCGCCGATGCAGTTGACCCCATGCTGGAACGCCTTGGATCTTCCGTGGCGGAGATGTCCAACCTCATCGACGACCTGCTTAACCTCTCGCGCGCGACCAGCGTGGGACTGCACTTGAAACAATTGGACCTGAGCGCTTTGGCCAGTTCCATCCTCGACGACCTCGCCGCCGCACACCCGGACCGAAATGTGAAGACGGTCGTCCAACAGGGATGCCATGCCAATGCCGACAAGGGCCTGATGCAAGTGGTTATGCAGAATCTTTTGCGGAACGCCTGGAAGTTCACGGGACATAAGGAGTCGGCGCGGATTGAATTCGCCTGCATTCAGGATGGCCTTCAGACGATCTACTTCGTGCGCGACAACGGTGCCGGATTCGACCAGCGAATGGCGGGCAGGCTCTTCAAGCCGTTTCAGCGGCTCCATACAGAAACTGCGTTTTCCGGAACCGGAATCGGCCTTGCCACCGTGCAAAGAATCATTGCCCGACACGAGGGCAAGGTCTGGGCCGAAGGTGAGATCGGTAAGGGAGCAACCTTCTATTTCACGCTCGGCGCTCCCAACCCTTGAAGCGCGACCATTGCGATGCGTCCGGCGGACCGTGAAGATTCAGGTATCCTAGGCCCATTATGGCGACCACGCCCACAGCGTCGGCTAGGCGCAACCGCATCGACGTCCGTGGAATTGTGCAGGGAGTGGGGTTTCGCCCGTTCGTCTACAAACTCGCGCATTCTCTCGGCTTGACAGGGTACGTCTTCAATTCGTCGTCGGGTGTGACGATTGAAATTGAAGGGGCCGAAGCTGAGATCGCCGCATTCATCGAAACCCTGCGAAACAGCCCTCCGCAACTGGCGGCGATCAGCACAATCGTTGTCACTGAAATGGAAGCTCGCGGCGGCGCAGGCTTTTCCATCCTTGAGAGCCACGAAGAGTTTGGCGGCTTTTCGCTGATCTCGCCCGACGCAGGCACGTGCGACGCCTGCTGGCGCGACTTCGGCGACCCGCTCAATCGGCGCTACGGCTATCCGTTTACTAACTGCACGCACTGCGGGCCACGCTACACCATCATCCAGGACATCCCGTACGATCGTGCAACCACGACCATGGCCGGCTTCACGATGTGCTCTGCCTGCGCGGCGGAGTATGCGGATCCGAATGACCGGCGCTTTCATGCGCAGCCCAATGCGTGCGGCGTATGCGGGCCGTCGCTCGAACTGGTCGCTCGAGGCACCTCCCTGGCCGATTGCTCGTTCACAGATCGAGATTCGCTGACCATGATCCGCGAGGCGCGAGCGTTACTCAGAGCCGGGAAAATTCTTGCCGTGAAGGGGCTTGGTGGCTTCCTATTGGCGTGCGATGCCAGTAACGACGCGGCCGTCGCCGAACTGCGGCGACGCAAGCACCGTCCTGACAAACCGTTCGCCCTGATGGCGCGTGACGTTGCGTCGGTGAGGACGATCTGCGATGTCTCGGCGGAGGATGAGGCTGCGCTGGTCAACGTCCGCAGGCCCATCGTCGTGCTGCCGCGGCTCGCCGGTGCGGCGGTATCCGCCTCAGTCGCCCCCGGCAACGACACACTGGGCGTGATGCTGCCGTACACGCCGCTGCACTATCTTCTGTTCAGCGATTCGCCTGGAATGGCTTCCGAGTACACCGCACTGGTGATGACCAGCGGCAACCTCAGCGAGGAGCCCATTGTCGTCTCGAACGCCGAGGCGATACGCCATCTCGATGGAGTCGCGGACTGGTTTCTGCTGCATAACCGCGACATCGCGATGCGCGTAGACGATTCAGTGGTACGTACGTTCTTGGGACGCGAACGGGTGCTGCGGCGCTCGCGCGGCTTTGTTCCGCAGACAATCGACCTCGGAATCGAGCTGGACGAGGTCCTCGCGTTCGGCGGTGAGTTGAAGAACACCTTCTGCCTCACCAAGGGCCATTACGCGATCCTGAGCCAGCACATCGGCGACCTGGAAAACTACGAGACCATGCAGTTTTTCGAAGAGACGCTCGCGCGCTTGCAGCACCTCTTCAGGGTGTTGCCGCGAGCCGTAGCCCACGATCTCCACCCCGGCTACTGGAGCACCCGCATGGCGCTCGCATCGAACATCGAGCGAAAGATCGGAGTGCAACATCATCACGCGCACATCGCGAGTTGCATGGCGGAGAACCATCTGCATGACACGGTCATCGGCGTCGCCTTCGACGGCACTGGATTCGGGACCGACGGAAAGATCTGGGGCGGCGAGTTTCTGGTCGCCGATTTTGCTGAGGTCACTCGTCGCGCGCACCTTCGCTATGTCCCGCTGCCCGGCGGAGACGCAGCAGTGCGGCAGCCTTGGCGCATGGCGTTGAGCTATCTGCGCGATGCCTTCGGACAGCAGATGCCAACCGGACTCCGAGGCTTTCACGGAGTGACTGCCAGGCAGATCGAGTTGGTAGACACAATGCTCGCCAGAAGAATCCAGACGGTCGAGACATCTTCCTGCGGCAGGCTCTTCGATGCCGTGGCTGCGATCCTCGGGCTGACTTCAGAAGTGACGTTTGAGGGACAGGCGGCCATTGCCCTGGAGACCGCCGCGGTCCGCGCGAGCGGCGCGCTGCACAAGCCTGAAGCCGAACACTATGCCTTCGACATCGAAGGAAGTGAACCGATGATCGTCGATCTCCGCGCAACTATTCTTGCCATCGCCAAAGATGCCGAAACCCAGGGCAAGTCAGCCGAAGAGATTTCCGCTAAGTTCCACAATACGTTGGCCGCTGCCATCGTCGAAGTATGCAGTCTCATCCGGAAAAGCGATGGGCTGAACCGCGTCTGCCTGAGCGGAGGAACCTTCCAGAACCTTTACCTTCTTGAGCGTACGATAGTACAGTTGCGCCGTCGCGGCTTTGGCGTATTCCTGCACGCCCTGGTTCCCGCGAACGACGGTGGAATCGCGCTTGGGCAGGCTGTTATCGCCAACGAGCTTATGCGACGAGACGGGTAAAGGAGATTCTATGTGTCTGGCGATACCGGGGAAGGTGGTCGAAACGTACGACCAGGGCGGACTGCGCATGGCCAAGGTGCAGTTCGGCGGCATTGTGCGCGAGGCCTGCCTTGAATACTTGCCGGAGACGCAGACCGGAGAATACGTTCTGGTGCATGTCGGCTTCGCCATCAGCCGCGTCGATGAGGCGGAAGCGGAACGAACCTACCAGGCGCTGATGGAACTCGACCAACTCAACGAGCTGGACTCGCCCGTTGTGGAAGAGGTAGACGAGATTGAAGCGGCTAAGCGGGCGACCGTGAGTAGATTCATCAAGGGGAGCGACGGCAATGAAATACCTTGACGAATATCGCGACGGGGACTTCGCCACCAAGATAGTGGCGGAGATGCGGCGCATCCAGACGCGGCCGTGGGTATTGATGGAGGTCTGCGGCGGACAGACCCACTCCATCGTAAAGAACGGGCTCGATCAACTTCTGCCGCAGGGTGTTGAGCTGGTCCACGGGCCAGGCTGCCCGGTGTGCGTAACGCCTCTCGAGATGATCGACAAGGCCCATGCCATTGCGCGGCGGCCGGATGTAATCTTCTGCTCGTTTGGCGACATGCTGCGCGTGCCCGGATCGAACGGTGACCTGTTCACGATCAAGTCCGAAGGCGGCGATGTGCGCATCGTCTACTCGCCGTTGGACTGCCTGAAGATTGCGCGTGCAAACCCTTCCAAACAAATCGTCTTCTTTGCCATTGGCTTCGAGACCACCGCCCCGGCCAATGCGATGCTCGCGTGGCGCGCCCGCGAAGAGAAGATGACCAACGTGTCGCTGCTGGTCTCGCACGTGCTGGTGCCGCCGGCACTCGAAGCAATTCTCGCGTCGCCGGAGAACCTCGTGCAGGGATTTCTCGGTCCGGGTCACGTGTGCGCCGTGATGGGGTACAGCGAGTACATCCCAATTAGCGCGCGCTACAAGGCGCCGATCGTTGTGACCGGATTCGAGCCCCTGGACATTCTCGAAGGGACGCTGATGACCATCAAGCAACTCGAGGAAGGACGCGCATTGGTGGAGAACCAGTACTCGCGCGTCCTCGACCAGACCGGCAACCTCCCGGCGCAGAAACTGATCGGCAAGGTCTTCGAGGTGTCCGACCGCAAGTGGCGCGGCATCGGCACAATCCCGAAGAGCGGCTATCGCCTGCGCGAAGAGTTCGCAGCACACGACGCGGAGAAGCTCTTCGACGTTGCGGAGATCGCCACACTTGAGCCGGAGATATGCATCAGTGGCGAAATCCTCCGCGGCATCAAGAAGCCGCACGATTGCCCCGCCTTCGGTACGCTTTGCACACCGCAGCATCCGCTTGGCGCGACCATGGTGTCAGCCGAAGGCGCATGCGCCGCTTACTACGCCTACGGACGCCACTTGAAGCCGCAGGGCGCCGACGCCTTGCACCAGATCGCGCCCGGCAATGCGCCCGTCGCGCCCGTTGCAGCATCTGCCAACGGAGGAAGAGCGTAAGCCAATGGCGACCTCGGAAGATACGGCCAAAGAGAGAACGCAAGACGCGGAGACCCCTGTCTCTCCGCTGTTCGGGTCCTGCCCAATCCCCATCTTCGAACACAAACAGATCGTGCTGGGCCATGGCAGCGGTGGCAAGCTTACCGCCGACCTGATCGACAAAATCTTCCTGCCCGCTTTCCGCAATCCAGTGCTCGACAAGCTCGACGATCAGGCGGTCCTGACCGTCGGCGGCGTGCGGTTGGCCTTCACCACGGACTCGTTCGTCGTCACCCCAATATTTTTTCCCGGCGGCGATATCGGCCGGCTTGCAGTGCACGGCACTGTCAACGATCTGGCGATGAGCGGCGCGCGGCCGCTCTATCTCTCCGCCGCATTCATCCTCGAAGAAGGCCTGCCCGTCGACGATCTCCGCCGCGTGGTGGAGTCGATGCGCGCCGCCGCTGCAGACGCCGGCGTACAGTTCGTCACCGGCGACACCAAGGTCGTCGACCGCGGCAAGGGCGACCAGATATTCATCACAACCACCGGCATCGGCGTCATCGAGAGTGGTATCAACATCTCCGCCGACCGCGCGCGTCCGGGCGACGCCATCATTCTGAGCGGCTACATCGGCGACCATGGCATGGCCATCATGTCCCAGCGCGAGGGCCTGGAGTTTGAAGGCGCGATCGAGAGCGACTGCGCTTCCTTGAATGGCCTGGTAGCCGCAATGCTGGCTACTCCCTCACCCGCTGGCCCCGACTTTATTCATTGCCTGCGCGACCCCACGCGCGGCGGAGCAGCGACCACCTTGAACGAGATCGCCAAGCGCGCTGGCGTCGGCATGATGCTGCGCGAACGGTCGATCCCGGTGCGCGAGTCGGTCAAGGGCGCCTGCGAGGTGCTGGGACTCGACCCGCTCTACGTCGCCAACGAAGGCAAGCTGCTGGCCATCGTCCGGCCCGAGATGGCGGAAGCTGTGCGGCAACAGATGCGCGAGCACCCGCTTGGCCAGGACGCAGCGATCATTGGCGAAGTCGTCACCGACCACCCCGGCATGGTGCTGATGAAGACCGAGATCGGCGGGACCCGAGTACTCGATGTAATGTTCGGCGAGCAGCTACCGCGCATCTGCTGACTCGATTGCACCCTGCGGTTGGGTCGTCATGATTGCGGAGCCAAGCGCAGCCAGCCTCTTCGCCTTCACATGAACCACGCCATCCTGGTTCTGCAACACGCCCTCCGCCAAAAGAAACTTGCTGCGAACAACGATCATGCGCTCCCGTTCATAGAGATCGGGCGTAACGATAACATTCGCAATTCCGGTCTCGTCTTCCATAGAGAGGAAGATAAAGCCTTTGGCGGTGCCCGGACGCTGGCGCGCAATCACGCACCCCGCCGCGCGTACAAATTCCCCGTCCTTGCAGCGCCGGAGTTCTTCTGCGGAAAGCACACCTTGCTGCCGCAGCTCGTTCCGCCGGTAATGCATGGGATGTCTGCCGACGGTTAGCCCAGTGCCGGAATAGTCTGCCACCATGCGCTCTTCTATATTCATCCGCTGCAGCGGCAAAGTCTCCGAACCCTCTCGCAGCCATTCGCTGTTCTGTCGCAGCAGCGGACCTTCCAACTTGCCGGCGCGCTCCACCTGCCACAACGCGTCTCGGCGGTGTTCAATTCCATCGAGCGAGTTTAAAGCTCCGACCCGCGCCAGCAGCGTAAGCTCCTTGCGGTTGAGCAGCGGCACGCGCAACGCAAGATCTTCCGCCGAACGAAAGAACCCGCAGCGCATGCGCGATTCGACCAGTGCATCCGCCGCTTGCTTGCGCAGCCCCTTCGCATAGCCCAGCCCCATCCGCATCGAAAGCGACCCATCGCTCTCATGCTCAATCGTGCAAGCCCAATCCGATACCTGCACATCGATGGGCTTGATCCGCAGACCATGCCTCTGCGCGTCCTTCACCAGTACCGCGGGCATGTAAAAACCCATCGGTTGATTGTTCAGAATCGCACATGTGAATGCAGCAAGATATCGCACCTTCAGATACGCAGAGGTGTACGCAATCAGCGCAAAGCTCGCCGCATGCGATTCGGGAAATCCATACAGGGCAAACGAGCTGATGTTCTCCACAATGGTGTCCTGCGTCTTCACGTCGATCCCGTTTACCGCCATGCCAGCGCGCAGTTTCGCCTCCAGGTTCTTCATCCGTTCCCAGGACCGCCGCATTCCCACAGCCCTGCGCAACTCCTCCGCCTCAGCACCGGAGAAATTCGCAACCGTCATCGCGATGCGCAACAGTTGCTCCTGAAAGAGCGGTACGCCCAACGTGCGCTTCAACACCGGCTCCAGCGAAGGATGCGGATATGTAACCTTTTCTTTTTTCTGCCGCCGTCGCATATACGGATGCATCATTTTGCCGACGATCGGCCCCGGCCGGATGATCGCCACCTGCACTACCAAGTCGTAAAACTTCGTCGGAAAATTCCGCGGCAGCGATGCCATCTGCGCGCGGCTCTCCACCTGGAACATGCCCACGGTGTCCGCCCGTTGGAGCACCTTGTAGACCTCCTCATCTTCCGGCAGTTGCGCCAAATCGATCCGCTCCCCGTAATGCTGCGGGATGAGTTCAATGCAATCCTTCAGCACCGCCATCATGCCAAGGCCAAGCAGATCAACCTTGATGATCCCCAGGTCGGCACAGTCTTCCTTGTCCCACTGAACAACCGTGCGCCCCGGCATCGACGCGCGCTCCAACGGCACCACGCAGTTCAACTGGCCCTGGCAGATCACCATGCCGCCCGAGTGCTGCCCCAGGTGTCGTGGCAAATTCTGAATCCGCATGCAAAGCTCGAGATACTTCGCGATGCGCGGATGCTTCAGATCAAATCCGGCGTGATGAAATGAATGCGCCATGGTGTCCGTCTTGCCGCGCCACTCCCACTGGCTCACCAGGCCGGACAGCCGTCCCAGCGACTCCGTATCGAAGCCCAGCGCCTTGCCCACCTCGCGCGCAGCAGACTTGCCGCGATAGCTGATCACGTTCGCAGTCATCGCGGCGCCAAGCTCGCCATACCGCTGATAGATGTACTGAATCGCCTGCTCACGCTTGTCCTCCGACGGCAGATCGAGATCGATGTCCGGCCACTCGCCCCGGTTCTCGCTCAGGAAACGCTCGAAAAGCAACTCCATTCCAACCGGATCGATGGCCGTAATTTCCAGTGCATAGCAGACCGCCGAGTTCGCCGCACTTCCCCGCCCCTGCACCAGAATGTCGTGCGCCTTGCAGAACTGCACGATGTCCCAGACGATCAGAAAATATCCCTCAAAACTAAGCCGCGTAATCAGATCAAGTTCATGATCGACCTGTTTTTTCGCGCGTTCCAGCAACCCGCGATCATTCTTCGGCCCATACCGCCGCATCACCCCCTCCGCGACGCGCCTGCGCAGAAAGCTATCCATGGTCTCGCCATCGGGAACGGGATAGCGCGGGAATTCGTAACCAAGATCGTCCAGTTCAAATCGTAATCGCGAAGACAGTTCCTCAGTGTTCCCGACTGCGTAAGGAACATCGCGAAAGAGTGCCCCCATCTCCCGCGCCGCACGCAGGTGGCGTTGACTATTCAAAGCTAGTAGTCGCCCAGCGTGATCGAGATCAGTATGGTGACGCACAGCGGTAAACAGATCGAGAACCTCGCGATCGTATGCGGTCGCGTAGCGCACGCCATTGGTCGCAAGCACAGGCAGTTTCAGTGACCGCGCAATTTGTAATGCAATTTGATTTCTCCACTCTTCTTCGCGTTCCTGGTGGCGCTGCACTTCAACATACAGGCTCCCTCTTCCGAATATCCCCACCAACCGCTCCATAACTTCACGACCAGCTTCTTCACCACCGTCGACCAGCGCCGCAGCCAGCGGACCTTCGTCTCCCCCCGTCAGGCACACCAGCCCGGCCGAGTATTGCTGCAGATCCTCCAGCCTGGCTGTCCCTTCGCACTTCATCTTCTCCCGCATCTTGAACTGCGTGATGAGTTGGCAAAGATTCTGATAGCCCGCCCGCGACTCGCACAACAACGCCACTCGCGCCGGTTCCGCAGGGCATTGATGCGGAAGCCATGCGGCTGGAGTAAGCCGTTCACCAAAGCTCGAAACCGCAATTTCCGCGCCCACATGCGCCCGCACGCCATTCCGCTTCGCGCTCGTATGGAATCTCGCCGCCCCATAGACCCCATTGCGATCGAGCAGCGCCATCGCCGGCATCTCCAACTCAGCCGCCCGCGTGATCAGTTCCTCCGGCTGCGACGCCCCCTCCAGAAAGCTGAAGGCGCTTGCCGCATGCAACTCCACATACCGCTCAGTCATACAGCATCACCATCTGCCACGCATGCCGCGTCACATCGCGCGCCAGGCAGCAGCACAACAGCGTCCCATCGCTAGCTCGCGCAATCAGGTCCCACTGCTCAAATCCCCACAGCGACGGATTCCACCAGTCGCCACTCGTCATCCACGGCCCATACGCGCGCTCAACCTCATAGCGCCGATCGTGAAACGTGAAGGCCGCCGGCTCTTGGCCGCGCAATGTGACCGTCACTCTCTCCGTCGGGCGAAGCTGCCGCATCGCAGCGAGAGATTGATTCGATCTATGAGGCCCATCCAAGATGGAAGCCGATGCCGACCCCGATGGAATCGCAAACGGCTCCACGCGAAAGCTGTCCGGACGATGCGTCTCTGTGAGCACGGCCCGCCCCACAGAATCCTCCCCCACAATCGCTCGGATCCGCGCCAGCGTAACATCCAGCCGCATCGGCTCCGGAAGCTGCGGCGAGAACAGCCCGAGTTGTACTTTACTGGTGCTCCCCGGCTCAGCAGTCAACACTAGCGATAGAATCGCAGCCTGTGGCGGATGCGCTTCCAGATCGAGATGCAGTAGTTTGATCCAGAGCTGGCGGTCATTGCTGGGCAGCGCTGGCCTCACCGTCCGCGTATGCGTCCCACCGCCTTCCAGCTTCAACTCAACCGTGACCGAAGCCAGCGCCAGAACACGCGCCGCCGCCCGCAGGATCAGTTGCTCGAGCATCACGCCAACCATAAACAGCAGCGACTCCAGTAATTCAACCGGCGTATCCAGATCCATGCGTTCTTCCAAACGGAACTCCGATTCCATCGGAACGAAGAGATGCGGAAACTCTCCCCGAGCCAACTGGCGAAGTCGCTTTCCCTCCTGTCCCAATCGAGCTACCAGTTCCTTTTCCGGCAGTTCCGCCAACGCACCGAGCGTGCGAATCCCCCAGAGCGAAAATATCTCGGCGCGTTCGGTGCTTAGATCCAGCACATCAATCGGCAGCGGAGCCAAAGCTATGCTCTCGATCCCCGGCGGGATGATGGCCGTCTGCGTCGGCCTGCCACGAGCATTGCAGATCGCCGCATGAAAATTGCTGCTTACCGCGACGCACGCAATCACGCCAAGCGCCCGTACACGATGCATCAAGCTCTGCGCCAACATGTGCGGCGGCCCAAACAGCTTCTCCGTTCCTGCAATATCGATCACGCACAGAAACGCGCTGCAATCGCTTCGGTCCTCCACACGCGGAGAAAATATCCCCGCACATTCCAGCAGCACCGATCTTGCGGCCGCCTCTTCCGCGAGCGACCTTGCCAGCACTGCGACCGAATCGAAAGTCTCAATCTCTACCCGCGTCATTCCGCGCGTAATCCCCAGTCTGCGGGCCTTCCCGTTCATCGCGCACACCGACTGCAACGGCGGTTCGCCCTCCATCACAACCACCGTCTTCTGTCGCAGCTCCGGTCTCAAACGCAGCATCGCCTGCGCCGGAAATTCCTTCGCATACAGGCACGCATACAGCTCTCGCTGGCCATTCATCGCCGTCCCGCCCATGTTGTCTTGCTACGCCACGTCGCAACGCCGGCCCGCTGTGGCGGCTTGCGAATAAGCACCACCTTCTCCTGGCTCTCCGGAGCCTGCGCGAGTCGCTGACGCGACACTTCGATGCGCCGCTCAAATCCAGCCAGCACCGTCGCTCCCTGCGTGAACGCATCTCCGCTCTGAAACCGCAGTACCAGCCCCGCGCTACTCTTCGAGCACGCATATTGCGTCAGCAGAAGAACGCTGGTCTGCGTCCGTTCCGCAGCAGCCCGGTAACGGAACCACGTCGCCAGCGGAATCCGCGAAGCGTGTTCCGGCGCGAGGCTGCCCATGTCCAGCACAATCGCGCCAAAGCCGCCCGCCTGCAGCAGCAGATCGGTCACACGCAGCGCCTGCTCAATGCGCGACCACGGGCTGCTTGACACGCTCGCACCGCCATTGCGCCTTTGCAGCGACGAAGCGAATTGGGCGAGTGGAGTCGGCTCGAAAACCTCACGCTCCGTGCGCACCCTCCGCTGCGGCTCCGCGCATCGCGCCGCCGTAACCTCCGGCCGCAGCAAGCCACTCACCGCATCGTCCATTCCTTTCGCTTCACCGCGCGGATGGCCACCCATCCCGCCGCCATGCAGCCCTTTCACCACGGGCTTCGGCACAAAATATTTCCTGGGAACCGAGAAGCCGCCATCCTTTCGCGATGACGGTTGCACACTGCCCGACCGCACCACTCCACACCGTACCCAGAGAAGCCGCGCCAGGTCTACACCCGCCGCGGCAGCCGATTCAGGGCTCAGCGCGTTCGACACATCCACCCACGCGCAAACCTTTTCCGCTCTCGTAACCTGCGCCACGAACGCGAGGGCCAGCGCCGTACGCCCCGAGCACTCCGCGCCGATCATCTCGGTCAGCGCGCCAACCGGCAGGCCGCCTTGCAGCACCTCATCCACCGCGCCAATGCCTGTCGGCATCACTGGCCGGAGAGTTCGCGGCGCAGGCGTCAGAGCCGAGGGAATCCTGTCTGCCAAAGCAGCTTCGATTTGCGAACGGAGGGCGAGTGCGGAAGGCATAATATTCGCCTTATCTTCGCCTAACAGCACCCGCGATACAAACCCTGTCTGCAACAGAAATGGTGCAGTCCACCCCTAATCCGCAGACAGGAAATCGCTTACACCACAAAAATATTTATTGCCCTTGCCAGAATTCGTCCTCAGTACCCGTTCGCCAGCAGGTACTCCACCGTCAACTCGCGCTTCCCTGCCTCCGCCCGTCCCCGGCTCTCCGCATACTTCGCCATCACATCCACCTCGAGATTCACCGCCATCCCCAGCGTCAGCGTGTGCAGATTAGTCGCCGAATACGTATGCGGCAGAATCGCGATCCACACCTCATCGCCCGCGATCCCTGCAACCGTCAGGCTGATGCCCTCCACCGCAATCGACCCCTTCTCCACCACATACCGCACCAGCGCCTCGGGCAGCCGCAGCCGCATCACCCAGTCTGTCTGCGAACCGCCCGCAGTCCCAGCCTGCACCGACACGGGATCCAGCGCCAGCAGCGTGCCCACCCCGTCCACGTGCCCCTGCACCACATGTCCGCCCAGCGGCGAGCCCGCAGGCGTCGGCAGTTCCAGGTTCACCACCGATCCCGGCCCAAGCCGCGAAAGCGTCGTTCGCGCAATCGTCTCCGCCGCCAAATCCGCCGAGAAGCGTGGAGGAAACGCCTCCGGCTCAATCTCCAGAGCCGTCAGGCAAACTCCGCTCACCGCCACGCTGTCGCCCATCCGCAGCCGCCCTGCAATCGCAGGCGCCGCAATCGTCAGCCGCGCCGCACCCGCACCCGGCGTAAACGAAATCACCTCACCCGTAGTCTCAATCAGTCCTGTAAACATGCTTCTAGCCTAGCGCACCTGCGAGCCTTCCCCGGTGATCTCCGACAGGAGGTTGAAGAAGCCGCGCTTTCGCTCGCTATCGATCTTCCAATCCGCCGGCACGCTCTGGTATCCCTCCTGGAATGCCTCGCCATCACGCCTGTAATCCAGGAATCCCCACGACACATGCTCAGCCGCAGCGGCCGCCATGTGGCTGTCCGGCTTCTCAAAGTCCGTATGATCGTCCTCGTTGAACACGATCGGCTTCGCCCCATCGCCCAGCATCGCCCGAGTGGTGTGAATCGAATCCGTAAGCCGCTGCGCCGTCGCAACGTTATTCGCATGCACCAAAATAAAGTCCGCCGCCTTCACAACGTTTTCCTTCGGCAGCGGCCCTCCGTAGCTCGTGCTCACCAGCAACCGCCGGCCGTTTCGCTCGATATGGCGCACTCGTGTGATCAACTCATCCACCCGGTCCGGCCGCAGAATCGCATTTGCATAATGCTGGTCACACTCATTGTTGATCTCCACCACCACGTTGCGATATCCATGACTCAGAATCCAGTTCGTCGCGTTGTCCACCGCGTGCACCACCGCCGCCTCATCCGCAAGCTGCTTATCCTGCGCCTGGTAAAAGTAGCCAACAATCACAACCATCCCCAGCCGGTCCGCCTGGTCGAGAATGCGTGTGAGCCGGTCGAAGTAAGCGGGGCGTAGCGATCCATCCGGCGTAAAGGCCGAGTTGATCCAAGGCTGTCCATGGTGCGAGTAGCCCTCCGGCGACCCGCCCTGCAGACCGATCGTGAACGCCAGCAGCCCATGCCTGCGCCACTTCGGCATTGCTGCAACAAATTCGTTCGTGTTGCGGTCCGCGCTCCACACACCGCTATCGGGATACACCCACCGCTTGCTGGTCTCCGGATTCAAATCGTCGAAAATCCCGTTCACCATGCGCGCATTCAACAGCAATCCTTCGATGCGATGCCCTTGCCACACGCGTCCGGCGTACGTCGGCTTCCCATTGATATAGAAATCTTCGCCGCGAATCGACACCTCCGTCGACCGCACTGCAACCCTTTGCTTTCCCTTAGCCGCTTGCGCATACCCGCATACGCCAGCCATGACCATTACCGCTGAAGCCGCGCCTGCCATCATCAACGTTCTGCGCGAAATATCTCCCCCTGAACCTGTCATGCTCATTCTCTCCATCGCAGCGAATCTCGCCGCGAGCCCACAAGCATACCAAGCTTGCCGATATGCTCTTGCTTCTAAGATAGGTCCGGGCTTCAGCCCGGACATCGGGATCCCGCAACATCATGGGCTTTAGCCCCCGGGATTTGCTTCCACTGCCGAGCTCACATCAGCCCACGGATCCCGCAGATACCCGCTTACGCGCACATCCGCACCAAACATCGTCCGCGTGTTTCCTTTCATCGACCGCTCCAGCAGAAACGGCGAGGCAACGCCCGCGGCAAACAGCACCGCGCCCTCTCCCAACTCCGTCTCCGAACGGAACAGCACAACCTTGTCCACCAGCCCCTGTGCCAGGAACGCTCCATTCAACTCCGAGCCGCACTCCAGCAGCACGCTCAGAATCTTCTTCTGACCCAGCAGATCCAGCACCACTCCTAAATCAAGCCGGCCTTCCTGACCTACGACCCGCTCGATCAACACACCCTGCGCCTGCAGCGCCGCCGCTCGATCCGCCTCGGCTCCCGCGCCACAGAACACCAGAACATCCTCGTTCGCCGACCGCACCAACTGCGAATCCAGCGGCATCCTCAGCCGCGAATCCAGCACAACACGCAGCAGCGCCCTTCGCCGCGCGCGCCCGTCTGGCCCCACTATCCCCGACCGGTCCGTAAGTTTCGGATCATCCGCCAGCACCGTGCCAATGCCGGTCAGCACAGCGTCCGCCGCATGCCGCATCACCTGCACTTCGGCCCGCGCTTCCACACCGGTGATCCAATGAATCTGCCGCCCCGTCCGCAGCGACGCCGCCGGCGCCAGCATGCCATCGGCAGACACCGCCGACTTCAAAGTCACCAGCGGCCTGCCCGTCCGGATGAACCGCGCGAACGCCTCGTTCACCTCGCGCGCCTCCCGCTCC